>Ga0075163_10003151_pt1 | contig 22235 bp, 22 predicted proteins | sample JI1023141ADNA_FD_71478 | JGI IMG/M metagenome (GOLD analysis project Ga0075163, IMG submission 71478) | Wastewater effluent complex algal communities from Wisconsin, to seasonally profile nutrient transformation and Carbon sequestration -... | ecosystem: Engineered > WWTP > Effluent > Algae... | reverse complement strand
AGCAGCGTGCTGGCCGGTGGTAGCGAGGAGATGATCGATGATGGACTCCCTGATTCACACTGTGGCGGCAACCGACATTTTGGCCAGATCGACGACTCTGACGAGTGTCGGGGCTGGATCGGATATGTCATCATCGGCGCCCTCGCCGGCTGGATCGCCGGCAAGATCGTCAAGGGCGGTGGATCGGGCATTCTGATGAACATCATCATCGGGGTGGTCGGTGCGCTGATCGGCGGCTTCCTGCTGAGCTTCTTCCTCGACACCGCCGCAGGTGGTTGGTGGTTCACGCTGTTCACAGCGATCATCGGTTCGGTGATCCTGCTGTCCATCGTCGGTAAAACCCGCTCCTGAAACCGCACCTACCGCACCACGTCGCTCAACGGGCGCCGCGGTGTCGCAGGTAGGGGATCCGCATTGAGAGCGGCCCAGCCAACGCGCAGCAGCATTTGCGGAACGCCCTCATTGCCAAGCAGTGTGGAGCGCAGCTCGGCGCGCGTGTCGGCAACTTCCAGGGGCTCGGTGAGCGGGCAGGTGGCAAGACCAAGCGCAGTGGCGGTGAGCAGCACCACACCGGTGGCCTCTCCCGCACGCAGGTGATCGACCGGCTCGTCGGTGTCGGTGACCAAAACCAGAACCGCGCCGGCGTCGGCGCTCGCATCGATACCCGCGGGTTGCTGCAGAACGGGGTTGGCGAACGCCCGCGCCGGGAAATCACCCGTCTTTTCCGAGGCGGGCGTGTTGTGCGCCGGAACGCCCGAGGGCGTCCCGTACCTGCCGGTCCACATCGTCAGTTCCGCCAGATATTCCGGATCGACCAGATGTTCCCGCACGGCCCGCGCCACAACTGCCGCCAGCTCAGCTTTATCCCCGACGCGCTGAAGGCGCACCCCCCACTTGACGGCGCGAGACGCCATCAGCGTGATGTCACCGCTTGGCACCGGCCAGGGCGAATACCACCGCCTGTCTGTTCGCCGCCGCGGAATTGCGGCTGCCAGTGCGATGTCCGACTCGCTGAATCGCGGCCCGACAACTTCGATGGACGCCAGATGGTCGTGATTGGCCGGGTCGGGGAATCGGCGCACCGCGGTTTCCCAGCCGAGTGCCGACAATGCGACGGTGAAGTGTTGCAACGCGACACCGCAGCTCAGTAGGAGGTCGCGTCCGGCAGGGTCGATGTGGTGCAGCCGCCGGGTCTGATCGGCGAACAGCTCGACCGAGTTGTCACCGACGCGCCATTTCCAGGGCTGGGAATTGTGCACCGATGGTGCCCGAACGGCCAGCCTCAGCGCCTCGTCGAAATTGGGCGCATCGCATTTGGGGTCCATCTGCCAACATTCTCACTGACCAGCCGACCTCGTACAGTTGCAGACCGCCTCAAAAGTCGAGGCTTTGGTCACATGAAAAGCGCCCAGGCCAGAGAACTTGCTCTGACCTGGGCGCCATGTCCAACACCGGGTACTCCTAACCCGGCAGCAGCTGATTAGAGTGCCGCTAACGCACCTTTCAGCTCAGCCGCCAGGCTTGCCCCACCGTCGCAGTACAGCGGGCCCGTGCCGTCGGAGAGCAATATGCGCAGTCGCGCCATGCCCTCCGGGCGCACCGGACGAGGCGAATGCAACCGCATGGTGATGTCGTCGATCACATCACGACATTCGCTGATCTGCTGCGACAGCATCGGAACCCGCAAGAGCGCGCGCGTATTGGTATTGACCGAATGCGCTACTTGCCGGAATGCGCGGGCGATGCCCTCCCGCTCCCGCACCGAGGTGAGCCGCGCCATATGCACCTCAAGGGGGCTGCCGGGCATCGGCGCCACTCCTGAGACGACCTCACGGTCCAGCTTGTGAGCGCCGAGACGGGCCCGTACGCGGGTCAGCAGGGGAGCCTGTGCGATCTCAGGCGTCAGAACGACGATGCTGCGTCGACCCTGGTAGCTCGTGTCGACGGTGTCGACGGTATCGATGTGAAAATTACCCTTCCTCATGGGTTCTTCCTCCTCCCGGGATGACTGTTTGTCATGCCCGTTTGTGTTTTGCAACCAAGTTTCTGGGTATCTGACTCAGTGCCACTGAAGGCCGCTCGCGATCGCATTGCAACGAAACGCGGCCTGAGCCGACGGGTATTTCCCGATGACGCTCTAGTCGTCCAACTGTTCAACAGTCGCCGAGTTCGCGGTGTTCCGCTTCAGGCTGTGAGGTGCCACACCATGGCGGCAGCCAGCGCCCCGAGACCGTTCAGCGACCAGTGCAACGCGATGGGCGCGATCAGACTTCCGCTTCTCCGCCGAAGCCAGGTGAATACGAGACCAGCCGCGGCGGTTGCCATCACAGCTAGCAGGACGCCGGCAAGCATTCCGGCGAAACCACCGCCGAAGATCCTGGTAAACCCGACGTTGTTGCTGGTCAAACCTAGCGACGTTGAGACGTGCCACAGGCCGAAAAGCACTGAGCCGGCGGCTGCCACACCCCGAAATCCCCAGGCACGATCCATTGCGCCGTGCAGTACGCCGCGGAAGACCAACTCCTCCGGAATGACGGTCTGCAGCGGAATGATGATCATCGAGGCGATCAAGGCCCCGGACAACGTGGCGTAGTGGTTGTTGAGGAACATCGGCCGCGTCCAGGGGAGCAAGGCGCCGAGCGCGATGACGGTCGCCACAATCACGACCGCTGCCAGGGCATATCCGGCTCCGGACTTCCAGTGTTCTTTCCCGAGTCCCAGTTCAGCCCAACCCAGACCCCGTGAACGAACCAGGACGACGAGGCCGATCGCGACGATCGGCACCGTAGCCACATTGGCCAACGGCGTGGTGAAATGCGCAATCACATTCGAGATTGCCAGCACGACCACCACCACGCCGATATCGACGTAGATGCGGTAGTGGTGCAGCGCGGTCAACTGAGACAGCGCCGGACTCGAATGCGTGGCCGTAAGGCTTTGTCCAGACATAACCTGATCAATTGTACTCTCGAACCCGGTTCCAGAGCATTGTCCGAGAGGAGTCCGCAATGGCTGACGACCAACCCTTGCTGGCCTCGATGCGAGTGCTCGACCTCTCTGACGGCGACGCGGATGCGGTCAGCCGACTGCTCGCCGACCTGGGTGCCGACGTGCTGAAGATCGAGCCGCCCGGCGGCAGCCCGGCCAGGGCCACCCCTCCGACACTGGACGGCGTCAGCATTCCATTCGCGCTGCACAATGCGAACAAACGAAGTGTCGTGCTGGACCCGGCCGATTCGCAAGACCGGTCACGACTCTTCTCATTGATCGTGGATGCCGACGTCGTCATCGACAGCGGACTTCCCGGCAGGCTTGCCGACTACGGCACATCGTGCCCGCAGTTGGCCGACTCACTCGACGGTCTGGTCACGATGTCCGTCACGGACTTCGGCGCCGTCGGACCACACGCTTCATGGGAAGCGACAGATCCGGTGATGTACGCAATGTCGACGGCATTGTCACGGTCGGGTCCGGTGACGGGAACCCCGGTCCTGCCCCCGGACGGCATTGCGTCGGCGACTGCTGCCGTTCAGGCCGCGTGGGCAGTTCTGGTGGCCTACTTCAATCGGCTTCGCTGCGGTGTGGGTGATTACATCGACTTCTCGCGGTTCGATGCGGTGGTGCTGGCGCTGGATCCGCCGTTCGGCACCCAGGGCCAAGCTGCATCAGTGCGACAGAACGCCGAAAGGTGGCGCGGGCGGCCCAAGAACCAGGACGCCTATCCGATCTTTCGCTGTGCGGACGGCTACGTCCGCATATGTGTTCTGTCTCCGCGTCAATGGCATGGCATGCGGAAATGGCTCGGTGAGCCCCCCCAGTTTCAGGACCCGATTTTCGACACCCTCGGCGGACGCACCCGGGCATTCCCTGAGTTGGGCGCTTTGATGGCGGCGTTGTTCGCCGACCAAACCATGGAACGTCTGGTGATCGACGGGCAGGCTCACGGCGTGCCGATCGCCGCGGTGGTGACGCCTGCCGATGCGTTGAAGTCGGAACATCTCAGCGCCGTCGGCGCCCTGGTCGACACTGAACTCCAACCCGGGGTTCGGGCACGCGTGCCAGTCGGATACTGGGTGGTCGATGGCGTCCATGCAGGCTACCGGGATCCGGCACCGGCGGCCGGTGCTGACGAACCCTGTTGGACCTCAGAGTGTTTCGCCCCTGCTCCGGCGAAACAGGCGGGGGGGAGGCCGCTCGACGGGATTCGCGTCATCGACCTCGGCATCATCGTCGCCGGAGGCGAGTTGAGTCGACTTTTCGCCGATCTCGGGGCCGAAGTCATCAAAGTGGAAAGCGCGAAGTACCCGGACGGGCTTCGTCAAAAGCGCGAAAACCAAACCATCAGCGAGTCATTCGCACGCGCGCACCGCAACGGCCTCGGGCTCGGATTGGAGCTTCGCAACGCCGAAGGCGCTGAACTGCTCGCACGACTGATCAGTGGATCCGATGCGATGTTCGCCAATTTCAAACCGGGAACTCTTGCAGCACTTGGTTTTTCACACGCTCGACTGCACGAGTTGAACGCAGGGCTGGTGCTCGCGGAGAGCAGCGCGTTCGGCGACACCGGACCGTGGAGCCGCCAAATGGGCTACGGCCCTTTGGTCCGCGGCACGATTGGCGTGACACGGCTGTGGACGTCGGACGGACCGCCTCCCGACGACGCACGCCATCCGTTCTACGACGCGACCACTATTTTTCCCGATCACGTCGTCGCACGGGTCAGCGCGATCGGAGCGCTCGCGGGGTTGATTCGCCGCATGCGAACCGGCGCCGGGACGCGGATTCACGTGCCGCAGGCCGAAGTGGCGATCAACCAGCTGGATGTTCTCTACGTCGCGCAGGCGAGCCACGGCGATCTGGTGGAGTCGCCCGCGGTTCACGCGGTGATTCCGTGCGCCGGCGACGACGAATGGTGTGTGGTGTCCATCGAGAACCCTGCTCAGCGACAGGCCGTCGACGAGGTAATCGCGAATCAGGCCCTGGCAAGCTGGACAGGTCAGCGCACCCCCGTCGAGGTGGCCGAACGGCTGCAGGCCGCGGGCGTCCCCGCAGGACCGATGAATCGGGCCGACGAGGTCCACAGCGATCCGCAGTTACAGCTCCGGAAAGTGTTCAGCGACATGAGCCACCCCGCCTTTGAGCTGCCGATGCCCACCGAATCGGGTCCCGCCCCCTATCGGCACATCCCGCCGGCGCCGCAGCGGCCCGCCCCCCTGCCGGGTGGCGACACGCGCGAAATATGCCACAAGGTGCTGGACCTCGAAGACGACGAGATCGACCGTTTGATCGCAGCTGGTGTCCTTTTCACGGCCGACCAATTCACGGGAGACCAATTCACGGGAGACCAATTCGCGGGGGACCGACCATGAGCACCGCGGCCGTCTACATCAACGGCCGGTTCCGCACCGCCGAGCACACCGAACCGGTGCTGGAGGCCGCCACAGGCGAATTGCTCGGTCAGGGTGCCAACGCCACCACCGCCGATGTCGATGCGGCGGTCGCGGCGGCCCGCGCAGCGCTACCCGACTGGCGGTCCACTCCGCCGGACCAACGCGCGCAGGTCCTTTCGGCCTTCGCGGACGAATTGCAGCGACGCGCCCGCAGCACAGAAGAATTGGTGACTCGCGAGAACGGGATGCCGATCTCCCTGTCGCGTGGTGCAAACGGTGCATTCCCGGCGGCGCTGCTGCATTACTACGCACACTTGATCGCCACGACTCCGCAGGAAGAAGTGCGCCCCGGCGCACGCGGGCACACACTGGTGCGCCGCGAGGCCGTAGGCGTCGTCGCGGCAGTGGTGCCGTGGAACTATCCGCAGGCGTTGGCCGCGTTCAAGTTCGCGCCTGCCCTGGCGGCCGGGTGCACCGTGGTCCTCAAAGCCGCAGCCGAGACAGCCTTGGACGCACTGGTCTTCGCCGAGGCCGCCCAGGCGTGCGGGCTTCCACCCGGAACGCTCAACGTCGTTCCGGGCGGCGCAGCAAGTGGCGCGCACCTGGTATCGCACCCCGGCGTCGACAAGGTGAGCTTTACAGGTTCGACTGCAACGGGCCGCGTCATCGGAGAAGCGTGCGGTCGGCTGTTGCGGCCCGTAACGCTGGAACTCGGCGGCAAATCAGCCGCGATCATCCTTGATGACGCCGATCTCGATGCCACGATCCGTGGTCTCCGTTCGGCGTCATTCGTCAACAACGGACAGACTTGTTTTCTGAGCTCACGAATCCTGGCTCCGCGGTCGCGATACAACGAAGTCGTGGAAGCGCTGGCCGGACTCGCGGACAGTCTCCAGGTCGGGAATCCTCTGGATTCGACCACGGACGTAGGCCCACTGGTCAGCGCGCGCCAACGCGACCGAGTGTTGGATTACATCGCTTCCGCCACGAACTCGGGGGCGAAACTCGTTGCCGGCGGCTCGATTCCGAAAGATCAGGACCGCGGGTGGTTCGTCGCCCCGACGGTCTTCGCCGATGTCGACAACGCCGACCGGCTTGCACGGGAGGAAGTGTTCGGCCCGGTACTTGCCGTCATCCCCTATGCCGCAGAGGAAGACGCAATCTCCTTGGCCAACGACAGCGAATTCGGACTTGCCGGAACGGTGTGGTCGAGCGACGACGATCGCGCACTGGCGGTGGCGAGAGCACTCGAGACCGGCACGGTTGGCATCAATGACTACCAATTGGACTTCCGTGCCCCGTTCGGCGGCGTGAAGTCCAGTGGCATCGGCCGCGAATTGGGCCCCGAGGGATTGGCCTCGTTCTTCTCGCTGAAGTCGATCTATCGGACGAATTAGCCCGCACGACCGCCGTCCAGACCACCCTGCGGTGCTAGATTTTGACAGGCGTCAACAGCCGGAGGCGTCTGACATTCGGGTACCAGAAATGGGGTGCAATGAGCCTGCCAGCTCGGACGCCGGTGCTCATCGGCGAAGGCCAGGTGAACCAGTACGACGATGATGCCGGCATCGAGCCCGTCGAGTTGATCGCTGCCGCTGCCCGAGATGCCGTCGACCCGCGTGTGCTGCGACGGATCGACCAGGTCCGCATCGTCAATCTGCTCTCGTGGCGCTACCGCGACCCCGGACTGCTGGTGGCCCGGAGCATCGGCGCCGACAAGGCCACGACGTTCTATTCGGGTGTCGGAGGCAATACACCGCAATCTCTGGTGAATCAGGCATGTCTCGATATTCAGACCGGCAGGGCACAGATCGTCCTGATCGCCGGCGGTGAGACGTGGCGTACCCGAATGCGTCTGCGCTCCAGAGGAATCAGGCCCGATTGGACCAAGCAGGACGACTCCGTTCCGGTGCCGGGCGGAGGTGACGGCGTCCCGATGTCCGGGCCTGCGGAGGAACACGTCGGGCTCGACCGCCCGTCGTTCGTCTACCCGATTTTCGAACAGGCGTTACGTATTGCCGATGGCGAATCGGCCGCGACTCACCTACGCCGGATCGGGGAAATGTGGTCTCGATTCAGCGTTGTGGCGCAAGAGAATCCGAACGCCTGGAGCAGAACAGCACTGACCCCCGAGGAGATATCGTCGCCAACGCCCGGTAACCGGATGATCAGCTTGCCCTACCCCAAGTTGATGAATTCCAACAACATGGTGAATCAGGCGGCGGCCATCGTTCTGTGTTCCGCCGAAGTGGCCACTCACCTCCAAATCCCACTGGATCAGTGGGTCTTTCCACATTCGGGTACCGACGCACATGACACCTATTCCGTTGCCGAGCGCCATGAGCTTCATCGGAGTCCAGCCATTCGGGTCGCGGGCAATCGAGCGCTCGAACTCGCCGGAATCGGGGTGGACGACGTGGACCATGTCGACATCTATTCGTGTTTCCCCTCGGCGGTGCAGGTTGCGGCCAGAGAGCTCGGTCTCCCCATAGACGACGCCGCACGGCCGCTCACCGTCACGGGCGGGCTCACCTTCGCGGGGGGGCCCTGGAACAACTACGTGACCCATTCGATCGCGACCATGGCCCGGTTGCTTCGCCAGAACCCCGGGAAGCGGGGATTGATTACCGCGAACGGCGGCTATCTGACCAAGCACAGCTTCGGGGTGTACAGCAGCACTCCGCCGAGCGAAGAATTTCGGTGGGAAGACCTGCAACCGTTGGTGGATAAAGAACCCACACGCACGGCACTGGTTGAATGGCAGGGGACCGGCAAGGTCGAATCCTGGACTACCGCATTCGATCGCGACGGGCGACCGGAAAAGGCGTTCCTGGCGGTCCGAACCCCCGACGATTCCCGCACATGGGCGACGATCTCCGACCCCGACGCCGCGGCGGCGACGATCGATGGCGACATCGGAGGGGCCGGTGTCGAGGTGCACAAGGACGGCCACGCCGTCCTTCGGTGATCCGGCAGGCTACGGTGACGCCGTGATCTGGCGGAAAATCGCAGCGCTAACGGCACTGTGGTGTGCATTGATCGTCATTCCCGCCGTCGCCGCCGGAGTGCTGCTGCACAGGGGACCCGGCAACCAACACATGGGTTGGGTGGCGGGAATCTGGATCGTCGGATATCTGGCGCAGTTCTTGCTCTTCATCAAGATCGGCCGGAAGTCGCCGTGCGGCACCGGGCCAGGCAAGATCATCGCAGCCCTCGTACCCTGGCTCGCCGACTGGACAACGCCGGTGACACTGTGGTCGGTGCTACCCGCGGCGATCATTGTGATCGGGTATTCGGCATATCTGACCCGTTCGGTGTATCGGTTGGACGTGCTGCGTCGGGACGGTGTCGAAGCCCGCGGTCGCGTAGTCGAAGTCATCAGACCGGCTCTCAATTCGGTTGTCGACCGGGATCACGCCAGGCGGACCATGCGGATTGAGGTGATCCACCCAGATGGTGCGCCGGCGTATGAGGCAACCGTGACGGCGACTTTCACCCTCGGAGAGATCCCGGAGCAAGGGGACAGCGTGGCGATTCGGGTCGACCCGAATCACCCGCAGCGCCTCGAACTGATCGAGAACGAACCCGTAGTTCGTGCGACGGCCGACCCCGAGGTCGATCCCCGAACCTCCGATCAGTTGCGTCTGCTCAGGACCATGCGTGACCGCGGCGACATCACTGAAGCGGAATACACCGCGGCTAAGAACAAACTTGTGAACTAGTCAGTTCTCAAGTACTTCACCAGCAGGCCGGAATCGGTCACGGCCCGCCGCGCCGGCGAAAAATACAGCGGCGAAAAATACAGCGGACCTGCCGCCATTCGGCGACAGGTCCGCTGGTATTCGGGTCTGATCAGGCGCCGGTAGGCGTGGCGCCGAGAACCCGCTGCATATCCGGAATCATGGCCTGCAGCTGCTGACCCCAGTAGCCCCAGCTGTGAGTGCCGTTGGCCGGGAAGTTGAACACCCCGTTGCGCCCACCGGCAGCCAGATAGTTCTCCATGAAGGTCTTGTTGGTGCGAAGCGTGAAGCCTTCGAGGAACTGCGCGGCCATCAGGTTTCCGCCGCCACCGGAGGTGTCGAGATCCGACGGAGTCCCAGTGCCGCAGTACACCCAGACGCGGGTGTTGTTGGCGACGAGTTGGTTGACGTTGACCATCGGGTCATTGCGCCGCCAAGCCGGATCAGAGGACGGCCCCCACATGCTCTGAGCGTTGTAGCTGCCCGCATCGTTCATCGCCAGGCCGATCAGCATCGGCCACCACCCCTCGGATGGGTTCAGGAAGCCGGACAGCGACGACGCGTACACGTACTTCTGCGGGTAGTAGATGGCGTACGTCAGTGCGGCGCTACCGGCCATCGAAAGACCGACCACAGCGTTGCCGTTCGGATCAATCCCGTAGTTCGCCTGCAAGTAGGCGGGCAGTTCACGGTTCATGAACGTTTCCCACTTGTAGGTGTAGTTCTGCCCGTTGCCCTGCGACGGCTGATACCAGTCGGTGTAGAAGCTGGACTGCCCGCCGACGGGCATCACGGTGGACAAGCCCGATCCGTAGGTCCATTCGAAGGCGGGAGTGTTGATGTCCCAGCCGTTGTAGTCGTCTTGCGCGCGAAGCCCATCCAGGAGGAACACCGCGTGCGGGCCGCCGCCCTGGAATTGAATGCGAATGTTGCGCCCCATGGCCTGCGAGGGCACATCGAGGTAGAGGACGGGTAGCCCCGGCCGGGAGAAGGCGGACGCTGTCGCGGAGCCGCCGATGATGCCGATCAGGCCGGGCAGGAGCAGTGCGGCCAGGAAGGCTACGGCCAGTTGGCGCATCCTCGTGGCTCGCAACATCTCGACGATCTTCATGACGAGGACCTTCACCTTTCGTACGCGTGCTGTTCAGCGGTCAAATGCTTTGCGCCCGTAGTCAAACACGCAGCGCAGGAGCAGCCGGGAAGTCAGTTCGGTGCGCCAAGTCGCGGTTGGCTAACGATCAGGCGTCACACCGGAATCGTTGATAACGACCGGATCACACAACACCGACTTGGACAGGGCCGCGCCAACCATGTTCCAGTGCAACGGTGTTCATCACTCGCCGGATGCTTCGCGGCAACGGGTAGATTTCACGGCGATGGAGAAACTGATCGTCACGCTACGCGGCCATTACGACGACGACTGGTGCACCGGGATTCGAGGCGATGTCGCGAACGCCTTGCTCGCCCTGAATTTCCCTGGGTTGACGATCCACGTCCGCGACTCCGTCGTGGCCGACTCGATGATGACCATCACCACGCTCGATCCGCCGGTACTGGCATTCGTGAGCCTGTGGACCGAGCAGCACTATGGTGACCAGACTCGTGCCGCGTTGGAACTATTGGGCGAACACGTCGCGCGCCCGGAGTGTATGGCCGCATACCTGGTCACCGAATCCACACCGATGCCTCCGCCCACCACCGGCCCGGGAACCCGAACGCCCGGGCTCGCCAACATGGCACTGCTGCGCAGGCCGGCCGAGTTGGATGAGTCGATATGGCTCACCCGGTGGCATGTCGACCACACGCCCGTGGCCATCGCGACCCAGGCGACATTCGGGTACGTCCAGAACCATGTGGTGCGCCCGGTGACGAAAGGCGCCGCACCCGTCTCGGCGATTGTCGAGGAGTTGTTCCCCATCGAGGCGATCAGCAGCTTGCATGCCTTTTTCGGTGCCGCCGACGACGCCGATCTTCAGCGGCGCCTCACGAAGATGGTCGCCAGCACAGCCGCATTCGGCGCCAACTCCAACATCGATGCGGTGCCCACGAGCCGGTACATGTTCCGCGACCCGTTCCTCCGGGCCCGGGGTTAGGCTCCGCACGATGATACTGAACACCGCGGATCTCAATCGGGTGCGGACGCTGACCCTCAACCGGCCCGAAGCCCTCAACGCTTTTAACGAAGCGCTCTACGACGCGACGTCCGAGGCACTCCTGTCAGCCGCGGGGGATCCCGAAGTAGCGGTTGTCCTGATCACCGGAGAGGGCCGGGCCTTCAGCGCGGGTCAAGATCTCAACGAGATGCAGGCCCGGATCACGGATCCCGACTTCACCCCGGGCAAGCACGGCTTTCCCGGACTCATCGACGCGCTGAGCCACTTCCCGAAACCGCTCATCTGTGCGGTCAACGGCATCGGCCTAGGCATCGGCACAACGATCCTGGGGTATGCCGACCTGGCCTTCATGTCCACCGCGGCTCGGCTGAAGTGCCCGTTCACCAGCCTGGGCGTGGCTCCCGAGGCGGCGTCGTCATATCTGTTGCCGCAATTGATCGGGCGCCAGAACGCGGCCTGGTTGTTGATGTCCTCGGAGTGGGTCGACGCTCAGGAAGCACTGCGGATGGGCCTGGTGTGGAAGATCTGCGAACCGGACGATCTACTGGCCGAAGCACGCACACATGCCGAAGTTCTTGCCTCCCGGCCCATTTCGAGTCTGATCGCGGTGAAGCAGACAATGGTTGCGCCGCATGAGGCTCAGATTGCGGCTGCCACGTCGAGGGAGAACGCGCTGTTTGACACACTGATGGGCGCCGCCGCCAACGCCGAGGCTCTGGCCGAATTCAGGGGGCGGTCGCGCTGACAACGCGAGCTCGCGATGATGTCGCGCACGGTACGACGGCAGCGGCCACAGTCGACGCCCGCGCCGCATGCCGCGGCAACCTGATTACACGTCGACGCACCACCGGCGACTGCTTCGGACACAGCCTGACTGGTGGCGCCGGTGCACAGGCACACGTACATCTGCGAAGCCCCTCCCTGATCGCGCAACCCGAAGCCGCGGGCATGACCTTAGCGCAGTCTAGCCTTAGTTAGGAAAGCCTTTGATCGAGTTGCAAGCCAAACAGACGCCCTGCGGGGCAGGCTCAACTAGATTCGGTGCGGTACCCGTCCAACAGCCCAACGTGGTAGGAGAATCCATTCATGCAAGGTGATCCCGAAGTCCTCCGTTTGCTCAACGAGCAGCTGACCAGCGAACTGACGGCGATCAATCAGTATTTCCTGCACTCCAAAATGCAGGACAGCTGGGGTTTCACCGAACTGGCAAAGCACACGCGGGCCGAGTCGTTCGAGGAGATGGTGCACGCGGAGAGGATCACCGACCGGATCCTGTTGCTGGACGGCTTGCCGAACTACCAGCGGATCGGCTCACTGCGGGTGGGGCAGACTCTGCGCGAACAGTTCGAAGCCGATCTCGCCATCGAGTACGAGGTCGTGGCGAGGCTGAAGCCCGCCATCGTGTTGTGCCGCGAGAAGCAGGATTCGACGACCGCGATCCTCTTCGAGGAGATCATGGCCGACGAAGAGCAGCACATCGACTACCTCGAAACACAGCTCGAGTTGATGAACACGCTTGGCGCAGAGCTTTATGCGGCACAGTGCGTGTCCCGCCCACCAGCCTGACGGCTCGCCTCGGATGAGTCGCATCGGGCCGTTCCCGGAGGACGACGTTTCCGGCTGGGTCACCAAGTCGCCAGAATTGGGCCGGGCCATGGCCTCGCTGAGCAACGCTGTCTACAGCCGCAATCGACTGCCGCTGCGAGTTCGCGAGATTGCCCGCGCAGTGATGGCTCACGACAACGAGTGCGTCGTCTGCATGAACACGCGTGACGCCGACGGTCCCGCAGCGGGTGTGAACGAAGAACTGTATGAACACGCGCTGGAATGGAGGACCTGGCCGGGATTCAGCGAGCAGGAACGCATCGCTGCCGAGTTTGCGCACCGATTCGCGACGGAACACACCGATCTTCGCGATGACGAGGACTTCTGGGAACGCTGCCGGGAGCATTTCGACGACGAACTGCTCGCGGACCTCACCATCTCGTGCGCGTTGTGGCTGGGAATGGGTCGAATGCTGCGTACCTTGGATATCGGGCAGGCATGCATCCTGACTCTGCCGAGCCGAACGGAATGACACCCGTGGATGACGTGATCGCCTATCTGCAATCCGAGGGCGTCGATGCCGTGATGGGCACGATGGTCGGTACTTCGGGCCTGACTCACGCCAAGATCGTGCCGATTTGGCGCACCGGTGCATTCGCCGATCCCGGACTCGGGGGTAGCCCGGTCTTCCATGTGTTCGGTATCGATCGCACCGGAATAGCCTTCACCGACGACTTCAGCGTGGTCGGCGACGAGCGGATTCGCATCGACCTGTCGGCGCTGCGGGCCATCGGCAACGGACTCGCGTGGGCACCCGCATCCTTCTTCGACCAGGACGGCAACCCGATTCCGACATGTTCGCGGGGCACGCTTGAAAGAGTCGAAACCCGTCTGGCCGAATCCGGTTTGCGCGCCCTCGTCGGCCATGAGATCGAGTTCCTGCTCGTTGACCCCGACGGCAACCGGTTGCCAGGCAATGTCTGGGCGCAGTACGGCGTGGCAGGCGTTCTGGAACACGAGGGCTTCGTGCGCGGTGTCATGGCCGCCGCAAGTGCGGCGGGAGTGGGAATCGAGCAATTCCATCCGGAGTACGGCGAGAACCAATTCGAGATTTCACTGTCTCCGATGAGCCCGGTGGCCGCGGCCGATCAGCTGGTTCTGGCCAGACTCATCATCAGCAGGGTGGCCCGCGAATTCGGAATGCGCGTCAGCCTGTCGCCAGTTCCGTTTGCAGGCAGCGTGGGTTCCGGTGCACACCAACATTTTTCGCTGTTACGTGGTGAAACACCGTTGTTTTCCGGGGGCTTCGGGGCTCACTGGATGACGGCTGAGGGAGAGGCGGCCATTGCCGGCATCGTCGACGGCCTGGCCGAAGCGCAGCTGGCCCTGTGTGGATCCATCGTGTCCGGTCTTCGTATGAAGCCGGGCAGTTGGGCCGGCGCGTTCACCTGCTGGGGCGTCGAAAACCGCGAAGCCGCGGTACGGTTCCTCCACGTCGGCCACGGCAATCCGTACGGTGCCAACGCCGAAGTCAAAGTCGTGGATCCCTCATCGAACCCGTACCTCGCCACCGCCGCCATTCTGGGGTTGGCCTTGGACGGTATCGCCCGTCAGGCTCCGCTGCCGCCCGAAGTCACCCTGGATCCCGCAACATTGACCAAGGGCGAACGGAAGGCCGCCGGCGTGAAACGGCTTTCGAACAGGCAGTCCGACGTGATCGAGGCGTTCGAGAGATCCGAGCGGATGAAGTCCATCCTCGGCGACTCGGTAGCCAAAGCGCTTGTCGCGGTTAGACGTTACGAGCACGACAACTACTCGACCCTCGACGCGCAGCAACTCAGCGACAAATTCCGTATGGCCTGGAGTCTGTGATCGGGCCCATCGCCGGCCCATCGGCGCTGTCGCAGTGCATCGAAGATTTGCGTCTTGTGGACAATCACATGCACGGCTACTGGACGATGCCCGTCGACCGCCGGCACTTCGAGAACGGGCTGAACGAGGCGAACACCGAACCTCTCGCCGACTTCGACTCGGGCTTCGACACTCAGCTCGGATTGGCTGTCCGCGCGCATTGTTCACCCCTGCTTGGTCTGCCCAAACATGCTGATCCACAGTCCTATTGGGACCGCCGAAGCGAGTTGACGCCCAGTGAGTTGGCATCGGTCATGTTGACCGCGACGGGCGTCTCCCACTGGCTGATGGACACCGGACTCTCCGGCGACATCGCAAGTCCGGCCGAAGCGGCAGCGGTATCCGGCAAGCCGGCGCACGAAGTGGTCCGAATCGAGCAGGTGGCTGAGCATGCGGTGGCGCTACCTGGCGACTACGCACAGAACTTCGAAGAGCTACTCGCTTCCCGCGTGCAAGGGGCGGTGGCAACGAAGTCGATTCTCGCGTACCGCACGGGTTTCGACGGCGACCTGTCAGATCCGCCGGCGTCCGAAGTTTCCTCGGCCGCGGCGCGGTGGCGGGATGCCGGCGGAGGGCGGCTCGACAATCGGGTGCTGTTGCGCTTCGGAATACACCGGGCGCTCGAAGTGGGCAAGCCGCTGCAGCTTCACGTCGGATTCGGCGATCGTGATTGCAATCTGGGCCGCACCAATCCGCTTCACCTGCTCGGCTTCCTGCGCGCATCCGGCGAAACACCGATCGTGCTGTTGCACTGCTACCCCTTCGAAAGGGAGGCGGGCTACCTCGCACAGGCATTCAACAACGTGTTCGTCGACATCGGGTTGACCGTCAACCATCTGGGGTCCCGCGCCGAAGCGTTCCTGGCCAGGACTCTGGAGATGGCCCCATTCCGCAAGATCCTCTACTCCTCGGATGGATTCGGCCCGCCAGAGCTGCACTATCTCGGGTCTCGTCTGTGGCGCACCGGGATTCGTCGCGTGCTGAGCGGATTTATTGCTCGCGACGAATGGTCGGAGGCGGATGCGATGCGAATTGCCGCACTCGTCGGCAGGGGTAACGCCCTACGGGTCTACGATTTGGCCGACTGAGTAGGCACGGGAGGCAATTTCATGCGGTTACGACAGCTCCACATAATCACCGCCGTCGCGCTTGCATCCACGGCCGTGACGGTCGGTGCGGCGGCACCGGCTGGCGCCGACTGCAACTACAGCGGCGGCAGCACCCTGTGCTCTAGTGGTGGCAGTGTCCGGGGCGGCTCGGCACCACCGCCTGCCACATTCGATCCCTATCCCTGCACCGGCGACCCCACATGCATGTACTACGACAACTGGGATCCCAACATCTACCTGGACCTCTCACCGAGGCCCGATCCGCCGAATCCGCCCAATCGCCCCGGAAGGCCCAACCGACCCGGCGGCGGTGGCGGCGGTGGCGGCGGAATCGGCCCGCGCTGACCGTCTCCGGCCGATCACGCCATCCTCACCCTGACGACAATCACCAAGGAGTCCGCATATGTCTGTCGCCGCACAATGTCTTCGGCGCTGCGCTGTCGGCGTGATCGCCGCCGCAGCAGTCATCGGCATCCCGGCCCCCCTTGCCGGCGCCGATCTCCCGCCTAACTGCACCGCAGCCGACCGCGCGAGCATCGCGGCGGGCGTGTCCGCCGCAACCTCCGTCTATCTCTTCACGCACCCCGAGGTGAATGAGTTCATGACCGGTCTCAAGGGGCAGCCGGTTGATGAGGTCGGGCCGATGGTTCAGGACTACCTCGATGCGAATCCGCAGACCAAAGCCGAGGTGCAGGCCATCCGGCAACCGCTGACCGACATGCGTGATCGCTGCGGCGCAGGCCTGTTGGATGATCAGCCGGCTGCCGCAGCTTCCTGATTCACGACGGCCGGCGCGGTCCGTTGACCTGCGGGTAGAAAGTTCCCGGTCAGCTGTTCACCTGGACGGTCGTTGCCGCTGGGCCGAGGCTGACATCGAGCTCCGCCCAGCCTCGCAACACGCGGGTGTCACGCCTGCTGCCGATGCCGGCGAGCTGCACGTCGGGAAACTTCGTAAAGAAGCGACGCAGGCCTACCTCTCCTTCCGAGCGGGCAAGCGCCGCCCCCAGGCAGAAGTGCCGTCCCCCTGAGAAGGCCAGGTGTTTGTTGGCGTTGGACCGCCGCACGTCGAAGCGATTGGGATCGCTGAACACGGCCGGGTCGCGATTGGCCGCGGCGAGATGGATGACGATCAGCTCACCCCGTCGCACCGAGACACCGGCGACTTCGGTATCGATTCGGGCGATACGTGCGGACAACTGAACCGGTGAGTCCAGGCGAAGGATCTCCTCCACCGCATTGGGCCAGAGCGAAGGATCCGCACGCAATATCGCGAGTTGATCAGATGCGTTCAGCAACAGTCGAATTCCGTTTCCCAGGAGATTGACGGTCGTTTCAAAACCGGCTGCGAGGACGAGCCCGGCCGTCGCCCGAAGTTCGTCATCATCGAGGAGCGCCCCCTCATCGGAGGCCTGTATCAACTGACTCATCAGGTTGTCACCCGGATGCTCGCGCAACCACTGCACATGCTGGACGAGCCAGTCATTGAAGCCGGTGATACCGCGCTCCACACTGCGGTATTGGGACCAGGACAGCCCGACGTCCAGGCTGGGCGCCGCCAGCTCGCCGAATTCGAGGATCCGGGCCCGGTCGGACGCGGGCACCCCGAGAATGTCGCTGATCACCGCGACGGGGAGCTTCGAGCAATAGTGCTCGACGACATCGACCACACGCGGGCCTTCTGCGAGCGCCTCCAGTAGTTGATCGGCAGTGTCCTCAACTCGGTCACGGAGTGCCGCCACGGCGCGGCTCGTGAACACAGACGACACCGTCTTGCGGTACCGGGTGTGTTCGGGCGGCTCGACAGCCAACAGAGACGGCGCGCGCAGCGGATGGAGCAAATCACGCCTGGTGCGCTCCTCGAGCCACCGCAGCGGAGCGGGAAGGTTCCCTCCCAAAGACACGACACGGAAGTCCTCGGAACGCAGCAATTCGTGAGCCACCGCATAGTCGACGGTCAGAAGGCTCGCCCGAGCCCGCAGCAGCGGGCCCTGTTCACGCAACTGGTCGAATAAGGGGAACGGATCGGCCCGCACCGCAGGATCCGCGACCAGACGTGCCTGTGGATCACCGCGACGAGCCGACCAACCGGCCAACGACCGAATTACACCGTGCAGCGCGAACCAGTGCAGCCATTCCTTCATGACCTCGACAGTAGATCCTGGCAGGCTGGCCTGATGGCGCCGACGCTGAATCCGCCCCCTCTCGAATGCAATTGCTGCCGGCGTCGATACGACGTGCGTGAGCTGGCTTGGCGATGTTCGTGCGGGGGACTTCTGGACGTCGCGAAGACCTGGCGGCCAATACCGGGCCTCACCTCCGACGATTGCACCTCGTCGCTGTGGCGCTATCAGTCGGTTCTTCCCATCGAGCGAAACCCGGCGATCAGCCTGGGCGAGGGCAGCACTCCGACAATTCGATCACTCGCCCTACCCGGCATCAACCTCAAGCTCGAGTTCCTCAGCCCCACTTTGTCATTCAAGGACAGAGGAGCGGTGGTACTGGCCACATTGGCGGCCGGAATCGGTGTCAGGTCGGCGCTGGTCGACAGCAGCGGCAACGCCGGACTTGCTGCGGCTGCCTACTTCGGACGCGCAGGCATTCCGTGCGAAGTGATGGTGCCGGCCTCCACTTCGCCGACCAAGCTTGTGCAGATCCACGCGTACGGTGCCACAGTCACGGTGATTCCGGGCACCCGAGCCGAGACATCGGCGGCGGCCGTTCGCCGCGCGGAGTCCGGCGACGTCTTCTATGCCAGCCACGTGTACCACCCGTATTTCCTGCACGGGGTCAAGACCTATGGCTACGAGATATGGGAGAACAACGGTGGCACGCTGCCGTCAGCGGTCATAGTTCCGGTGGGAAACGGCACCCTGCTGCTGGGGTGCTACCTCGCCTTCACCGAACTTCTCGCCGCCGGCCTGGCCGGCGAATTGCCGGCGATAGTGGCGGTGCAGGCAGCCAATTGCGCTCCGTTGGCCGCCGCCTTTGCCCACCGAACCGGCGCCATAGATGCCGGGCCAGTCGGTACGACAGTGGCGGAAGGCATCGCCATCGCGGAGCCGCCTCGTGCACAACAGATCCTTGAGGCCGTTCGCACGACCGGCGGGGCGATCGTCACCGTAAGCGACGACGAAATCCTCTCCGCACGAACGCAATTGGCACGAGAGGGTCTTCTCGTGGAGCCGACCGCATCGGTGTGCTTTGCGGCCGCCGCGACAGCGGGCCGGCGAAATGGACGCGAGTGGGAGAGGGTTCAGCAACTCCTGGCGGCTGACGACGTCGTTGTCGCGCTGTGTGGAGCGGGTTCCCGGGGATAGGTCAGGCGCCGACGACCCGCGGCACCTCGGTTTGGAGAAACACGTCGTTGAGTGTGACCGTGCGCAAATCACGGGAGCGGATTATGGACAGCATCCGCGGATAAACATGAGTCACCGGCAGGTGGTTCAGATGTCCGATAACGATGTTCTGCTGAATGAAGTGCTGATCGGCCATTTCGGCGATGTAATCCTCTGTCAGAACAGAGGAATCGGCCAGCGACGCGCTCCAGAGGGTCTTGACCTGATACCCGAGATCGGCTGCCACGCCGTCGACCGTCGGATTCGAATTCCCATACGGCGGGCGGAAATACGGCGTGGCGTCGACACCATAGGTGTTGCGAAGGAAACGGTGATTGCGTTGCAACTCATCAGCGATCTGGCTCTTGCCGAGTGTCGTCAGATCCGCGTGAGACCACGTGTGGTTTCCAAGCTGAATCTGCCCGCAATCCACCAGGGGCCTGAGCAGCGGAGCATTCTCCTGCCAGGAGTCATGGATGCCGTTGACGAAGTAGGTCAGCCGGATCCCGGTGTCCTTGGCCAACTGCGTGTAGGACCTGACCACTTCCGAGTTCACGCCATCGTCGAGCGTCAATGCCAGCATGTCGCCGTCGCCGGGCAACCTGTTGAGTGCGCCACTGCCGGGCAGCGAAACCCGTTGGGTACGAGACGGTGCGGGTAGCAGGCGGGTCGAATCATTCGACGCTGCAGGGACATTCGGATGTGACTCCGCATCGGAAAGTCCGATGGTGCGCGAGACGGCTACCAGTCCCGCTGACGCCAGCAGGCCGACAACAAACTGTCTGCGAGTTACCTCGGGCACGTGACAGAAGTCTCATCTGTAACGTTAGTCACACAAATGAGGTTACGCGCGGCAGGGCGTGAAACCCATTAGCTACGCCTGACAGTAGGAACGTGTCGCGGTGTCGAGTGCCTCACGGAAAAGCCAATCCAATTGGCGGGTTTGCGCCACCGCAGACTTGGCTTCATCGAGTTCGGAACGACAACCAGGAGAATTCAACAACCCCCACTGCGCAGCGATCTGGCTGACCATCATCCGATTCAGCCCGTCGATCAGCGATCGGGACGCCGCCAGATCCGGCGCGGTGGTGGGTGCGGGGGAGTTGCCGAACTTCCACTCCGCGAACCGGCTGTATTCGATAGCCTCCGTCGCGTTGATCTGGTCGGTGAACACGGTCCTCACGTAATCGGCTGACACTCCGGCAGACTGCGCGTCGGCGGACACGGCATCGAGAACCTGCCGCACCCGTGGCGGATCAGTGAGCGGCCCGCCCGTCAGCCACTTGCCGGCGGCGATCGGATCAGCCACCTCCAGTCGCTGCACCGCAGCATCGACCAAGGCGTTCAACGCATTTGCGTCATCCGCCCGCACAACAGGCTGGATCGCGATGCTCACGCATCCGGCGAGAACGCATCCGGCAACAACACGTCCGGCAAGACCAAGGAAACGGCGCACCATCTCAGCCGACCGGTCCCTTCGCCAATACCAGAGTCTCCGTCCGCACGGCACCGTCGCGGGTTGTCCAGGTCAACGCTATGGCGTCGCCAGGGTGATGCTGATCCATGATGTCGGACAAATCGGACGCCGAATTGATCGGCCGACCGTCGATCGCGGTGATCACGTCACCGCCCATCAATCCGGCGTTACGCGCCGGTGTGTCCGGCAACGTCTGTCGGACAACCGCTCCGGGGACGCCGCCGTGAATGTCGGCAACCGCGATTCCGATGAAGGCGGTATCCCCGACATGCACAGAACCAGATGCCGCGCCGTCGCGAATCTGATTGGCGATACCGATTGCCCGGTCGATCGGTATGGCGAAGCCTTCGCCGCCACGCACTCCGCCCATCTGATAGGTCAGCGTTGCAGCGACATTGACCCCCACCACCTGCCCGGCGCTATTCACCAGCGGCCCTCCGGAGTCGCCCGGACGAATATCTGCGGCGACGCGGATCAAATCCGTGAGTTCCCGCGAACCGCCGCCGGCCTCATCCGAGGCCCGCACTGCGGCACCGAGTTCGGTGACCGTGCCAGGGGAGAAGCTAGGCACTCCGCCGACGCCACCGGCGTTCCCAATGGCGGCAATCGGGTCGCCGACCGCCACCGTCGCAGAACTGCCGAGCGCGGCCACCGGCAGCGGTCCGGCACCGTTCAACCGAACCAGCGCAATGTCATTCGCGCGGTCGTACCCGATGACATCCACCGGATAGGTTCGGCCATCGGCGAGGCTCGTAGCGCTGATCTGGGTCGCGCCTTCAATGACGTGATTGTTGGTCAGGATCTCACCGCCGGGGCTCAGCACGATTCCCGTTCCCGCTCCTACCGCACCCTGGTAGTCGAGGGTGGTGTTGATGTCGACCAGGCCGGGCGTCACCTGACTCATGAGCGCGGCTTGATCAAGCGGATTGAGAGGTACCCCCGGCAGAGTGGGTGCAGCACTGCCCGGCGCGGCAACGAGTGCAGGCACCAGCAGAAGGGTCGCCAGGAACACGAGCAGGCGCCGGATGCGCGTAACTTGCATGGGTCAACTCTGCCTGAAAAGCCCCGCGTACGGTGAACAAGGGGTCAAGACAACCGGGAAGTGAAGATGATCCGCGCGTCCACGCACCAGGTGTTGAGATCCAAGCCTGCGATTCTGCTCCTTGCTGCAACCTTTGTACTGACGATCACCCTCGGATCCGCATTCATTGCGCTTCATACATTTCGGGATACGCGTGGCGCCGCGTTCGATCCGCCTGCCGTTCCCATGAGCGACGACCAGTCGAGGCAACAAGCGGTAGGTGCGACGCGCGAACTCATCGCGGCCGGCCACCTGAAGAATCCCACCGGCAGCTACCTCTTGATGTCGTGCAAGAACAATGACGACCCGCCGTACCAGGGCGCGATTCGCCTGAACTTCGACATTCCGGGATTGAGAGACACGCCAAAGTATTTCGGCGACATCGCGACGTCACTGGTCGCGCACGGATGGACCGACCAGAACGCAGCGGGCCAGGTCCGTGGACGGCCCACGTTCACAAAGGACGGCGTCACCGTCATCTACTACATAGATTCCGACACTCAAGGCCGCGCGACGATGCAGGTCTATGGCGA
>Ga0075163_10003150_pt1 | contig 22240 bp, 16 predicted proteins | sample JI1023141ADNA_FD_71478 | JGI IMG/M metagenome (GOLD analysis project Ga0075163, IMG submission 71478) | Wastewater effluent complex algal communities from Wisconsin, to seasonally profile nutrient transformation and Carbon sequestration -... | ecosystem: Engineered > WWTP > Effluent > Algae... | reverse complement strand
GGGTGTGACCCCCTGTCCGCGCACCGCATTCTGGGCCACCACTGTCCCGGCGATGGGAGACGTCAGTGTATAGTGGTGGCCTTCTTCATGGCCGCCGCGTTCGAGGCCGGCGAGTTCGGCTTTCGTGATGCCCATGGCCAGCAGTTTTTCGCGGACGTGCTGATAGCGTGCCTTCGTCTCCAGGTAGTGCCCCTTGTCTTCAATGAGCTTTCGCTCCGGCACGATGTCGTCCGTGCGCAGCTTCTCGGTCCGTCGGAGACTGTTTTCCGCCACGTCGGCCTGCGCCTTCCCGACGAGGTATTCTTCCACGAGCTGATCGAGCTGCAGGCTGCCGATGGCGGCGAGCGGTTGAGCGGGCTTGACCCGGTCACCCAACTGCACGTGAATATGTTCGACCTGCCCGCCGATGCGGGAGGTAATCTTGGCGACCTTCTTCAAATCGAGTGCGACCTCGCCAGGTGCGGTCACCAATTCCGGAACGGCGCGTCGCGTGGCGGACTCGGTGCGCAACCGTTCCCGGACAGCCGGCGGCGGGTGAATCGCATGGGTGAAGGCGGCTTGCGGCGCCACCTCGACGGGCGAGGGCGGTTTCGGCGGTTCCGCTCCCTGCTCCCCGCATCCGGGGAGAACAGAGAGGATGGTCAGGATCATTCCGGTCGTTGCGCAGCGTCCGATCATCGTCTCTTGCCGAGGTGTGAACCAGGCGGGGATGCTCATAGCGAAGCTCCCACTGCCCGCTCCAACCGGGCCAGCGCAATGGAGAGATCGGCCCGCACCTGCGCATATTCCTGTTGGGTTTGCCGGTACACGCGTTGAGCATCTAATACATCCAACAAACTGGCGGCGCCGTGCCGAAAACTCGTGCGGGCGACGGTCAGGGTCTGTTCGGCCTGTTTCAACAAGCCGGTTTCAAATACCTGCAGCTGATCCTGCGCCGTGCGGACTTCCTGCGCATGTTGAGTGATGGCCTGCTCCAGCTCGTTCTGTTGCCGCCGGCGTTCTGCATCGGCATGGTGCTTGGCGCCGAGCGCGGATTGAATTTCTCCCTGCCGCCGGTACCAGAGGGGGAGGGGCATGCTGAGTCCGGCGGTGACCGATTCGTCACCCGCCTCCCGGTGATAACTGCCCAGCAGGCTGATGTTGGGCACGCGGGCTTCCCGCTCATACCGCAGCGTATGTTCCGCCTGTTCCGCCAGCTTGCTCAGGCGGCGGACCGCCGGATGTTGTTCCAGGGCTTGCGTCGCCAGGGTCTCCGCATTCACCCCCGTCTTGGGCGACTCGAAATCGCCTTGGATGGAGAATGCCTTTCCGAGCGACCCGGCGGTCAGCGTATTCAAACGTGCCTTGGCCACCAACAGGGTACTGTTCGCCCGGGCGACTTCCTTCTTGGCCTTCTGCACTTCCACCCCGGCTTTCATGCTGTCGAAGGAGGTGGCTTCTCCGGCCGCCACGCGCGCGTGCACGGTCCGCAGGACTTCCTCCACACTGGTGACGTTTTGCGCGGCGAGGTCCGCATCGCGCTGGGCGAAGAGCAGATGGTAGAAGGCCACTTTCACGTCGGCGAGCAGGGTGAGGCGCGTGTCCTCGAATGCGGCAGTCGCCCCGGCTGCTCCGGCATCGGCCGCTTCCTGGCGGGCCTGTCGCTTACCGGTCCATTCAAGCGGTTGTTCCACCGTAAACGTGCGCTCGGTCACGCGTGTGCCGGTGCTCGGGTCACGAATGGCGCCACGCCCGGCGCTGCCGGAGACGGACGGATTCGGATAGGCGCCTGCCGCAATCTGTTGGCCCTGGCTTTGTTTCACCACCCCCTCGGCGCCGGCCAGTGTGGGGTTGTGTTGCACCGCCAGCGTCAGAATATACGGCAAGGAATAGGCGGCGGTGCGTGGCGCTTCAGCCCGGGCTACGGAAACGCCCGCGAGGGGGCCGGCGGCAGCCATTGCCAGGACCAGGGAACAGACAAGACGAGCAATCATCAGCAGCCTCCTCCGTGCGCAATCGGCTCGCGATGGTGCGAGGCACAGGCTTCGCCCTGCGAGCGCTATGCGATCAGAATCCAGGATGTCAGGACGGACGACGATTAGCTGAGGAGTGAGGATGGCGGCGCGCGCGTAGGAAGATCACAAGCGAGGATTGTGTTGGAGAGGATCGGAGGGTCCTGTTCGGCAGGCTGATCACGCTGCTCCGGAACGGGCAGGAGGTTATGACGCACAAACTGCAGATGGGCCAACAGCGGCTTCACGAGCTTGCGGTCGGTGGCATCGTTCAGCAGCGAAAAGCCCAGCTCGTGATCGTTCTCCCAGGTATGCGGACCTTGTGCAGAAAGAACAGGTTCCGAATCTGTGTCTTGCGCATGGTGATGAGCATCGTGGTGGTCTTCGAATTCACCCTCAAGGTCGGCCGAAAAGACCGTGTGCACGGCAGCCGCGTGGATGTGACCGGCTTCGCCATGATGGGGATCCGTCTCAGGATGGATATGGAACAGCGGCAAGGCCAACAGCCACAGTACCGCCCAGGCGCGGAGCAGGCTGTCGAGTCGGAGGAATCGGCTGTGAGTGGAACGCATGTGCATACGCTTCTAAGTGGACGCTATCACAAGGAGAGAAACACATCAAGAAACGAGCAGGGAACGAGGCGAATTCTAAACAAAATTCGAACGAGCAACAAAGTCGTGTGCTACCGGTGAGATCTTTCCGGCAAGTTCTCTTTTTTGCGTGGTAACCGTAGAAAACGATTTTCATCAGTGATTGCCCGTCTGACTGCCTCTGTCTTCTCCGCGTCTCAGATTTAGCCGTGAGACGCATACGCTTCCGGATGCTCTCTTCCTTTCATTGACCTCGCCAACCAAGCTGTGCATATATGCACGTTCGTGCAGTGATGCACGTCGGTCGTGAGGTCGAACCGGCCCCTATGTTGAATCTCTACGCGGAGAGGCTTCAAATTCGATGGAATTCCCAGTATTCGGGCGATCCGGCGGCCAGGCTCTGTTCTTGCTGATGACCCCGCATAGATCACGCGTTTCTCGGAGAGTCTGATCCCATGGTCGCGATATTTCCTCTGATTACGATCTTCGCGCCGCTTCTCGGTACGCTCCTGATCAGTTTGTTCTGGCGTGATCTGGGCGACCGGGTTGCACGTCTCGGCATTGCCGCGCTCTGGTGTTCCGCCCTGACCTCGCTTGCCACCCTGGCGGTGGTTCTGTCGGGAGACACGATCCAGCTGGCCCTGATCGGCACGCCATCCGGCACGATGACCTATACGGTCATGGTGGATCGCTTGGCGGCGGTGATGATGGCGCTCATCAGTCTCGTGAGCCTGATTATTCATGTGTACTCCGAACGGTATATGGTCGGCGATGCGGGCTACGTGCGCTTCTTCGCGTTGCTGGGAGGGCTCACGTTTGTGTTGTTGAGCCTGGTCAGCAGCGGCAACCTGTTCTGGCTGTTTGTCTGCTGGCACCTGGTGACCTGGTTATTGGCGACGTTGCTGGTGTGCAACCCCGATAGCCGTGCGGCCAGGGATGCGGGCCAGAAGACCTTTTGGGTCCAGAGTTTCGGCGATGCCGCATTTGCTGTGGCGCTGCTGGTCCTGTACGGATCGTACGGGACCTGGGATATGACTGACCTCTTTGCCCGGTTGCAGACAGCCCCGGCGCCGTTGACGGTCTGGCCGGGCCTGCAATGGGAATGCGATGTGCCTCTCGTCGTGACCCTATTGTTGGTCCTCTCGGTCATGACCAAGTCTGCCCAATTTCCGTTTCATTTCTGGTTGATCGGCACGATTGAAGCGCCGACCCCGGTTTCAGCCCTGATGCACGCGGGAATCGTCAATGCCGGAGGGTTTCTCGTGAACCGGCTGGCGCCTCTGTTCGGTCTCGCGCCGACGACGCTCCATCTGATGTTCGTCATCGGCGGCATTACGGCCTTGATCGGCGCCACGGCGATGCTCACGCAGACCAGCGTGAAGCGCCGGCTCGTCTATTCCACCATGGGTCAGATGGGGTATATGGTCATGGAGTGCGGCTTGGGTGCCTTTGCCCTCGCCGTGTTCCACCTCTGCGCGCATGGCCTGTTCAAGGCCACGCTGTTCCTCAATTCCGGCTCCGTCATTCATAAGGCCCGAACGGAATTTAAACTTCCTCCCGTCGGCCGGGCGGATGAGGCGCATACCTTCTCACCGATGACCTGGACCACCGGGCTAGTCGCGACGTTGGTGCTGCCGCTGGTTATCCTGCTGGTTGTGCATGGCGTGGTCAGTATTCCGTTGCAGGATGCGCAGGGAGCGGTCATTTTCCTGTTCTTCGGGTGGGTGACGACCTCCCAGGCGATGTTTACGTTGTATCGATTGCACACGGGAGCATCCTGGGCCGTGTCGCTGACCATGCTCGGCACCCTGGCGTTTATCGGGCTCACGTACCTGTGGGCAGGCGAGGCATTCACGCATCTCCTGTTTCCGGGCACCGGCATAGCGGAATCCTATCTTCGGGCGGCAGAATGGAATCGCTCGTTCTTCGAGCTGGTGATCGGGCTCGCCGCGATCCTGATTGTCGGCGCCTGGGGAATGATCTATGGGAAAGCCAAAGGCGTCAGCCTCTTGATGCCGGACTGGATCGAGACGATGCGCGTCCGGGCTTACGTGATGTTTCTCAACGGCCTCTATGTTGAGGATCTGGTTCGCATGATCGGTCGGGTCGCCTTTCGCCGGTAGTCCGGCTGAGCGCGGGCAGGCTGAAACGGGGTGGTGGCATGGCGGTTGAATCACGCACCTTCACAGATGCCGAGCGGATGGAGTTGCGCTCCCATGTGGAGTTGGCCGGGGAGGCGATTTCCTCCTACTGGCCCATGCGCACGTTCATTCACCACAATCCACTGCACGGGCTGGAAGATCTTCCGTTTGGTCAAGCGGTAAAACGCGGGGAACAGCTGCTCGGAGGAAAAGGCTACCTGCCCAGCGCCTTGTATCGTCGCTACTTCGAACAGGGCCGCATTCGTCAGGAAGACGTGACCCGGGTGCTCGCCCCCTTGGCCAGCAAGCGGCAGGTTTTGTTCGCGGGGCGTGAAATTTCCCATCTGGACCTGTTGCGGCTCTCCATGGTGCACGGGCTCAGTGAGGCGGCTGAGGCGTATGCGGATCCTTCCGTGCCGGTTGAGGACAGGCTGGATCAGCTGGCCTTGTGGCTTGCGACTGCGGTGGGGCAGACGAGAACCAGCCAGGCGGATACGCTGATTCCCTGGGAGACGGTCGATTTGTTGTCCCACGAAACTCTCTCAACCTGGTGCGATCGCACGTTGGGGACATCGCTCGTGTCGGATATCAACGAGCAGATGATCAAATGGTGCAGCGCATTCCTGGATGAAGGGGAAGCCTCCTGGACGATGCCGGATCGGCAACATACCTTTTATCGCGCGTGGAAGCGGTTGGCCCGTTATGACGCCAGCCTGCGGTTATTGGGTGTGACGGACGCGGCGCAGAAGATCGATGCCTTGGGTGACCGGCCGGAAGAGGCCGTGCTGGATAGTCTGGCCGTGATGGGCATCCCGAAGTCGGCATGGGAGTCCTATTTCGCCTTGCATCTGTCCGCCATGCCCGGATGGACCGGCTATATCAAGTGGCGGTCGGAGGAGCAGCATCATCCCTGGCAGGCCCGCTATCCGGTCGATCTGGTGAAATACCTGGCGGTTCGGTTGTTTTATGAGCGCGAATTCGTGGCGCTGCACTGTCGACAGTCGCTTGACATCGCCGGGCATTACGATGCGATCCGTGCGTCCATCGAACAGGCTCCCTATGCCCACTGGCTCCGGCGTCAATTGATGGAGGGGCGGTTGCCCGCCTCAGCCGCCGCAGAGGCGCGGGAGTGGCGGCGTCTTCATCGGACTGCCCGGCCGGATGAGTGGAATGGCATCGGGAGACAGGTCTATGAACAGACCGCCGGGTGGCGGGCTTCTGAAGCCGTGAAGCGAGATGTCCGGCGGTTGTGGGCCCTGTCGGCTGCGATGGGTGTCGATCCGGAACAGATCAGCGAAACGCAGCCTACCGATGTGTCGACGATACTGAACTGGTTGGATGGATTCCCCGCCGGACAGCAGAGCCAGCGTTGGCTGGAAGCGTTTGAAGCACGTCACCGCCGGGACATCGTCGGGCAATTGCGCAGCGTCGCGACGCAGCTGCGGGACGCCGGTGATCGGGTCTCGTCGGGTGGATCGTCACGTCCCCTGGCGCAGATGGTGTTTTGTATAGATATTCGGTCCGAGGTGTTGCGGCGGCATCTCGAACAGCTCGGAGGATACGAGACGTTGGGGGTGGCGGGATTTTTCGGCATTCCCGTCAAGTATCAGGCGTTCGGCGAAGAGCACCCGGTCACGCATTCGCCCGTGCTGTTGAAACCCAAAAACCACATCAGGGAGATCCCGCGGAGTTACCATGGGGCGGCGGCGAGTCGGCACCGGCTGTTTGCGCGACTCAACAAGGCCGGTCATGAGCTCCTCCATGATCTCAAGGAAAACGTCATTACGCCCTACGTCATGGTCGAAGCCCTGGGATGGTTCTTCAGCGTTCCCTTTTTCGGCAAGACCCTTTGTCCACTCTGGTATCACCGTCTGACCTCCTGGGTGAAGGGGCTGTGGCTGCCGCCGCTGGCGACGACCCTGACGATCGACAAGCTGACCCGGGAAGAGGCGGAAGAAATGGTGGCGGCGGAACAGCGCGCATCCATCCGCGCCGCGCTCCGGCGAGAGTTTCCCGCGCTTGGTTCCGCGATCACGCCGGCCTTGATCGAGACGATCCGCCTCGGGGCGCTGGAGAATCGGGACGAGCAAAGCAGGGGAGAGGTTGCGAACGCGCTCGGAATTGCTCCCTCCGAAGCGGATGCGCTGCATGAAGGGTTGCGCCGGGAGTTGGCCCTCACACCTCGGGGCATGTCGACCCGCATGCAGCGCATTACCCTGCATGGATTTTCTGTCGCGGAACAGGCCTACGGCGTCGAAGCGGCGCTCCGTCTCATGGGATTCACGTCCGGATTTTCACGGCTGGTGGTGATGTGTTCCCACGGGAGTACGTCGGACAACAATCCGTACGAATCCGCCCTGGATTGCGGCGCCTGCGGCGGCAACAGCGGCCTCCCGAACGCGCGCGCCTTCTCAGCGATGGCCAACAATCCGGCCGTTCGAAAGGTGCTGGAGTCGCGGGGGGTCAAGATCCCCGGCGATACGCATTTTGTCGCGGCACTGCACGATACGACCAGGAACGATGTCCGCATCGTAGATTTGGAGGATGTGCCGCCGACGCACCGGAAGGACCTCGTGCGGTTGTTGGAGGATCTGAAGGAGGCGGGAACGCAGGCGGCGTTGGAACGTGGTCTGGCGTTGGAGAGACCGGGGACGAAACCGACCCGCCGCGATCCGCAGCAACGGGCGAGCCGGCGCAGTGTTGATTGGGCCCAGGTCCGCCCTGAGTGGGGCCTGTCGAAGAACAACCTCCTCATCATCGGGCGTCGTGAACTCACGAGGCCGCTGGATCTCCAGGGGCGGTCATTTCTGCATTCCTACGACTATCGCCAGGATTCCTCGGGCAAACTCCTGGAGACGATCATGACCGCTCCCCTCATCGTGGCCCAATGGATCAACATGGAGCATTATTTCTCCACCGTCGACAACGAGGTGTACGGCAGCGGGAGCAAGGTGTACCACAATATCGTCGGACGAGTGGGTGTGATGAGCGGAGCGACCAGCGACCTTCGCCTCGGCCTGCCGGCTCAGACCGTCCTGGACGGTCCGGTCCCCTACCATGAGCCGATACGCTTGCTGACGGTGATTGAGGCGCCGCGCGCCCTCGTCGAGTCGGTGATTGCGAAACATCCCGGACTCGAACGGCTGTTCCAGAACGAGTGGGTGTCGCTGGTGGTGTGTGAGCCGAACGAAGCGGCGTTTTACCATTACGACATTATGCAGGGCTGGCGAGTGGTGTCGGAAGAATCGGAACTGCGCCAGGAATTGGAGGGGAGTTCCGGTCGGCGTCCCGATGCAGATGAGTCGGGAGCGCAGCCGGGATCCGGCGGGCCGGTGCGGGAGGGCGAGGAGCCGGCTGCCTCGCGCCCCTGACGCAAGACAGGGCGGAATGAGCGTAAATAGTCTTTGGCATCGAGGGGCCTGAAAGACAGGAGGAGGGGGGCGAAAGTATGCTGACGTTGCATCCGATGAAAGAAATCCGCATCGTGGTCGAGGGTGAGCACCTCAAGTTAGTGACGAACCTGCTCGATCGAGTCGGCGCCACCGGCTATACGATCATCAACAACGTCTCCGGCAAGGGACATCACGGGTTCCACGAAGGCCACCTGCTGTTCGACGACACCAGTAGCCAGGTGATTATCTTCACCGTCGTGCCTGAAGAACGGATCGAGCCGATTCTGGCCGGGCTAGGCCCGCTTTTTCACAAACATTCCGGCGCGATGTTCGTCAGTGACGTGGCGGTCACCCGCCGGGATCATTTCATGGTTCCGTAGCAGGCGTTGGGACCGGTTTCTCCCTCTCGACGGGTGGAGACCTGCCCGTTATACTGAGCCCGCACGCACGTGCGTGTTGAACCAGGCACGTGTCATTCCCGGCGAGCGCGACCGTCATGGCCTCTACCCATCGTAGCCGTTCCAGAGCGTCCAGCCCGATCCAGTCGGAGCTCGCCGCCGCCGAGGTCCTGGCGTGGGTGAGTGACTGTATTCGCGGGGGCCTCTGTTTCGTCTGCCAAGGCCTTCTCATCTTTGAAAATTCTCAATTTGCTGAATTAGTGAAGAGTGCGCGGCCTCAGGCGGAGGCGGAGGCGCATGCCCTTCGAAAGCGCTTGCTGGGTGACGCCATTGCCTGGAACGCACGCGCGCTCGGAGCCCGGAAGACGGTCGAATATACAGTGGAGGCTCAGGATGGGCGTCCGCTCTATTATGCCTGCCGGTTGAATGTGGTGCCCTATCGTGGTGAGCGCGGTGTGCTGATGGTGTTGGAAGATGTGACCGAGCGGGTGCTGCTCGCGCAGGACGCGTCGCACGTTGCGCGGTTTCAATCGGCATTGGCGCGTATCGGTACCCTGGCGGTCAGCGGACTGTCCGCCCAGGCGTTGATGAATGAAGCCGTGCAGGAGACGGCCACGGCGCTGGAAGTGGAACTCTGCAAGATCCTGGTGCCGCGCGAGCAGGACGGCCATCTCTACATCATGGCGGGGATCGGATTGCGAAGCGATCTCATCGGCAAACTCACGATCGAAGGCGGCACCCATTCTCAGGCGGGATATGCGATCCGGGAACGGGTTCCGGTGGTGGTCGACGACTTTCGCCGAGAAACTAGATTTTCTCCCTCTAAACTGCTCACCGAACATGGTGCCGTCGCAGGCATGTGCGTGCCCATGCTGGTCGAGGACCGGGTTCTTGGGGTCATGACCGCGCACTCCAAGCGAGTCCGCAAATTCAACCAGAAGGAGCAGGAGTTCCTCTGCACCATGGCGAATACCATCGGCACGGTGCTGGAGCGGCGGCGTCATGAAGAAACGCAGCGGGACTTTTATCATCGCCTGTTTCTGTCCGCGCAGGACGGCGTGATGATGACGGACACGACCGGCCGGATCATGGAGTGGAACCCGGCTCTTGAGCGGATGACCGGGTGGACCCGCGAGGAGGCCTTGGGGAAGCGACCGGCGATGCTCAGGTCGGGGAAACATTCTCCCGAGTTTTATGAGCGTCTGTGGGCGTCTATTCGAGGCGGTCACCCGTTTGTCGAACGATTCGTCAATCGACGGAAAGACGGCTCGGAATTTCTGGTGTGGGAGAGTGTGAGTCCGGTCAAAGCATTAGACGGGACGACGCAGTATTTTATGGCGATTCTTACCGATCTCAGTGAAAGGGAGCAGATGCTGGAGGCGTTGCGCCACACGGAGCAAGTCAAATTGGTGGGCCAACTTGCCGGCGGTATCTTGCACGAGATTCGCAATCCGCTCATCGGCTTGGGCAGCCTGGCCACGCATTTGGCCGATCAGGCCTCGCTCCCGCAGGAGGCCCGCGATCGTTGCCGGTTGATTGCACACGAGGCCGCGCGGATCGATGAGCTTCTGGAATCTCATTTGGGTCAATTGCGGCCTCGCCCCTTCGACATCGCCGCGTGCGACCTTCCCCTGGTGCTCGACGATACGTTGACGCTCCTTCGACCGAACCTGATGAAGAATCACATTCTGGTCACGTCGTCGCTGGCGCCGGATCTGCCCGCGGTTGACGCATCGCGAGCCCATATCCTGCAGGTCTGCCTGAATATCGCGATGAATGCGATCGATGCGATGCCGGGCGGCGGTAACCTGACTGTTACGATCGCGCCGGATACCCGGCGCATTCCCGGTGTGTTGATGCGATTTGCGGATTCGGGAAAAGGGATTTCAGAAAAGGACCTCAAACGCATTTACGAGCCGTTTTTCACGAACGGGAAGGCAAAGGGGGTGGGGCTTGGATTGACCATCACGCGCGACATCGTGGAGCGGCATCACGGACAGCTCGTGATTCAGAGCCCCCCTGGGAGCGGAGCCGTCGTGGATGTGTGGCTGCCCGTGAAACACGAGGCATAACATGACGTGGCATCTCCTATTGTTGGAAGACGAAGCGTCGGTTCGCGAGGCGTTCGCGTTGCGTCTGCGCGATCAGGGGTATGTGGTGCAGACGGCGGAGTCCGGGGAGGAAGCCTTGGGGCTCCTGCGGTCGTTCGAACCGGACGTGCTGGTGGTGGATCTTGTCATGCCGAATCTCTCCGGTCTGGATGTGTTGAGCCGCGTCAAGCAGATGTCCCCCGCTCTCCCGATTATTGTGTTGACGGCGAGAGGCACGGTGAAGGACGCGGTGGAGGCCATGCGGCTCGGGGCGTTTGATTTCGTCGCCAAGAGCATCGATATGGACGATTTGCTCCACACGCTGCGCCGGGCGACGGAGTTGTTGACGCTGCAGCGCCAGGTGCAGCTGCACAGCGGGCAGGATGCCGCGCGGTATGCGCTGGATCGGGTGATCGCCAAGAGTCCCGTCACGAGGATGTTTCTAGCTCAGGTGCGGGAACTCATCAAGAACGACCGTGTGACGGTGCTGCTGCAGGGCGAAACAGGAACCGGAAAACAATATATGGCGCGGGTGCTTCACTATAACAGCGCTCGCGCCGCGAGACCCTGTATTGAAGTGGACTGTCCGTCGATTCCGCGTGATTTGTTCGAGAGTGAGCTGTTCGGGCATGAAAAGGGATCCTTTACCGGTGCGACGGGTCGAAAGTGCGGCTTGATTGAGATGGCTGAAGGCGGGACGGTGCTCTTCGATGAAATCGGCGATCTCCCGTTGGTCTTACAGGCCAAGTTGCTGCGCGTCATCGAAGAACGGTCGTTGCGCAGAGTGGGCGGGATGACCACCGTGCCTGTGGACGTGCGATTTATGGCGGCGACCAACCGCAATTTGAGAGAGGCCGTGGCGAAGGGGGAGTTTCGGGAAGACCTCTATTTTCGTCTGAATGTCGTGACCCTCACGGTGCCACCGTTGCGCGCGCGGACTGAGGACATTATTCCGCTTGCCGAGCATTGTTTGTTGCGTTCAGCCCTCGCGCTCAAGAGACCTGTTCGGGGCCTTAGCGATTCAGCCAAGCATTTACTGCAAGCGTATCACTTTCCGGGCAATATTCGAGAATTGAGTAACCTCATCGAGCGGGCGGTGATTTTCTGCAACGCCTCCTCGCTGGATGCCGCGCATTTTCCCGCCGATGTCGCAGTGTCGGCGGCGCCGGTGCCGCATGAGACGTCGGCGTACGTTCCAGCGTCCGCTTCCTTCGACGATCATCAGATGATCCATCTCTCATTCAAGGTCGGAGACCGTTCGTTAAGTGATCTCGAGGACGACATTATCCGTGCCGTGCTGGAACGAGCCGACGGAAATAAAACGCTTGCCGCCAAACACCTGAAAATCACGCGGTGGATGCTCGACCGACGCCGTAAAATGTGAGAGCACTCCGGGTGGCCTCCATCTCTTCCTTCCTTACTGATCTGTAGCTGCCGCCTGTACCAGGTCAGGGCTCCCTGAGAAGACCAGTCTTCATGTTGAATAGATGTGCGCAGGCACTCTGGCTGCACGCGCAGCGTCTGCGGACGCACGCGCCGGGTGGTCTCGCACCCGGTCGCTGCTCCCTTTCATATACCCACCCATCGGACTACCCCCTTTCATTCCCCGAGACAGGGCTCCGACTTCGTGTTCCCCGTTCGAGTCAGAGATGGATTCTCATCTTGTCTTCGTCGGCACTCGATTTGCTCATCTGTTGCCTCATACCTTTAAAAGAACGTGGGCTCAACTCGCCATTCAAGCACGTTCCAAATGGAAGACACGGACGCACCGAACGCGGTCTGTTGTCGTCCCTCATTCGGGGCGAATGCGGATTGCACGCTCAGGAAGCCAAGGAGGTTGTATGCAGCATCTGCGAGCATTAGAAGACCAGAGTGTTTATATCTTGCGCGAGGCGTACAAACATTTCCGTGACTTGGCGATGCTATGGTCGATGGGCAAGGACTCGACGGTTCTTCTCTGGCTGGCGCGTAAGGCATTTTTCGGGCACGTGCCGTTTCCATTGGTCCACATCGATACCGGCTACGAAATGCCTGAATTGATCGAGTATCGAGATCGGCTGTCCCGGGAGTGGAAGCTCAACGTCGTGGTCGGCCAGAACAAAGAGGCGCTCGTCTCCGGAATGGGGCCGGAGCAAGGACGTGTCGTGTGTTGCACCGCGATGAAAGTCGAGGCACTCAAGCAGACGATCGCGCAGCATGGCTGGACTGCCGTGATTCTCGGTATTCGTGCGGATGAGGAAGGCACGAGGGCGAAGGAACGCTATTTCTCGTTACGAGGCAAAGACGGGGAATGGAATTTCCGCGATCAACCGCCCGAGTTGTGGGATCAATACAAGACCACATTTGCCCCTGGGTCGCATGTTCGAGTCCATCCCTTGCTCGATTGGACGGAACTGAATATTTGGGAATACCTGGAGCTTGAGCGAGTCCAATTGCCGACGCCATATTTCGACCAAGGAGCCGGCACTCGGTACCGCAGCTTGGGGTGTGTCCCTTGTACGGGCACGATCGCCTCCTGTGCGACGACCATTCCCCAGATCATCACGGAGCTGCGCACGACTGCGACCGCCGAACGAGCCGGCCGTGCACAGGATGAGGGTCGTGGGATGGAGACCCTACGCAAGCTTGGTCACATGTGACGTCGGCGCCTATGCGCATCCCATCTGAGCTGTATCGACGCGGCGCCTCATCGAGCGGGTGAGTTGCCCCTTGCGTGCAAGGGCACACTGTAGGTGTGTCCTTGCACTGAGTGCGGAAGCTCCTAGGAAGCCTTGTCATATTGGAATAACGCAGCGGCCAGTGTTTCCCTCTATTTTTCAAGGTTCGCCGGCACTGGTGCAGTCAAATGAAATGGTGGCCCCGGTTTTGCTTCGTGCAGCTCAGGCAATGTGAGGTGAACCGTATGCACACAGCAGATCGCATGCAATCGCACTATACCGACGCGCAGCGGATGGCCTTGCGGTCATATGTCAGTTTGGCCGGCGAGGTTATCCCCAGGGTCTGGCCGATGCAAACGATCATCGCGCGAAATCCTTTGCAGGGGTTGGAAGACCAGAAATTCGAGGACGCGGTTGAGCGGGGAGAGCACTTGTTCGGAGGGCGAAGCACCCTCCCGGGCCCTGCTTTTCGTGAAGCCTTTCGAACGGGCCGTATCAAGGCCACGCACCTCGAGGCAGTCTTGAAGCCGATCGCCACGGAGACGCATGTGGCCTTTGGTGATCGAGTGCTCTCTCATCTCGACGTGCTGCGCCTCTCGATGACTGAAGGGATTCAACGCCTTGGTCGGGAGAATTCCTCTCCGCCTTGGAGCCAGGAACAGTCGGCCCTTTTCGACAAGATCGCGGCATGTACGAGGAGAATCGGCGAGGGGGACACGAATCTGTCCGACCAAGGACTTGCGTGCGTGCCCGGGGAAGCCGGGCGCCTGGAAACCCTGGCCGCCTGGTGTGATCGCACGCTTGGGACTGAGATGACGAGCGAGATCAATCGTCACATGATCAAATGGTGCGCGGCGTTCTGCGACGAGGGGGAAGCGGTATGGCCGATGCCCAAACGGGAAGAGACGTTCTTCAGAGCTTGGAAAGCGGCGGCCCAGTATGACGTAAGCCTTAGATTGTCAGGTATTGAACGGGCGGCTTCTAAAATCCGAGCGTTGGCTGACCGTCCGGAGGATGCTCTGTTGCAATCGTTGGACAGGCTTCAAGTTCCCAATCAGTCCTGGCAGGAATATCTGTCGCTGCACCTGGCCGCCTTGCCGGGTTGGGCAGGATTCATCAAGTGGCGTGAGGAACAGACCTCGCGGCCTTGGCAGATAGCCTATCGCATCGATCTGGTCAAGTATTTAGCCGTTCGTCTGTTCTATGAACAGGAACTCGTCGAGAGCACCTGTCGGAAGGCCATGGGGTGCGCCGGAACGATTGGGGCGATCGAAGAGTATGCCAGGCAATTCCCCCATTCGGTGTGGCTCAAGCGAGCCTCCGTTTCCGGGTGCCTGTCCGAGAAAACCTTGTCGGAAGCCGCGCGCCTTCAGGGTCGGTGGACGCGGTGCGATGCGACTGAGTGGGAGCGTCATTGCGCGCGCTGGTTTCAGGACGAGCGAGACAGGCAGCATCATGTCGCTGTTGCCCTGCACGTTCATGCCTGCATGAAGATCGCGGAGGCTCTGGGGCTTCCTGCGAGCGCCCTGATCTCAACCCCGTCCAGCGACCTGTCAGTTCTAGTGAACTGGCTTGACCGGTTTACGGTACGACAGCAGGAACTTAAATGGCTGGAGGCCTTCGAATTGGCACACCAACATGAGGTGTTGCGGCAGCTTGCCCCCTCCGGTGAGGAGAACGGTTCTGTCTCCGTGCGACAGGGGAACTCTGCTCGCCCGCTGGCGCAGTTTGCGTTCTGCATCGATGTGCGATCCGAGGTGTTCAGGCGGCATCTTGAGCAGTGCGGCCCGTATGAAACTTTCGGATTCGCCGGTTTCTTCGGGTTGCCGTTTTCATATCAATCATTGGACGAGCAGGGCGAAACGACCCTCTGCCCTGTGCTCTTGAAGTCGAAACACCTGATCCGGGAGGTCCCGAGGACTTACCAAAAAGAGCGGGCGCAGCGTCGCCGGAAAACGACGCACTTTGTCCACGCCAGTCATGAACTGCTGCACGACCTCAAGCATAATGTGATTACGCCGTATGTAATGGTCGAAGCGATCGGATGGTTCTTTCTGGTTCCCTTCATCGGAAAGACGCTATGCCCGCGTTGGTACCATCGTCTTAGCGCGTTCTTGAAGTCGGTACTCATGCCGGCCGTGTCCACCACGTTGACCGTGGATAAATTCTCCACCGCCGATGCCGAGAACATGCTTGCCGCAGAACAACGTCTGCAGATCGCAGCCTGGCTGCGAACACGCATGCAGGCCTTGAGAGGCCGAGTGACCGCAGAGGCCCTGGAAGATATCCGCCGGCAGGCGCTCGAACCAGATCAACAAACTGGAGCGGGTTCCGGGCCACTCGGGCGTCTATTGTCCCTTCCCCGGGAGGAGGAAACGATCGCAATCGAAGCACTCCGCCGAGATTGCCGTCTCACGTCCCGAGGGTTTCGGTCGCGACTGGACCGCATTACGAGGACGGGCTTTACGGTCAACGAACAGGCGTACTACGTTGAAACGGCTTTACGACTCATGGGTTTAACCGGGCCGTTCGCCAGATTGATCGTTCTTTGCGGGCACGGCAGCACATCGGAAAATAATCCCTATGAGTCGTCATTGGATTGCGGAGCATGTGGAGGGGGGCAGGGACTTCCCAATGCGCGGGTGTTCGCGATGATTGCGAATCGTCCGCAGGTTCGAGATCTTCTTGCCGGTCGAGGACTGACCATTCCTTCGGATACTCATTTCGTGGCGGCGCTCCACGACACGACTACGGATCAGGTCAGGATCGCCGATCTTGAAGACATTCCGTCCACTCATCGGAAGGAATTCGCTCAAATTCAGGCGGACGTCCATGCGGCTGGGGCTGCGGCTGCCGCGGAGCGGTGGGCAGCCTTGTCCGCAACCCCTTTTCCTGCCGACCAGCGGGAATGTTTGCGTGAAATAGAGCGGCGCAGCGTGGATTGGGGGCAAGTGCGTCCCGAGTGGGGCCTGGCCAGAAACAGCGTATTTATAGTCGGGCGCCGCCGGATGACCGAGGCGGCCGATCTGTGCGGCCGCTCGTTTCTCCACTCCTACGATCATGTCGCTGATAAAGACGGAAGGCTCCTGGAGGTCATCATGACGGCGCCGTTGATCGTCGCGCAATGGATCAACATGGAATATTACTTCTCCACGGTGGCTCCTGAAGTTTATGGAAGCGGAAGCAAAATTTATCACAATGTTACGGGTCGGATTGGGGTGATGACAGGCGGTCACAGCGATCTTCGGATGGGTCTTCCGGCGCAAACCGTTCTGAAGGACGGGGTTGCCTATCACGAGCCGATGCGGTTGACGGCAATTATCGAGGCTCCATGCGACCGGATTACGGCTATCATCAACCGACAGCCATTACTCGAGAAACTCTTTCATAACCAGTGGCTGTTACTGATCGCCTATGAGCCATCCGAGCAACGCTATTATCGATATCACGGCATCAACGGTTGGCGTCAGGTCGTCGAGCCCGGCGATCAGTTCGAGAAAGAGACGATTTCACTGGCGTAGCCCCCGTACGGGGTGCGTCTTCCGAGGTCAATATGCTTGAGCGGCGATCACGCACATTTCCGCCTTCCTGGACCGTGCCCTTTCGTAACTATACGGAAGTCACGGATTTCCTCAGGCAAGTCGAAACGGCTTGTATTCTCCGCGGGCGGCCTTCGGACGGCACCATCAGCCTGGAAGCCGTGTCGCGCTGCCTGCATGAGCTGAAGCGGCCGGATCGAGCATTCCGTTCCGTTCACGTAACCGGCACCAACGGAAAAACCACGGTGAGCCGGATGCTCGGGGCGCTGACTCGAGCCAGCGGCTTGCAGGTGGGCGTCTACACCAGTCCTCACGTGCTGCACTTTCGGGAACGCATTGCGATCAACGGACAGCCGATCGGCGAGGAAGAGCTGGTCGATGCCTGCAACCATATCAAATCGTTTTTGGATCTGTATGGCCTCCAGCTCGCCCCATTCGAGTTTCTTACCGCGGCGGCTTTCTTCGCGTTTCGCGCTGCCAAGGTGGATCTAGCGGTAATTGAAGTGGGGATCGGCGGGCGACAGGACGCGACGAATGTCATTACGCCGGAGCTGTCGGTCATTACGAACGTTGAGTATGACCATACGGATCTGTTCGGGGAGACATTGGAGCAGATTGCGGTCGAGAAGGCGGGAATCATCAAACCGCTTACCCCGGTCCTGTGCGGGCCCATGACCAAGGGTTCTCGCGCCGTGATCGAATCCCGAGCCGCAGAGCTCAAAGCACCGGTGTTGTGGAGCGGACAAGACTACGATATGACGGACTTCGTCCGGACCGGTTCTACAGGGACCTGCACGCTGACGGTCGGTTCGTCCATTTTTCCCACGGTCTCGATCCCGTCGCCGGCCTCTTTTACGGCGGTCAACGCGTCACAGGCGCTGACGGCCTACGACGTTCTGCGGCGCCGGGGACTGGTGCCTGAAATCGGCGCGCGAGAGATCGGAAGGTTGTTCAGTGAGATGGAGCTTGCATCCTGCTGTGAAGTCTTTCCAGGCGCCCCGACCGTCGTGCTTGACAGCGCTCACAATCCCCCGGCGGCGGCGCAGCTGGTTGCAAACCTCCGCTGTGCATTCGAGGGGCGTCGCAGCGTATGGGTCGTCTCCCTTTCCCGCGAGCAACAGTGGGAGCACATGCTTCGCTTCTTTTCCGGTTCGGGAGCGGACCGAATAATCGTTACCAGTTACCCACTTGAGCTGGCCGTCGATGCGCAGACAATTACGGAGCGATGGCGGAACTACTCTTCCGCGGCAGCGGAAATCGTCGAGAACCCTGATGTCGCATTCAGACGCGCTCTGCAGGCGGCCGGTCCACAGGGACTCGTGGTCGTGACCGGATCGCCTCAGCTGGGAGGCTATTGCCGACCGCTGGCCAAAACGTTTGTGACCGAACTCCCTACACGCTCCTAGGTGCACAGTCGATTCGACATTGTTCGTGGTGAGCGTCGGTGCACGGAGATCCGCCGAATGTGTGCGGTTGCACCATCCCGAATGGCTGTGCTGCATTGCACAAGGAGCCTGTATCGCAGGAACCGCGATTCTACGGTCGATTTTCAGCGATCGTGTGCCAGCACCACGCAGTTCATTCTGGAATTCAATTTGCATTCACTTCGCTCGTATAGAGGGGAGCGGATGGTCCGATACCCTTGCTGCTTAAGGGAGGTTCTTTGATGGCACAACATGTGGTCACGATGCTTCCGGGAGAAGGTACGGGTCCTGAGATTTGCGAAGCGGTGCGGCTGGTCATCGACGCAAGCGGCGTCGATATCAAATGGGAATACGAAGAGATCGGATTAGGCTGTTTGGAGAAGTACGGCACCTTGCTCCCGGACAAGACCATCGAGAACATCGCCAAGAACAAGGTCGCGCTCAAGGGGCCCACGACCACGCCGATCGGAACGGGGCACAAAAGCGCGAACGTGACGCTCCGCAAGGTGTTCGATTTGTTCGCCAACGTTCGACCGGCGAAGTTGATTCCGGTGTTGAAACGCCCGTGGGACAAGATTGATATCATCAATTTCCGTGAGAACACGGAAGACTGCTATGCGGCCATCGAGCATATGGTGTCCGATGAGGTGGCGCAGTGTTTGAAAGTCATCACCTGGCCGGGGTCCTACCGGATCGCCGATTTTGCATTCCAGTGGGCGAGGGCCAATGGCCGGAAGAAGGTCTACTGCGTGCATAAGGCCAACATCATGAAGATGACGGACGGCCTGTTTCTCGATGCATTCAGGGAAGCGGCGAAGAAATATCCTGAGATCGAGATCGGGGATGTCATTGTGGACAATTGCTGCATGCAGCTGGTGAGAAACCCGGCCCAATTCGACTGCCTGGTCCTGCCGAACTTGTATGGCGATATCCTGACGGATCTGTGCGCGGGACTCGTGGGGGGGCTGGGATTCGCTCCCGGCGCCAATATCGGCGACAACTGTTCGATCTTCGAGGCGGTTCACGGGTCCGCGCCGAAGTATGCTGGCATGAAGAAGGTGAATCCTTCGGCGGTGTTGGTGTCAGGAATCATGATGTTGCGATGGTTGAAAGAGACGGCGGCGGCAGACCGTATCGAAAAGGCCATGTTCGCTGTCCTGGACGAACGGAAACATGTCACCTACGACGTCGGAGGCACTGCGACGACCGACGAATATGCCCGGGCCATCGTCGACAAAATGCATGCACAGAACTGAGATCCCACAACCAAATCGCGAAGGGGGAGTCGCTCATGGCAACGACGTTTTCGGAAGCAGCGAAATCGACAAAGAAGAAAAAAGAGATTCGGCTCGTGGGTGTAGATATGTACATCATCACCGAGAAGGGTATTCCAAACTTCCCGGACGGGGAGTTCGGACCATTTAAATGCGAATTCATTTCGAATCGCGGAACAAAAGTCTGGCCAGGCTTCGTCAGTCCAGACCTGATGATGGTGAACTGGTATCGCTGCCGGTTTATGGCCACTCAAGATGTCCAGGATGCGGATATTGATACGTTCCTGGTGACCTTGACCAAAAAAGGGTGGTGGTGGTCGGCGGCACAAAAGCTGTGGACTCACGACGGAGAGGCCGCATATAGCAAAGCGTACTGAATAGGCTGGATGTCTCGGGGTGCGCCGTCATGCGCACCCCGAGGCGATCATGGGTCTGCGGCGTCCCAGGGGCCGAGGTGACACGCCAGAAGTGTTGCATTGGCGAGCCGCTCTATTGGTACGTTGACCGAGAAATCGATATCGTAGATACAGTGTCGAACGATCTCACCGGGACGACCGCTATGACGCCACCCGCAGGGAGTTTCCCCGGACGGGTGGCCCGTCTTGATGCCCGTCCGAGCCAAGATCGATCATCCTCTCGCCGGTAGACGCCGCATGAGTGACGAGTAGTAGACCATGGCAAGCATGAATCCGAACAAAGTCGATGTTGAATATGCCGTGATGTTGGCGATCTTGAACTTTCACACCGAGTTCATGAAGTCTAACTATGCGCATGTCCGGGTTCAAATGTCCCCGGCTGAAATTGATGTGACCCTTACGAGACAGGGATCCGTCCCCGCTGAAATGAGATTGGCCCGATCCGAGGAGGGGTGCGCATTGCTTCGCCAAGTGCATGAAGCCATGTTTGTATCCTGTGAGGACATTCTCAGGGAATGTATCGAACCCGTAGTGGAGCGAAAAGTACGAGAAATGGTGACCACCCTCGACCCCCTCTCGGGGCAAAGCCGTATCGCGATCAGATTCTGAACGTGCCCGGGAAGTTTCCCGGCGGTTCCTTCCATTCCCCAGCGCTCATCCCTTATCAGGTTTGTCGACGAACCCATGTAATCGGCGATCATCGTGGGCGTTGCGATTGCACGTGCGTGTCGGCTCCTGCGGAGGTCAGTACATGCAGAATCTTCTGGGAATCCCTGTCGGTTCTGACGGTGATGAGTACATTGCTCCGGTGTACCGCCTGCTCCTAATGATGGAGCGCGGTTTCAGGTAGATTGATACTGATCAACGCGCCGACGAGGCCACTAGTGACAGGCCGAGTCCACTTGCCGCCACGATGGAGGCACCGGTTGCTCCCAATAAAGAAATGAGCGATCCACCTGCCAGCAGGGGAGCCAGACCGGGGATGGTCGCGAAGCCTGCCGCTGTCAGCAACCCGGCAAGCCTTCCGATGATACCGCCTCCTACAACCCCCTTGGTGGCCTCCTCCGCTGTGGGTGAGGGCCGGTCCTCCTCGGTCGTTGAGAGGGGTTGTCCGCTTGCCGCATGGCCAGTCCGATCTGCTCGTCTGAAACACCCTGCGAACGGAGAGATTCAAGAGCCAGTCTGGCGGCATCCACGCTCGGCAGGAGGCCGACGATGACATGACCGCCTGCTCCGGGGGCCTGATGCAGGGACGTTGAATTGGTCATAAAGGATCCCCTTATGGCTCCATCGGCACATACCGGTGCGGAAGCTGGAAAAACGAGTCGGCGAGCCGGCCCAGCTTGACGTCACGATATTCCACCATCCAGTCACCGTCCTTTTTGACGAGCTTGAGTGGAAAATTCATATCGGTAGCGACCCATTGATAATAGGTTTCCTGTTGTCCTCCGGGACCGGTCGCAATCACTTCGTACAGCGTGGTCGGATGCCCGTCTAAGGTCTGCGTGCCGATGAATTCTCGTGATGTCTCGTTATCCAATCGGATCGTGAGGTGCAGCGCATAGTCGCTGCCGTATGACTCCGTCCTGAAGTGATGGATCGAGGGGATCAGGTGCCAGACCTGGTTACGGTCGGCCCTGACGATTGTCGCGCTGACGGCTCCAGGCTCGTTGTATTCCAACCGCCACATGTGGTCGCGGTAGAAGATCCGGGCATGGTGAACTTCCTGACCGCTACGGGATAGTCGCTCTGCGGTAAATTCCAACGCCTCGCATGGAAGCGAGATTCCTGCCGCGACCACTACCATCAGCGCATATAGGCTCAGGTGTTTCATACCTGCCCCATTCTGTGGAGGGCGAGACCAAACCTGCCGTGAGGTGACTCTCGCCCAGAGCGTTGCACCGGAGTGCTCTGAGTGTTTCGACCTGACTCAATCGGACATATGAGCAAACGGCATGCCGGAGGGCGCACTCTCTAAAATGCGCGCGATGGAGTGCGATTGGGGCAACGGCGTGGTCGTGAAGGGAGCGAAGTATCCCGCACGGGACAACTTGTCCTCCGTATGAGACCACAATTTTCTTCACAACTGAACATCAGGAGCAACCGGGTTAATGGGGAGGGGCAGGGGGGATCGGCTTTGGAGCAGGAGCCGGGATCGGTGACGGAGGAATCGGTTTTGGAATCGGCCCTGGAATGGGCGCAGGTGGAATAGGCTCTGGTTTTTGAAGAATCTGAGCGCTGGTGACAGGAGGAATGAGCGCGCTCAGGAGCGCCAGGAAGCATGTGATGATGCGGCAATGATGACCAACGCCAGGCAGAGGAGGAGGA
>Ga0075163_10003149_pt1 | contig 22259 bp, 34 predicted proteins | sample JI1023141ADNA_FD_71478 | JGI IMG/M metagenome (GOLD analysis project Ga0075163, IMG submission 71478) | Wastewater effluent complex algal communities from Wisconsin, to seasonally profile nutrient transformation and Carbon sequestration -... | ecosystem: Engineered > WWTP > Effluent > Algae... | reverse complement strand
TTCTTTAGTCATTTTGGGGTTTTCTTAGTTTGTTTTCTGCTATATATATGAGCATTTTCGCCCGCGCGTCCGCTTCCTTTAAGGCTGATTCGGAAAACTCAACGGCACCGTCTTCGTTCACATACCTCACCAAAAAACTTCCCTCCTCTCGCTTAAACATTTCAAGATCAAGCCATTCGATTGCTGAGGGTAGCCTTTCGCCCAACTCGGCGACGGTGTAGGCAGAATACCAATCCACTTCGTCGAGTTCGGATTCATCAAACCAATAAGGGTCTCCTCCTGCTCCTTCGGCATTAAGAGTGGTGTAACCGAATGTGGTGTCGTCAATGCCCGTACGCGCAAATAACTCCTTTCCATTTCTACCCCAATAAAACAAACTCTCCTGTTTAAAACCCAACCCCTTCATCTTCTTTGCAAGCTCTAGCGAGCAAACCTGATCTTCTAATTTCATGTTTTTAATTTAATTGTTACAATTGATCTACCAGTACTCGCCGAACCTCTATACTACGCTTACTAGTGCGAGTCTTTTTGGTTAAATTTCACTACTGAAAGGTTCCCCCACCACACTTCCATCATCAAAATCATCTAATAACAATTGCTTCATTAATTTCTTTAAATAGCGGATTTCATAGTCTCTTCTGGTGATTGTTTCTTGATGCTCTTTAATGGCTTGCTCCTTGTCTATAATTGTAATCCGTCTTCTTTCGGCTATTGTTTTAAAATCTACTTCGTCTTCTTGCATAATTTTGGTTGTTAGTTTTTGTATAGCGTGTTTGTGTTGATATACGCTATGTAGGGGAAATGTTTATTGGTTAAGTTGCTGGGAGTTAGATTATTTTGACTGATATTTTTATTTCGCACTCTGGCGACAAAGCACGCATTTCATCTATAATCGTGAACAGATTGCCCCCATCTCTAATTATGTCCCGAGACCCGTGTGCTTTTTGCCCAATATTCCCTGTTACATCCAATTCTTTTATTTTTAACATTTTCCTACTGGCTGGATGTGAGGCATAAACCTCTACAATAATTGCATCGGCGCAAAACCTAGGAACTGGATAAGCTTTTTCTTCTTTCATGTTTTGGTTGTTAGTTATACATAGGTCGAGAGCTGTGTATAGTTTTTAGGGGTTTTTATATAGAGGTGATTTGTGGATGGCATGAGCATAAGCAATCTCCAACAAAGGGAGGAGTGTGGGGATTGCGACACTCGCAACAGTTCATGGTTGGAAATATATCATCAGCCAGATCAGCAAGTTCGTGATATTGTTTCTCGGTCATCAAGCCTCCCAAAGGATCCTTGTGTCTAAGATTTTTTGTGATCTCCTCCCTCCCCTCTCTCCTTCCTTCTTCTTTGGCGGCGGTGAAAACCGCTTGAATTTTCTCTTCAAGCCATTGCTCACTTATGCCATATGGCCCATCGTCTAAACTTTTTGTAAAATGGAAATCCTCCAAAATCACCTTAATCAACTCCTCTACGGTTTTAGTTTTGTTCATGGGGTGGGGTTAAAAACAGCGGAATTTATAATAAAAATCACCCGTACACCCTATTATGTCTTGACTACCTCTATACATGACATCGCAATTTTCATACAAAAGATTTGCCTCCATCAACTCCTCTTTGAAGGCTTGCCTAATAAAGGCGAAATCGGCCGTTTCATTGTCAAAACACTCTTCATAAACATATTTGAACTGGGAATCATGTGTGGAGCAAGCGCCGAGAAGAAAGGTTGAGAGGGTGAATATAATTAATTTCTTCATAATGTTTTTGGTTACTGCCCTAGAGGGCTTTGGTTAGAGGGTGGGGCTATTTAGCTCCTTGTATTTTCGAGCTTGATCATGCATTTCTTTATCACAGTATGAGCGAGGGTCTATGCATGATTTTCTTACCGCAAAGAAAATATAAGGACATGGATGTGGATTAGGCGCGGAGGCCATTATCTCCCACCCTGTATTCAAGAAGTATTCAACTTCGTCATCGCCGACTAGCATTACTTTATACTTCTCCTTCTCACTGCGTGATTCTTCCATGTTTCTTTTGGTTACTCCCCGCCCGCTTCGGGGGTGTTAGGTGCGGGGGTTAATTACTAATTGTGCGCTTCGACTAAGCTTTCTTTTTCAAGCTCATGTCTGTAAACACACCACGCTTTTAAAAAAGCGTCCGCTTCTTCGTTAGTAAGCCAGATTGCGTTATTGTATTCGTCTTGGTCAGCATTATATGTTGTGTGCTTTGTTACGATAATTATGCCTGAAATATCACCCACCTTTCTGCCTTCATTGCACGGATAGTTAATATCTTTCTCATTTATAAATTTCTTTTCAATATGACTAACATCAGCCATTGGAACCACAACTCTTTTTCCATCGAAAATTGATTCTGATATTTTATTATTCATAGTATTTATTAAAAATTTAAATTATTAAGCCTCTCCCCCTCTGTTCTGATAATGTCTAGGTCGTCTTTGCAATCGGCAGCCACCTGTTTAAGTTCTTCCTCGCAAGAGAGGTAGGGGAATAATGCAGGATTATACCAAAGGCAATATCCATGCTGGCTTTCATCTTCCAAGTTTGGCACAAATTTCTCAAAGTTGATTTTGATATAATCCCTCACTCGCGTTAGAGCTTGGTTGTATTTGGTAGGGTTGGCGGCTTCACAGGCTTCTTCGGTGAGGAAGTAGTTGCCGATGGAGTGGCGGTAGCCGTCAACCTTAATCCCACACTCGGCGGACTTACACACACCACCATAAGAGCACCTATAAAAATATTCATCACCCTTCTCCGCCCTCGGCCTTGCAACCTTTGGGGGGTCTTGGGGTTTTTCCTTTTGAGGGATGAGGTCATAAGTTATTCCGTCTAGTGTGATTGTTTTGTATATCATGGGTTTAATTTGGTAATATTTTCTTTCTTAAAAAATCTATTAAAGCTTCCGTTTCTCGATCGCGCTCCTCTCTAATCTCATCTGCAATTAGTTCAAAATCTTCTAAGTTCATGATTCTTTGGTTCTTCCCCTGCTCCATTCAGGGGGAAATATTTGGAGGTTAAGTTTTGGAGAGGAGTGCGAGCTTTAGGCTCGCTTTCAAGTCTTTATTCTTCCACCGACTATCTTAAGTTCATCGGCAGGCGTTATTAGGACTACTCCTCTTAGTAAGTAATGAGTTGGGGGCGAAGATGTGACGAGAGGCAGGGACTTGCAGACCTGCCACCAGTAGCTAAGACTGTTTTGTTTTTATTTTTACTCGTATAGTCACTTCGCATGCACATATTCATTTAGGATAGGTCGCGAACTATATCTTTTGTCAAGTATGTGCCAGACTGCTGGTTAAGTGCTTTGTGCGGCTTCCTTTCCCGCCGCCCCAACTCGCTACTTACTAATTTTTAAAGATCAACGCCTTCGTGATTTTCGAATACATTGGATTTTTTGGAAGGGGAGTTTTCACGCTCCCCCTTTTTTGCAAGAATTGGTTGACGATAGGAGATACGAGAGTGTCGCTTTTATACGATCCTTGTGAGAGATCTACCATCAACTTCTTCAGGCTCAACCAGATTAGTCCGTTCGGTTATGCTTACGCTCCCTTACTAGGCTTTCTTCCCTCTCTGGCGGTAGGTTTATGGGCGGGATATTCCTTGCGTTTAATTCACGGGGGATTATTTCCATGAACCCATTCTTTTATATTTTGGTTAGACGGGGGATAGTGTTCCATTGAGCCACACAGAGTTGAAATGTTTGGACACATTTTTTTTTTTCCCAATAGAACTTCTCTAACCCCGTCTTTTTGGTGTATTCACATCAAATGTGATTTCCGCACCTCTGTTACCCGAGGGTGGTGATGGGCGGGGGATTTGTTTCCGTGCGTTTAATCTATTGGGGATCAGTTCAATAGACCCATTGTTCTAGTTTTTAAAGATCAATCAAGTAATCCAAATAATGCGAAAGCCACCAACAATCCCAACAAGAACCCAGCAAGTACATACATTTTATAATCTTCCATCTTCTCTAATCTTTTCTTTTGGCGGTAAGTTGAGATTTCTTTTGATCTCTTTGTTAGTTTGTCTGGACTGATTGGTATGTGTATTTCGTTCATGATTGAATATGGTTTATGATCTTATCAAGCAACATTCCCACCTCTACATACATCTTCTTGTTCTTGGCCGACTTAAAAGCGAATTTGGTTTTTAAACCACCTAATTCCTCAATAAGATCCTTGACTTTATCAACATCACCTTTAGCAAGTTCTGCTTGAGCCGCCGCCTCTTCATCGGCCTTAGCTTTCTCCTCCGCCTCTCTCTTTTCGCGCAATTCTTTTTCTAATTTATCTGTGATGGCTTTTTGTTCAGCCTCTTTTACCTCTCTCTCTTTTCTTTCTTCGTCTTCTTTCTTTCTTCGCGCCTCCAACTCTTCCGCCTCTTTCTTTAATCGTTCTCGTTCTTCTTCGGCTCTTTTTTCCGCTTCTAACCTCAACTTTTCATTCTCTATTCTCAACCTTTCTCGTTCTTCTTCGGCTTCCTTCTCTTTAGCCTTCCTCTCCTCTTCAGCCAACCTTGCAGCCTCAATTTGATCCTCGTAATCTTTCTTTTTAGCCGCTAAATACGCTACCCAAACATCCTCCTCCATTCCAGCCAAATCTCTATCAGAAGCGTCCTCAACATAAAGCTTCAACAACTCCACTCTCTCAAGTTGCAGCTTGTTTTTGCGCTCTTTCTCTTGCAGCTCAAAATAGTTCTCGATCTCTTTTAGCTTGTCTTCCTTATCACTCACCGCCCATTTAAGGATATTAGCAACGCCATCAATCGCTTTACCCGCCCTTAAGTACTCTTCCTTCTGCTCCACCCTCAACTTCTCCGTGGCAATTCTAACTTTACCAATATCTATACGAAGCCTCTTTGCTTCACCTACAACTTCCAAAGTGATTTCCTTTTCTGCTTTTACCACAATATCATTGAAGCCACCTTCAAACTGCTCAAGCATTTTTACCATAGGCTCAAAAGTTGCTTTGATCTGGAGGGCTTTGCTGGCTTCAATAACCGCAAGCTCTGGGGTTTCCATCTTAATAATATTTGACATAGTGTTTTGTTAAGTTATTGATTGACGATCTCTGTCGCAGAGGTAGGCTTGTACGATAAGCTCTATTTCTCTCGATTCTAGCCGCTTCTGGCGCATGAGGTGACTTCTGATCTGTTCAGCGCGTGAGAGGGCTTTAAATCTAATCTTTTGGGCTAAGTTCATTTTGTCTTGTTAAGTAGGTCGCTATGTTCGTGGATATTTCCGATGACTTCCATTACAGCAGAGGATGGCTCATTAACGAACGGCATAAGCATAAAACAAGCGTAATCATCTTGCCACTCTATAACATCAATATGCTCTTCAGGATTAGCGTTATGCTTGGAAGTCCATTTAATAATATCAGATTCGTAAATCTCCACGCCGTTCTTGTCGAGGAGGCCAGTAAACATATCAGATTTTTTTATCTCTCCGTCGTTAGAGCTTAAAGGTGTAGTGAAAGCTGCTAGGTCACCTGTTAAATACCCCCAATAATGCCATCCAGTAAATTTACTGTTGTGAATTATCGGCTGACGAAATTTGATCTTCCTATTCATCTCCTTGAAGTTAAAAATCTTGGATACCATGTCATCTCACATTTCTCACAACACCAAACAGAATCGCTAGATACATGACTGTTTTCTTGATCGAACTGATCGTCAGTTGCTTCGTAACATTCTCCAGAACATTGGGGGCATCTAATTGTTTGTGCTGTAATCATGACTAGATTGTATCTTGCTTGTTGCGGAGTGTCAATAGTTTTATTTCAAATTCTTCCATCTTCATTTTGACATATTTTTGATTTGTTTTGATCGGCAAGTGCTTACCTTTTAACCATCTATTAAGCGTAAATTTACTTAACTCTAGCACTTGAGCACATTGAAGTTGAGAAAGTCTATGCTTCTCAATGAATTGCTGTAATTCTTGAACCATAAGAGAGTTATAATTGCTACCTATCAATACTACCCTTTCTTTTTCTTCAATGCAAGGAAAGCTTTGAGCCTTAGTGGATATTCCTCTTCTATCATGTGGTCGTACCATGCGTAGACCTGTTTCTTGGACGGCTCTAAGCGCGTTACTTCCATAATTCTGTCAAAATTCCAGAAGTCGTCGTTGATTAAAAAGACCCCTCCGATCTCATCAGCTATCCAGTCGCAGTCTTGAGTGTCGTAGTAATGGTAGGCAAATTCAAAAGCTATTCGGTTAGTTGCTTCTTCCCATGAAGTGATGATTAGTTCGTTGCGTTTAGGGCTTTTTGACATAATTGGCATTTTTCAAGTGGGGTTATATTTTAGAAATGTTTTCCAGCCCTTTAGAGTGAATGAAGTTATGACAACCTGCTCCTTGGTTTTTTGGATGGGGCGTATTGCAAACACAAAGACCGTTGGAGGGGTCTAGCCTAAGCTCCGGGTGGGATTTCTGGGTTTTTAGGTGATGTCCACACACCATCTGATTGACACCTTTTTCGTTGAAGTAGCACTCATAATTAAAAGATACTCCGCATATTTGGCAAACATACCCTGCTTTCTCGCAAACCTCTTTGTGCCATGCCTTTAAATTAACCTTACTCATGTTATCTGATTTTTAGAATCCTTGAAATTGTCATTATCGCCTCATCAGCCCCCTCACAAACTACAGCTTGGCAGTTCATTACAGAATTTAACGCCTCTATCCATCCTTTTTGGGCTTCGGATAATTTGCCACCTCCCTTCCTCTTCATTTCCACAAAAAGTATTTTACCTTGATGAACAATGAGCAGATCAGGCAGTCCAGCTTTAAGCCCTTGGCTTTTATTAAACATTATCTGCTTAACGCTTAAGTTTGAGTTTGGGATACTGGTAAACCTAACCCCTTTCAGCTCAAGCCACCGAACTACCACCACCTGCTCCTCCTTCTCTAGTGGGCTTGTTAATTTCATCTATAAGTATATATCATCACTGTCTCCAAAGACAATCTTTTGGCCTTCGTCTAGCTTCTTTTTACTGTCAGGAGGAATGACTATTCTACCCATGTCTTTTTTTGTCATTTCTTCGATAAAACCATCAATAAAAGCGTGCGTGTCTGGATGTAAATCTTTATGAATCATGAGGTGCTTTTTTAAGTCCCAGCTCTTCTTCCGAAGGGATTTGGTATTCAAACCATCTCTTTTCGGGGATCCTTAGATGATTACGAATGAGTCCGCAATTTATACATTTATCCCTACGAGGTGGATATTGAGGCGGGTTTGACATAAGGATTTGGTGATTTTCAACTTCCTTCCAAGCATGCTTAAACCCATGTTCGTGACATCGAGTTAATGGTTCTAGAGTTTTTGGTCGTTCTTCATCCATTGTAGTTTTTGTTAAGTGATCTTAAAATATCCATCTTGATCCGCAAGCCTTCTAGTAAAGCCCATGTTCGGTTATAGTCTTTAACCGCAATCTTAAGAGCTTCTAGGTGTTTTTTATAAATCTCGTCTGCTAACGCACATCGTTGTATTTTAGCCTCTGATCCTTCATAGCCCATGCTCACAAAAGCAAGCATTGTCTTGGTTTGGCCGTCCAAGTTCTCTTTGGCTGTTTTAGCTGTATGGTATTGATCTGTTATGCCATCAACTTGGCGGTAGAGCTTTTCTAGTTCTTGTTGTATTTGTGGTAAGTCCATTACTCAATAAATTTTAAATGATTTTCTAAACTTTCCTTTGTGATATAAGCTTTTCCACAATGACGCACCTTCTCAAGTACGCCTTCTTCGATTAACTTGTAGATTTTGTTTGTTGGTATGATTTCTCTAACCGCTTGTAGTTCGTGACTGTTAGCCATTAAAGCGTTGTGGTACTGCGTGAACTGGTTGACGCTCGCTTCGGTTATTCTTGGGCTGTAGTGGCCGTCAGAAACAAGTTTACCTTCTCGGATAAGTTTGCGGAGAGTGGGGTAGCTGTTGACTGGAAACCAGTCGGCTTTGATAAGTTGGTTTAGTGTGTACATTTTAATTAAAAGGGTAAATCATCTAAATTATCCTCTAAAGATGACTCCATGCTTTCTAAAGGGTCTTCTTTTGTTTCTGGTTTTTCAAAATGTAAGTTTTTGAGAATGTCGATTAAAAAGACACTTGTTTCTGCAAAGTAAACTTTCCAATATTTGTCGCCCATCTTACTTCGTTTTTCCTCATCAACCTCTGGAAAACCATGAAGAGCTTTTTTGGCTTCATAATCATAAAAGTAATTTTGAAGCTTTACACCATTTTGCTGTAAGCTGATACCTCTACGCTTTTTGCCGTCAACTTCTATGTCGTAAGGGTGAAACAGAAAAGGTTCTTTTAAATTCCCACTCATTACTTTCTGCGCGAAGTCGGCAAAATAACGACTGTCAACTTTGAGGTTGATGAATGCGTCTTCTAACTCAATCACGCAATCATCACCAAACTTAGCCGCTTCACCTTCCTTGAATCGAATGTCTTGAATTACTCCAGTCCAATTCATAAAGTTCAACTCATAAGTTGTACCTTTAGTGCCATTGGCAAGCTCCCAATCTCTTTTGCGCGCACCCACTGTATCCTTGTCTACTTTTTGGGCGAGATTACCTGCTACGATATGGAGGTATGGTTTTGAACTCCCTCCTACTTGTACTCCTGGCATATTTTATTTGGTTAAAAATCTAATTTAATAATTTCCAATTCAAAGTGTTTCCACTCATCTTCATAAACAAATACATCCAACCCTTCAACCTCCCATCCACTTAACTCCAACAACCTAGCGTAGAAACTCATCTGCAAAGCATACTTTGAAAGTTTGTTTTTAGGCAAAACCGCCATTTGACCAAGATATTTATTATTACTACTAATCTCCTCTGCGCCAATATTCACCTTGTAATCCTGCACCCTACACTTCTTCTCGCCTGTAACCAATAAACGGTCAACAAGCCCGCAAAGTCCTTTTTCTACATTCGTGACCAACGCTTCTGTAAACACCTCCCCCTCTTGTAAATCTTGTTTATAAAAATCCTCAACTATACCTCGTAAAACAGGATGAGTCGGCAACGCTTTGTTAAATGGTAAATCTTTTTGATTCTGAATAATCTCGCCAAGCCACCTATACTTCTCATAATGCTCTAAAGCGTTATGAATAGCCGTACCGAATGAGGCGGCGATGTCGCCACTTCCATCCCACAACCCTAAAACATCTTCCTGACTACATCCATATTTATTAGCACAAACACTTGCGATATTAGAAGCGTCAAACTCTGCAATCCATCTTTTAATGTAAGTGGTGGCAGATATTAGGTTTTTACCCTCATAAACATATCTGTGTTCCTTTTTCAAGAACTTCAAACTTAAGTCCTCATTGAAAGACTTTATCAACCCTTCACTATCACAAGACATAGTAAACTCAATCTCCAAATGAGTAATCTCTCCCTCCTTAAAAGTAGAGAACTCCTCACCAGCACCCAAACGGCTCATCGTACAAACAACGCCTTTAAGAGGAAGAACATCAAAAATTTCCTCATGCTTGACATTCCCCTTTTCCCCAATGTGTCCCAAATGAACATCTTCAAACTTAACAGCAATAGCGCGGCTGGAATACTGATTATCTTTGTCATGGTAGATCTCAACAGGGCTACCAACCTTCACCCTCTCATCAGAGGTGGGGCTAAAACTAATACCAACAACTTTCTGAATCATTTTTCTAGGATTATGAAATTATTTAGATTCTTCCTTTGCGTCCTGTACCCCTTGGGTATAACCAAGCCGATACATAGACAAGGCAATTTCTGTGTCTTCGTCGGAAAGATCCGTAAGCTGTTCAATCTCCTTTCGGCGTTCTTCCAAATGCTTCTCTAGTTTGTCTTCCATTTTTCTGGGGGTTAGTATGTCTCAAGTGTAAACTTCCTTTTCATAAATTGCAAGAGTATTTTTAATAGTTTTTTCCTATAATCTGTCTGTAAAATGCCTTGTTTATTTCGCCGGGGTCTGTGGCTCTTTTATTAAACCGCTCTAAAGTGACGGCGCAATTGTGCTTTCTAGCCCGCTCTGTATTGAGATTATGAACATTACAAAAATTGCAAATGTAGCCGGGGTTTCCTCTAACAATTCCTTCGGGCATACCTTTTAAAAGATCTTTAATGTTTTTAAATTTATGCGTCATGTTATTTGATATTGTTCCATTTCTTTTCTCATTTTTTCTCTTCGTTTAGCGTCGTCTTCGATTTCTTGTTTGGAGGCTCTTATAAGGTCTTCCATCTGTCTAGTGCCAGAACATCCGATATTGAGTCCTTCAGCTTTTAGGACGGCTCGTTTGCCGTATTTATTTATCCATTCTTGCAAAAGTTCTCTAGCCCATTGATCAATGGTGTATTTATCAGCTTTGCTGAATCGTAGCTTGTGAGTGCGAATGAAATTTTTGACATTGTAGAGCTTTCTTTGTTCGGGGGTCATGGATTGCTTCTTATGTACTCAGTAATCTTGTTCTTAGCCTTCTCGTTATAGTAATACATCGTAACCTCTTTATTGGAGTTTGGGGCGACGGACATTCTTTGCTGACCAAAAGGCATTCGTTTAAGATCAAGCGCGGTCGCGACTCTGCCTACCCGTGTGTTTGTCGTTCCTTCTCCAATCTCGTGTGCGATTTCTGTAGCCGACCATCTTTGCTCAATATTGAGAGGAAGTGCGTTGTATGGGACTTTGATCCCGTAGGCCTCTAGCATTTTAATTCCAACTGTTTGCGACGCTGTCGGTGAATACTCCTTCACTGATTCGAGGATTGTGTTAAAAAGCTTGCTAGTTTGCTCTCCCATTTGAACTTGAGGAGAATTATTCTCAATATGCTTCTTCTCGACTTCGATAAAATATTTGCGCGCCTCTTTACCTTTCTGGGTTGCGGATAACATACAAAGTTCTTTGGCGACATCCATTGTGACATTATATTCAACTTGAGGCCTCCCACCACCGTCAGGAGTTTTTCCCAAAAAAGTGATAAACTCCTCCCCTTCAACAAAACCGTACTTTTTGATGTAAAATTTCATCCAATCAGTAAAGCGTTTCTTCAATCCTAAGTAAGAATGAATATCTCGTGCGTTGACCAACCGAGTTACCGAACCACCCTCCTCAACTTCTTGGAAGGGAATTAAACCATTGACTATTTTGGAATCTAACATATACTTGTCTTGTTAAGTTTACACTGACATTATACACCTTTCAGCTTCGGTTGCAAAGGTGTATTCTTATTAACTCTTGTACTAGAATATTGTTCTAAACATCCGACAGGGAAACGCAGACAGGAGCTTCCCCCCTGCTTCCCCCCAGTTCTTTTTAAATAACACATTCACAGGTATCTCTAATAACCTTCTCTCGTCTAGTGTGTCGAGGTAGGTGTAGATACTAGATATTGTGTTGTCAAAGATCAGTCCTTATAAGTTTTTGTCATCCGTATAGGTATAACGCTTTGAAGTCCATCGCTTCCCTCGCCTCCGATTGCCCGTTGCAACCCCCTTGTGGGGCGAATCCCTAGTCTTTCGACGACCTTCTTAGAGATGGAACAGAAGGTAGGGCTTTGGCCTGATAAACAGGGTGTTGAGGGCGATCCGTATAGCTAATATTGATCGCGACTGTTGCTAAAGGGAAGATCTAATTTGGGATTTAAGCAACTATGGAGGACTCCCCAAGTCTCCACCTCAACACTCTATCTATCAAATAACAAAGAAGTCCTCAGAGTTGGTTTCTGGTGAAAAGTGATTGGGGTTTCCCCCTCCGTCCACCAACTCTAAAGACTTTTTGAGTCACTTTTCATCATCATTATATCTATCATCAAAATATTTGCAAGCCTTTTTTCAGAATGATATTATTTAATTGGAAGGGGAGTCTATGAAGAGTGACGGTCGCCCGATCACGTATGGTTCAAATCCAACACTCCTTCCAAAGTGATCGCCCACCTAGCGGTGGGGTTCGCGGCAGGTGAAGCCAAGGGAAGGCGGCTCTACGAGTGTCTGTGGGGGTGATCGCCCACAATCTGGTTCGACTCCAGCACCTCCACCAAAAACCATTTTCCTGTCGTCGGGAATATGGTAGAATGTAATAGCCTTTTTGAGTTTTCATGTGTTTTGCAGAGAAAGGATTCTACGCCTTTCTCTCAAAGCTCTTCTTCATACCGCTTATTCGCAGAATGAACAATGCGGCAAAGTAATTCGCACTCTTTTGCGTAATCAAGGCCGTCAGTCGCTACAACCCCCGTACACGTCGCTTCGCCTTCGGTTATTCCCCAACCAATCAACAACTCTTCCCCAGTTAATTCACCAACCTTATCCGCAAGTTGCTGTAGTGTATCAGCAATCATCTCCAATATGTAATCGTCCATATTTGCAATTTATGTAAATCCGTGTTATAATCTTTAGCATAGTGTCAAATAACCCTCAATACTATGACAAAAATGTTGTACCTTAAAGTAGTTGGCATTGCCAGTCTACTTGTCGTTCTCTCCTTCCTGTGTCTCCAAATTTTTGGAGTTCTGGCTAGTCGGTTTTTAGATTTACAATCTTTAACTTTTTAGCCATGTTTTATTTCATAATTGCTCTTAGTTCTGTACCATTTATTTCAACCCTTATCACTTACCTAAAATGAAAAACAAAAAGCTTGTACTAAAAATTAGTGCTGTAATTACAACCGCTTTTGTCCTCTTTTTCTCTGGTTTTGCATTTGCTAAAACTGATCTTACACAGCTCGAATCAGAATACTCAATCGCATGGACGGAATTTAACGCCGCTCAGGAGCTTTTGAGTTCAAAACGACTCCAACTATGCCAAGTGACTAAAACACTCGCACAAGCGAAAGAAAACGCCCATATTAGCGGTGAGCAAGTTCTACTTCCTGAAGATTTGAAAAGAGTTCAGTCAAAAACCAAGTGGTCTTGTTTTTAGTCGAGCCTAAGCAACCAACGGAAGTGAAAACTTCCAGCTCTGAAACTGCTTCACCCCCAACGCCTTCGATAATCACGAACACATCGCCCCTCGTTGAAAATCTCAATGAGTTCTGGAAAGGATCTATCCTCGAAGGGAAAGGCCAAACTCTGGTAGACGCTTGCTCTACTAGTTCTGTACCTGAAACCTGCGCCAAAGTCATCGCTGTTCAAACTAAATTTGAAACTGCATTTGGCACAGATGGAACTGGCCGAAGTCACCTAAAGAATCTCACAGGTATTCGCAAAAACGGTACTTGGAAAGACTACCTCTCTTATGATGACTCTCTAAGAGATCATGCGTGGCTATTCATCAACAAGAATCACGAAGATTACTTCACGCTTTACGATGATGGACTCTGTCGGTATCTTACAAACTGGGGAACAAATCATTGCGATCAAATTTCCTCAATCATTAACTCGCTATAATGGAAATCGACCAATTCCTCTCTGGCGTAATATGTGGCTTCATTGCCTTCCTTATCCTTTATGCAATTTGCACAAGATGAATATGATACAATTAACACAAGGAGTAAGATATTTTAGCACTTTCTCAGGTATTGGAGGTTTTGAATTAGGAATAAAAAAAGTATATGAAACTACTAGGAATACTAATGTTCAGAAGATCGGAGGAAGGGAAAAGAATGAGAAGGGAGAATTACAAGAAGATGGGGAAGGATTACACCCCATTTCAACAGAAACAACCATAGCTATTGCAAACAGGGGTAATGAATACCTTAACAGGAGCATTAACGAAGGACAACCTCGTTGTATTGGTTTCTCCGAAATCGACAAGCACGCAGTCAGTATCTATCAAAAACATTTCCCAGAACATAAAAACTATGGAGACATCACAAAAATCAACGCAGAAGAACTCCCCAACTTTGACCTCTTGGTTGGGGGGTTTCCATGCCAAGCTTTTTCCATCGCAGGAAAGCGAGGAGGCTTTGACGATACTAGAGGAACTCTGTTCTTCGACCTCGCACGGATTCTTAAAGCCAAACAACCTCGCCTATTCGTCTTTGAGAACGTCAAAGGTTTACTCTCTCACGATGAAGGGAGAACTTTCCGAACTATCATCTCCACGCTTGATGAATTGGGGTATGACCTCCAATGGCAAGTGCTTAACAGCAAGAATCACAGAGTCCCACAGAACAGGGAAAGAGTGTTCATTATCGGACATCTTAGAGGAACAAGTAGACCCCAAGTATTTCCTATCGGACAAATTAGTGAGGGGTTTTCTAAACAAGACAACTCATCAGAGATTTTGCCCTCTAAAAAAACAGGGAGTATCACCTACGCTGACAAGCCGTTACTACAAACAATCGGCGAGCGACCCCTACATATTAGAAGACTCACCCCAACCGAATGTGAACGACTACAAGGTTTCCCTGATGGATGGACAGAAGGAATAAGCGACACACAAAGATATAAAACGTTAGGCAATGCCGTTACTGTAAATGTGATTGAAGACATTATGGTTAAGCTATTAACCAAATTGTAATAGACATTGAAAAGGAGCGGGGAAACATTCCGCTCCTACTTCAGCCCTATGAAAGAAAACCTTAACCCTACTTAAAACCTATCACCAATCCTATGGCAAGTCAAAAGAAATTTATCCCAGATAACTCCGCCCTCCCAAGAGGAAATCAACTAAGCTACGCCGATCAGGTCAAAAACAGTATCGCTCGTGGTGAAACTGACCCAAAGTTAGTAAATATTCGCGGCGACAAAGTAACTGCCAAAGGCTCTAGTATCGGCAAGTTCTCAAACGAAGCCCTTAAAGTTCACAGTTGGAACGGCGGCCTTCCTAAAAAATATTAACCCTTCCTCTCTATGGGAAATTATATTCCTAAACCAAGCCCTACAAAGAGTAAATGTTATGCTGATTATGTACGCTACGGAATAGAAACAAAGCAGTTTGAAGCCGACACGGTAATTTTCTATTCAAAAAATGTCGTCAAGCCTCGTTACCCAGTCATGGAAGCACCAAATTAAAAAGCGGAGAATGGAACGAACTTAATCGCTCTCTTTCCTCCGCCCACCCGTGCGCTTAGGGTGTAAACTCCAGAAGTCTACTTCCAAGTTTCCTAGTTCTTCATTTGACTGTCAACATAACCTTTCCAATGCTCCCTAATGGCCTTAAGCAGAGCGCGCAACCCTGCCGTCACGCCTGCCACGCTTGCGGCTAGTAAAACAGTTTTAAGGCTTGCTAGATCGCTCACTACTCCTGATTCCACCACGGCTAATGCAGTGACCACAAACACAGAAAGGAAAGTGTCTACTGAGCTGATGAGATAACGAAGGACGGTTTTTTTCATGTTACTTTGTTAGTTTGTAAAAGTTTTAATTCTTGTTGTTTTGCCAGCCAGTCCACTTCTGCTACATAAATCTCTCCCATAACCAACCCTCTGAATATTGACGCTGTTGCGCGGATAAATTCTTCCTGTTCTAAGTCTGGTCGCACCATCTTCGCCGCTTGATACCCAAGCAGTTGCATGTGATTGGTGAGTTTCAGAAACTTAGCGTAGTCAAATTCATCGTCCATAATTACATTTTTTCAAACAATGCGTAGCCACAAAATTTGTACTTGTCTGGCATGTCTTCATGTTCTCCTCCACCAAGAGGGTCAATTACATTCAGCTTGCCGTCCTTAACCTCGTTGAGGTACACCCAGTGCGCTCCTTGCTTCCCAAACGCGTCTACATTCAAAATAACGGCCTTGGAAGGGTCGTTGGCATATTCAGTGACTTTCGCCATGTCAGCTCCATATCCTCGCCAAACAAACTTCATTCCTTTGAACTTGGTTTGTGTCCAGACAATCCTTCCTTCTGAATCGAATTTCCAGAACTTCGCCGCGTCATCAGGGCGTGCCGTGTAGCCTCTAAGTTTATGCAAAGCCATGCAAAGACTAGAGATCGTACACCCAAAATCCTTGAGCTTGTACTTCGTCTTTCCGATGGGTACATTTTTCCAACGCACATCCAATTGGCTAACTGGAGTGATTGTGATTTCTCTTTTACAAGTTGGACAGATCATAGCGAGGGGTTATGTTGATAAAATGAGTATAGTTTGTGGATAGTTATAGGTCGAGGTCTAAATCCAAATCAAGATCCAAGTCCAAGTCTAGGTCTAACTCAAGATCTAAATCTTCATTTGACTCTTTCATTTTCTTGTCAAGAATATAAGGAGTATACCCCATAAACATTAAAGCCCCTTTTGCGTACTGTTTATCCATAAATTTCTCCACCCCCTCATACATGTTAAATAATGTAGAGGAAGGTATTCCTAATGCTGGCTCAGCCAACTCCGACATATCTTTTATGGCTTCATATACCGTCATCTTATCCTCCGCCAGTTTTTTGGCTGCGCCTATAGCATTCACAGTTTGTTTTGTAATATCAGAAAAAATCGTACCTCTTGCAGGATATACATCTAATTTAGATCCTTCATCTACAACAGCATTTGTTGTCACCCTTGATAAAGCTTCTACCCCCTCCCCAATAAGAGGAAGCGCATTGAAATTACCAAGTATTGCGGCTCTAATATAATTAGCTTTGTCATCATCATCGTCTCCAAATAAGTTAGCTACGGCCTGATAAATCACAGGCATTACAGAATGAAACAATAAAAACCCCTTCATGTTTTTCCATCTAGATCCTCTACCAGTAACCAAAGCTCTAGCGTAAGCCCATTCTTTTTGAAAATAGAGAATTGGGTTGGACATGTAGGTAGTCATAAACCTCAATAAGCTATTTTTATTTGATTGCAATAATGTCAAATCACTAACATTAGAGGATTGCATTGTTTCGTTTGTAAACTTCTCGAAATTTAAGATAGCCTTTTCTCTAACCTTTTCTGTACTCCAATCTGGATATTGTTTTTGTATCTTTTGGAATTGGTATTTGTAATAGGGGTATCCGCCAAGAAGAACAGACCCTTTGTCACCAATTTTAACATTAACCATCATCGCGTTGACGATAGACCCTCTATTAGCAAACCTCTTAGCCGTTGTACTATTGGCCACTTCAGATAAATCACGGTCAAAAGAAATCGCTCTTGCTCTATAAACAGGGGAATATTTAGTGAAAAATTCATGTGCTTTTTTCAGCTCCATCGGGTTCAACATTTTAGCAACCTCCTTACTAAAATATCCCATGGGCATTTTTTCAGCGTATCCAATAAGCCCTGTTAATTGATTCAAGGCCACCTTTGGTTTGAGTGCAAGCGAGGCTATAACATAATTCTTTCTTAAAGCACTCAACGCCCATCCACCATCAGAAGTTTCCTTTCCTTGAGTCACAACTCTGTCTAAAGTTTTTCTCAACCCTGAAAGCAACTTCAACCCTCCATCCCCTGCGTTTTGTTCAGTAGATTTTTTAACTCTAGGATCAGAAAAGGCTGTTCTAAGCACCTTCATTTTCTCAGCAAAAGCTACATAGTGACTCATTTCTTCAATATGATTTAACAAAGCCGAAATATCGCCTTGAGAGGCTATCTCTAAAACAACATCTTTCCTAGATATCAAAGACCCTTTGCTCATACTTGCCCCCTGCATCATCCCCCCTATTCCTTCTGACATAGCCATCTCGTTTGAAATATACCCAACCCTTTTAATAGGTGAATATTTTAAATTCTTCGGAAGATTGACATGATTAAGCTTTCTAAAAACCTTGTTAATTTCAGGGTAGATGCTTTCGTTATAAATCTTGAACATCCCTTCAACAAAAGCTTTGTCTTCTTTAGTCATAGCTTTATCAACAGCCTTAAACACTTCATCGGTATATCCGTGTGCTTGTTTGAAAGATTTAGTTAGAGTTTCGTCCTGCATTTCTGCGTACAACTTCCTCAATTCAGCTTTTGTTAAAACGATTTTGTCACTCTTCCCATCAGCAAAATCAAAGTATTCCTCTGGAGTAACGCTCTCTACTGGCTTCAAAACACCATCTTTAGTCAAGGCGAAAACCTTATTGTCTTCATTAACCTTATTCAATATCTTCCTACCAATAAACTTTCCCTCCAACCCATAACTTGCAACTAAAAGATCATTGGACTCTTTAATCCACTTCTCCTTCAATTCAGCCACCTTCTGCTCTTCCCTACTCAAATTAACATGACTCACAAGATCGCCCTCAAAAGGTTGGGTGCTCTTATCAAGAGAGTCAAAAGCATCCGCATAATCTTTCATCGCAAAATTGAAAGCTCCAACATTATCAATAGCGAATCTCATTCTAGTACCCAAACTTAGCTCCTTTCTTCCTCTAGTCGTTTCACTTTCCCCTACTATTCTTTCAAAATCTTCAACCACATTCTCCACTTGTTGATAACCTTCAAACTTCTTCAGGGCATTCTTAATACCACCCTCTTCTTTCATAGCTCGGATAATACTCAACGCTCTATTCAAGTCTTCTACCTCCCCCGAAAAATCAAGCAGCGTTTGATTAAGTAGCGATTGTTGATAATCCAGATCACCGTCTTTCTTTTCAAGTGTGCTTAAAATATATTCATCAGCCCCCCTTTCATCATTGAGGTATTTTTTCAAGACATTCAAAAACTCTTGTTCCTCTGGCGCAAACTTTCCTTTGGGAGCCTTGCCACCTTTGAGCATCTTGCTTCTCACTAATTCCTTTTTGATCTTATCTTTGACCTCCTGTAATTCAACCTTCCCTTGTATGTCTTCTATCTGCAAAATAGCGGCATCTAGATCTGCATTAGTTTTTGCATTCTTCACCTTCACTAATAACGCCCCCCTTTCACTTCGAGGGATCAACTTAGCATATTCAATAATATCACTCTTCACTTTCTGTTGAGCCTCTATTTTAGCCCGACCTTCGGCCATTTTAGTGATCCTATCCATCCTATCCATCAGCTTGCTCACCTCTTTCTGAGTCAATCGCCGCTCCTTTTTAAGCAACTGTACCTCCTCTCTTGTTGCGATATTCATTATAAAATCAACAGCATCACTCTCAATGTCTGCTTCCTTGAGATTTGGATTAACCTCTCTATATCTAGTTACCGCCTTCTCAACAATATCAGGGCGATCTTTTCTTAAAGTCTCGACATCCCCACCTCTCTTTTCATACATTCGAGAGAACCTACGAAACAAAGCTAAATCCTCTTTGTCGTAAGCCCTTAACTGATCTTGAATAGTCTCTAATTTTATATCCACCTTCACCATTTCCTCAACCTTACTCTCTAATTGTTTTGGTGTTTTAAGTTTCTTATTTCTCGCCACCAACTCCTCTGGACTAATTTTCTTCTCTCCCCCGAGATAAGCTAGGCCGTCCGTTTTTAATGCTGTGCTTGGTAGTTTCTGGTTAGCCTCGTTCCATATGTCGGTTAGTTGGGATTTGGTTTTTTCTAGTTCTTTGATTTTATTATCAACATACTCATAATAGGCACTTGCTTGGTTTCTTTCTGTTGTTCCATATTTCTCATATTCAGGACTTTCGGCAAATCCTTTTCTATCAGCATTTGGGGGCAATGCTCCATTTTTTTGAATATAAGCTTGTTGTTTCTCCCATTCAGATAATGGGGTTTTAACATTATAGGATTTTGATTGATTGAAAATTTTAGTCAAATCAGCGTCCGAGTATTTAATGAGTTGGTTTTTACTATTAGAATAAATAAACTCTGCTCCTACATAAAACGGATTTTCATAATCGGATTTCTCAGGATAATCCAATATAAGATCTTTTGCTTTTACCTCCTTTGAAACAACTTTCCCCCCAGTATAAGCATTGGCACTATCAAAGTCTGTAGTCACAAAATCACCATCGTTTATAGTGCCTTGTATCTTACCACTTTGTACATTATCTATTCCCCTATAAATCGTAATTTTCTTTTCAGGGTCAACCCCTAATTCAGGAACTCTTACACTCTCTTCTGTCGTCCCAAACTTTCTAATTTCTGGCTTATATTTACCATATTGAGTAGAGCTGCCACGATAAAACGATATAAAATCATCGGCATTGTTAAAATCTTTTGCAGTTTCTAACAATGGATTGTTTTTTTCCTGCGCCTTCACAAACTCCTCCGCACTCTTATACTTGCGGGCTTCATTTATTAGAGAGTTTTCAGTAGTTCCCTTGTTAGCTTTATTCCAGATGTCAATTAGTTGGGATTTGGTTTTTTGATATTTCTCTGTTCCAAATTTTTGTAAATTAACACTATCGGCACCCCATCTCCAGCCATATGCCCCATCTCCCCCAGAAAACCCCTGCTTTGCCCAAAATCCTTGATTTGCTGCCGTGATTACTTTAATTTCCCCACCCATTCGGTTTGCTTGCCAAGCCTTCAATGCATCTATGATTTTACCCCCAACCCCTTTCCCCTTAACATCCAATTTGATTGCATTAATTGTGATGCCGTCCTTAGTGTTAGACATAGATAATTCGCCTTTTGACCCATCTTTAAAATGAATCGTGGAGCCATCTATGTTTTTTATTTCAGGAACTGAAGCTTTTACATATTCACTAGGGCTTGCATTTCTTACAAACTCCTCCGCACTCTTATACTTCTTCGCTTCCTCAAGTAGCGGTTGAGTTTCTGTATTAGCTTCTGGCAATGGCGCGGCTACCTCTATCCCTGCTCGCATTTTTGGATCATTCATGCCCTTTAAATTGGCTGTACGCTCACGGAATAAAGACCGATTTAACTCTCCTACAATCCGCCCTGTTTCTCTTTCCGCTCGTTTCTCAAATTCCCGCAAAACTAATTGAGCCTGATCTTTAGCCATCCCTCCACTTTCTAGTTTTTGCAAAGCTTTCTTCTCTGCAATTTTAGCTTTAGGTAATTTTATATCACTCATCGCAATCGCCCCACCACTCACTACCATCGACACCCAAGCTGTATCCCAGTACTCTTTAAGAGTAGGCATAGCTTTACCCAACATCACATTATCAATTTTAGCGTTTGCAAATAATTGCGCTTCTTCCGTCGCGACTTCTGGCAACATTCCATACACAACCCTTTCCGCTATATCTGAGCCGATGTTGGGATTAAACATACTACCTAAAACCGCATCAGCCCCGATCTTTTCAAGCAAGTACGATGCGCTAGTTTTCAACAAAGCGTTATCCAAAGCTTTGCCTGAGTCGCCAGTCGCCTGCTCAACCTCTCTATATTCACCAAACCCTTCTGTTGCAGAAAGTGCAATTAACGCTGGTGTTAAATTACCAGCTCGAGCCGCGCCAATAATTGCAATTAATGAGCCTCCAGCCGATCCCACTTTCAACAACTCTCTAGCCCCTTCCGTTTTAGCTTTAGAGTAAATGTTTTGTTCAACACCGTCCAAATAAGACATTGCGTCTGTAATAACTTTTTTTACTTTCTCATGAGATTTCTGACTACCAGAAGCTTCTGGTACATACCCCATTGTGTCGTATAGTATCGCGCCTAAATTCTCCGTTGTTTTCAACCAAGCATCGTTGGTGGCATTTGTGACACCTAAAAGCCCATCCCTAACCAAGGCTACACCTAAGCCCGTCGCCCCAAGCCCCAAGCCCTTTAAGTCCTCACCTGTTCTTACTATGTTTTCTTTTGAATAAGGAGAGTCAATAGGCTCTTGAGGCGCACCATATTGTTGAGCGTAATTAAGCTTATCAGCTTCCTGTAATTCAAACCCTGACTGAGGATTGTACTGATAGCCCTTGGCTTTTGCATAAGCCGCAGGATCATCAAAATACATTGCTTTAGCTTTATCCACAGGTGGTGGAGGAAGAGGTTTTGTGAACGGGCTAGATAAAGTTGCCGCTTGCGGCCTTGTTAACAGGCTCGTTACTGTAGCCTCTGCCTTACTTACCATATCATTCGCCAAATCGATTCTCGCCCTATCTGCCACAACAGGCTTCGCAGCAGGGCGTGGAATTGGTCTAGCCAAAGCCTTCATGCCTGTCTGCAGAATTTCTTGAGGAGAAAGTGTTTGTTGAACTTGGTTTTTTACTATATCAACGAGTGCCATTTATTCGGGTTTAGGAAGTGCGTCATAAATCATTTCAATATCTTCTTTGGTGAGGCTAACCTTAAACTGTTTACTCAAAGAGTTCTTTAAAGAAGATATAGCTACAGATCGGTCTAATCCTTTTACTGAATTGGCGATCTTTTGCATATTTGTTGTGTGCCGAATCAATCCCATCACTACGACTTTGTTCGCAGGAACATTCCCCTCTTTCCCCTTAATCTCTTCTGGCAAGAACCTTGCAGAGGGCACAACCTCATCAAACCTCATATTCTCCGACATATCAGTTGCCCTATCCACAAGTTGCGCTTGATATTCTTTGATTTGGCTTTTTGTTA
>Ga0075163_10003148_pt1 | contig 22262 bp, 21 predicted proteins | sample JI1023141ADNA_FD_71478 | JGI IMG/M metagenome (GOLD analysis project Ga0075163, IMG submission 71478) | Wastewater effluent complex algal communities from Wisconsin, to seasonally profile nutrient transformation and Carbon sequestration -... | ecosystem: Engineered > WWTP > Effluent > Algae... | reverse complement strand
CACGTCTTCTTGTCGGTTTTCGCGTTGTCGATAAGGAATCGGAGCGCCTCGTCGTATTGCCCGCCAGCGTTTGCGCGGCGGGCCTGGTCGTTCACCATTGCGAACCACTCCTGCGTGGTGGGCCGCAACTGCCCGAGCGCCGCGCGCAGGTGGTCGGCGCCGATAGGGACGTCGACCCGCGCGCTGAGCGACGCCTGAATGGCGGCGTCCACGGCTTCCTCGACCAGGAGCTCGAGGTCAGCCCCCGAGAACCCGGCGGTTTGCGCGGCGATCCAGTCGAGGTCCACGTCCGGCGCAGCAGGCCGCCCCGTCATCTGGATCCGCAGGATCGCAGAGCGCGCCGCCAGGTCGGGCGGTGGGACGAAGAGGACCCGATCGAAGCGGCCAGGCCGGCGGAAGGCCGGGTCGATCGCCCACGGGATGTTGGTCGCTCCGAGGACAAGCACGCCGCTGCTCTTGCCGGCGAAGCCGTCCATCTCCGCGAGAAACTGGCTGATGATACCGGAGTGTGTTGAGTCGCGGTGCTGGCGGGCGGCGAGGCCATCGAGCTCGTCGAAGAAGAGGACCGCCGGAGCGGCCGCGCGGGCCCTGGCGAAGATGGCCGCGAGCTTTCGTTCGCTCTCGCCGAGCCACATGTCGAGCACGTCGCTGACCGCGACGTTGAAGAAGGCCGCGTTGCACTGCCCTGCCGTCGCCCGCGCGAGGAGCGTCTTGCCGCAGCCGGGCGGCCCGTACATCAAGATCCCGCCGCCGATTCGCTTCTTAAAGCGCTGAAAGAGCGATGGCTCGCGAAACGGGGTAATGATCCGCCGCTCGATCTGCCGCTTCAGCTCCTCGTGACCGCCGACCTGGGCGAAGGTGATCGGGCTCCGCTGCGGTTGAAGCGGGACCTGCATCCTCGCGGGGCGCCGGCTGCGGAGCATCTGGTTGACGAAGAGACATGCGCTCGTCACCCCGACCACACCGGCGGCCACCTTGACCCACGCGGGGGTGCTCTCCACTGGAACCGCTGGTTTCTCCTCTGCTCGATTCTTCCGTCCCGCCACGCAGCACCTCACTTCGGTAGTCGCGTCCAGATCCACACGTAGAGCCCCGCACCTGTGATCACGGTGCCGAGGATGATCCAGGCCCCGAGACCGAGCCGCGATCTTTTCGCTTCATCAGGGTTCGCTCGATTCATGCTGTGCTCCGTTTCAGATCTACCTGGCCGCGATCTTCGAACGCGTGGCGTCCCAGATCGCGTAAGCGAAGCGTATGAGCCGCTCCTTGGTGTTGTAGTCGAGGACGATTCCGTCGAGGAGATTCTCGACGGCATCCTCGGCCCTCCGGACGTCGGCGTACAGGTGGTTGATCGTGCCTCGCCGCTCCGGGTGGATGGCGAGATGACCCATGGATGTGCGAACGGCGATCACGTTCCCGCCAACGATGATCGCCAGCGCGGGCGAGTCGACCAAGAGCGGCACAGGGTCCCACCCGCGGTGGCGCAGGAACATCGCCTCCGCTCGCGTGAGCACATATTCGCGGCCGAAGTTGCTCAGCACAGATATCTCGGTGTAGAGGCCTTTGGCGAAGTCCGCCTGGACGAGCGCAGAAAGGCGTTCGATCAGCTCGTGGTCGTCCAGCGCGTCGACGCCGCGCTCTCGCAGGACGACGCCCATATACGCGGCGAAGGCGTGGGCGCCGGTCGGCTTCCGGCCTACCTCCGCGCGACGCACGAGTTCACGCGCGACCATATCCTCGAGGGTCGCCTGGTGCCGGCGGACGAAGGCATCGAGTACGGCCCGGGGGTGGCCGCCGCCGAGCCCCTCGCGCCAGCGCCTGAGGACGCGTGGAGTGAGCTCGATCCCCGGCCGCGGCGTGGTGGCAGCCTCAACCATGATACCTACGCGCCTCCGTACGCGGCGGCGCGTAGACCTTGCTGTAGTCGTCTGCCTGGCGCGGGCTCGACGCGAAGCGCGACAACCAGGACAGGCCCTTCCATGTAACGGCCAGGCCCACCGCGCCGACGACCACGACCGGGACGTAGGGGAGGTACGTCGCCCAGGTCGCGAGGGTGCTCGCCGACTTCGCCGTGTTCTCGGCGGTCTCCTTGACGAAGAGGTAGAACCGCGCGGCGGGGTTCGTCCGCAGGATCTCGCCGTCCCAGCGCTTGATCGCGTCGGCCCAGCCGAACTTGAGCTGCTCCCACGTCGTGTCGTTCGACGGGTCGTCGTACCAGCCGCCGTCGTGGTCCTCGCCGGGGTTGTCGACGACCCTCTGGATCGGCGGGGGGCCGCCGTCCAGCGGGAGCACGCAGGCCCAGGGGTCGTGCGGCCACCTAAACTCGGGGCGGCTGCGCATGAGTGCGATGAACTCGTCGCGGACCGGCGTGGTCGTCGCGCGGAGCACGTCCCCGAGGAACGCCCGGACCTGCTCGGTGACGGGCTCGCGCTCCTCCGGCTTCACGACGGCGAAGGACGCCAGCACATCGGCGGGCTTCCGATTCGAATTGGTAAACGCAGCCGCGGCGAGGCCCGCGATGACGGGAGGTTTCCCGTCGGATGTCCGGAGGAACCACCAGGGGTGGGTCAGCTTCTTGAGGAAGTCGAGCCAGTCGGTCCAGCTTTGAAGGCTTGCGAGGATCTGGGGTCCCCACCGTTGCTCGATCTCCTTCGAGGCGGCCTGGGCCGCGGACTCGGGCGCGGCGCGGATGATCGCGGAGACGACGCTGCGGGCCTCTGCGTCGCGGCCCACCTGCTGGGCCTCCGTCAGCAGCGACAGCTCCATCGCGCGCTTCGTAAGCGCCTTGATGTCCTGGTTCTGGCTCATGGCAAGGCCTTCCGTGATTCGGGTGACAGCGCGCCGAGGACGAAGTACTGCCGCGGGCGGGCGCGCCGCAGGTCGTCCACGACCCGCGACCACTGGATGTCGGCCAACTCGACGGGGATGCCGAGGCCGTGCAACTGCGCCGCGTGGATGGGCCACGAGTGCGGCGCCCGGAGGCCCAGGAAGACCGACATGGCGCGCTCGAGCACCGCGGGGCTGGTCCCCGCGCCCAGCCGGGCCCGGAGGGACTCGCCGAGGTAGTCGCGCACCGCCGAGTCGTACTCCTGCGCGAGCGGGTGCAGCGGGCTCGTGTTTTTCTCGTCGTTCTTCGGGATGTGGCGCGCGCGCTGGCCCGCGATCACCGGATCGACGGCGGACAGGGCGGCGTTCTTGCCGAGCTGCAGGCGCGTCGCGTTGAGGGCGATCAGCGTCCCGCCGGAGAGCGCCATGTACGGGACGATCGCGGTCGAATGATGAAACTTCCGGAGGGCGTCGGCGATGAGCACGCACGCGGTGACCTCGCCGCCGTCGGTGTGGAGGACGAGCGTCACCTCGTCGGGCGGCAGGTGCTCCATGTGGGAAAGGACCTGCTCGGCCATCTCGATCGTGATGACCGGCGACACCATCGGGATCACCGTCGGCGGGAGATCAAGTGCGGGCGCGCCGCGGCGCATCCACCAGGCGATGCCGGTCGCCGCGAGCAGGACGGAGGCTCCGATGGCGGAGGTGGTGATCGCGCGGTTCATCGAGGTCCTCCTGACGGATGTGTGGAGAGCAGGGCGCCCGCGACGAGCGCCCCGAGGAGTGCCGACGCGGCGAACTTATGCCCGGTGGTGATGGGGCGCATCGCGGCGGCCGTGGATCCAGCCTGGCGCGCGCCGGGGTAGAGCGCCGCGGTGAACGTCCACGGCTGGACGGTCACGATGAACAGGTTGTCGTCGGCGCCGGCGATCCGCCGGACCTCGGCCACCGCAGCGGCGACGTCCGTGACGTACTCGAGGACACACGAGACGAACACGACGGCCGAGTCGTCGGCGAGGCCGGGGATCGGCCCGCGCGTGAGATCGGCGGCGATGTGGTACTCGCACCGCGGGCAGCCGGCCGCGTCGACGCACATGTCGCCGCATCCGTACGCCGGCATGAGCCTCGTGTGGGCCCCGGCATCGGGGTCGCCGACGACGACGATGCGCCGGTTCAGCGCGGCGGCGCGGCGGCTCGCGGCAGCGAACATGTCGCGTCGTGCTCGCCACCGCGTCATGGCGAACGCCCCCTCGATCGCCGCGGCGCCAGCGAGCAGGACACCACCGAGCGCGTTCACATGTCCTCCCGGTCGATCGAGGGCAGCTCGCGCCGTTCGACGTCGCGGCTGCGAATCATCCGTTCGACGATCTCCTGCCAGAGGTCGGTGATCGTCGGCCTGGCAACCTCGTACACATCGCCGGCCTGGTCTGGCAGACCGAGTGGTGTGGGCCCCACGCGGCGCGCAAGGTGATTGAGGAGGACGTGCCCGGGCTCGCCGCTCGCGCCGCGTCCGAGGTCGACCATCAAGCTGCCGTCGTTGTTCACGGACCAACTGGCGGCGTTGCGGACGACCTGGATCAGACAGGCTCCGTCGATGTATTCGTTGGAGTCGGCGGTTCGGTAGATGTGACCCATGCGCCTCGATTTTGGTGGTGTGGAGGGGAACGGCATGCGAAGCGCCGCGCCGCCCTGGATGCTCTCGCCCAGGAGGGTCTGCCAGAGCGACGGCATGCGCCGCGGATCGACCTCGTAGAGCTCGCCGACCTGGTCCGGGAACAGGAAAGACAACTGCGGGCCGGTGCGATGTACGACTGAGGTCAGCACGAGCGTCTCGCCCGGGCCGAACCGGAGCTCCATCCGACCCGTCTCGTACGTCGCGCCCCGGGCGCGGCCGATCAGGATCTCGGCGAACTTCCCATCGATGTAGATGAGCCCGCTCGGGGCGTCGTAGACGTGGCCGGTGACCTTGGCGGGTGCGAGGCGAGGTCCCTTGTCAGGCGACTCGAGCGGGTTTCGTTCCGGTCGCAGGGCGACGCGGCGCAGTAGCAGTTCGTCCAGCAGCGCCTGTACGCCGGGCTCCCCCGCCTTGGCGGCGTAGATTCGCCGCTGCGCGTCGAGGGGTCGCAGCGCGATCTGATGATTTCGCCAGTAGAAGCGGATCGAGCCGTCCGCCAATTGCTGGGAGGCGAGGCGCGTCTTCATCTGCGCGAGGGTCGCGGCGTCGAGGTGCTCGTCGTCGCCGCGCCGCTCGATCCGCCCAGCGGGGAGCCACTGCGGTGTGCCCGTCGGCGGGTGGCTCGACTTGTGCGTCGGGAACTCGGCCCACTCGCCGCCCCAGCCGACGATGCCGAGCTCGATCAGCTCGGTGAGGTAGTCCTCCAGCGCGACGCCCTCGAGCTCGGATTTAATTTGATAGAGGCTGCCACGCTGCTCGGGGAACATCTGCGTCTTGCCGACCGCCTGGAACTTCAGCTTGCCGCGCTTCCAGATCGGCACCGTCACGTCACGCGGGGGCGCGTCGGAGCCGGCGCCGGGGATCCACTCCAGCCGCTCCATGAACCCCGTGTCGGCGTAATAGGCGTCGCCCACCCGGAAGTAACTCCCACTCGGGCGCTTCGCCTCGCGCAAGGTCTCCACTTCGCGCGGCACGATCTCAAAGCTGAGCGGCCGCCCTTGCCCGCGCTCGAACGCGGTCCGCGAGAGGTAGGAGAGTCCAGGTCGCGCAAGGCCATAGGAGGCCAGCTCGATCAGCACGTCGCGCTCCGTCGGCGCCTGTGCGCCATCCGTCTGCAGCGACACGAGGTAGAGCACGCCGTGACGAGGCACGTCGGCGGAGAACTCCGCGAGGCGAAATTTCAGCACGCCGCGGCGAACGAGCAGAACCTCCACGGTATTGTGGCTGGTGCGAACGCGGGCCGCGCGGGCCGCGATGGCCTTCACGACCGAGGCCTGGACGAAGAACCTGTCCTCGATCTGGAAGATGAGACCTGGTTCTTTTCGGCGGGCCCATGTCCAGGCACCGACGGCCCCGCCAGCGATGCCGACTCCGAGTGCGACGATTGTGCGGATCTGCATGGTTACCTCCGGAGTGCGGCGATTGTCCCGACGACGAGCCCGCCGACCGCGAACCCGCCGACGACGGCGAGCGGCGTACGCCACCCGCCGGTGTCGGGCGCGGGCGACTGGGGTGGCGGAGCGGGCGGCGGAGTTGGTGTCGGTGCTGGCTTTGTCGGCGCTGGACCGAGAATCGGCCCGGTCTTCTCGTCCTTCGGGTCGAACACGTGTGGGACCAGCTTCGCGGCGCCGAGTTGGCTCATGAGCTTCTCCAGCCAGGCGCGCCACTTGACGGGGTCCTCGGCGGTCAGGGTGCTGAGCGTCGCTACGGGGACATTGAGGGCCACGACGTGGTAGCTGCGCGCGGTCGTCTGTTTGACGTAGCTGTCCAGGTCGAGGAGCATCTCGCTCCGACTGCCCCAGCCCTTCGGCGCCTTGCCGAGGAACTCGAGCGCGTGCTCGGTCCGCGAGTGCGCGAGGAGCTCAGCGACAAAATGGTTGAGGTCGCCGCGGATGTAGAGATCGGCCACGAATTCGGCGGCGGACTCGGACGAGCCGTGCTTCTCCGCCGACGCCTGGAACTCGGCGTGCCGGCGGCGGAGGTCGGCCCACGCAGCCAGGCGTTCGGCGCGATAGGCGGTGGTGCGCGGGTCCTGACTGAGTTCGGCGAGCATTTGATCGCTGGGCATGGGGCTCCTATTCGTCGTCGTCGAGGTGGAGGAGGGGGCTCTCCGGCGCGGCCTTCTTCGCGGGCAGCACGAGCGCGAGCGCCGGCTTGTCGATGCGTGGCTCGTCGACCTTCGCGGGGGGTGGGGATGCCGCGAGCGCAGCCCCGTTCCGGACGACCTCCGCGAGGAGCTCGCGGATCCCCGTGAGTTCGACGAGGACGCGGGCCTGCATGTGCTCGCCCCGGCGGAGCGCTCCGGTGATCTCGCCCGCGCTCATCCGGAAGGTCTCGCCGATCGTCAGGATCGACTCCGGCGCGAGGTCCCTGGCGAAGCGCTCGATGGTCCGCTCGAGCGCTTCACCGTATTCCTGGCGCTGCTGGGCCATGCCCTGGAGGACGAGGGCCAGGTTTTCGTGCTGCGCGGTGAGGAGGACGTCGAGGGTCTCGCTCGCCCGGCGATCCTGGGCGATCGTCATCGCCTGCCCGAAGGCGCCGAGGAGGCCCTCGGCGCGGCGAAAGATCTCGGTGGTGTCGAGCGTGCCCCGATCGTTCCAGCTGGTCGGAGCCGGCTCCGCCCTGATGGTTGCGAGGTTGAGGGACGAGTTGGTCAGCGAAGTCGTGAACGCGGCCGGAGTCTCGACGCGGGCGCGGGGTTTTGGTTCGACGCAGAGGCCAGAGCTCATGCTGGCTTGGAGCGGCGGGACGTCGACCGGCGGACGCTCGGACGGTGCCGACCGCCGCAATCGCGGCGGCAGTGACGGCGGGCGCAGCACGAGCGACGGCGTCGCCGCCGTGGACGGGACGGGGGGCGGTGAGGCCTGGTTCGCTGGCGGCGGGGACCTGGTCGGGTTCGCTGGCGTTGGCGGCGTGGATGCGGTGTTTTTCGCTGGCGGTGGCGAAACAGGCTCCGTCAAAGGGTCGAACGGCCAGGCCCCGCACGTCGTGGGCTGCGATGGCAACGGCGGCGGTTCACGCGTGACCGGCGGCTGCGCCGCGGGTGGCATCGCCGATGCCGGGGTCGTTGGCTGCGTCACGGTCGGCATCGCCGACGACGGCTCAGTCGCGGCCGGCATCGCCGACGACGAGGTCGCCGGGGACGTTGCGGGTGGCACGAGCGGCCCGCGCGGCGCGAGCGCCCGGACGCCGACCTGAAGGCCCCGCAGGACTTTCATACGATGACTCCCTTGCGGCGTACACCGCGGACCCCGAGGCTGCTGCGCTCCGCGACCACGCAGTATCGACCGGGGTTGACGAGGAACAGCGGGGCGCTCGGCCTGGCGTGCAGGCAGAAGCTCGCCGGTTGACCGCCGCGCTCGCGGGTCACCTGAATGCAGCCCCACACGATCACCAGCGCGAGGACCTCGCCCTCGTCGACCTCCTCGACGACATGCTCGCCGCGGGCCATGGCGATCGTGTTGACCTCGAACCGTTCGCCGCGGACGATGTCAAACTTCATGACCGTCGCCCTCCTTACGTTTGCGGGCGCCGTCGAGGAGGCCGAACGCGTAGCCGATCGCGCTGCCCACGGCGAGGCAGGCTGACCCGAATAGGATGACGCCCCGCGCGAGGTTATCGCGCAAGACGAGGGTCTCGAGGACCTCGCTCGTGGGCTTGTTCTCGGTGGTGCTCTTCGTCATATCCCCCTCCCCTTTTCATCCCCTCGTGACGCTCCAATAGACCGCGGCGCTGATCGAGAGGACCGCAGCGCCCGCCACGACAGCGCCGACGATCCGCAACGGTTTGAGCGCGTCCGTCGATTTCCCAGACGGCGCGCCGCCCCCCGCGGGGCAGTCCTCGAGCGAACCGCAGGGCGCCTGCAGGGCCCCGTGGATCGCGTCCTCGGTGACGGGTCCCCACTTGCCGTCGACCGCGACGCCGAGGGCAGCCTGGGCGCGCCGGAGCGCGTCCTCGGCGACGGGGCCCCAGGCTGCGTCGACGCTGCCCTTGTAGTAGCCGAGGTCCGCGAGCGCCTGGAGGCGCTGGCGGGTCTGCACGAGCGAGATCTGGTCACCGACCATCCGCTCGATGTAGTTGATGGGGTTACGCAGACCCTCGGGCGGAGCGTCACCTTTCCACCACCGCGAATTGGCGGTGCGCGTCGGCTCCGCCTCGTAGGTCTCGAAGTGCAGCATCCCGTAGCTGCCGACGATCTTCCCGAGCTTCTGGCCTCTGCTGACGCGCTGGCCACTCTCGAGGCCGAACTCCTTGTGCGAGCCGGCGATGACGCCACCGAGCACGAGGAAGAGCCCGGAGTCGGTGCGCAGGAACATCGCCCGGGTGCCGTCGGTCCAACCCTTGTCGACACCGACGAGGACGCCGTCCTCGGGGGCCACGACGACCGCGCCGTGCGGCACTCCCGTGAGGTCGACGCCCGCGTGCCAGCGCTGGCATGTCTCCGTCGTGCACGGCGAGGGGCGGCCGCCGCCGAGGCTCCACGTCGCGAACTTTGGGGTGACCGTGGGCATCGGCCACGCCGGCTTGTCGCCGCCGACGGCCAAAGGGACCTTCTCCCAATCGGGTGATCGGGCCATGTCTACCCCTCCTCGCGGGCCGGGCCCCGCGTGCGTGCCAGACCACGCAGGACATGCAGAGCAGCTTGACCGATCACGCGGTGAGCGCCTTGCCCGAGCGCGAGGCCGAAGGTCTCGGCGAAGATCTGCCCGACCTGCATGGCCTGCGCGTCATCGAGGTCGCCCAGCTCGGCGAGGCCAGCGGCATTCAGCCGCTCCTCGAACGCCTGGAGTTGAGTATGCAGCTTATCTCCCATGATCGTGTTCCTCCCTCTCGATCCCCTGTCGATACTCGCGGTCGATCTCCGCGACTTGCCGCTCGATCTCCTGATGAATCACCTGATGAAGCACCTCGGCGAACGGGCGACCCGGGGCGCCCAGGATCGCTTCACGTGTCGCGGTCACCGCCAGCGCCGCCAGCCAACGTCGATTCGTTGTGTGAAACCGCCAGCACAGGAGCGCCAGGCGATCCGGCGCCAGCGCGTCCATGAATGCCAGGACGGCCTGTGTCTGCGCCGTGAGCTCCCGGTCCTGCTCCGCCGTCCGATGGATCTGGAGGAGCATATGGAGGTGCGCCTCGGGCCAATCTCGCGGCTCCACCGGGGCCTCGCTCGGCCCGCCCCAGGTCTCCTCGGCCTCCTCGGCGAACCGGCGCAACAGTTCGTCACGGTCGCCAGTATCGAAGTGCTGCTCGAGTAGCTGCTGCTCGAGCGCCGGCAGGCGATCGATCGCCTGCGCCGAGGATGCGATGAGTTCCTCCCTCGTCATGCGGACCTCAGGGCGAAGAAGAGGCGGCCACGGACGAGCGAGGTGCCGATGCCGGCGTCGCGCAGCGCCGTGTGGGCGAGGGCGCGGCGGGAGGCGTCGTTCGTGCAAAACTCGCCGAGGCGGCCGACCGTGCGAAGGCCGGCGCCGTCGATCACGACACCCGCGCGGGCGAGCGCTTGGTGGGCGTGGGTGATGCTCGCGGTCACCTTGGGTGGGCCGGCCTGCGTCTCGGCGGTCTCCACGGCGCGCATCGTCTCGATGTCCTCCGCGCTGGGCTCGACCCGTGGCGCGTGCTCCGATGAGACCCGCGCCGCGAGCGGCTGCTGTCCCTCCGCGCAGGCCTCGGTAATGGATGCCGCCGCCAGGGCGATGCGACGAAGCGCGTCGTGGACTTGATCGCTCGCGGCGATGGCCGCGCCCCGAGCGAGGCTACGCCGCGCATTGTCGTAGTAGTCCCTGGCCTTCTCGAACGCCCGCATCGCTGCGGCCCGGTGCGCCCCCTTGCAGCGGGGCGTGTCGATCATGGCGGCGGTCAAGAACAGCAGGCGTCTCACGTCTTGCAGCCGCTCCGGCGTACGCTCGACCTCGGCGAGGAACCCGGCGATACGTTGATAGAGCTCGATCTGCTCGTCGGCCTGACGCTCGCTGTCGACCAGAATGAGTCGATCGCCGTCTCGCAGCTCCTCCGCGTCGTCCTCGATCTCGCAGATGGTCGGGTCGTCTGTGCTCCGGACGAGGGAGCTCATCTTGAATACCTCGAACCCGCCGCGCAGTCGGGGACGGAGCAGAAGGACCGCCTTTTTGCCGTCGTCGGTCGTGAACGGCGCATCCGAGGTGGTTTCCAGGCGGCCTTCGTGGGCATGGACCAGCGCCAGGTCCATGAGGATCGCCCGCCACAGACCGCTCGAGAGCGACGCTGCGTCTGCGGGACCATCCATGTCTCGCCAGGCCTCGATCAAGGGCAGCGCTCGACTATCCGTGTGGGTTGCCCGGAGCCACTGGATCAGGTCTCCGGGAGCGTCTGGTGAGGGCTCGGCGAGATCTTTCAGGGCTCTGGCCATCACTCCGTGCGAGGCGCGGTCGGGATCGACGCCGAGTTCGCCGGCACGGCGGCGGACCTCCTGGATTCGTCCCTCGAGCGGCGAGGATGACGGCTCGCCCAGCGTCACGTTGCGGGCGACCTTCAGCGCCCGCTCGATGCGGCGGAGCAGTTCGTCCTGCTGCCCGGTCGTGAGGTCGCCGGGCAGCCAGTAAACTTCATCGATGTCGGTCTCGTCGACGTCCATCGACACGATGGCGTCCCCCAGGGCGCCATCGTCCGGGTAGACCGTGAGTCTGTGGCCCTGGCCGCGCGGGACGACATCGAGGCGCCAGCCGGGCTCTTGCTCGAATGCTTGAACGACTGCCTCGTCCCATCTGGGCGCCTGGCTACGATTCGCCGCGCGCTCCGTCATGAACTCCTTCGACTCCTTCGTCGCCTCGGTGACGAGGCGCTTCGGGCTGTCGCCGCGCTCGGCCGCCCTGTCCACGCGCGCGAGGTATGCGCTCCTCCGGGGAGGTGGCAGCACGAGGTCGCCGATCTGCGCCCTCGCCTCCTCGCGCTGCTTCGGGGGTAGTGGCGATCTCGGCGCCGCGTCGACCTTCGCGGGCTTCGCGGCGGGCTCCGCCGTCGAAATGGACGCTGCGGCGCTCTTCCTGGCCGCGCTCCGCGGCCTAATCGCGTCACCCACGGAATTCGCGAACTCTGGATACTCCTCCCACGCGAGGGCCTCGCGCTCCACGGTCTGATCGCCGAAGACCGCGGTCGCCTTGTGGTGCAGCGGGTGCGTGGCGACGTCGAGGCGCAGCGCCAGCTCGGAGCCGCTGCTCGGGTGACGGAATTTAATCGTGAGCTCCCGTTTGCCGAGCGTGGGCCGCCCCCGCACCTGATAGGTGCGCCCCGCAATGGCGAGCTCTTCCTCGAAGATCGCGTACCAGCGCATCCAGACGTGCTGGGCGCGATCCTTCAGCTCCTTCAGGTCTGTGCTCTCTCCTGCGGCTGCGGGTACTGCCACCTCGGGGAGGCCACCGCTGAGCCACGCGATGAACTCGGGCAGGCGTGCGCGCCGCTCATCGCTGGCCTTCGCCCGCCAGGTAGCGAGGCTCGGTCGAAACCCGGCCTGTAGCAGCGACAATTCGACCTGGCGCTGCGGAAGGATGGCGCCCACGAGGACGAGCTCATCGTCGAACTCGTACGCCTGTGGTCGCCCCGCCTGGTCCGCGACCATGACGTGCTTCACCCAGACTTGCGCGCGGCGATCGGCCGCATCGGCCTGCCATTGCCACAGCGATTCATCCATCCACATACCCGCAGTCGCATCGTCCCCGCCGCGAAAGACACCGAGTTCGATGTGCCGCGATTCGCTCCTCGTCTGGAATCGGATGCCAGCCGCGAGCTCGACGTCGATCGTCCCAGGGTACACGTAGCTGACCGTCGACCTCTCGGCCCGAAACCAGTGTTGGAGCCCATTCAGGTGGACAGGATCGCGAGGTCTCACCGCACACCTCCCAGGCCGGGCGGGAGGATGTCGGCGAAGCCGCCGTCCTCGTCCTCGTCGCTCTGCTCTGCATCGGGTGCGGAGTCCTTTGCGGCGCTGGGAGCTTCCGGCGCCCCGACCTCGCGGGCACGCCGCCAGATCACCAGCATCACCGGCTCGTCGAGCCACGGGCGCTTCGCTCCGCCGACCCGCGCCTGCTCCTCGCGGAGGATGGTCTGCACGACCTCCTGCACCTCCCGCATGTCGCGCTCGAAGCGTTCCTCGAGCGCCGGGTCGAGCCCGTTGGCGAACCACAGGGCCGGGGTCGCCGGGTGGAGGCGAACGCCGAGGAGCTGACCGCCGAGGCCGACGGCATTGAGGGCGCCGACCTTGCCATCGAGGAGGTGTACCCCGTACCCGCGACGGCGCAGCACGCTGGCCTCGGCGCGCAGGACAGTGATGGACTCCACCCGCTGGGTGGTGTCCGCCCCCTGCTGACCGCGGTCCTTCTTGCTGGCGCCGAACATGCCGAGCGCGTCCATCGTCGCTGCGTGCTGGAGCAGCAGGTTCTCGACGACCCGCCTGTCCGTCTCCTCGCTGGACAGCGTGCGGCTCTCGGCATCGTGCTTCGTCAGCTCGACCTGCGCGTACTGCTGGTCCTCCGTACGCATCCGCGGCCTTGTGGGAGGCGCGTCGGAGCTGGACGGCTTCGGCTCGTCCGCTGCGGCCTCGTCCTCCGCGCTGGCGAGCAACCTGACCGGGATCTTGCGGCTCCACCACGACAGGCCGACCTCGCGGAGATCGGTGAAGCTGAGGCCGCTCTTCGGGGCAAGCTCGAGGAAGCGTTGCCAGCCGCCGCGGGTCGGCGGCAGCACGGTCGTGCCGCGGATATCTTCGCCCGCGCGGATCACCAGTTTGTCGCTCTCGACGGCCGGCACATCGGCGGGGCGGAACGCCTTGACGAGCGCCTCAACGATCTCGGCCTCGAAGCGTGACCACCACTTCGCCAACCAGTCGTCGCTGGCGCCCCGCCACCCGAGGCCGCCCAGCTCTCCAAATCGCATGACGTTGCCGATCTTCGGCTTGATGGCGGCCTCGGTCCGCTCGTCGTCGTCGATGGGCCACATGTGCTCGCCCTCACGGGGGAGCTCTGTGACGGCAATGGGGGCCCCACCGAGCGTGCCGGTGTAGGCGATTAGCTGCCAGCTCGGCGAGCCCGCCGCGCGTAGGCCAATCTTCTCCCCATCGTCGTCGGCGATGACCTGGCCGAACTCGAGGAAGTCGAGCTGATCCGGCGCTCCGGCCCGGGGCCGTGCGAGCCGCAGTCCCTCGTACACCGGGGCGCTGCCGTCCTCGGGGACGATCATGTCGGTGTCGCGGACGGCGTAGATCCATGGGGCCCACGGCCACGCGTCGGGGTTCACCTGCGCGAGGTCCTCGAGGCGCTGGTTCCCCTCGCTCCGGAGTCGGGCGGCCTTCTCGACGTCCTGGCTATGGCGGGCGTCACGGAAGCGGCCGGCGGCCTGGCGGAGCAGGCGCGCCGCCTCGCGGGCGATACGGGCGCGGGTCGCCTCGAGCTGACGCTGTTTCTTCTCCTCGAGGAGTCCCTTCGTCTTCTCCTTGTCGCGGGAGATCATTAATAAAATGTCCTCGGGCGTGAGTTGCTGCTGGGCAGCTGGGTTGTTTGTGTCGCGCACCTGCGATTTGAACAGCTCGCCAAGCCAGCCGGCTTTGCCGTTGATCAGCGAGAACCGAAAGCCGTCGCTCGAGCCGTCCGCAAAGTAGTAGTAGATCTGGACCGTGCCGAGGGTGTTGCCCTGGCGAACCGCCCGACCATTGCGCTGCTCGAGGTCGGCCGGCGTCCACGGGAGATCGAGGTGATGGATCGAGCAGGTGCGCACCTGCAGGTCGATGCCCTCGTAGGCGACCGAGTTGGCGATCACCACGTCGTACTTCGGCGTCACGGACGAGTCCTGCGGCCGCGTGCAGGTCCCCGGCGGCGGCGGCTCCGAGGACAGGCCGTTGAATTCGCGGGCGATGCGGATGCGGTCCGCGGGCGCCGTCTCCTCGGCGTTGAGGATGGCGATGCGCTCGCGCGGGATACCGTGCTGCACGAGGACCTCGCGCATCCACTGATGGACGGCGGTCGGCTCGCAGAAGATGATGTGACCGCAATGCGGGCTCGCAGCGGCCCGCTTCGCGCACTCGACGAGCTTCGGGCTCTCGTAGGTCGGGCGCGAGAGCCGGACCGAGAACTCGATGAGCGCGCCGTCCTCGTACCGACGCCGTTTCACGGTGCCGCCCTCGAGGGCCGTCCTGTAGCTGTAGCCCTCCTCCAGGTCCGCGTGGAGCGCCACCAGCGACAGCCGGGCGAGGAGGCCGAGGATGGCGAAGCCCTCGCCGCCCTCGGGGTTCGGTTTGCTGAGGATCTGCTCGATCTGGGCGACGTAGCGGGCGTACTTCGCCTCCTGCTCGTCGTCCATCTTGACGACGAGCGTCTCCACGATGGGGCGTGGCAGCTTGAGCCCGACCTCCTCGGCGGTCCGGAACTCCGCGTAGGTGAGGATGATCGTCCGCAGGTCGTCCAGCGACTTGAACCCGGTGACCGCGCTCTTCATCGAGATGTCGAACGACGAGTCCATGACCTCGCGGTACTCGATCTTTAAAAAGCGATCGATGAACTGCTCCGGGTCGAGGATGCCCGCCATCTTGAACACGGTCGGGTCGATGTACTGGATGAGGTTGTAGAGCTCGAGCGGCGAGTTCTTCGCGGGGGTGGCGGTCAGGAGTACGACGCCGGCGCCGCCGGTCTTGCGGCGCACGGCGGCCGCGCGGAAGTCCAGCTGCCACGCACGGTCGCTGCCCTCGCCGCCGCTACCCATGAACTTCGGCACGCCATCCTCGCGTGGCTGCGGCTTGTAGAGGTTCTTGAACGCGGCAGCCTCGTCCACGACGAGCATATCGATGCCGATCTCGTCCCACGCGACGCCGGGGTCGTACTCCCAGTCGCTGGGCAGCGCGAGGATCTCCTCGATCCACGCGTGCACGCCGTGCTCGAGTAGGGCCCGGTCGCGCTCGGAGAGGGTCTCGCGTTGGCGTGCGCTCTTCTCCTCGAGCGCACGCTTTCGCAGGGCGATCGACCGCGATACTGCCTCGACGCCCTGGACGTAGGCGAGGACGTGCTCCTCGTTCATCCGCGTCCTGGCGAGCGCGTCGTAGCTGAGGACGACGACGTCGACCTGGCCGGTCTGCAGCAGGGCCCACTTCTTCGCTCGCTCCTGTGGCGTGTCGGTCTCCGAGGTGACGACGTTCTTGCGAACGCCGCGGGAGATCCGCTTGCGCTTCGAGCCGATCACCGCGACGCGGTAGTCGGGCAGCGTGCAGAGGATATCGTCGTGCCACTTCCACACGAGCGAGCTGGGCACGAGGATCACCGGGCGCCGCACCCAGCCCTCCTGGCGCGCACGGGCGATGACCGCGAGCGCGGTGTACGTCTTCCCGACGCCGACGTCGAACGCGAGCAGGCCCCCGCGCTGGGCGAGGACCCGCCGCGCGCCCGCGACCTGGTGGGGCTTTAATTGAGGCGACTGCGGGCCCCAGCGGGCGATGTCCAGCGGCTCCGACGAGTACGACGGGACGACGCGGCCGCGGGCGACGCGGTTGTACGCGTGCATGAGCTGCTCGCGCCGGGTCTCGTCGGCGGCCACCCACCCGCGGAACATGTCGGACCACTTCTTCGCCAGCGCGAAGCGCCGCTCGGCGAGGCTCTTCTTCTTCTCGGCCCGCTCCTCGCGGGTCGTCGGCCGGTCGTCGTCCTTGGGAGCTTTAAAGAGTTCGGGGTCGTGGTTGTAGTAGCCGAGGAACGAGAGCGTCTCGGGCGTGATCGACGGGGCCTTCTCATCGGTGTAGCTGTACCCGGCGACCTGGACGAGGCCCTCCTCGCGCTCGAGCTCGACGGGTCCGTACTTCGCGTTGAGGCTGGCAGACAGCCACGCCGAGACGAGACTCAGGGGCACGTAGCCGTGCTGGGGGCTAATGTCGGCGAGGTCGTCGAACACGGCGGGCTTGATGGCCCCGAGCAGGTGCTGCACCTGCACTTTCGCCTGTTCGTCGCCGCGGGCGGCGCGGGCGGCGGCCCGATCGTGGCGGGCCCACAGGTCGACGCCGGTCAGGTAGGCGTCGCTGGGTAGGAGGTCCGTCCAGGAGTCGCCGTCGAGGTTCCACCCGGCGGCGAGGAGTGTCTCGAGCGCTGCGGCCTCGGTCAGGGTGCCGCCCTGCGCCTTGTGGAACTTGATGAGCTGCGCGAGGGTCAGCGCGCGCTGCTGGCGGAAGAGGGCCTCGGCCTGGGCGACGACGTCGTCCGGCGGCCCGGTGAACCGCGGCGTGATCTTGGGAGCCGTGCGGAGCGCTCCGGTGATGGTGCCGGTCTTCTCGAACGCCGACAGGAGTTGCTGGGCCGCGGTCACCTTGCGCGTCTCGGCCAGACTCCGGAGGCCCGACATCTGCCACGGATTGCCGGCGCTCTTGCTGAAGTCGCCGAGCGCCGTGTGGAGCTCGGGCCACAGCTGGGCGGCCCTGTCGGCCTCATCGGCGCCGACGGCGGCGAGGTAGCGGCCGACGCGACGGCCGAGCTCGAGCGCCGGACGGAGGTCGTCCTCGATGTCGTCGGGGATCGCGTCGTCCTGGACGACGGTCTGGAACGTGCCGTCGTCGTCCGTCGCGGCGATCGAGGTCAGCACGCAGGCGGTGCACAGGGGCCGCGGGCGGAGCGGCGGAAACCCCGAGAATGTGCCGGTCACCTGGTAGCGCCAGGGTTTGGCGGTGCCGGCCTCGTATTCGCCGCCGAACGGGCCCTCCTCCTTGCCGAGGATGTGGTTCGGGTGCTGTTTAAAATAATTGCCGTCGACGATGTATTGGTCGGCCGGGTCGACCTCGCTGAGCTCGCCGCCGCGGCTGCGCAGGATGATGAGGTCCATGACCACCGAGGCGCCGAGGACGGTCTCTCGCCGCTTCGGATCGTGGCTCGGGATGCGGTAGGCGCCGAGCAGATGGTGGCGCAGCAGCAGCTTCTCGCGCAGGCCCCGGGTGAGGGTTCCGCTCAGGTGTGCCGAGGGCACGAGGAACACTGCGATGCCGCCGGGGATGAGTTTGTCGGCCCCGCGGCGCATGAAGTATGCGTAGGCCCGCTTCTCCTTGTAGAACGGGTTCGGATCCTCGCGGGCCATCGTGCCGCGCTCGCCGTAGGGCGGGTTCGAGACGATGAGCCCGTAGGTGCCGTGGTGCTTCGGGCCCTCGTCGCGCACCCAGCGTTCGAACGGCATGTGGTGGAGGTCGACGTCGGGCCGCAGCGCCCGCAGCATCCTCGCGCTCACCTGGGAGAACTCGACCGCGGTCCATTTAATTTGTTTGACCTGGCCCCCGGCCTCGAGCGCCAGGCAGCGCTGCGGCGTGAAAGCACGGATGAGGCGGCCGATCCCCGCGCTCGGCTCGAGCGCGCGCACGACGCCGTCGGTGCCGGCGAGCTCGGGCAGGAGCGGGCACAGGAGCTGGGCGATCGCCTCGGCGATGACGGTCGGCGTGTAATATTCGTGGATGAGGCCGAACGACTCGGGCGTCAGCTCCTTCGGGATCCGGTCCTGGACGTCCTCGATCGACAGGCCGCCCCAGCCCGAGTAGCGGGCGATCTTTTGCAGGTCCGCGCCGCCGAGCTCGCCCGGCTTGAGCACGGTCTGCATGGCCTCGAGGTTGGCCTCCGTGCGCCACTTCTTGTCCCGCTCGTCGGGCGGGGTCTCGAACGCCGGCACGGCTGGCGACGGCGCCGAGCCGCGGATCCGCGACCAGATAGCGAGGGCGTAGCGCTCCAGGCGGGGCTCATTGATATCGGTCGAGACGTCGTTGACGTGCTCGTAGATCTTTTTGATGTCGAGCCGCAGCTCCTTCGCGCGCGCGAAGCCGGGAGCGGCGCCCACCTTCCGCGTGACGTCCATGACCGCGATCACTCGGTCGCTCTCGACGACGACGAGCGCCGGATCCCGGAGCAGCATGGGGACGGCGTCCCACCCTTCGCGCCGCAGGAGGATCGACTCGGCGCGCCTCCTCGCGTAGAGGTAGCCCGCGACATCGCGGGTCACCTGATCCTTCGCCTTCGCCGGGCTGCTGGCGAACTCCAGCAATTGCCTGAGCACCTCGTTGTCGGGCTCGGCGTCCCTCGCCCGCTCGCGGGCGACGAGCTTGCTGTAGGCGGCGAAGTCGGCGGCGGTCGTTGGCAGCACACCGCGCTTGACCCGGCGTGTTGTGAGGGCGCGGTCGACGAGCGCCAGGAGCACGGCCCGGTTTCGTTCGACGAACTCGTCGATGAAGTCGGGCGCGAAGCCAGCGGGCAGACCGGCGCGCCACGCGGGGAGCAACTGCTCCAGCGCCTTCGCGGGGGTCACGGCTTCACCTCTCGCGCGAGGCCCCGGATCGGCCGCGTCTTGATGTGGTGGATGGTGACCGTGTCGCCGTCAGGAGTCATCTCCTGGGCCTTCTCGATGACCACCTCGAGCCCCTTCGCCCGCAACTTCGCGTCCACCTGCTCCCGAATGCTCGGAGCTTTCACGGCCCGTCGCCCGCGCTTCGGCGCAGGAGGATTCGCCTCGCCGATTGCGATTCGCCGCATCAGCTCGCGCCGCTCCTCGCAACCTCGCAGCCGGGCGAGCATCAGGTACGCGAGGCTGGCATCCACCTGCGTCTCCCGCGGCGTCCTGCGCGGCTTCAGGGCCTCGCGTTCCATGGCCTGAGCCATGTCGACCTTCGCCCGCGCGTCCGCGCTGTTCCACTGGCGAACGAGCCCGCCTAGGGGAGATCGTTCGTCGTTCGTGAGCGCCATGTCGGCAGGCAGTTCGTCGAACGAGATGTCCTGCGACGAGAGGAGGTCGCTCTCCTTGATCCCGAGCGACTCGTAGTACCGATCATAATCTGCAGGCGTCAATTTCATGCTCGTTCTCCAGGGTGACGGCGGTTCAAATGGACTGTGGACACTCGGGCCGGAGCCCAGGCATGACGCGTGACGGCGAATGCGCCGCGCCTCCCCGGTTACGGCTTCACATTCCAGGCGCACTGGATAGATCGTGGGACGAGGATCACGGGACGCCGCACACCTTGTGCACGAGCCAGAGCGAGCATGGCGATCGCTGTGAAGATCTTGCCGACGCCGACATCGAATGCGATGAGGTGGCCACACTGGGCGTCGGGGACTGGCGGGCCAGGATCGATGAACTTGACGATCGGGGTCATGGCTTGCCCTCGTGTTTCTGGCTGCATGGCGCGCACGCGCAGGCGTGGTCACAGGCGCAGCTGGAGGCGGGCAGCCCGGGCCACGTCTCGAGGTCGGCCCGCGGCACGAGCAGGCGCTCGTCGAACCACGACTGGACCTGCGCCCGGGCACGGTCCTCCGCGAGGAGCTGGTAGAGGGCGCCGTGCTGGCCTGGCAGCGGTGCCCGGTCGACGCGGACGAACTCGAGGCTGCTGTGCGGGTCGAGCACGCGCCAGCCGTCCGCCGTCGGCACCACCTCGTGGCGCGCGGCGAAGTTCTGCACAGCCTGGCTATCGACGTAGAAGCGGCCGCAGACCTTGAAGATGCTACCTGGCCGCGGAGACACGTTCGGAAGCGGTGATTGAGTCATGTCAGTCGTCCTCCTCGAAGCGGCTGAGCGCGGCGGCGAACGAGTCGATCAGCGCCTGGTCCCCGGCGCTCGGCGTGGGGGCGGGCGCCTGCTCCGCGGCGGTGGTGGTCACGGGGGCTGGCTCAGCTACAGGAGATGCCGGAGGTGTGCTGTCAGAGGTCGCAGAGCGGGCCGTCGGCGCGGGCCGTCGCGGCTTCGCCGGGCTCGGCTCGGGCGGTTCCTCGGCGGCCTCACGGCGAAGATCCTCGAGCGCGTAGACTGCGTCTTCCCCGCGCTCTCGCAGGAGCTCGAGGGCTTGCGGGATGGTCAGGTCGCAGTGGGTCTGCTCGCCCCCGTGGTCGGCGCACAGCGACATGCCATCGCGGACAGCCAGCGTGAACGCGCGCTCGATGCGTGGCGTATCGTAGAGCGTGCGAAGGTCGTGCACGTCACGCACCCGCGTCGCTCGCGGCGAACGGCACGGAGACTTCTCCGTCTTCGCGGCGCAGGTCGCTCGCGCAACCTGGTGGACGGTCATGCCGGCCATGTGTTTGGCCGCCGCGGCCCTGGTCTCGTCCAGGTCGCCGCAGAGGATCATGTCGTAGCCGCCCGCGCTCCGCTCATAGAACAGCCCGTAGGCGTCACCGGCGATGTGCAGGAGTTTGTAGGCGCCGTCCTCCCACGGGGCAGCGAACCCCTCCACGCCGTTCTCCGTGATCGGCGCCCACTGCAGATCGCCGGGCCCCGTGGCGATCGTTTCGTGCTTGCGACGTGAACGCCTCGCGGGTGGCGGCACGTCGGGCGCCGCGTTAACCGGCGGCGCGGGTGTCTGCGTGGGCGTCGGCACAGGGTTTGGCGCCGGCGGCGGCGCGGGTGTCGTCACGGTCGGCGCATCGGCGCCCGGCCGCTCGCCGCGCCGGCTCGCACGGCCGAGGTTGTGGCGCGCGTCGGTGTCGGGCGCCGTGCGGCCGGAGTAGAGCAGGTCGGTGTCGAGGCAGTCGGCCGTGTCGATGGTGGCGTCGGGGTGGGCCGCACGCAGGTCGTCGAGCAACGTCGGCGTTTTCGCGAGCACGGCGAACGGGGCGCCCTTCTCGTCGAGATGCCACGGGGCGCCGAGGAGGGTCCGCTGGTGAGCCGTCCATGCCTTGGCACCGGAGCCGGTGGCGCCGATGCGCACGTCGGAGCTCTGGCGGCTGCACGCGATTCGAAAGGTGATCGCAGTATCCGGTGGCGGCGCGACGATCGTCTGTGGACGCGCATCACCGTCGATATCGATGGCGTGGTCGGCGTCGAGGTCCCAGGGGCCCTGGCCGACGAGGCGGAGAGTACGGGTCTTGCCCGTCTGGGTGTCCCGCACGACCACTTTGAATCCCGTGGTCTGGAGCTGCTCGAGTACGGTGGACATGAATCACCTCTTGCGGAGAGATTTCAGGAAGATCGACCTTGGTTGCTGCGAGGACGCCGGCCCGGATGTGGGGATGGGCAGTGGGGGACGCGGTACGGGGATCGGCGGCGGCGATGTGGGGGCCGGCGGTGGAGGACTCGGGGCGGGGGCAACGAACGTCGGCTTGTGCGTGGACGCGGCGTGCTTGAGCCCCTCGACGCTGCCGACCCCGAGCGGCAGGTCTCGCTCCGGTTGCGCGAAGAACAGGGCAAACATCGCCGAGCTGACGGGGAGAATTTTGAAGTGCCCCGTCCCGCACGTCGCGCGCAGGGCTGGCAGCCCGCCGTCGCAGTCGCGCTCCCAGGTGAGCTCACCGGGGCCGGGGCCGGGGCTCAGCGCGTTCGTCTTCGCGGAGCCGACGACGGTGCGGCGTTCGTCATCGCGGACGACGGCGCTCCACGACTCGAGCTCGACCGACTCGACGAGGTAACGTGACCCTCGCGTGCCCGTCATGGCGTCGACTCCTTCGCCCGCTGACGTCGACGCCAGCGCTCCCACCCAAAGCCCGCCGCCATGGCGAGGCCCGCGGCGCCTGCGACGGCGGCGATCTTTCGATTACGTCGCTCGTCCTGGCAGGTTCGGCCGCACCGCGCCGGGGCCAGCTTGCCGAACGGCATCGGCGAATTGTCCTCGGGGACCTTCGGCGCCGGCTCGTCGCTCGGCTCGATCGCGCCGGGGCGCCCCTTCAAGCCCTGGAGGCCGGGCGGGTTCGCGGTGGCGCCGCTCTTGCGCAGCCGGTCCTTCCAGTCGTCGCCCTCGAAGCGCTCGCCCTCGGGGACGTCGTCCAGGTCGACGAGCTTGCGATCGGGATGCTCGAGCAGGAGCGCCCTCATT
>Ga0075163_10003147_pt1 | contig 22268 bp, 18 predicted proteins | sample JI1023141ADNA_FD_71478 | JGI IMG/M metagenome (GOLD analysis project Ga0075163, IMG submission 71478) | Wastewater effluent complex algal communities from Wisconsin, to seasonally profile nutrient transformation and Carbon sequestration -... | ecosystem: Engineered > WWTP > Effluent > Algae... | reverse complement strand
GATGGTCGATGCCCGCACGGCGCATCAGACGCTGTGCATTCCGCTGCAGTGGCTCAACGACAAAGCCCAGCGCCGAGCGCGCGGGATCCCGGCGTATCGGATCGGCCATCTGCTCCGATTTCGGCTGAGTGAGTTGGAACGATGGCGCGATCGCACCGCCACCGTGATCGCGCCTGGACACGCGCAGCCTCCGGAGGCGGACGATGGCTGCGTCTGACAGAGGCGATCGCCTCGCGTCTGGTGCATCAATGTCGGCCTCCGGCGGCGACGACACGACCAACGCACTCCGCCTCGCATTGCTCGAGCGCTTGGAGACGGTGCTGGCGTTCCTCTTTCCGGACGGCAAGACACGTCGCGGCACCTTCCTGATCGGCGACGTACTGGGCAGCGCCGGCGACAGTCTTGAGGTCGTGCTCACGGGCGAAAAGGCAGGCCTGTGGATCGATCGCGCCGAAGGGACTGGCGGTGATGTGTTCGATCTGATCGCCGCGCACCACCGGCTTGATGCGCGCACCGAATTTCCGCGTGTGTTGGAGGAGGCGCGTCGCCTGCTTGGGCGCGCGCCATCGCAGCCGCTGCAGAGGAACAAACCAAAAAGAAGACAACCGGTGGAACCTCTCGGTCCAGCGACGGCGCAATGGGAGTACCGCGACATCGCCGGTCACGTGCTCGCGGTGGTGTATCGCTACGACCCGCCCAGCGGCAAGAAGCAGTTCCGGCCGTGGGATGCGATGCGTCGCAAGTGGGCAGCGCCAGTGCCGCGACCGCTGTACCACCAGCCGGGCATCGCGACCGCCGACACCATCGTGCTGGTCGAAGGCGAGAAATGCGCGCAGGCGCTGATCGGCGCCGGCATCGTCGCGACGACCGCAATGCACGGTGCCAATGCGCCGGTCGAGAAGACCGACTGGACGCCGTTGGCCGGCAAGGCCGTGCTCATCTGGCCGGACAAGGACACGCCCGGATGGGACTACGCCGAACACGCCGCGCAGGCCATCCTGCAGGCAGGCGCGCGCACCTGCCGCATCCTGTATCCGCCCGAGGACAAGCCAGAAGGGTGGGATGCCGCCGATGCAATCGCAGAGGGTTTCGATGTCGACGGCTTCCTGCGCGCGGGCGCGTGCCTGCCCGTGGCGGCGCAGTCGCGGGAGGTGGATTTCGCCGGCCTGAACTGGCGCAGCGACGATGGCCTCGCCTCCGCCTTCACGCGCAGGCACGGCGAGGACTGGCGCTACTGCGCGGCTTGGGGCAAGTGGTTCGTCTGGACCGGGCAACGCTGGAACGAGGACCGCACGCTGGGTGTGTTCAATCTGGTACGTCATGTCAGCCGGAATGCGTCTGAACGTGCTGAGAAGCCGAGCGATCAGAACAAGCTCGCCAGCGCAGCGACCGTCGCGGCCGTCGAACGCCTGGCACGCAGCGACCGCACACACGCGGCCACTACCGAGGAGTGGGACGCCGATCCGTGGGCGTTCAACACGCCCGGTGGAATCATCGACCTGCGCACGGGGCGCTTGTCCGCGCACCATCGCAGCGCGCGCCAGACGCGACTGGCGACTGCAACGCCGCGCGGCGAGTGTCCGCGCTGGCGCGCGTTCCTCGGCGATGTTACTGGCGGCGATGCCGACCTGCAGGCCTATCTGCAGCGGATGGCGGGCTACTGCCTCACCGGTTCGACCGATGCGCACGCATTGTTCTTCCTCTACGGCACCGGCGCCAATGGAAAATCGGTGTTCGTGAACGTGCTCTCGACGATGCTCGGCGACTACGCCGCCAACGCGCCGATGGACACGTTCATGGAGGCCCGTGGTGATCGCCACCCGACGGATCTCGCCGGACTCCGTGGTGCGCGCTTCGTCGCCTCAATCGAAACCGAGCAGGGACGACGCTGGAACGAATCGAAGGTCAAAGCCATCACCGGCGGCGACAAGGTTTCGGCGCGCTTCATGCGCCAAGACTTCTTCGAATACACCCCGCAGTTCAAGCTCGTCATTGCCGGCAACCACAAGCCCGCCATCCGTAACGTCGACGAGGCGATGAAGCGGCGCCTGCACTTGATTCCGTTCACGGTGACGATTCCGCTCGAGCGTCGCGACGGCAAGCTGACGGAGAAGCTGCTGGCCGAACGCGATGGTGTGCTCGCTTGGGCGCTCGCCGGCTGTCTGCAGTGGCAACGCACAGGACTTCAGCCGCCCGCCAGCGTGGTGTCGGCAACCGAGGAATACTTCGAGGCCGAAGATGCGCAAGGGCAATGGATCGCCGAGCGTACCGAGCCGAGTCCTCATGCATTCGCGCTGACCCGCGAGCTGTATCTCGACTGGAAAGATTGGGCCGATCTCAACGGCGAGTTCGTCGGTTCGATCAAGCGATTCTCCGCCGACCTCAGCGCCCGCGGCTATCTCCAGAAACGCAACGGCACGGGTCAACGCGGATTTGTCGGACTGCGCGTGCTGCCGCGACCCAACGCCTACGCACAGGCCATCGCTGGCCTGGACACCTTATCCCGCTGATCTCACCCCACCTCCATTCCCCAAGGCCCGTATGTCCACACTCGACGCACTCGAAGATGCCATCGCCGAATTTGAAGCCGAACACGGCCCCATTCCGCGCATCGAAACCGCGCAGGCGCTGTATGCCGATTTTTGCCGCTGGTCGCCGCGAACCGGTGTGCCCGCGATCGGTATGAACGCCTTCATCCGAACCCTCGCACGACGCGGCCATCTGCCCGTGCGCTTGCCCGACGGAAAGCTCGGTTTCCTCGGCATCGCGCTGAAGGACAGTCCGCATGCGCAGGTCAGTCGCGTCGCGCTATGACGCTGGTCTGACACATTTGACTTGACTCATGGTTATCCCTGCATGTGCGCGCGCACACGCGCGTGTAAGAAATAACCATGAGCTAAGACAAATGTGTCAGACCGGCCGTGAACCCGATCTCTCGACAGGCGTTTTTGCATCGCAATGTCGAACTCAATTCCCTTCAATCGTAGTGGACATCATGAAATCGCAGTCGTCTCAATCGACCCTCCTTGCTCTTGACCTCGGTACCACCATTGGCTCGGCCATCACGCAAGAGCGTGCAGCATGAGCGTGTGGACGTTCGACGAGGTCGAGTACCGCTTCCACGAGGCGGCCGTAACGTCGCACCGCCTTCCGCCGGCTCGCGTCGCCGGCTACGTCACGATGTGGCCCGAGATCGCACGCCAATCATGGGAAGGCTATGCGGACGAGCTGACGATCCTGCGCATCCCGGCGACACCTGTGGCCATCGACCACCTGATCGAAACCACACGCTGGCTGCTGTGGCTCGACGAGTCGCAGCGTCGTCTGGTGTGGGCACGCGCCCGCTACGTGCCGTGGAAAGTGATCTGCAAGCAACTCGGTTGCGCGCGGCCCACGGCGTGGCGTCGTTGGCGTCACGCGCTGACGTTGATCGTTGTCGAACTCAACGGCCGGCCACCACGCATCGCAGACGAAACCGCAGCGTCGCGCAACGTGACGCAAGCGGTCGCAAACGAAGCGGCGGGATCGCAAAACCCCTGCGAGACGTGTGCAACAACACCCCCGTGATCGGAGTAGTTTATCCCCCATGCTGACGCGACGACCCTCAGGCACCCATCGACGCTTGCTGATGGTGCTTGCTGCGAGAACGGATACATCGCACGAAATCGTAGCGCGTCGTAACGTGACGCGACGTGGCGAAACCAGCCGCATTGCAGCGTGTTTCGATGTGGATTTGCAGGCTGTTTTCGAATCGCGACCGATGTAGTCTTTGCACCATCACATCGCTGACCCACGAGGACAGATGTAGCCCCACAAGGTCTACGGGTCCTTCCTGCGCCCCTGCCTGAGCGGGGGGCAGCGCCGCAGAACCTCGCTAGTGTCAGCACACGAATTGAGGTTTGCAGGGTTTGCACCCCGGATCAATCCGGTCTTCAAAATCCTAGAAAACAAGGGGTTTTTGCGAAGACTGGAGTAAATTCAAGCCTCGCCACAAGTGCAAACCTGTAGGTTTGCACCAGGCAGGTTTGCACTTGGTAGGTTTGCACTTGGCAGGTTTGCACCAGACAGGTTTGCACCAAGCCAGGTGTACAGCCAGCGATAGCGAATCCGAATGGACTCGCGCCCTCTCTCCAGCCCATCGGCCATCACGTTCGCGACCCCCCTGTTCCCGGGCGCGATGGTCGGTGGGCTTCTTTTCGAGTCCACGATGCCCAACGCTCTCAGCGTCGAGACCCGCAAGGTCGAGGCGCTAATTCCATACGCAAGAAATCCACGCACGCACAGCGACGCGCAGATTGCGCAGCTCGCCGCGAGCATCGTGGAGTTCGGCTGGACCAATCCGATCCTGGTCGATGGCGACAATGGCGTGATCGCCGGTCACGGCCGGCTGCTGGCCGCACGCAAGCTCGGGATGACCGAGGTACCGGTGATCGAATTGGCACACCTCACGCCCGCACAGAAACGCGCGCTGGTCATCGCCGACAACCGCCTCGCGCTCGACGCCGGCTGGGACGAGGCGATGCTGGTGCTGGAACTGGCGGAGCTTGCGGATATCGGATTCGAGTTGGATCTGACCGGCTTCTCGGCGAACGAAATCGAACGGCTGCTCGATGCCGTCGAAACATTTGAAGCAACCAACGCTGCTGACGGTGCTGACGGTGCTGACGGTGCCGACGCCCAGACGGATTCCAATGAGGACGAGAACGATGAGGGGGCAGGGGACAACGATTCCACGCCGCCAGTCGATCCGGTGTCCCGTGTCGGTGATGTGTGGCTGATCGGCAAGCATCGACTGATCTGCGGCGACGCTGCCGACCCGGCCGTCATCGCAGCGCTGATGCGCGGCGAGACGGCGGATCTGTGCATCACCTCGCCGCCGTATGGCCAGCAGCGCGACTACGCCAGCGGCGGTATCGGCGATTGGGACACGCTCATGCGCGGGGTCTTCGCTGCCGCGCGTGCTGCGTTGCACGACGATGCGCAGTTGCTGGTCAATCTTGGCCTCGTCCACGACGACAACGAAGTCCAGACGTATTGGGACGGCTGGACCACGTGGATGCGCGCGCAGGGCTGGCGGCGTTTTGGATGGTATGTCTGGGACCAGGGTCCGGGGCTGCCCGGCGACTGGCGCGGGCGTCTAGCCCCGAGCTTCGAGTTCGTCTTCCACTTCAATCGCAGCAACCGGAAGCCGAACAAGATCGTGCCGTGCAAGTTCGCGGGGCAGGATATTCACTTGCGCGCCGATGGCTCCTCCACCGCCTTGCGCGGCAAGGACGGCGGCGCGCTGAACTGGGCGCATGCGAACCAGCCGACGCAAGACATGCGGATTCCCGATTCTGTCATCCGGGTGATGCGCCACAAGGGCAAGCTCGGTCGAGGCATTGACCATCCGGCGGTGTTCCCGATTGCGTTACCTCAGTTCGTGATCGAGACGTACTCGGACGCTGGCGATTTAGTGTACGAACCCTTCGGCGGCAGTGGCACGACGCTGCTGGCCTGCGAGCGCACCGGCCGGCTCTGCCGAGCGGTGGAGATCGCAGCCAGCTATGTCGATGTCGCTATCGAACGCGTTCGACAGCAACTGCCGGGCCTGCCAATCACGCTCGAAGCGACCGGCCAACCCTTCGACGCGGTCGCAGCCGAGCGTCGCAATACTGCGCGGGCGGCGGCATGAGCTGGGTTGCCGAACGCATCGAGCACTGGCCGCTCGCGCGGCTGCTGCCGTATGCGAACAACGCGCGCACGCACTCGGATGAACAAATCGCGCAGATTGCGGCCTCGATCGTCGAGTTTGGATTCACGAACCCGATCCTGGTCGGCAGCGACGGCGTTATCGTCGCCGGTCACGGTCGACTGGCCGCTGCCCGGAAACTCGGTCTGGATGGCGTGCCGGTCGTGGTGCTCGATCACCTCTCGCCGACCCAGCGCCGCGCACTGGTGATCGCCGACAACCGGCTTGCGGAGAACGCCGACTGGGACGACGCCATGCTGCGCACCGAACTGGAGGCATTGCAGGAAGACGGCTTCGACCTGGACCTGACCGGCTTCGATCCGGACGCGCTCGCCGAACTGATGGCGGGCGACGAAACCGACCAATCCGGCGTAGTCGACGACGACGATGTGCCCGACGACGAGACCGTCACGGTCTCTCGAACGGGCGATCTGTGGCAGCTCGGCGAACACCGCGTGCTGTGCGGCGACGCCACCGACGCGGCGAACTACGTGCGATTGCTGGCAGGCGAAACGGCGGACATGGTCTTCATCGATCCGCCATACAACGTGAACTATGCCAACAGCGCCAAAGACAAACTGCGCGGCAAGGACCGCGCGATCCTCAACGACAATCTCGGCGACGGTTTCTACGATTTCTTACTCGCGGCTTTGACGCCGACCCTGGCTCATTGTCGGGGCGCGATCTATATCGCGATGTCCTCCAGCGAGCTTGACGTGCTGCAGGCCGCATTCCGCGCCGCAGGCGGCCACTGGTCGACGTTCGTGATTTGGGCGAAGAACACGTTCACGCTTGGCCGTGCCGACTACCAGCGCCAGTACGAACCGCTCCTCTATGGCTGGCCAGAAGGCGCGCAGCGCCACTGGTGCGGCGACCGTGACCAGGGTGACGTCTGGCATATCAAGAAGCCGCAGCGCAACGACCTGCATCCGACGATGAAGCCGGTCGAACTCGTCGAGCGATGCATCCGCAATTCGAGCCGGCCCGGCGACGTGGTGCTCGATGGCTTCGGAGGATCGGGGACGACCCTGATCGCCGCGCACAAGAGCGGCCGGCGCTCGCGGCTGATGGAACTCGATCCGAAGTACGTGGATGTGATCGTGCGCCGTTGGCAGACCTGGAGCGGCGAGCAGGCGGTGCGCGAGGATGACGGCGTGGCGTTCGACGATCTGGCGGATGCCTGAACGGCGGGGCGACAGGGTCTCCCACGGCCGGCCTTGACTGTATCGCAATTGAGATACAGGATAGTCGCCAGGAGGACCCCCTATGGCCAGCCAGACCTCAATGCTTCACGTCCGCGTGGACGATGCGCTCAAGACACAAGCGACCGAAGTGCTCGCAGGCGTTGGGCTGACCCTCTCCGATGCGGTTCGCATTCTGCTGACCCGCGTTACCAAGGAGGGCGGTCTGCCAGCGGGCCTGACGGTCGACGCCGATGCCTACGATGCGTGGTTCCGGGCCAAGGTGCAGGAGGCCCTCGCCGATCCGCATCCGCCGATCGCACACCAGCAGGTCATGGATGAGGCGCAGGCCATGATCGACAAGAAGCGCCGTGCTCGCACTTGAGTGGCGATCGACGGCACGTGCCGATCTCCTGGCGATCATCGACTACATCTCCGACGACAATCCCGACGCCGCGCAAGCGTTGAAGGACGACATAGAGGCAAAGGTGTCCTTGCTGCGGACGCAGCCGAAGGCCTTTCGCCATGGGCGCGTTGCAGGGACGCGCGAGCTGGTTGTTCGGTCGAACTACGTGGTGGTGTACATCGAGAGTCCCAGCGTCATCACCCTTCTTCGGATCCTGCACGCCGCGCAGCAGTGGCCATAGGCAAAACCGCCGCGTGCGCAAACAATCAAGGCCGGACAAGGTCCGGCCTCAGTGAGATCAATCAGTAGCGACGCGGCTGGAATCGCAACCGATTTTCAATCCGCAGATGCGTCCTCGGCGATACCGCTGTGGATGACCATGCCTTGCAGAAATGGCAAACCACGCGGGATGCCGTACTTGCGGCTGGTGTCGCGGCTGATCGTCCAGCGCATCCATCGCGACGTGGCGGATCCCACTGCCGCATCGAGCGTCTGGCCTGCGTGCAAGCCGTTGTTCACATCGTCGGCGAAGTGGCGGCCCTCCCGGCTGTCGTGGAAGGCGCGGGCTGCATCCAATGACTCATCAGTGGCCTCGGCGATGGCGGCAATGGCCAGGGGCCACGCCGTCGCAGCGTGGCCGCGCATCGTGCCCCAGAAGCCCCATGCGTCGTTGCGTGTGGCGGGAGTGTTGTTCGTGATCTGCGTGGTGTGCATCGTGCTATTCCGTTGATGGGTGACATCGACATGAACGCGCTGTTCGCGAGAGAAGCCAAGCAAATTCTTGGCTTCTCTCGCGATGATTTTCACGCGCGGTAGACCCGCTCGCCGCCCTCTGCTTTATCCGAGGTGATGGTCAGACCGAGCTTCTTCTTGAAGGCGCCAGCGAAGGTGCCGCGCACCGTGTGGGCCTGCCACTCGGTCGCGTCGCAGATCTGCTTGATCGTGGCGCCTTCGGGACGCTTGAGCATCGCAATCACCTGCGCCTGCTTGCTGTTTTGCCGGGTGCTTCGCACCCTCTCGGCTTCGCCTCGCGAAACTTCGCTGTGCTTTTTTTCACGCGTGCGCGGTGCGGGCGTTTCGCCATCGCCGGATGCGGTGGCGTCAGGCATCGGTTTCGCATTCTTGCGTGCGACTTTGGGCGTCTTCTCGACAGTTGGCGTCGCCGTTTCGGCGGTGGCGCGTTGGTCGGGACGTTCGCGACCCAGCGCGCCATAGGCTTCAGCGGTGACCATCCAGTCGCCGTCGCTGCCGATGATCAATGCGCGTTTGAACAAGGCCTCGATGACCTTCTGGCGCGCACCGCCTTTGATGTTTTCGGGGAACCACTGGATCTTGCCTTTGGTGTGATCGATGGCGTGGGTCAGGACTGCGGTCTGGGTGGCATTCAGGGTTTGGGATGGGGTGCTCATGCTGCGCTCCTGGGCGCGAGTGGGTGTGGCCTGATGAACGCGCTGTTCCCCACTGAAGCCAAGCGCCTTCGTGCGATCTCCGATAATGTTCAGCAGACAGACAGAATGCCCGTCGAGGCGCGCTGTTCGCATTGAAAATCAACTGTTTCAGATGCTTGACGCTCCCGAAGCCATGTCACTGCAGTCAGATTGAGTTTTGATGTCAGCACCACTTTGAAAAAGACCGGCCTGCTGGCACAAGACGGACATACCTGGCGAGCTCCTGAAGCGCAACATCGGTCGGAACGGGCGCGCCAGTGAGCTACGTGAGCAGCAGAATTTTGCCGGTGTTCTTTCAACAGATCATCGAGCGTGAGTCGAGACTTGGCCGATCCGCTTGCAGGCCTGTGTTAGCGATGCTCTTTGCCATCAAGATCGACGGACAAGAGCCTAGAAAAACTACATCATCAAAGTGGTGGTCCTATGAAGAGCCGGGTTGCAGGCACATGGCGGAACGCTCGATCGCGACAGGTCAACAAGATGACCTGCATCCGCTGTGCAGTCTCGCTCAGTATCTCGATCATCACATCAAGCCGAGCGTCGTCTGAGTAAACGAACGGGTCATCCAAGATCAACGAAACCGGACGCCCCTGATCAAGTAACAGATCGGCAAAAGCGATCCGTAGCAGCACCGATAGCTGCTCACGAGTTCCCTGCGACAAGTGCTCACACTCTTCCGACGCGCCGCCGCGAATAATGGCGCCAAGGGCAAGATCGTCTGTGAATGCCGGCTCACTACCAGGAAGAAGACGCTCAATATAGCGCTTGGCCCGTTTCGCAACAGGCCCGACAAACTTTGCTGAGACTTCATTCCGCGCCTCGTCAAGCGTATCGCGCAATAGCTTCAGCGTATCGGCCTCTTCAGTCACCCTTTGATGGGCAAAGCGCGCCGCCTCTGCTTCTTCACGCGCGGCGACTTCGCGATCTGCTAGTCCTTTACCACCTTCGCTTTCGACAGCGCCTTCGAGCCTAGCGATCTCCATTTCGAATTTCGATCTGGCTTCCAATGCGCTCTTCGCGCGCAAATCGATCATCTCGATTCTTCGCTCGATCGCTGCCTTGTCGTGAGCGTTTACATCACGTTCCGCGTCGCTCAGCATTACGCCTGCTTTCGCCAGTTCCATCCTCGCCTGGACAAGATTAACCGAAAGATCCGCGAACTCCTGTTGCGCGTTGATCGCTTGGATCTGCTCCGTTGCGTTGGCTAGATCGCTCGCGGCCCTTGCCGCAGCGGCGACCAAAGGCGCGAGCTCTTGTTCAGCGCGCTGGAGCGCTTCGATGGTGCTCTGTTGCGTCCCTTCCGCACGCACAGCCGCCAACTCTGCATCTTCCAATGCGTTGCTGGATTCAAGCAGATCGGGAAGATCGTCTTCAGCCGTCTCATCATGCACAGCGTCCGAAAGACCGGTGATGAACGCCTTCAAGGCATCTGAACCGCGGGCCAAATCGATACGATCATCGGCCGGCGCCGCCGCGTCGATCTGTGATTCAAGGACACGCACGTTACTCTCGGCTCGGCGGGCTTGCTCATGCCGCGCGCGCGCGGCAGCTACGTCAGCGACATCTAATTCGTCCAATGCCGCTTTTTGCCTCTGTAGCGCCACCGCCAAAGCCACTTCAGCGCTCGCAGTCGTAGGCGGCGGCGTTACGATCAGATCAGCGCCGCCGAAACGAATGCGCGCCTCTCGCGTAATCGTTAAGTCCCCCTCGCTCAAGGACTGACCGTCGATCAGGATGCCGGCGATGTCACCCTCAATCCGAATCCGTGTCGCACCAGCAGACAGAATCGCACGCGCTTCGGCGACAGCACGCTCGTTTGCTTCCAGCGAATCAAGTGTTGTCGTGGGAATCAAAGCTGTAGCCAGTGCACGTTCGTCAGTGAGCTGACGCTCAAGCGTCGTAAGTGCATTGATGCGTAAACACGCTGCAGTGATGGCCTCTTTTCGTCGCGCTCGATCAATCCGATCCTTGGCGGCGGCAAGCGCGCTTCTCGCCGCCTGTCTGGCCGCTCTGGCATGCTCCAGCGCATCACGCGCCTCTGCATGTCGCAGCTTCGCAATCGCTACCGCCTCCGCGAGCCTGTCTCGCCGGCTTTCGATATCAACAAGGTCGTGCTGAGCCGCCTCTCGCGCTTGCGTTGCGCGACGGTGGCGTTCGTCGATGTCTTCCAGGGTACGAAGCCTAGCACCGGCTGCCTCATGCTCCGCACGACGCGTGTCCGAGATGTGCACGGCAGCGCTCGCGACCCTCAACGAATCGACTAACTTCGCGCGATCTTGCGCATCCGTGTCGTCCGCGATCTCCCGCTGGATACCCCTAAGCCTGGTACGCGCCGTGTCGAGATCGGCGAACGTTTTCTCCAGTCCGGCCAGTTGGTTGGCAGCCTCGCGAGCCGCGGACTCAGCCTTGTCCAATCGCTCTTGTGCGCTATTTTGAAGCCCCCCCTTCTTGGCGGTAGGCGTCCAATACTGACTGAAGAGCTCGCCGATGCGGTCGTGAACGCGCTGATATGTGGCGCTACCCATGATCGAACCGACTTCAGCTTCGAGAGTCGCCTGGATCGAATCCCGAACAATTCTCCCCGGGGGCTCAATCGAGAGCGCTTCGGTCTGCGCAACCCACAGCAGCCCCAAAGCGCCGTGGGTAGCGACATCACCCTCTCGGCTTGAATCGCGCACAGAGCCCAGCAGGTTATGCAAACGCTCTTCCGCCGCATCGCCCTCGGCGCGACCGTCAGGCCCCGACACGTTAATCGTGCCTCCCTTGAGGAACCGTTTGGTGACGGACCACTGTGCATTGTTGATCTCGAGGTCAAGACTGATCTCGGGAGCGACGGCATCGCCGAAGGGCGCATAGGACTGTGCGAGCTGGTTCTTCGTCGCGTAGCGAACAAAAAGGGCTGCGCGAACTGCGTGCAAAAGCGTCGATTTTCCGCTTTCATTGGGTTCGATGATGATGTTGAGTCCATCCGCAATGCCTTCGATGACCATCGGCTCCCGAAATTTTCGGAAGTTACTCACGGCAATCCGGCGCAGGCGCAGGCTCACGCGGTCAACCCTCGGTTGTATTCAACAAACAATCGTTCCAATGCGCGCCTGGCCAGGACGGCATCCGATCCGTTTGCGTCCGCTCGAGCGATCAACTTCGCCGCCGCCACGCCGATGATTCCTTCGACTTTCAGCGTGTTCAAATCTTCCTCTGTGGGATTACCGACAAGATCAGTTGCACGCACGTCGAGATACCGCAAGCGGTGCATGATGTCGTCCTCAAGCCGGCCGAGAATGCCCATGCGATCGCCTAGCATGATGATACCGGCCAAGGACAGGTCGACAAGCGTGGTTGGCGAATCGATTTCACCGAGCAGATGGTCGCAGCGGCTGTTGAAGTCGGTCAGATCATTCACGCGCCAGTCGCGCTTGATCCACTGAAAACGACCTGTCCGAAACGGGGTCACTTTCGGCTCGCGCCCTTGTTCGAGTTCCACCAGAAGTGCCTGCCCAGGCGGGTCACGTTTGAACCGCTCGCATTCAGGCGTGCCGGAATACCAAGTTCTCGCATTGACCTCCAACACACCGTGCCAGTCACCAAGCGCGAGGTAGTCCAGATTTGACTGACGGGCACGTTCCGGCGCGATCTGGTTTCCCGAATCCCCCTGTGCGCTGAATTCCCGAATAGAACCGTGAGCTAGGCCAATGCGGAGGCGCGCTCCAGGTGTCTCCATCGACGAAAAAACTTCGGTCGGATCATCAAGAGTACGACGATGGGTCAACGGCGCTGGAAGTAACCAGACGCCTTGCTCTAACTCGATGGGTTGCGCGTCGCACAGGACGTTGATGCGGCCGTTCACGCGTTGTCGCACCCGGTCCCAAAGGCCGCCGCTGCGCACGAAATCGTGGTTCCCCGGCAGCAACCACCATGAGCATGGATATCTTTCCATGCGTGAGATAGCCTGGACGATCGTGCGATCCTCCGGCCCCTCGGTATCGAAGACATCGCCAGCCACGAGCACATGCTCGACACCGGACGTTTCCGCCGCAGCACCTATCGCATCAATCGCGTCAAACCGCGCCTCGGATAGGGCCGCACGAACATCCGGCTCAAATCGCCCGAAAGGCTTTCCAAGTTGCCAGTCCGCTGTGTGTATGAGCTTCATCCGTTCTCCCTATCCAATCGTTTCGGCAACTCCATTGCCGGTAGCCTAGCAATCTAGCCGCTTCAACGGCTACATCGGTTTCTCGCCGCCCGCTCGCGTTGCCTGAAAGTTCGCCCGGCACCACGGCGGCCAAGGCAAGCATTGCTGCCCCATTTGGATGACGTTCGCTGGGTGCAGTATCGTCGCGTTGACCTCAGTCACCACAAGGCCTGTGGCAGCGACGTTCAGCTCAGGGGGCTGCAAAAGCTGGGGACACCCCCGATCATTCTTCTACCGTGATGGCCTAAGTCGCCTTGATCGCGCGGCGCGATTTTGCCTAACTCCGTTCGGTTCGTCCTGTAGCGTTCGTCCTGTAGCGTGTGAACACGCTCCGTTTACACTGCGGCTACGCCTAAAGGGCGAGCCCGAGAGAAGAGACAGGTAAAATGTCCCACATCGCGCCTTGGCAACCAGTATGAGCGTCGACGGGTCGTTCCAAGGCTTCTCAAGGGCATGAGCACATCGTTAGTTTGGAATGCGGAGGGTCGCGCGCACGGAAGAGCCAAGAGTCAAAATCCGGGTTTTCATTTCCTATTCACGCAAAAATCTGGCGTTCGCAGAGCGGTTGCGCAACCATCTTATCGATGACGGCTTTGATGCGTTTCTTGATGCGCATGACATTGCAAAGGGCGAGCCGTGGCAGGAGCGCTAACAGAACCTCATATTCGCCGCAAATGTCGTAGTTTTTTTGATCAGCCCGGACTCGGTAGCGTCAGAGATCTGCGGCTTGGAGATCAACGAGGCCGAACGAATCACCAGGCAGATCTTGCCAGTCGTTTGCAGTCCCACACTCGATAAGCTCATTCCTCGTGGGCTGAAGCGCCTAAACTATACTTTCTTCGACAAAGAAGAGCAGTGGGCGAAGGAATATACTGGCATCTCTAAAGAGCTCAATCGCGACATCCGATGGATGCGCGAGCACACACGTCTAAGTGAGCTGGCGGCTCGTTGGCACCGCGGTGGTCGTCCCGATGCGCAACTGATTCGCCTTGATGCCGTGAGCGAAGCGCGCAGACAGAAGTCGATTCGACCCACTGTCTTTCACGAAGAGCCACAATGAGCATGACTGGCTATCGGGCCATGAATCAGATGGACGTTATGCCAATGCTGCATCGTGCCGATTTACCAACTATGCACTTGGGTCGCCACGCGATAGCCCTGCGTCCTGCCGGAGCGTTTTCTCATCACAACGGAGAGCGTCAGCCGCAGCAGCCCAAGTCCCGTACTGTTCTTTGGCCCACTGCGCGAGGCGTGCGCGGAACCAATGGATGCGATCAGTGCGTGAGCCATCTCCGAGAGCGTTTCTCTCATGCTTCTGCGCCGAGTTGAAGCGTTGCCACTCGACTAGCGCCGCGCGGATGCCCTTACTCAAGTCGGGTGATGACCACCAGGCCATGCAGAGTACGGCAAGGCGCTGAAGATCGCGGAGATTTCCAGGTAGCGCACTATCCCGAAGTGTTTGCTCGAGGTCGCGCGACCACGGGGCGTCCTCGGGCAGATCCTCGCGTTGCCGACTTTCTCGCCAGACTTGACGCCAATCTTGCTCAATATCTTCCCGGCACTCGCGGAGCGGCGGTACCGTGACGGATAGATGGCTCAGCCGGTCGAAGAGATCCGCATCCAGTCGCTCGCGCAGCTCCGTGAGAGGCAGATTTGATGCGCAGACGAGTTCGACATCCACGCTCACTTCACGATCGCTACCGACCGGTCGATAGCGACGCTGGCGATCTTGGAATACGCGCACGAGCATTCGCTGTGCTGATTTCGGTAGATCTTGCACCTCGTCAAGGAACAGGATCCCACCTCCTGCTTCTGCAAGCAGCCCGCGGCGCTCAGCAGCTGCACCTGTGAAGGCGCCTTTGCGATGACCAAATAGCAGACTTTCCGCAAGGGCAGAATCGAGCCCTCCGCATGGCACGGCGACGATCTTCTTCCGTCCCTTAAGCGTCGCGACCATCGTTTCGACCAACCGCGTCTTGCCAGTTCCGCGTTCACCGAGGATGAGCAGCGGTGCTCCGATGACGCGCGCGTACCGAGCGAGGTGCTCGAAAGCCGTGCGGCGTGCGGCCGAGCGCGCTTGGGGTTCATATACCGCGAGACCCGGTTCGATGCGCGCGAAACGGTGAATCTCGGCCAAGTAGGTGGTGATCGAGAAGTTCACCGGATCAATGCGGGTTCGCTTGGTCTCGCGACTGTACTGCGAGGACCACAACTGCGCGCCCTCGGGAAGTGCGCCACCGGCGTGGAGGATAAGCCACACGCTGTGCATCGCTGGCGTGCCTGGCGACACGTTGATATGCAGATTCCCGTCGTCATCGCGGACGCGCGGCAGCACGAGCGAGCGCACCTGTTCATAGATCGCGGCGTGCTGCGTCGGATCGTCGAGTGGGACCTCGACGAGCTCGACCTTCGCACCCTCAACGATATCGGGGATCTTCGGCATGCGAGCAACTTGGACGAGGTACAGCACGCGCTCGATTCGAATTTTGCGGTTCCGAAGCGACTTGATTGCCTGCTCAAGTACCTCAACCCCGGTGCGCTCCGCGTGCCAGCAGAGAAGGGTAACCATTTGACGGCTCATTGAGTCGCTCCTTCAGCGAGCACGATGGTAGCGGCGTTGACCTCGGCCATCACCACACGCGCCTGCTCCAGTTCATCAAGGGAGCTCACCGCCACCACCAGTCGTCCGCCCGGCTCGCGGAACACGGGCGGCGTGTAAGGGGTCGGTGCTTTGTCCTTCTCCCCGGCGGGTCGTCGCCACTCTTTTGCCTTGGGCGCGAGCGTCGGCGCGACCACCTGCCAGGTGCAGCGCAGTTCATGGGCTAGCCGAGGCGCTTCGCTGCTCTGCGGTAGCGCGGGCCGTGGCGCCTCAAGCGTGGCGACCGAAGCGGCCGTGACCGCGCCGAGGTCCACATCGACCGAAGACTTGATCTCGGCGTCGACGAGTTGTTCTTGCTGCCACAGCTTCACCGCACCGTTAAGAGCGCCGAGGCGAGGCTTGGCATCGAGCCTCCAAGCCGCCGCGCCGCTCCAGCCCACGAGCCGCTCGAACACTTCCTGCGCGCGCCCGTCGGACAAGCGGATGCCAAGCTCGAACCCTTGATCCAAACCGTCGCGCTGTAGGTTTGCGGACATGACCAGTGCGTGCCCCGAGTCGATCCAGATCGCCTTAGCGTGCAGCCAGCGGAACCCGAGCACAGTGGCCCCGGCCTGCGCCAGCGCCAGAAGCGCTTGCATCGATGACGGCCGCACGCGCGCGAGTACAGTGACATCAAGACCATCGCGCGCGCGCGCGCAGAGCCGTCGCACGACCTCGTGGTCAGCATCCCAGCCGAAGCTGCTGACGAGGATGCGCGACCGGGCACCTTCGATGAGCCGCAGCGCCTCCGCACGGACGGTGTTGGTGTGCGCTGTCGTGGCCGCCACCGCGACTCCCGCTTCGGGGTGGACCACTTTGCCGAGGCGCCGGGTCGTCTTAAAGCGGTCCTTGGGGTCGATCAGCTCGTGCTCAGCTGACTCCCACATCGCCCACTTGAGGTAGCCAGTCACCTCGGCCACTTCTGCGGTGTTGAGCGTGACAGCAAGCTCCTCATTCCTCTCGAGCGCCTCGGTCGTGAGGTTCGCGGTAAGCAGGATCCCCGCCGGCCGCGTGTCTGGATCGATCACGACCACTTTCGCGTGGAAGTGCGGAGCCGATCGAAAGAGTGCACGTCCCCCGAGGTGTGTCAGCATCGCCTTGTGCTGTTCAAGAACACGTTTGTCGAACTCGCCTTCACCCTGTTCACGCCCGAGGCGTGCCTCTGAGGCGAGCAGGATGTAGACGCGCACACCTCGCGCTGCGGACTGATGAATGGCCTCCTCGATCGCCTTGTCGGCAAGCAGGAAGCTCGACATGACCACTTTCTCGCGCGCTTGCGAGAGCAGCGAGACGACTGCTTTCGCCATCTCTCGGTTTCGGCCAGACACGAATACGGCACGCCCTCGCTCGCCGCGCGCGAGTGAGGGCGCCTGTGTTGGGGCCCACGCGGGAGGCAGCTCACGCTGCCGCTGGTCGATCACCTCGACGAACGCCTTCTGCCAGTTGGAGTGGTGCTTGGTGGTCATCACAGCCTCCAGTCTTCGGCGGCGACGAGGTGCCACGCGCCCGGTGTCGGTCGATTTGTCTGCGCTCGCCAGACCGCTTCAGCGAGTGAAGGCCTCGTGGGCGTCAGCGGATGGAATTCCGCGAACGGCGCAACCGCGTCGGCCGACCACACCCTGAAACGCTCTGCGGTAGCGTAGTCACGGACGCGCTCGCGGAGCCTCCACTCGGCCCAGAAGGTGGCATCGTCAGCCGAGTACGCCCGCAGCGTGACCCCATCGACAGTCATCGGTTTGAAGACTCCGAGTGCGGTGATGTTCGGGCGCTTGAACGCGACCGTGCGCACAAGGGACTCGCGCTCACCAGGCGTGGTCTCGTCGAAGCAGACCCTTAGGGCAGATTTCGCGGAGTCCCACTGCGGCCATAACGCCTCAGTCTGCAGCAGTTGCATCCAGACCTCCCCGGCGCCGACTTGCGGCGCGTCGATCACGGTGCTCACTCGCGCGCCATTGAGTGTGCCGTCCACTCTCAATCGGGCGCCAGAGACATCCCACATCGCGCGTAGCGTCGGTTCTGAGTCCACGTCCACCTCTTCGCCGTTTGCTTCGAACTGATCTATTCGAAGCGGTGCACCGCCGACAAGTGGAATAACAACGGTACCGGTCGTGTTATGCACCCAATGCGGCAGCTTTTTGAAAGCCCGCTTGTTATCGTGGTCTCGCCCTTTGCCCCGGACCTCCTCATAAGCGCTCGGCTCCGCCCATGGCTCGACGCACAGGATGGGCATCGTGAGCAGCGGGTCGTCACTGGCCCAGATCGTCCATGTGCCGTATTCCGGCACCAAGACTTGCTGCATTTCTAGCGCTTTGTGCCCCGACTCGGTCAGCAAATAGCGACGCTCCCTCTGCTCAATCAGCCGGTAGCGCTCTGCGAGATCCAACATACGCTGAGCGACGCTGCGCCGTGACTTTGGCGCGAAGAGCAAGTGCTTTGCGATATCTGACGCATCGGTCCCATCGCCCTCGCGCGCCCGCAGGAGTACGGGCATCAAATCCGGCCGTTTGGTTGCCTTCGCAACCTGCCCGATCACGCGCCAACAGCGCAATTTGATGGGGCGCTCAAGGCGAATGTGGGGCAGACCATCTTGATCTCGGGTGACATGGCCTGCGTCCGATCCGACTTCGGCTTTGCTCATGCTGTGCGTGTCCGACGCCTGGCCGATCAGGACAACCAGATCAGAAAAACGCTTGATGCTTTTTTTGCTTTTCATGGAGCGCTCCTTTTCAAAGTTGTTTCCCATTTTTCGTTCTCCGCGAACCCCCCGAGCACACTGGCCTTCGCTCGCGTCATCGCATGCCGGTCGCCGATGACGATCCTCTGGTAGCGCGCACGCGTGAGTGCAACATTCAGGCGGTTCGGGCTCTCAAGGAAGCTAGTGGGCCGCGCACTTGCGAACGAGAGCATCACAAGATCGGCTTCATGCCCTTGGAAGCGATCGACCGTGCACAGCTCGACAGTGAAGTACGGCCGATCCTTGATGCCGCGACAAAAATGACGCATCCCGCTCGGCTGTTGTGCCCAGCGCCGCAAGTGGGTTCGAATCTCGCGTTCCTGACCACGATAGAAGGTCAGCACCGCAGCCTCCCAGGGGCGGCCATCGTTACGCGGGTTGCGGTTCGCCCACTCGTCGAACGCCTGGAGCTCGTCGATCACCGCGCGGGCCTCGCAGGGGTTCGAGTTAGAGCGACTGTTGAACTCGCCGCGGACATCGAGCCAGACCGCGCGGTGAGCGTGGCGCTTGAACTCCCAAGCACGCTCGGCCGAGATGTAGTTCGGCGTGTAGAGCGCCTCGCAATCATAGATGTGCTCGTGCGAGAACGCGGCGATCTCAGGGTGCATGCGGTGCTGCATGCTGAGCAGCACATGGCGCGCTTTTAGCACGGGCGCCGGCAGGCCATCGGAGAGTGCAGTTCCCTTTCGTGTATTCGGATCGCGCTCGAAACCATGTCGGAGCGACTCCAGAATCGATGGGAGCGCGACCCGACGCACACGGTCAATCTCGCTCCAGACCCTCTCCGCGTCCATGCCGGTCTCTGCCACCGGCAGCAGGTCCGTGATTTGTTCCCGGAGCCGCTGAGCCGTCGAGCGCGTGCCGCGCTCGGTGTGCTCGACATCCTGGACGAAACGCTGCTCATAGAGTCGAGCGAAGCGCCAAGCAACTTCGGATGCCCACTCCGGCGGCTCTTCGCCCGCCCGCCGGGAGAGGCGAAGCCATGCCTCAGCCCTGCGCCGAATTGCATGCAGGCCTTCCCCCGTGTGCCGCACGGTCGCGATGTCGAGCGGCAATTCATCGACACGGCGCTCCAGGTCGGCAAGCGTCCCAACGACGACGGCCGCACCCCACAGCCCATCGTCGCTGCTAGCGTTCGCGAGATTGACGTCGCGGGCAGCGGCCTGCGCTGTGTATACGTCGATGGCTCTGGTCCCGTCGATCGACACCGCGGCGATCCGCCGCCTGCGAGAATCGCCGTGACCTGCCATGAAAACATCGATGCAGGCGTTACGGATCGTCTCATCGCTGAGGCATGCCTCTACGTTCACTGCCATCGCGGCATCGTCGACGTAGGGCGACAACTGCTTCGGATCGCCGACGATCACCCATCGCTTCGCGAGGAGCGCTGGGACGAGGAACTCCTGGAAGGTCGTCTTGGATGCCTCGTCGACGATCAGCACGTCGAAGGCTGCAGTCGTTTGTCCGTTCGCCTTGATGTCTGGGTGCTGCAGGATGCCGATGGTGGTGCCGCAGACAAGGTTCGCTGCGTCCAGCACCATGCGCTCGATCGTGGTCGAGCCGTGCCTGATGGTGTCGAGCAGCACACGCTGCGACTCGCTGAGGTCGCGACGACCTTCGAGGTGCCCGAGGAGACGCTCGCGCTCCGTCTTCACAAAGCGCTCAAGCTGCCACGGGCCTGCCTTTTCGGAGACGTTCCTTCGCTCGCCGATCCGTACCGGGATGACGAGATCCTTGTGCGGGTTTCGCTCGTCCATCAGCCGCTCAAGCACGTTATCAACGGCAACGTGGGTCGAAGCGCAGAGGAGCACGCGCTTCCCCTTGTTCGCGAGTTGAAGCACCAGCTCGCAGATGGCGGTGGTCTTCCCGGACCCCGGCGGCCCCTCTAAGAACACGAAGTCCGGTGTCGCCATAGCGATCTCGACAAAGCGGCGTTGCTGATCAGTGCCAGGGCGTGCCACATCGGTCAGCACCATCCAGCCGTCGTCGATCTCGGCGGCTTCAAAGGAGGGCCAGCGGGCGTGATCCTCAGATTCCATCAGGCGCAACAATGGGAGATGGAACGACGACGGCGCGTTCTGCAGTGCTTGCAGTGCCTGAATCTGCCTATGCAGCGTGACAGTGTTCGGGCGCAGGAGCAGTTGCGCGCCTTCAGGGCGTTTATCAAGCAGAAGTTGCGACGTACCAGTGTCACGATCAAGCACGTTGAGCTTGCGCTCGTCTGCGAAGTTCCTCCTGCCGTTACGGTGCCGCTCGCCTGGATCGTCCGACTCGTCGCCGATTAGGTCGAACACTTCGCGCACGTTCTCGTCCATGAATGCACGGAACGTCGACTCGGGCTCATTCGGACGGTCCTTGGGCTCCTCAAGTTGGACCCATACACCACGCGCCCGATCAGTGACGTCATCGACTGGCGAGATGCCGGGCTTCCACGCGAGCCGCTTTAAGGCCGCGTCGCTCTCCATGTAGTCCTTCGTTCGACGGAGGAAGTCGTAGAACGTCTTCATGCCGAAGAAAGCGTTCTTCATGAGGATGTCCGGTCGTTGGACACCTAAACTTTCGTAATGAAGCAGAGCCAAAAGCAATTCCCCTTGATGATGAGTGGCATGTTCACAGAAGAAGATGGAGCAAAAGCAATGCCACAAATCATGATCTTCATAACTTGCTGATAATGCTGAAGTTCAATCGATCTTTGATTGCCATTTACAGGGTCGTATTGCCCGCTTGAAGGCGATATTACCTGCTCGCCTCAAAAATCCGCTGATACGCCCCCCTCTCATCCCAAAGCAACCACGGGTTGATCAACAGGACACCAAGTCAGATGCCATCCGGTAGGGCGGCGCCCAGAATTGCGGCTACGATGTTCTACACCAGCCGGGGCAAGTTGATACCCTTGGTGACGTCACTGCGGCCAGTGCGCCCTCGCTTGGCGATGGCGCCGATCCCACTGAATACCTCGCCAGTGAAACCGTCAACGCCAAACTGCTCACTCGCACCCAGCAGGGCACGCTAGACCCGGCGCTCGCGCCGAGCGTGCAGACCGTGCTTGTTGGTCGTCACGCGCGGCCCTATCCACCGGGCCGGCTGCGGATCAATGGCGCAGCGTGGCCGGCGACGTCGTTCGCGCGGTTGGACATCGGTGGGCGCATCGCGATCGTTTGTTGCAAGCCGATCGTCTGATCGAGCATGACGCCGGCAGTATCGGTCCCGAGCCCGGCACGACGACCACCGTGCGGATTTATCACGCCCTCTCCAACACGCTGCTACACACCACCGAGAATCTGGCTGGCACCAGCACCGCCTACGATCTTGACCTCGTGAACGACGCGACCATTCGCGTGGAAGTCGAGAGCCGGCGCGGTGCGCTCGCCAGTCGCCAAAAGCACGTCCGTGTCCTCGCTTGCGAGTGCGGCGAAAAGCTGGCTAACGCTGACTTCGACACACAGGCGGCTTGGATTCTCGGCTCCGGCTGGTCGATCGTCGGTGGCGCCGCAATCAAGGCCGCAGGCATCACCTCCGACCTCGAACAGCCGTTCGCGTTCATCGATGGCGGTCTCTACCGAATCGAAGTCGTGTTGAGCCAGATCACCGCCGGCAGCGTGCGCGTCCGCTTCGCCGGTAACACGCCCATCGACGGTGTGGCACGCAACGCCAACGGCACCTTCATCGACACGCTCACTGCCGCTGGACAGACCGCACTGCGCATCGCGGCGGACGCGGCGTTCGCCGGTCGCATCGAGCGCGTGAGCCTGCGCCGATTGGCGTAGTCCGGGCACGACGCCAACACTTTTTTTTAAGCCTGTACGACAGGTGTCTGCTTGTCGCAGCGCGACATCGAACAGTGCTTGGCTTCCATCGCGCACAGCGCGTTCATGTCCTCGTCGGATCGACGACGCCAACACACAGGAAAGCACATGCCCACCATGACCCTCACCATT
>Ga0075163_10003146_pt1 | contig 22268 bp, 17 predicted proteins | sample JI1023141ADNA_FD_71478 | JGI IMG/M metagenome (GOLD analysis project Ga0075163, IMG submission 71478) | Wastewater effluent complex algal communities from Wisconsin, to seasonally profile nutrient transformation and Carbon sequestration -... | ecosystem: Engineered > WWTP > Effluent > Algae... | reverse complement strand
CTTTCGTCATATTGTTGAGATCACGGATAACACGATTGTAATCCATGATGTGCAACTGGTTGTCGGGGAAATGAACTGCGAGGAAGAAATTGTATTCTTCCTGACCTGTATGATTTGGATTGAGATCGCGTCTTTCTTTTCCTACGAGCGCCGCTGCCGCAGTACGATGGTGTCCGTCGGCAACATAGGTAGCAGGAATTTTAGCGAAGAGGTCGATGATTTGTTTAACGGTACCTGCATCGCTGATCACCCAGAAAGTATGTCCGATACCATCATCCGTCACGAGATCATATGCGGGAGCAGATTTCACTACTTCGTTCACGATGGTGTCAAGAGCAGGAACGTTCGGGTAAGCAAAGAATACCGGCTCGGCATTCATGTTTCCAATACGAACGTGGTTTTTACGGTCTTCTTCTTTATCTGGACGGGTAAGCTCGTGCTTTTTGATGATGTTGTTCATGTAATCATCAACAGCTGCACAACCAACAATACCATACTGCGTACGGCCATTCATGGTTTGACTGTAGATATATAAACAATCGGTTGCGTCTTGTTTGAACACTCCATCAGCAACCATTTTCTCGAAATTGGATCGGCCGGTCTGGTAAATCTCCGGAGCATAAACATTGTGTCCGTCAGGAAAATCGATTTCCGGTTTAATTACATGGTAAAAAGAATATGGATCACCGTTTGCTTCGATTCGTGCTTCTTTTTCGTCAAGTACATCATACGGACGACAAGCCACGCGTTTTACCATTTCCTCAGTCGGACGAATGCCTTTAAATGCTTTAAGAATTGCCATTATTGAATATTGTTTGTTGTATTGATTGAAGTTGAATTATGCGTTGAAATGAGCTACTATTTTCTCGGCGATTTCGATACCGATCCGTTCCTGCGCTTCCATAGTAGAACCTCCGATATGCGGACTCAGTGAAATGCGGGGATGTTTTCTGATTTCTTCTTTCATGATCGGTTCTCCTTCGAAAACATCGAGTCCGGCTGCAGCTACTTTTCCGTTGTTCAATGCTTCCAGTAAGTCATTCTCATTCACTGCTCCACCGCGGGCGGTATTGACGATCATGGCTCCTTTTTTCATCTGCTCAAACTCACGTTTGCCTATGATAGGGGGAGCTCCTTTCGGGAAGGGAACGTGTAATGTAATGAAGTCACTTTCTGCCAATAGTTTCTCAAAAGGCACACATTTCATGGTGAGCACGAGATTGGCATTGGTCAGTGTCTTGAAGAAATCGATTTCAATCTTCACATCTTCAGCACGGAGTTTGAAGGGCATAATATTCATGCCTAATCCGATACCCATGCGAGCCACAGCTTGACCGATATTCCCGAAGCCGATGATGCCAAGTGTTTTTCCTTTCAGTTCGATTCCTGCCGAGTAGTTTTTCTTTAGTTCGTTGAAACGTTCCTTTGTTTCGCTGCCGGGCATATTGCGGTTCGCATCATGCAAAAATCTCGACATGGTGAATAGATGAGAGAACACCAGTTCTGCTACGCTTTGGGAAGAAGCTTCGGGTGTATTGATCACCTTCAGTCCTTTTTCGCGGGCGTACGCAACATCGATATTGTCCATTCCCACACCGGCACGACCGATGAGTTTCAGGCCGGGACAAGCATCAATGAGATCCTTTCTAACGGTAGTGGCACTACGAACAAGTATGCCATCAAAATTTTTAAGTTCAACAGGGAGATTTTCCTGCGCAATTTTATCGGTAACCACTTCGATGCCGGCGGCTTCGAGAATGGCTTTGCCGGCTTTGTCGATGCCGTCGTTGGCGAGAATTTTAGGCATAGAGATGGATTATGCTGTTTTTAAAGCAAATTCTTTCATCACTTGCGTCATCACTTTCACGCTTTCCAGTGGAAGCGCGTTGTACATCGAAGCACGGAAACCACCCACAGAGCGGTGTCCTTTAATGCCGATGATACCTGCATCTTTCGCCATCTTCATGAAATCATCGTCGAGTTCAGGGTTATTCAACAGGAAGCAGGCATTCATAAATGAACGGTCTTCAACTTCGCATGTCCCGCGGAACATCGGGTTATTATCCACTTCTCCATAGAACAGATCTGCTTTTTCCTTGTTGATCTTTTCAATCGCTGACACACCACCAATTGACTTCAGCCACTCGAGGGTAGCCATACAAACGTAGATGGAGAATACAGGAGGAGTATTGTACAGAGAATCCCCGTCGATATGCGTCTGGTACTTCAGCATTGTTGGAACAACACGTTGTACTTCTTTCAGAATATCATTTTTAATGATCACCAGCGTTACACCGGCAGGACCCATATTTTTTTGAGCACCGGCATAGATAACATCGAACTTGGAAACATCTACCGGACGAGAGAAAATATCACTCGACATATCGCAGATTACCGGAATCGGACTCTCCGGAAAACTTTTCATTTGTGTGCCATAGATCGTATTATTCGAAGTGATATGAAGATAATCGCAATCAGTAGGAATCGAATAACCTTTCGGAACGTAAGAGTAATTTTTATCTTTCGAAGAAGCAATCACATTCACTTCACCAAAAAGTTTTGCTTCTTTCAATGCTTTATTCGCCCACACACCAGAATCCACATAAGCAGCCTTCGTATGCAGAAGATTCATAGGAATCATCGCAAACTGTGTACTCGCACCGCCTTGCAGGAAGAGGATAGAATAATTATCCGGAACACCCAATAACTCTTTCACCAATGACTTTGTCTGGACCATCACTGCATCAAAATCCTTGCTACGGTGGGAAATCTCCAGAATAGACATACCGATTCCATTCAATTCGAGGGCTGCAGCCGCCGATTTTTGCAAAGCTGATTCAGGAAGTACTCCCGGACCCGCACCGAAATTGTGTTTTCTCATGGTTATAGTGCTGATTATTAAGTTTTTTTGATAATTTGGAATGTAGGTCAAAGTAAACAGGAAATAATCAGAATTACAAGAGGACAAGGTAGTAATTCATCCAGAGGTAAATTTTCCTGATGGAGATACTCAAGGGCATTCTCTGATTCTTATGAGAATTGAAAAAGTCTGCTCAATCATTTTGAATCTGCTAGTGCATTTGGGAAATAACCCTTAGATGACAATCTTCGAGCTACCCCCAGCGGATTCAGCTGTTGTCAGTTGAAGAAATCTAGTTTCTGACGTCAATGTCTTTGATCAATTGCCATTGCCCTTTGTTGAATTTGAGTCCGTCGTAGCTGAGGTCTGGGCCGTAGAGCTGGTACATTCCTTTTGCTTCGGGGCGTGGGTCGGAGGAGGCTAGGTGATCCATTACGATCATTTTCATGCTTTCGTTGTAACGGAGACTCATCGTGGCTCTTGAATTGTATTCAAAAAGGAGTCGGGTCCGGGCTTTTCCTCCGGCTTTGATTACAGGTGCGCCGAGACTAATTTTCGCCGGGGAGTAAACAAGTGGTTCGGCAATTTTTCGAGTCGTATAGGCTGATTGTGGTGCCCAGCCAAGCAATAAGTAATGATCTTTCTTTTTGTACCGCTCGTGGTGAATGGTGTAGTAGATGCATCCATGCCAGGTGAGCGTATCGGTTTTGGCGAATTCCAGTTCTTCGTTTGAATAGGAATTGTTCATTTGCAGTTGTACTATCTTCCATGGCATTTTTCGTTCGCTGCGGAGGAGGAGATAACCGTAATAGCTGTATTTTGATCCTCGTTCCAGACTAAGCATCCAGGTTATGGTTTTAACTTTCTCGTCGTCAGATTCGGCAATGGAGAGCCCTTTTATCTGATGAAAACTTAGTCGGCTTCCGGCTTCAGTGCGTAGTGTGCTGTCGAGTAAGATCGATAAATCCAGATGTGCCTGCTGTCGGATGCTATCGTTGTTGCTTTTTAACAGACTATCTCCATACATCTGCAACCGCCCAACTACTTTAGTGAAAGCAAGGGTGTCGGATTGAGCAGACAGCTTTCCGCAGATACAAATCAATAGAAATAGAAGGAGACGATTCATTAGTGGTTGGTAACGCAAAGCTACACGAATGATTGTGTTTTCAGGGTTGTCGAAAATAGAAAAGGCTGCTCCTCAGTGGAAACAGCCTTTTCTTTATGGTGAAGCACCAATTATGAGTGCATTCTGTCTTTCTTTGCCATGAGGTCTTCCTTCGATTCACGGAAGTCTTCATCGTCAATGCAGCAGTCTACCGGACAAACGGCAGCGCATTGTGGCTCATCATGGAAACCAACACACTCAGTGCACTTGTCTGTCACGATGTAATAAGTATCCATAGATTTAGGGGCTTGAGCAGCATCCGCATCTACCGCGGTACCGTTCAGCATATTGAACGAACCTTTCACAGATGTTCCATCGGAGAAGCGCCACTCGGCACCACCTTCATAAATTGCATTGTTTGGGCACTCGGGCTCACAGGCTCCGCAGTTGATACATTCGTCAGTTATCTTAATTGCCATAGCGATAAGGTTTAAAGCAATAATTTTGCTTCGTTTGAACACAAAAATAAACACAAAAGTTTCACTTAGATTAAAACAGGAGAGTTTGCATGAAGTTTAACGAACGTTTGGAGGGGCTGATCCGCTGGGGTAATGCAGTTCAGGCTTTGATTGAGGAATGGGAGAGTCAGCCCGATGCTGAAGGTAACCCATTGAAAAACATTGTACAACAAGCTCACCGGGCAAATGCCTGGTTTCTGCCGGAAAATTCCCTTCGGGCGGTGAAATCGGTGGCGAAATGGCTCGATCGGGAGGAAATTACTTCCTGGACGTCGGCTTATCCGGTTTTAAAAAACGATGTAACTACCGTAAAATCAATAGGTATTGTGATGGCGGGGAACATTCCGGCGGTGGGTTTTCACGACTTACTTTGCGTGCTGGTGTCGGGAAATAAGGCGGTGTTGAAACTTTCTTCTACTGATCAATTGTTGATTCCGTTCCTGTTGGAAGTATTATTTGATGTGACTCAGGAGTTTAAGTCGTTTGTTCAGATTAGTTATAAATTAACGGATATAGATGCCGTTATAGCCACCGGAAGCAATAATTCGGCGCGTTACTTCGAATATTATTTCGGAAAATACCCACATATCATCCGGAAGAACCGCAATTCAGTGGCAGTGTTGCGGGGCAAGGAAACGGAGGAGGATTTTCTGGCTTTGGGCGATGATATCTTCAGTTACTTCGGTTTAGGTTGTCGAAATGTGTCGAAGCTGTATGTTCCGCCGGGGTATGATTTCGGCGATTTTTTTCGTGCGATTGAGGTGTATGGTGCGCGGATGATGGATCATAATAAGTACATGAATAATTACGATTATCATCGTGCTCTGTTTCTGCTGAACAGCGATAAATTTCTGACAAATAATTTCCTGATGATCCGGCAAAGTGCGGCCTTGGCTACTCCGGTTTCTGTGTTAAATTATGAGGTTTATCGGGATGAAGCTCACTTGCAGGAGATGTTGTCTGCAGAGGCTGAAAATATCCAGTGTGTGATGGGGAAGAAGGAATTGCCGTTCGGTTCTTCTCAGGTACCGGGCGCGGGCGATTATGCGGATCGGGTGGATACGCTGGCTTTTATTCTCTCGGTGTAAGGAAAGATTCTTCGCTTTCGGGAGTGATTAATCTCTGTCGTAAGCGCCGATGTCGGGGTTGACTCCGCCGTTGGGTCGTGGATTACCAAGCAGGTCGAGACTCATGGATGGAGTGGCTCCGGAAATGATGTAGTTGAGATTGCCTTTTTCCCTTGCGAAGGAGAGCGTGTCAAGTCTAAGGTCAAGGTCAAACTCATCCTTAAACTGTGGATCATTATTTCGGAAAATATTGTCGAAATGTGTGGGGTCGCTGGTGGGAGTGTTTTGGTCGGCTTTGATGATGCAGTAACTGAATTTATGCTCTGCTGCTGCTCCTGATTTGAAATCTAATTCCAATTCATTGTCGATGTTGCCGTAAATTATACAGTTGAAGAAATTGGCTTTGTCCAGCGCAACGGGTACGATCGTGTTGGGCGCTTCAACTCCATAGTTGTTAAGATAGATGGATGGTGTGCTGCGTTGTCCCGAATTCCAGTAATTGCCGAATGTGCAATGGGTGAATTCATATTCTCCGCCGAGTGTTAATCTGGCAGCGAATAATCCACAGTTGGTGACAACATCGTTCCATCCATTGATTTTAAAGTTGCGGCTGAATATTCCAAAACCACTCATGTTTTTAATAATGGTGTTGGTTACTTTGAGTGATTCAGGCAGGAGTGGTTCAAAGAGGGTTTCGCACTGGAGTCCGATGAATCCATTCTTGATGATGGCGTAGTCTATCTCGTTGTTGCCTCCGTCGTTGATCCAGATGCGGTCCCATTGTCCGGGTTGTTCCTGTAGCGATTGTTCTCGGCGGAGTCCCTGAAATACTGCCGGGTTTTCCTTGGTGCCTTGTACTTTGAGTGTGCCTCCTTTGTAGACCCAGAGTCCGGCGTTGGGGCTGAAATGTATTTGCGTGCCGGGTGAAATGATGAGTTCCTGGGAGGAGTCTATTACTGCATAACCGCCGTATACTACGTAGGGGAGTGTGTTGTCCCAGGTGGTGACACTATTGAGGTTGGTGTCGATGAGGACGTAGGGTGGGAGATTGATGTTTTGTCTTTTGGCGACAAAGAAATGGGCGTTTTGTCCCCAGGCTACCAGGTCGATGTCCTGTTGGTTGCCGTTTGTTTCGAAGATGATGGAGTCCTGTACTATATAAGGGAGTACGGCACTGTTAGGGTCGATGGTGACTTCTACAAATACCCAGATGCTGTCGCCACCTCTGATTTCAATGTCGCTGAAAGATTTTCCGGGTGTGCCGTTTACGTTCAATCGGTAAAGCGAGGATGCGCCGCCGGCTAAGCGGATGGAGGAGATTTTCAGGATGTCGTCGTAGCGATTATATATCCTGAAATTTTTGGTGACGGAGCCGATGCTGACAAAAACCGTGTCGAACATAATGGTATCTTCCGAAAAAACCAGGGTAGCTGACCCGTCTTTCAGAATTTCCTCTTTTTTGCAGGAAAAAAGGCTAAAAATTGCTAATGCAATGATTAATAGCGGTTTGAGTATGTGTTTCGACGACATTATACGACAAATATACAGCTTATGATGAATGGGAAGTCCGAAGAATTGAACAGATATTTTTCCAACATATTGTATCGGTAAAAAAAATACGTATCTTTGCCGCCCATTCAGTTGAAGTACATGAAAAAAGACATCCACCCAAAGAATTACCGTTTCGTAGTATTCAAAGATATTTCTACAGACTACGCATTTATGACCAAATCCGCGGTTGACACCAAGGACACTATCAAGTGGGAAGACGGTAACGAGTATCCCCTGGTGAAGCTCGAAATCTCTCATATGAGTCATCCATTCTACACCGGAAAAATGAAACTGGTGGATACAGCCGGACGTGTTGATAAGTTCCGTACACGTTACGAGAAGTCTAAAAAGGCATCTGCAGATAAATAATTGAACATAAACACCTTACGAAGAAGCTGCCCCCAAAAGGCGGCTTTTTTGTTTTATGAATTTTTCCGTTGTTAAATACTTGTATCCGTTTAGTATGCGGATATTCAAAAAATATTGTTTTTATTTGTTGATGTCGCTTTTGATCGTATTACAATCAAAGCGAAAAATCATATAACAATCAAAATTTAGAACACAATGGCAACAGAAGCAGCAGATGCGAAAGAGAAACTGAAGGTTTTACAACTCGCGATCGACAAGATTGAAAAGACGTATGGAAAGGGTACCATCATGCGGATGGGTGATGATGCAATTGAGGCGATTGAATCTATTCCAACTGGATCAATCACACTTGATAGTGCACTGGGAATTGGCGGATATCCGAAAGGACGTATTATTGAAATTTACGGACCTGAGTCTTCGGGTAAAACAACATTGGCTATTCACGCTATTGCAAGTGTGCAGAAAGCCGGTGGTATTGCAGCTTTCATTGATGCGGAACATGCATTCGATCGTTTTTATGCGCAGAAGCTGGGCGTAGATATTGAGAACTTACTGATCTCTCAACCTGATAATGGTGAGCAGGCACTCGAAATTACCGAGAACCTGATCCGTTCAGGAGCTATTGATATTATCGTGATTGACTCCGTGGCTGCATTGACGCCAAAGTCAGAGATCGAAGGGGAGATGGGCGAAAGCAAAATGGGATTACAGGCTCGTTTAATGTCGCAGGCTTTGCGTAAACTAACGGCTACGATTAGCCGCACTGGTTGCTGCTGCGTATTCATCAACCAGCTTCGTGAGAAAATTGGTGTGATGTTCGGAAATCCTGAAACTACAACCGGTGGTAATGCACTGAAGTTTTATGCTTCCGTTCGTTTAGATATTCGTCGTATCGGTCAGATTAAAGACGGAGAAACAGTGGCAGGTAACCGTACCAAGGTAAAAATTGTGAAGAATAAAGTTGCACCTCCTTTCCGTCTGGCAGAATTTGATATCATGTACGGAGAAGGTATTTCCAAAATGGGTGAAATCGTAGATCTTGGTGTTGATTACAATGTGATCAAGAAGGCAGGTTCATGGTTTAGCTACGGAGAAACTAAAATCGGACAGGGCCGCGATGCCGTGAAGCAGACACTGGCGGATAATCCGGAACTCTGTGATGAAATCGAAGCAAAAATCCGCGCTGCAATTTCAGCGAAAGCAGCCGAGTAATAACCGGGTGAACCAATCTTCGGTTCCCGGATAATGATGTTTTGAATGGGAGGGGTGGGACTTCGGTTTCGCCCCTTTTTTATTGGATAGGAATTAGCTGAATAATGTTTACCGGACAATTTTTCGCAGCGAGTTGATTCTCTTCCAGCTCATCGTCGTGTACAATAACTGAAAAGATCCCACGCTTCTCCACGCCTCCAATCAGCACACTCTTTCCATCCTTCCTCGACATTCTCCATCTGCTATGCGCGGCTTCTACACAGGCATTGCAACCGATGCATTTATTGCGCTGCTGTAAGATCCTGATCATTCGCTGCAATTACCTTGTATAATTTATCAGAAGCACGGACTACTTCCGGAATTTTCATAGAAAATGATTGTCCTTTTCTGACCGTTTCAACAACCTCGTCTGCAACCCGCAACTCTTCAACTACCGAATTGATGATTCCAGTGGTCGGACCTGTAATCATTACCGGGTTGCCCACAGATAACTGATCCGTCTCCAGTATAAACTCAGCCACTCCCAATTTATTGAAATACTTAACGCCTTTTCCAACGTAGATTTTTTTCAGCGTAGCCTTCGAGCCATACACCTCCGACCATTCGCCCATCTCCTTGCCGAGAAAATATCCGCCCCAGAAACCACGATTGAAAACAGTAGATAACTCCTCCTTCCATAACGCTGCTTTCTCTGCCGAATATGTTCCCGCCTGATAAGCATCGATGGCTTCCCGATAGCACTTTGTAGTGGTGTACACATAATCTGCTGCACGTCCGCGGCCTTCAATCTTCAGAATATTCACACCCGTGGCCAGAATCTGATCCAGAAAATCAATCGTGCAGAGATCCTTCGCCGACATGATGTATTCGTTGTCGATTTCCAGTTCTACGCCTTCTTCTTTGTCGGTCACGATATAGCTCCGGCGACAATTCTGTATGCAGGCACCGCGATTCGCCGATGCAAAATGGGAGTGGAGACTCAGATAACATTTCCCCGAAACCGCCATGCACAATGCACCATGCGCAAAAACCTCAATCCGTATAAGCTCGCCTGAAGTGCCACGAATATCTTCCCGCTTGATCTGCCTTACAATATCGCCCACTTGTTTCAGACTCAGTTCGCGCGCCAATACAATCGTCTCTGCAAATGAACTGAAGAACTCTACACTCTCAATATTGCTCACATTCGCCTGAGTGGAAACATGCACCGGCAAACCAATCTTCTTGGCATAGTTGAATACAGCCTGATCAGAAGCAATGATCGCATCGATGCCCATTTCCTTCGCCGCATTCAGAATGCTCTTCATCAGGCGAATATCATGGTCGTATATAATGGTGTTGATGGTGAGGTAGGCACGGACACCCTTCTCCAGACAAATCCGCTTGATTTCGGCCAGGTCTTCGATCGTAAAATTATTACTCGACCTCGCCCGCATATTTAATTGCTCAATGCCAAAGTAAACCGCATCTGCACCGCCCTTAATGGCTGCCGACAACGATTCAAAAGATCCGGCCGGCGATAGTAATTCAATCGTTTTCATCGTCATAAATTGAACTCGCAAAAATCAGCTTTTCCACTTCACGAGATTATGATTTAAATCAGTTTCCGGCGGATTCATTTACCCTCCGGAAATACCTTCTCCAGCGCCAAATGAGCAAGACTAGTTTGCACCACTACAGCGACTCGTCATTGAAACGAATGTTGTTTAAGAAGTCGACGGAGAAAGTGAATCTCCCTGAAAAAAGCGAATTATTTATTTACGATAATCAGTCGAGAGCCCATCTTCTCCATACCATCAGATACAACATTCATCATATAAACGCCGTTTTCAATTGTCGGCAATGAAAGTGTAGATTGATAATCACGAAGCGTAGTTGTAAATACTAAACGTCCGGAAGCATCTCTTACATTCATCTGTACAGGAAGAAGGAGGGAAGCCGGAGCCTGAATAGTCAATGTTCCATTCGATGGATTCGGATATGCAGACAACAATTCAATTGCACCATTTTCTTCTATGCCGCTGCAAATAACAAACGAAACTGCGAGTGAATCGGTCCCTGTACAGCCGCTTACATTCGTTACAGTGACAGCATAAACGTTATTGGCAGCAGAACTACTGTTCAAGGTGATACTTCCTGTACTGGCTCCGTTGCTCCATAAATAGGTATTGCTGGAGGATGTTCCTGCGGTCAGAATGAGGTTCTGGTTCAGACAAACACTTGTGTCGTTGCCGAGGTTGATGATGGGAGCAGCGGCAGAGAACGCCACTACGGTATCTACACGTAAAGGACAACCTACAGCTGTTCCGTACGGCGCACTGTTGTAAATATAAGTTCCTCCGGTATTTGCTCCGGTAGTGAAGGTGCCGAGATAACCATTCGTCAGCGAGCTGGGGCCGGTCCAGGTACCTGTTGACACCGGATTGTTCGAGAGATAGGAGTAGAGATCTACCGTTGAAACATTGTTGCATACAGGAACACCGGTTGCAGAACTGGTACTCACACATCTCTCCAGTTTCAGGTCGTCAATGGAGAGGTCGTTTCCGTTGGTGCCTCCAACATTGGTATAAATGGAGAGGATGATGCTGGTAGTTGTAGGGTTCATTGTAGCCGAAGTCCATTGAGTCCAGGAAGGAGAGTATCCTGCAAGCAGACTGTTAATCGAGTCAAGTCCGTTACCGGCACTATCACTGATCACAATTTTTACATCGCATTGGGTCCCGCTGAAAGTGGTCAGAAACCATCCGGAAACACGGATTGGCATATTCTGGCAGGTAGTCATTGTTCGCTGATATACAAGATCTCCGGCGCAGGTCCCGACACCACCAACACAATCAATAAAGTTCATGTACATCGCCCGGCTACCGGTATGAGCGGCGAAGGTCTGTGGGGTATTGTGTATTGTAGTGCCAGGGATAAGATCTGGAATCGTCGTAGTATATTCAAAACCATCCGAAAAGACTGTTTGCCAGCTGCATTGTGCATTTGCAGAATTTCTTCCGAATGCTACAATCATCAAAGTGGCTAGAAGTAAATGGGAAAGGTTTCTGTTCATATGAGTGTTTTTTTCAAATGTAGCAACGTTTTCGGGAGATGAAGGGTCTTTCACTAGTTTTAGGGTAGAAAATGCAGGGAAGAAAGGCCGAGAGTTTAAGCCCGGTAAGATGCCTGCGATTTTTTACCTTTGCCGCTTAATCCTTCGAAAAAGACTATGTTATCACGTCTCCCAAAGTTCTCCATCCTCTTCGCTGCGTTGATTTTATTCATGGCTGCTTCCTGTAGTCAAAAGAAAGGATCGGATGTTTCCGAAAATGGCGGTGTACAGGATACCACACCTATTGGGAAGAAAATTGCGGAGATTTCATTGAAAATTGGTGAGGATCCGAAGAATGCTGACCTGATTCACGAAAGAGCCAAGCTGCATATGCAACGGATGGATGTTGCCAATGCGATGATCGATATGGAGAAGGTATTAAGCATCGACACAACCAAAGCGGACTACTTCCTCACCCTGGCTGATGTACATCTTGGTGCAACCAAACCCGGCAAATCGAAAGCTGCTCTGGAAAAATGTCTGCAGATTGATCCGAAGAATAAACTGGCTTATGAAAAGCTGGCTGAATTATATTTTCTCGTGCAACAGTACAAAGAAGCGATTGCTAACCTCGACGAAGTGTTGAAGCTCGACATTAAAAATCCGAAAGCGTATTTCATGAAAGGGATGTGTTACCGCGACATGGGTGATACAACGAAAGCAGTTTCCAGTTTCCGAACTACCATAGAACAGAAAGCGGATTATTACGATGCTTACCTGCAATTGGCAATGATCTTCCATGCAAAGAATGATAAACTGGCGTTGCAGTATTACGATGGAGCATTGCGTGTGAATCCGAAAAGTGTGGATGCCTTGTATGGACGTGGACTATGGTATCAGGAGAATGAAAGGAATTATGATAAAGCGATTCAGGATTATACCAGCGCTATACAAATTGCTCCGAATTCATCCCGTTCACATTTTGCGCTCGGCTTTATCCATTACCAATACCTGAAAGTATACGATCAGGCCATCAAGCATTATAACGATGCGATTGCAGCCGATTCAGCCTGGCCCGAAGCATATTTCAATCGTGGACTTTGTTTTGAAGCAGTAGGAAATATCGCCGCTGCTAATCAGAGTTACGAAAAAGCCTTGCAGTTAAATCCGAAGTATGGAAATGCAGCGCAAGCTTTAGGCAGATTGAATAAGCCGATGAATTAAATCCGGTGAATCTGTAAATAGAATCTCGATTTCCTACGAATCAAATTTACTGGCATCCCATTCTGCACCCGGAGGGAATAACTCAGCTTTTCTCTTTCGCATTTCCTGTGCGACCAAAGCACTCTCGCCTCCTTTCTCTTCCAGGTGTAGTAAAATATTGTCGTAGCTCTTCTCGTCTCTGTTCTGGCTTAGCTTGAATACATTGTCCATTTTCTCAGCACGAATCTCGAATCCGACAATAGCCGGCATCATTTTGCGTAGAAATTCGTCGGGGAGATTATCGTAGATAGTTTGTGAATCAGTATTTCCGTTTTCAAATTTTAGTGTGAAGGCACGCATAAACTGCACGAGTTCATCATCCGACATAAACCGTACGTTTCCGCTGACATGTACGCTCATGTAATTCCAGGTGGAGCCAATTTGCGGATTACTATACCACGAGGCGCTTACATAACAGCTCGGACCAGTAAACACCGCCAATACATTCGGATTTTCCATCAGGGCTTTATGATGATCGGTATTACGCATGATATGTCCGCGGATAATCAATTCCCCGTCACGTACTTCAATTAAAACCGGAATCTGTGTAGCAACTTGTGCCCCGGATTTAAAACTGCCCGTGAGAAAGGCGAACGGATGCTCTTCCATAAAGGACAGCAGGACTTCCTTATCTTTCTCTTTGAAATAGGAAAAATGATACATGTTTTTTTTTGATAAAATTAGTGAAAAATTAATCGAACTATATCAACCTTCAGGCCAATATTAGTTGATCTATGAGTGAGAATTCGATCAGGGGCCTAATGCTTAATCCGGATATTGGTACTTTCAATAACCCGGTTGCCGGAAAGTGTCTGGTAAAGCTCTTTGTATTTTTTATAGATACGATCGTCCTGCTTAATTTCGTTGATGAATAGGCTTTGACCCGTTAATCTGAATTCGAAATGCGCCTCCGGTTGAATGAGTTTGTCGTTCTTCAACTCTTCAATCAGACTATCCATGATCAACTTGTTCTTCGCCTTGTTCGTTGTCCGATTGGTAGTTAATTGATTTCCGGTTTCTGTACTGTTTTTCGACATCAGAAGTCCTCGCTCGATCAGTAATTGGTAATTGTTGTATTCGGCAGCATCGATGATCTTCCCGTCAATGGTGAGTTGATTTACCTTTTCGCCAATATTCAAGGTGATTTTTCTTCCCTGGTCTTCAAAATTTACTTCTGCATTTCCTGGGAAATAATAGGACGTTTTTGAATTGTTGACTTTGGGCAATTCAGAATTACTATTTTCTCTGTCGGGAGTTTTCTTTGTGTTTTCTTTTTCTATGATTGAGTTATTGCTTTCTGTGTTTGGTTTTTCGGCGTCAGCTATTGTTGAAGTGTTGATAGTGGTTGAGCTTTTTGTGGCAATTTCCATTTCCTGCTGTTCAACCGATTGACTGTTTTCGGCTACTGATTCATTTGTATTGGTAGGAGAGGAGGAGTTTAAATAGATAGCAGTGAAGGCAGATATGAATAGTGCTGAAATAATCAGCAGGTATTTGCCATTTCTTTTTCCACCTGCAACATTCGACGCTGGTGCTGAATCTCTGGTGAATGGCATGGTCACATCTTCCAGCCTTACGATCGGTTCTTCCTTCCCGGCCAGATCGAAGTAGGAATCCAGTCTTTCTTCTGATTTTTCTTGTTCCTTCATGACTTTGGCTGGGGATGTTTAATTAAAATTTTTTCTGTGTCAATTAATATTCTTTTAAGTAATTCGCGTCCTCTGCTGATTCGCGATTTTACTCCGCTTAAAGTTCCGCCCTGAATCTGGCAAATTTCTTCCTGTGAGAATCCTTCTATTTCGAATAAAATGATCGCTTCTTTAGTGGGTAATGAGAGTCTGCTTAATGCTTTATACAGTTCCTTGACTTCAAATGTTTGTGTTGTATTTATGTTTTGAGGGTAAACCGGAATTAAATCCTCGTCAAATTCAGTATAGCGGTGTTGTCGTTTATGTAATTCTGTGATCAACCTGCTCGCTGTTCTGAATAGGTAGTAGATGAAGGATTCTTTTTTTTCTATAGTATCAAATTTCTCATAAACCCTTAATAGCGTTTCGTTTATAATATCCTTGACATCATCTTTGTCGTATACAGCGGCCTGCACGTACCTGGTTAACCGGGCATGTGATTTCGAATATAAACCCATAAACTCTTCCTGCTTTGAGGCTAAAGTTTTATCCATAATTCGGGCGATCTTATCTCAGTAAGATGTAATTATCAGAGAAAAGTTGCAGAAAATAAAAATAAATAATTTATTGATTGGTAGAGAGTTTTTATCATATTTGACCAGTTAAGCACCTATGTTTCGAGCAATAATCTTCAGTATTTTGTTGTTGTGGACGGTTAAACCGGTCCGGGCTCAGAATGTTGAGTTCGTACAGCGCAATTTCCCGGGACAGGAATTGGAATTTAAGAAAGCGTTGAAGGCCTTTAATTCCGGCAGGAGAATTATGGGTAAGATTGAGGTGGATTTTTCTTTGGCAAGGCAGCAATTAGAATTAGCATATCAGTTTAATCCATCCAATGCTGAACTTTGTTATTATTTGGGAATTTGTTTTTTGGAAACCAGTGAACGAAAGAAAGCAATACAATACCTTGAAGAAGCGAAGCGGTTGAATGGGGTGCGAAACGATCTGCTGTTGTATTATCTTGGTTTAGGATATCAACGGGATGCTGATTGGGATAGTGCTTTGAGTTGTTTTAATAGTTACAAGGCTGCATTGTCAGAGAATGACGATAGAGCGTTGGGGATGGTGCAGAAGAGAATTATGGAGTGCAATAACGGACGTTTGTTATCAATGATTCCACAGTCACTTACAGTTAGGAATTTGGGGTTGGCAATTAATTCACCATTTGAAGATTATACACCCTTTATTTCTCCTGATGATTCTGTTTTGTTTTTTACTGCGCGTAGGGTGGATAGTTTATTTATGCCGCAGAATAGTAAGGATGTAACAATGAATGAAGATATATTTCTTTCCAGACGATCAGGTGATGAATGGTCTGTTGCTACGAATGCAGGAAGCGCGATTAACTCACGTTTTCATGATGCTGTTTGTGGTATTCATCCCAATGGAAAAGTACTGATTGTTTTTAAAGGAGATGTAAATGGAGGTGATTTGTTTTATGTAACATTTGAGAATAACCGATGGGGTGTTCTGGAAGATTTTGGTCCTTCTGTAAATACATCTTTTCATGAATCGTCTGCCAGTTTTTCAGCAGATGGTAAGGCCTTATATTTTGTGAGTGATAAGCCGGGAGGATTGGGTGGCAGGGATATTTATGTGAGCAGGTATGTCGACTCATTGAATTCGTGGGGCCCTTCACAGAATTTGGGTGCTGTGATAAATTCTTCTTATGACGAGGAAGGAGTGTTCATGCATCATGAAGGGAATGCATTATATTTTGCGTCAAACGGAATATTATCAATGGGTGGTTATGATTTGTTGAGAAGCGATTTCCGGGAAGGGGTGTGGGCGCAACCGGTGAACCTGGGTGCTCCAATTAATTCACCCGATGATGAAGTGTTTGTTTCTGTTTCTGCATCCGGTGGTGAAATATATTTTTCTTCGGTACGTGAAGGTGGCTTCGGCGGCAAGGATATTTATTGTGCTTCATTGGCATTACAGTCGTTGGAAGCAATAAGTGATTCTATTAAAATTAATTCGCCAATTGAGGTTGATTCCCTTCTTGTTTTGCAATCAGATAAACAGAAACTAAATCCGAATGCACATGGAGGACCTTCGGAATCTGGTGTCGACAGAAAGAAACAGGATTCTTCCTTGCCCGGATCATCCGGTTCGTTTATGAATGATTCTGCATTGAATCATGGGGATAGTTCAGTTGTTTTTGAAGATGGATATGTTTTTGAGGTAGAGAATGTAGTGCCTGAGGAGAAGTTTACGCAATTGGATTCCGCAAAGACATCTTATTTGAAGTATAAGGCCAAATCAATAGATGCATTGTTTCGTACCATTTATTTTGAAAGCGGTAAATCATTGCTTCCCGGTGACGGAGATAGTACGATGGATGCGGTGGCAGCTTATTTATTGACTCATCCAGCTGTACGTTTGTTTATTGTAGGTCATACGGATAATTCGGGAGATGAAATGTTGAATTTGCAGTTATCGTATAAGCGTGCTGAAATCTTCTATGAGGGTTTGTTAGATCGAAAGATACCTGCCGATCGTTTGGCGTTTTCCGGCGTTGGAGAATTATTTCCTTCGATAGATTTTGAGGGACAACAAGACAATTGGAAGAATCGTCGAATAGAACTATGGTTGATGGATAAATAGACTTATTTTTTTGTTCAAATAATTTTAATTTTCCTGCAACTTTTCAGGGTGTTTTTATTCTTACTGTTTAAACCCCCAGCCATATGAAAATCTACTCATCCCTCATCTTCGTTCTCTGTTGGCTGTTTTTTCCTCACTTATCTTCTGCTACAATAACTATTGATTCCGTAAGCACGGTTTCAAGTACCTGCACGAATAATGGAGTTGCGACGGTTTATGCGACAGGTAACTCTGGAGGGGCATTACTCTATGCTATCACCGCAGGACCTGTATTAGCTCCTATTCAAAACAGTAATGTGTTTGCTTCATTGTATCCGGGAAGTTACATTGTGAGGGTATATGATGTTAATTTTGATAGCCTGGATTATTCGTTCCAGATTACCGGGTTCTATGAGCTTCCTGATTTTGATTTGGAAGGAGTGGATCCGACTTGTCCGGGATTTGTTGATGGAAGTATTTCAGTTATTGTAGATTCAACCAAAGGCCTGGGACCGTATGTATATGAGATAGTTTCCCCGATTTCTGTTCCCCAGCAGAGTTCGCCCGTTTTTTCAAATTTGTCGGCGAATACATATTTCGTCCGTGTAACGGATGCCTGTGGAAATTATCAGACCCGCACAGTGATCCTTTCGAATACAGGAACTGGGTTGAATAGCAATGGTTTTATGATTCCTTCGCTGTTGAAAATCGGATGTGATACGATGCGAGTACAACTTGTCATTTATTTGTTTAAAGAGAAGTGGAATCAGCCCTTAACAATAACGTATAATTCCTCTGCCGGAGTAATTACCAAGCAGGCGACTCTGAATGTGTTGGATACAATCGTTAGTGTTCCGGCCGTTTTTGAAATTGTTGATACAATACCGGGATTGACGTATGGTGATTTTTTGAATATTCAATTGACCGATGTATGTGGTGAATCTGTTTCATCTGCGTTAAATACCGTTGCGCCTTATGAATTCGTTGTTAATTTTTCACCAACTACTGTAAATTGCATCTCAACTTACACCGGTTATTTGTCATTGAAGAGTTATCCGGCTTACCCATATGATTATACTACTCCGATTGCCCCTCTGTCTTTCGTTTTAACGGATCCATTGAGTGGTCAAGTTGTTGATTCCGGGTCATGTAATTTTCAGTATTGTGGATTGTCGTTGATTTCACAAACACCTGGAAATACGTACAGTCTTACTGTTACGGATGGTTGTGGTCAGGTGTGGCAGGATTTTGTTACATGGCCGGTTTCCAGTGTGCCGGTGGTAAATGTTTATCCTTCCATTGGTTGTCTGGATTCTACTGCTACTCTTGGGTTTGAATGTCTGGGTTTCCAATCGACTCCATGGTTGACAGTTTTATCGGGTCCGGCGATTTCTGGAAGTACAAAACCTTTTTATGCTTTTCAGGATACTATCATCTATCCGCAAGTATTTTTCCCTGGAATTCCGGGGATGTTTTATGTGAAGGATTTCCCCGTTGGCTTTTATACATTTCAAGTAGAAGATTCTTGTGGTAATTTAGTGACAGGGTCGTTTCAGGTGGAAGATTATATGGTAGCAAATTTTGGTTTTGAATGGTATGTAAAACCAAGTTGTTTGAATAACAATACGATCTTTTATAATTTTATGTTGGGTACTGCCGGAGCGATCTTTGCTACTTTAACCGATTTGGCTACGAATCTGGTTGTAGCTAATTTCCCCCTTCCATATCAGCTGGATTCACTCACTACGGTACCAATAGGGAATTATGCATTGGATATATATTACCTGAATTATATGGGAGGTGGGCAATATTTTGATGATGGATTAACTAACGGTAAAGATTGTTGGGTGGTTCATGATACTATTAATATTCTTCCGTATACTAATAATTCGTTCATGACGAACAGTACTGTGTTTTGTAATGGTGATTATTATTTATCTATCGAAGTGGATTCTACGCGAGGTGTACCTCCATACCGATATGCCATTATTAATGGTCCGCAGTTGTTTCCATTGCAGGATTCTTCCTTTTTTCTGATAAATTCTTTTGGCAATTATTTAATAAGTATGGAGGATGCCTGTGGGAATAATTATACTCAGCAGATATCTGTAACGTCTGATTCTATTTCGCCTATTGTAAAAAACGGATATTTCTGTGAAGGGAATTTTGGATCTCTTTCGTTGGTTTCATCTCCCTATTTTACGCATAACTGGCATTTGCCTGACGGAAATGTGGTGACTGGCGATTCACTATACTTTCAACCTTTTACAACTGCTGATACCGGACAGTATGTGGTGACTACAGTCGTAAATATTAATGGCTGTACTGATTCGATTACTTCTACGTTTTATTTGTCCGGTAAGGATAGTGTTGTGCAATCTCTAACTGTTTGTGAGGGGGATTCGGTGGCTGTGGGCTCAAGTTGGTATACTCTTCCGGGGCAATACAGAGATACATTGTCAGGTTTTTTCGGGTGTGATAGTCTGGTGATAACACAGTTGTCTTTTCAGCCCTTAACAGTAGATAGTATAGCGATTGCGTTATGCTCTGGAGATAGTTTGCTGATTGGGTCATCGTATGTTTCATTGCCCGGGATATATGTAGATACCGTTGTTACAACAGGCAATTGCAAGGTAATAGAGGTTACAGAGGTTTCGGTGGCAAGTTTTGTTGATAGTATTGCTGCGGTAATTTGTTCAGGGGATTCATTTCTGTTTGGTGGAGTGAATTATTATGCTGCCGGTATTTTTACGGATACGCTGCTTTCTACTATTGGTTGCGACAGTCTTATAGTTCTGGAGTTGTCTATTGCATCATTAGTGGTGGATTCATCTGTTGTTTCCATCTGTAATGGAGATAGTTTGCTTGTTGGTTCGAATTATTATTCATCTCCCGGAATTTATACTGATACCTTGCAGGTTTCGGGAAATTGTAAAGAAGTTAAAATTACATCGCTAACTGTAATTGAATATTCAGATAGCATTTCTGCAGTAATCTGTGAGGGAGATTCATTCCTCGTCGGAAATATTGTACATACATTGGCCGGTGTGTATACTGATACACTGACGTCCGTTTCCGGTTGTGATAGTATTGTCGTATTAGATCTCTCATTTTCGCCTTTGCAGATTGATTCTATTGCGGCGGAATTATGTGATGGGGATACGTTGATCGTAGGTAATAGTTTTTATGTTTACCCTGGTGTGTACGTGGATACTATTTCCGTTTCTGGTAATTGTGTGAAAGTGCAGGTAACATCATTGGAAATTAAAACTTTGATCGATTCAGTTACTGGGGTGCTTTGTCAGGGTGATTCATTTACATTGGGAAATACTGTTTATTTGAATTCAGGTGTTTACACACAGGTGTTTAATTCTTCATCCGGTTGTGATAGTATCGTTGTGGCAGATTTAACATTTGTTGCCGGGGGAACTTCATTCGTAACCGACACTCTATGTTTCGGTGATAGCCTTTATTTCGATGGTGATTATCTAACTGTCTCAGGATTGTATTCAGATACTCTAAACTCCGGAGATTGTGATAGTGTTCTTCTATTGCATTTGACCGTGTTACCGGCTATGTCATTGGCAATTACATCTTCCGCTTCACAGGTCCCTGCTGATTCATCTGTATTCCTTTCTGGTACCTCCTGTATCGGTTGTACTTATTTATGGTCCGGTGCTGCTACGTTTAACAACCCAATAGTAAGCAGTACTTCAGCTGTTCTCGATTCTTCAGCCTTGCTTTACTATTCAGTGACTTCTCAAGGTAATTGTCAGTTTGTGGATTCAGTTTTCATTGAAGTTATCTACACTATGGAAACTGATACCTGTGATCAGGCTGCTTTGTTTATTCCAAATGCATTTACACCTAATAATGATGGTGTCAACGACAAGTATCGGATTAACGGACAATTTTTGAATATCTTAAATTATAAAATCTATAATCGTTGGGGAGAATTGGTCTATGTTTCGAATAACAAGGACGGGGAGTGGGATGGGAATTTCAGAGGCGTAAAATGTCCGGCTGGTGTATATGCTTACATTGTGGAGTTCGAGAATTGTGTAAGTCAGAGACTGGAATTTAGTAAAGGGTTTATTACTTTGATGGAATGATTGAGAATATGGTATGTCAGTTTAGTGTATATTGGCTTTATTTACCTCCGTACTACACATTACATAGACATTTGTCCTAACAACTATTGGGTAGCAGCGGCATTATAACATCGATTTTTATTGATTTTTATTATTGATTTCTCATAAATATTGCCTTTTCGACAGGGAAAATGGCATCTTAAGTGGATTCTGCAAATGGCTATTGTATAATATTATTTTTTTACCTACATTTGGTTGAAGACAATTCCCATGAATACTATTAAAAAAATCCTCTTTAACGTGATTTGCTGATGCTAATTAAATTATTTCATTAAACTTACTTCTCTAAACCTATTTATCATGCCTAACTATTCAAAAACCCCTGAAACTATTGTTTTACGTGGCTATGAGTCATCCACTCTTCGATTGATCCATCAAACTACTCAAGAGACCATTGATCTTAATGAAACTGAAAGTGGATTATGGGAGCAAAGAGATTTCGAAAATATGAACGGACTGTTTGGCCGGTTAAATGAAACGGGTTTTGTAAAGCCTATTGATTTTGCCACTCATATTTTGGAGCCTCAGTTTGATCATATATTTCCTGCTATAAAAAGTATTTATGTAAAGTGGTATGAAGAGTCGCCTGACATGATCGTTTTGTTTAATTCTGAATCGATGCGGACTAATAATCCCTTACTTGTGTTGGGAGCATATGGTAGTTTATGCTGGCGCGGCATAATGGAAGGTCTTTCGGTTGATCAGATTCGTATTGCTGCTTTGCAGGAATTTGGTGTGGATGAAGTAATTCCTTTTCTGAAACGACTGGCTTCACTGAATTTTATAAACGCTATTCCGGAGTTGGATATTATAGATTCAGGTGAAGAGAAGATAGTAAAGGAGTTCTCTGCTCCTGATGTACAG
>Ga0075163_10003145_pt1 | contig 22271 bp, 17 predicted proteins | sample JI1023141ADNA_FD_71478 | JGI IMG/M metagenome (GOLD analysis project Ga0075163, IMG submission 71478) | Wastewater effluent complex algal communities from Wisconsin, to seasonally profile nutrient transformation and Carbon sequestration -... | ecosystem: Engineered > WWTP > Effluent > Algae... | reverse complement strand
TCCGCGGCGATTACCGAGTCGGCAACTGACCGTTCGACACGAACTGGTCATAGCTGTCGAAGCTCTCGCCGTCCTGCCACGACTGATCCCAGGCCCGTGGTTCTGCGCTTTCCAGCAGCAAGAGGGTGAGGACACGGTCACGCGCAGCGTAGCTGTGCTTGAACTCGCGCAGCTTCATGTGCGGTCCCTCTTCGGCGCACCAGATCGACGCGGGGATCTCGACGCCGTCGAGTTCCTGCATCACGCTCATATCGCCGGCCAGCGTGCCGGGCAGGGGCTCCTGCGGATCGCCTGTGCGCCGAACGCGCGCTCGCGTAAGGACCGCCTTCTTGCTACGCCATTCGTACTTGATGAAGCCGTTGTCCCAATAGACCAGGATCGCGCGCTGTTCGGTGTACTTGATGAAGCGGATGCACAGCGCCTCGAACGAGACTTTGAAGCGCTTGGCTATGGCGCCGAGGCAGCGCATGTCGATCCGCTGGCCCGCGATCATTTCGCGCAGGACATCGCCTGGCATCAGTAGGTTGCTTGCGAAGTCGTCGGCTTCGCGCTCGATGACGCGCATGGTGTCGTGGCCGGAGTAGACGCTCTCCTTGTCGCAGTTGAAGAGGCTCTGCTGTTCGCGGTGAAGGATGAAGTGGCCCAACTCATGGGCGACCGTGAATCGGCGGCGCTCGGGACTGGCGCTGTCGTTGTAGAAAATGCCCCACTCGGCCGCGTCTTCCGGGTTGCGCACCAAGCTGCCCTCGAACCCACTGATGTCGAGCGGCATCGGCGCCTTGATTTCCCGAACATCCTTGCCATAGGGCGTGGTCGGCAACATCTGCCGGACGACGTCGAGATCGATGGCCTCGGGCATGTCCCCGGCATGCCAAGCTCGTAACCACTTCAGAACCTTGGCAGCGGCCGTGAAGCCGTTGAGGGCTGTTGCGCTCACTCCTTGGTCCCGCCCTCGCCACGGTCGGGGAACATCAACTTGAGCGCCTTGCGAAAGCGATCCTTTTCCTCTTCCGTCATGCCGGCGTAATCGCGGAAGAACTGGACGTCCTCGAGACTGGCCTGGGGCACCTTGTCCAGCGATTCGCCCATCAGGTCCTCCATCGTCACGCCCAGCACCTTGGCCAGCGCGTGAACCCGTTCGGCCGAGGGGCGTTGCCCCTCCTTCATCTCCAGTTCCCAGATGTACGCCTTGGTGCAGCCGACCGCGTCGGCCACCTGCTGCAAGGTCAGCTTCTTCGCCTCGCGCAAGCGCCGCAGGCGTAATCCAAACGCCGAAGCCATGGCGATGTCCCCGTCTCGAATGAACAGTCAGTGTATGAAACCAAGACTGACAGTATAGCCACGAGATACCAAAGAGCGCTAGATGTTCCCCGTTGATTGACAAGCGGAAATGAGCGGGACAGAATCACGCTGTATCTCGCTGCTTTACTACGGCGGGAACATTGTTCAGTAAACCGCAGTCGCCGGCTCGCGCACCCGCCTCATCGGTCCGCAGACCTCCGACGCCTCTTCGGAAAGGACCGAGAAGATGAAGAAGACCTTTGTCGACGTGCTGCTTGAGCTGCCGGTGGACACCGCGCTGCGCAACTTTCTGACGGGCCACGGCCTGGCGATGCCCGATGACTTCGCCTGGGATGAAACGGCATCGACATCGCAGGCGCTGGTGGACGCCATCCGCACCTGGGCGGACGTTCCCGCCAGGGATCGTCTGATCGGCAACTTGATGGCCAGCGTCCAGCTCGGTGACGGCGCCGGCAAACAGGCCTTGTTCCAGGCCGCAGCCAGCGACGGCGGTGCTCTCATGGGCCTGGTGGCGTGCCAGAGCGATGTCCACCGCTCGTTCTGGCTGTACGCGAACCACCCGGACCTGTTCGAGCGCGCCTGCGAATTCGACTACCTGGAGCGCAACGGTACACAGGCGCAGCAGCACGACCTCGGGGTGAAGCGCCAGCCGCGCACCTCGGATGCTGACCTGGCAGGCCTGCGGCAGGCGATCTCGGCGTTCTACCAGCGCGAGTTGCAGTGCGGCGACGGCAGCGCGGCCTACGTGGTCGAGCGCAGCCCCGGCGTCTTCCTGCTGACGGTCCACGTTAAGGATCTGGCCATGCTGCGCCTGGAGTTCGAAGGCGCGACCCTCATGCGCCGCGTCGGCAACCCGAACATCCACATGGTGCTGGAGTACGCCGTCGCCACCGGCGTGGTGCGCACCCTGGTCCGGGGCGGCGCGAAGTACCACCAGATGTTGGTCGATGCGTTCGCGGAGCACCTACTGGGCGTGAAGGTGGAGCCGCATCGCATCAAGCCGCCGACGCTGGACCTGTCGGTGCTGCGCCTGGGCTTCGACGTGCCCAAGGCCGTGGCGGACGGCTTCGCCGCCCTGCAGGTGAAGTCGATCTCGGTGCTGAGTCCGGATACCGCCCTGAAGCTGGACTGCACGGCGATGGCGTCCAGCGAGCAGCGGTGCGTCACCGAACTGCTGCAGGACGCCTTCCCCGGCGAGGACCCGCTGGCCCGCGGCTGGCTGGTCACGGCGGCGCGCATCAACCTGTACTACCCGCCCGAACTCGGCAAGTCGCGCTCGAAGGTGATTACGGTGGAGGTGACGCGTCGCGGCCGCCTGAACCTGTACAAGTTCGACGCGGCGCTGCAGGCGAAGCTGGAGGGCTATCTCGTCGACTTGGGCATCCTGCAGGCGGGGCAGACGCTCAGCGCCCAGGAGGCGCCGCCAGAGGCCGGCACGGTGAACCAGCAGCCGGTGTACGAGGACTGACCGGTGGCGGCGCATGACGCCTGGGCCTTGGTGTGCCGTCTGTTCGTGGTCGGCACGCCGGTGCTGCGCGCATCGCTGTCGCCCCGCGAGATCAGCGCCTTGCCCGCCCTCGGGCGCGCGGTGCTGCCGGCGGCGCTGGACCAGCGATTCGTGCTCTGCCCGTACTGCCAACAGCACCGAGCGCAGGTCTGGGGTGACGGTCGTGGCGGGCGCACCTGCCATTGCCCGGAGTGCGGACCGGTGTCGGTCGCGGCCGACGACGTGGCCGCGCTGGTGCTGGACGAGGATTGGCTGCGCCAGAAGCTGCGCCTCGCGCTGGAGATCGAGAGCCGCGATGGCGTCGACGATCTCGGCGCTGGCGTGTGGCGGCTGGGTGACTCACGACGCTCGCCGGTGCTGCTCGCACGCGACATCGTTCGTCTGTGGCGCGAGCCAGCGCTGCTGGACCGGGTGCGCGTGGCCGGTGGCGACATCCGGGTGATCACGCCGAAGCCCCGCGAGACGCGTGGTGCCCCCTTCGGGGCGGGCGTGGAATGGCTGGCGCTGGAGGATCGGTTTGCCTTCTATGGCGGCGGCATCGCATTCATCAGCGCAGGCGGTGCCCGCGGAACGGCAGGAGTGGTCGCCCCGACTACACCGGTGCATGGGCCGTTCTCTGAAGACTTCAGGTGGGTGACGCTCCCCGACTGGCCGGATGGACCGATCCGCTGCACTGACGGCCAGGCGGCGGTGTTCAAGTCTCTCTGGTCGTTCAAGGGCGAGCCCGTGACGGCTGAGCGGGTCATGCAGCGCGCCGACCTGGACAGCGACAAGCCGATCGATGTGTTCAAGGTGAAGGCGCGCGACAAAGGCAAGCCCGAAGCCGAGGGCCCGCTGGCCGCCTACCGTGCCCTCGTGGTCACGCAGAAGCGTCAGGGTCTGTACTCGATGCCCGAAGCCGCAACCCCGACCACTGCGTCGGCCTGATGCCCTGGTCATCCAAGCGCGATGGACAACCGATGGCAGTGACGCACGCGCAAGTCATGGCCACGAAAGGCCGCCTGCGTGTGCTCCGGCGAAGAAGTTGGCGCAGGTTTTGAGAGAACTGAGAGCAGAAGAGAGTCGAACCGGGCGACTTCAGGACGCCGGGCCGCCACGGCGTGGCACATGCAGATCGGCGCCGTACCCCGCGTGGTGTCGCGGAACCCGGAAATGAAAACGCCCAACCGATAGAGGTTGGGCGTTGAATGGTGGTGGCCTGGGACGGAATCGAACCATCGACACGCGGATTTTCAATCCGCTGCTCTACCAACTGAGCTACCGGGCCAACAAGCTGCTTATTATAGCAATGCTCCCAGCGTTTTCTCAGGTCGCGACGGCTCCGCTCCGGCGCCCGCGAGACAGATCGACGCCCAGTTGCTTGAGCTTGCGGTAGAGGTGCGTGCGCTCCAACCCGGTCTTCTCGGCCACGCGCGTCATGGAACCGCCCTCTTTGGCGAGATGGAACTCGAAGTAGGCTTTTTCGAACGCGTCCCGTGCGTCACGCAGGGGTCTGTCGAGCTCGAAAATCCGTTGCCCCTGTGGCGTCAGGTCGACGGTGGCGGGAAGGGACTGCCCCCCTGTCATGGCGGCTTCCACCGTCAGGTCAGCTGCGGAGACGGTCAGATCACCGGGGTCTATCGCTTCGGCCACTGGCCGGCGCGCCGCAGTCATGTCCCGCGCAATGGCCTGCTCCACGGCTTTCAGCAACTTCTGCAGGGTGATGGGTTTTTCCAGAAAGGAATACGCACCAATGCGCGTGGCTTCGACAGCGGTATCGATGGTGGCGTGGCCACTCATCATGATGACTGGCATGGTCAATTGGCCGGTGCCTCGCCACTCCTTCAGCAACGTCACGCCATCGGTGTCCGGCATCCAGATATCGAGCAGCACCAGATCAGGCCGCGCCCGCTGGCGCGCGGCGCGCGCCTGGGCAGCGTTCTCGGCAAGTTCGACGGCATGGCCTTCGTCATTCAGGATCTCCGACAGGAGATCCCGGATGCCCAACTCGTCGTCAACCACCAGAATGTTGGCCATGTTGGAGTGAGTTTCCTTTTCTTGATGCGGGCCCGTCGATCATCGACCACGGCCGGGCGCTGGCTCGAATGATAACGATACTTGCGCACCGGCAATTCGCCCATCGCTGATGCGATTGGATACATCGATGCGCGCGGCGTGTTCTTCCGCGATCTTCTTGACGACAGCCAGCCCCAGTCCTGTTCCCTTGGCCTTGGTAGTGACATAGGGTTCGAAGGCTCGCTTGAGAATGGCATCCGGAAACCCATGTCCATGATCGATCACGCTCATGCGTACGCGATGCGAAGTCTCCAGCCACTGCGTGCGAATGACGACTCCGCTGACACCGCAAGCACCGCTGCTGGGCCCAGAACCCGGCATCTCGGCGGCACCCGACGCATCGAGCGCGTTCTGCACCAGGTTGTGGATCACCTGTCGCAACTGCTGGGCGTCACCCAGGATGGACGGACAAGTGCTGTCGCGCTCGAAGCGCAGCGGCACCGATCCGTCCTGCGTCACGCGGTCGCCGGTCGCCCCATACAGATGCAATACCTCACTGATGAGTTCGTTGAGGTCGAGCGATTTCAGTTGGGCTGCAGGCAGGCGCGCATAGTCACGAAATTCGTTGACCAGGCGCTTCATGGCGTCCACTTGATCGACGATGGTCCGCACGGATTTGACCAGCATCGCTCGATCCTGGTCCGGCAGTTTGTCGGCCAGCTTGTGCTCCAGCCTCTCGGCGGAGAGCTGGATCGGTGTCAGCGGATTCTTGATTTCGTGCGCCAAGCGCCGCGCCACTTCACCCCAGGCCTGTGCGCGCTGAGCTGACACGATCTCCGAAATGTCATCGAAGACCAGCAAGCGCAATCCCCCGGGCAGCCCGGCCCCTCTGGCGACCACGGAGACGGTGTCGGTATTCGATCCGCCGGCATTGCCGTAGAGCTCGAACGACTCCTGCCAGTGGTCCAGTCCGTGTTCCGCGCGCTCACCTTCGAACTCGGCGAACTGGCGCTGCACATCGCTGGCAAAGGCCTCGAGTCCTGACAGCGCCGCCAGCGGCCGGCCCGTGCTGGCCGCCAGCGGCGAACGCAGGATGCGGGTGGCTCCCGGGTTGGATGATTGGATGATGCCCCGGCGGTCCAGCACGATCACGCCTGCGGTCAGGTTGTCCAGGATGGTCTGCAGGTTGGCACGCGCGGCATCGACTTCACGCATGCTCGAATCGACGGCAGCACGGGCATCGGCCAGCTGCTGGGTCATGTCGGCGAACGAGCGCGTGAGCCCCACCAGTTCGTCACGTCCGGGCAACACGACTTTGGGCCGCAGGTCCCCTGCAGCGACCTGGCGTACGCCATCGGCCAGCATGAGCAGCGGCGTGGCCAACTGCTTGCCCAGCACGACGGCCAGCAGGACAGCACCGAACACAGCCAGGAACAGGCTCAATGTTAATGTCCCGATGTACATGCGGCGCAAGCCAGCCCGACTCAAGGCACGCTCTTGGTACTCCCGGTTGGCATCCTGCACAGCCAACGCGTGCGCCACCAGCGCTGTCGGCAAAGGTTGCACGGCCAATACCAGGCGCTGCTCGTCCAACAAACCGATCGATCGGCCACTGACGGCCGCCAGCGCGCGGATGTGCGCCGCCGGCGCGCGCGTTCCCGCTGTCGAAGACGAAATGTCATCAATGCCCTCGATCTGCGTCACCACGCCCTGGATGCGGACATTGCGCAGCAACTGAGCGGTCGGTCGATCAGGGGCAAGCTCGAAGCGGGATTGACCGGTACTGGCAATCAACCGGCCTGAACTGGTCCAAAGGCTTGCATCGGTGGCACCGACCTGGGCACGTAAACGTTCCAAGGACAACGCCGCGAGCGCGTCGGGCGTGTCCGCCAGCTGCGCCGATGCCATGCGCAACTGGCTACCAAATTCACGCGCCTGCGTTTCCAAGGAGGTTCGCGCCAGTGTCAAACCCGAATCGAGTGCGCCCTCGACTTTGACATCAAACCAAGACTCGATGGAGCGCGACACGAACTGGTAGGACACCACGTAGATCAACAGTCCAGGCAACACGCCGACCAAGCCGAAGATGGCCGCCAGCTTGATTAACAGCCTGCTGCCGAACTTGCCTCTTCGCAATCGCGACAACAGGCGATAGATGCCCCAAAGGATGACCAGGGCCAAGACCACCGCCACCACGACGTTGATGACAAACAGGCGCGCGTAGTAGTGCTCATAGAGCAGTCGATTGTTGGTGGCCTGCGCGAGCAGAAAGATGAGCACCAAGCCAATGCCGACCATTGCGGCGACCGACAGCCGCAAGGCCCATCGCGCCAGCCTCCTGCGCTGCGGATACTCTGCCCCATCAACGCGGCTTGGCTCGGTCACCGACTGGCCTCCTGGGTCAGATCGATGCGTCGCTCCACTGAAAGATGCCAATCGGACTGCCCAACGGCGCCGATCTGAAACGTGCGCGGCAGTTGCGTGGAATCCAGGCGAAATCTGAAATTCAGCATCTGCCGCCCTCCGCTTTCCAGCTCCGAAGGATCGGCAATCTTCCAGCGTTGAAGGCGCTGCACGGCCGCCATGGTTTCAGCAAGGGAGTCGTAGTGCTGCGTCAGGCTCACACCCAGACCCGCATTCACCAGCGGCTCGGCGGAGGTATTCAATCGCCAGCGCCGCGTGAGCGGCTGGTAGGCCACGCGCATGTAGCGCTGGGCCGATGCCACCTCTTGGTCATACCAGTACCAGCGCTCACGCATCACGCTGACGTCGGCGACGAAATGGACGGGAATGCCCTTGAGGAGCGCATCCTGCACCGCTGAGGTCAGATCGAAGCGCACCTGGGCCGAAAGAAACAGTCCTTCGTCAGTACGCTCGACGCGCAGCGTCGTCAAATCCGCCCTTGCATCAGCGCGCGCGGCGATAGCGGCGCCCAACATCCACGCCAGGATAGCCCACCTAAGCCGGCGGCTAGCGTGGACGCTTTTGCAGCAGCGCATAGAAGAAACCGTCTTCGTCACGATTTCCATTGTCTCCAACCGGGCACGTTTCGCCATCAGCCAAGGGCAACAGATGCCCTGGCGCACCCAGCGGCACCGCATCGGTGTTGCGCGCAAGGAACGCCGCGATGCGTTCCGCCCCCTCTTGCCTGAAAACGGAGCAGGTACAGAAAAGCAGCCGTCCCCCTGGCACGACCAACGGCCACAACGCAGCCAGCAGCCGATCCTGCTGAGCAGCGAGTTGCGCGATATCCGATTCACGCCGCAGCCAGCGCACATCCGGATGGCGGCGCACGATGCCTGACGCGCTGCATGGCGCGTCCAGCAGGATGGCGTCAAAGGGCTCACCATTCCACCAACTCTCGACATGGGCTGCGTTCGCCACGAGGACATCGGCGTCCAGGCCCAGACGAGACAGGTTGTCGACGACACGCCTGCTGCGCTCGGCATCCACATCGATCGCCGTCACTCTTGCTTCGGGGCAATGCTCGAGCAGATGCGCCGTTTTTCCGCCTGGCGCGGCGCAGGCATCCAGCACTCTCGGCGTCGTCACATCCATTCCAGAGAGCAGCAACGGCGCGGCGCGCTGGGCCGCAGCCGATTGCACCGAAACCCATCCTGCGGCGTGGCCAGGGATGTCGCGCACCGGTCGTGACCGATCGAGTTGGACAGCGGCCCCATCGATCACCTGGGCAGGGATACCTGCACTGGCCAACCGGTCGCAAAACGCTTGTACTGAAATGCGGCGTGTATTGACGCGCAACACCATCGGAGCTGGGCTCTGTGCTATCCCCAGGATCGATCTCCAGTGCGCTGGATGATCGCGCTGCAGGCGCTCCACCCACCAGTTCGGATGATTCCATCGCGCCACGGTATTGCTCAAGAGCGGCCCCAGCAGTTCCTCTCGCTCGCGCAGAAAGCGGCGCAGGCAGGCATTCAGAAATGCCGCGGATGAGCGCAGACTGGCATGGCGTTTGGCCGCTTCTACCGTCTGATCGACCAAGGTGAAAGCGGGGTACAGCGTTCCGCCATCAGACGCCATGAGCGCCAAGGAAGTACACAACAAGGCGTCAGCGGCCGGGGATGGGCGGCGCTGCACCACCCGATCCCGCACGGCCTCGGCCAACCCCAGCCGCCGCAGTGCATGAAACGACAACGCCTGGACCCCAGCGCGCAGATCGGGTACCACGGTCTCGAGCAACGAAGTCATTGATCGTCCGCCACGCACCCCTTGGATCATCCAGGCCACAGGTAGAAGCAGGCGCCACAGGGGCGGTGCTGTCTGCGCATCAACGGGTATGTGCAAATGATCTGATTTCACGACTCAACGATCCTTGCTCCAGCGGTTGAGTGATCCGGCCATGCGAAAACCAAACATCTTCGCCAGCAACCAGGCTGGAAACTGGGCAATGGCCGCGTTGTAGATTTCCACGGCCTCATTGAAGGCAGTGTTCAAGGGAAGCGTCTGGTGCAGCAACTGCATCCACTTGGCCTGCAAACGTTCTGCCGAGGGATGGGTATCTGGTGGTACAGCGTCTCGCATGGCACTTTGCCAGGCAGTGTCGAGTGCGTCTTGGGCCAGCACCAAACTGTCCATGGCAGCGCCATCGACTGGTTGCGTGCGTGCTTGTGCCAAGGCAAGCGCAAACTGCTCGCTGGCCGCACTGAGGCGCGCCCAGGAAGCCATCACCTCGTCCTGCAATTCACCGGGCGTGGTCTGCGGACCACCTCGCATGGATTCCGGCAGGCAACTCTGCACCCACACCAACTGGCGCACCAGCAACTGGTCCAGCGCAGCAAAGGCCTTGCCGACCGCCGCGTGCAAGCGCACCAAGCGATTGTGGGCGCCCACCGCCCAGAAAAACAGCAACGCCGCAGCCAGAAAAACCAATAGCGATAAACTCAGCATAGACGGGATCACCAGAAATATCCCCACGCTCGGCTGCTTCGCTTACTGCACGACCCGCCGAGGGAACACTTTTTTTGGAGTGGCCGGGCGTAGAAAAGGCGCCCTCACCGCTTTCCTAGCAAGTGCAGGGCGCCTTCATGGCACGAGCAGCGATCAGTCCGCTGCGGCTCCGTGGTCGGCGCCCGCGACATCGCCAGCCTCGACACCCTCGGCCACGCCCGCCAGTTCGGCCGCTTCGGCCTCGGCAATGGCACGACGCTCGGCTTCGTCCATCTGATCCTTGACCTTGCGCGCCTGATGGTAGGCCAAACCGGTTCCGGCCGGAATCAAACGACCGACGATCACGTTTTCCTTCAGCCCGCGCAGTTCGTCGCGCTTGCCCATGATCGCCGCCTCGGTCAGCACGCGGGTGGTTTCCTGGAAGGATGCCGCGGAAATGAACGAATCCGTGGACAGCGAGGCCTTGGTGATGCCGAGGAGCAGGTTGTTGTAGGTTGCGGGCACCTTGCCCTCGGCACGCAGGGCATCGTGGGTGTCCAGCATCTCGCTGCGCTCGACCTGCTCACCGGCGATGTAGCTGGAATCGCCCGGGTTGTCGACCACGACGCGGCGCAGCATCTGGCGAACGATCACCTCGATGTGCTTGTCGTTGATCTTCACGCCTTGCAGGCGGTAAACGTCCTGCACCTCATCGACGATGTAGCGGGACAGCTCTTCGATGCCCAGCAGACGCAGGATGTCCTGCGGATCAGCAGGTCCATCGACGATGCTTTCGCCCTTGTTCACCACCTGGCCTTCGTGCACGAGGATGTTCTTCTCCTTGGGAATCAGTTCTTCCCATACCTTGCCGTCCGGGTCGGTGATCTGCAGGCGAATCTTGCCCTTGGTCTCCTTGCCGAACGAGACGGTCCCGGTCAGTTCAGCCAGCACGCCCTTGTCCTTGGGCGAGCGGGCCTCGAACAGTTCGGCCACGCGCGGCAGACCGCCCGTGATGTCGCGCGTCTTCTGACCTTCGACCGGAATCCGTGCCAGCACCTCGCCGGGGCCCACGTCCTGGCCGTCGCGCACCTGGATCAGTGCGCCGACCTGGAAGCCGATGGTCACCGAGTGATCGGTGCCGGGAATCTTCACCTCGTTGCCGTTGGCGTCGACGAGCTTGACCTGCGGCCGCACGATCTTGGCCGAGCCCCGGCGTTTGGGGTCGATCACCACCAGGGTGGACAGGCCCGTGACCTCGTCCACCTGCTTGGCCACCGTGAGGCCTTCCTCCACGTTCTCGAACTTCACGCAACCCGCGAATTCCGTGATGATCGGGCGGGTCAGCGGGTCCCAGTTGGCCAGAATCGTGCCCGCCTTGATCGGCTGGTCGGATTTCACTGTCAGCGTCGCGCCATAAGGCACCTTGTGACGCTCGCGCTCCCGGCCATGCTCGTCATGCACCACGATTTCACCCGAACGAGAAATCACGACCAACTCGCCCTTGCTATTGGTCACATAGCGCATGGTCGCATTGAAACCGATGACACCGTTGGACTTGGCCTCGACGCTGGACGCCACCGCCGCACGCGAGGCTGCGCCGCCGATGTGGAACGTGCGCATCGTCAACTGCGTGCCGGGCTCGCCGATCGACTGCGCCGCGATCACCCCGACGGCCTCGCCCATGTTCACCAGCCCGCCACGGCCCAGATCCCGGCCGTAGCATCGGGCGCAGATGCCGAACCTGGTCTCGCAGGTCAGCGCCGTGCGCACGCGCACCTCGTCGATGCCCGCGTTCTCGAGCTCATCAATGGCGTCCTCGTCCAGCATCTGGCCGGCCTTGACCACGACTTCCTGCGTTTCGGGAGCCACCAGATCTTCCGCTGCGGTTCGACCTAGGATGCGTTCGCGCAGCGACTCGATCACTTCACCGCCTTCGACGATCGCACGCATCAATGATCCATCGCTGGTGCCGCAATCGTCTTCGGTCACCACCAGATCCTGCGTCACGTCCACCAGGCGGCGCGTCAGGTAACCCGAGTTCGCGGTCTTCAGCGCTGTGTCGGCCAGGCCCTTGCGTGCGCCGTGAGTCGAAATGAAGTACTGCAAAACGTTCAAGCCTTCACGGAAATTGGCCGTGATCGGCGTTTCGATGATGGAGCCATCCGGCTTGGCCATCAAGCCGCGCATACCAGCCAACTGGCGGATTTGTGCCGCCGAGCCGCGCGCCCCCGAATCGGCCATCATGTAAATGGAGTTGAACGACTCTTGATCGACTTCCCGCCCATGGCGATCGGTGGTCTTCTGCTTGGCCAGTTGAGCCATCATCACCTTGGAAACCTCGTCGCCAGCCTTGCCCCAGATGTCCACCACTTTGTTGTAGCGCTCGCCCGCGGTAACAAGGCCCGAGACATACTGCTGCTCGATCTCCTTCACCTCTTTCTCAGCGCGCTCGATGATGCTGTGCTTTTCCTTGGGCACCAGCATGTCGTCAATGGCGATCGAGATGCCCGCACGCGTGGCCAACCGGAAACCGTTTTGCAGCAGTTTGTCTGCGAACACCACGGTTTCCTTCAGGCCGCACTTGCGGAACGAAGCGTTGATCAGGCGCGAGATTTCCTTTTTCTTGAGCGCCTTGTTCATCAGCGAGAACGGCAGGCCCTTGGGAAGGATTTCGGACAGCAGCGCGCGGCCGACAGTGGTATCGACCAAGCTCGTCGAAGACGTCAACTCGCCGGTGACCTTGTCCTTGTTCCATTCGGTCAGGCGCACGCTGATCTTCGCCGTGAGTTCCACCACAGCGGCGTCCAAGGCGCGCTGCACCTCTCCGATGTCGGAAAAGATCAGGCCTTCGCCCTTGCCGTTGATGCGCTCTCGCGTGGTGTAGTACAGGCCCAGCACCACGTCCTGCGAAGGCACGATGGAGGGCTCGCCCGAGGCCGGAAAGAGCACGTTGTTGGAAGCCAGCATCAGCGTGCGGGCTTCCATCTGCGCTTCCACCGACAGCGGCACGTGCACGGCCATTTGGTCGCCGTCGAAGTCGGCGTTGAAGGCCGCGCACACCAACGGGTGCAGCTGGATCGCCTTGCCCTCGATCAGGATCGGCTCGAAAGCCTGGATGCCCAGGCGGTGCAGCGTGGGCGCGCGGTTGAGCAGCACCGGATGTTCGGTGATGACCTCTTCCAGGATATCCCACACCACGGGCGTACCGGCTTCCACCTCTTTCTTGGCTGCCTTGATCGTCGTGGCGATCCCCATGGCTTCCAGGCGGGCGAAGATGAAAGGCTTGAACAGTTCCAGCGCCATCAGCTTCGGCAGACCGCACTGGTGCAGCTTGAGGGTGGGACCCACGGTGATGACGGAACGGCCGGAGTAATCGACGCGCTTGCCCAGCAGGTTCTGGCGGAAGCGCCCACTCTTGCCCTTGATCATGTCGGCCAGCGACTTCAGCGCACGCTTGTTGGCGCCCGTCATCGCCTTGCCACGGCGGCCGTTATCGAGCAGCGAATCGACCGCTTCCTGCAACATCCGCTTTTCGTTGCGCGCGATGATCTCCGGCGCCTTCAGCTCCAGCAGGCGACGCAGGCGCGAGTTGCGGTTGATGACGCGGCGATACAGGTCGTTGAGGTCGGAGGTCGCGAAGCGGCCGCCGTCCAGCGGAACCAGCGGACGCAGGTCCGGTGGCAACACGGGCAGCACGTCGAGCACCATCCACTCGGGCTTGATGCCGGATTTCCTGAAGGCTTCGAGCACTTTCAGGCGCTTGGCATTCTTTTTTACCTTGACTTCCGACCCGGTCAAATCGCCGCGCAGCCTCTCGATCTCGATGTCGAGATCGATGTTCTGGAGCAGTTCCTTGATGCCTTCGGCGCCCATGCGCGCGACGAACTCATCGCCATATTCCTTGCGCTTGGCATCGTAGTCGTCCTCGCTCATGATGCTGAATTTCTTCAGCGGCGTCATGCCTGGATCGGTCACCACGTAGGCCTCGAAGTACAGCACGCGCTCGATGTCGCGCAGCGTCATGTCCAGCACCAGGCCCAAGCGCGACGGCAGGGATTTGAGGAACCAGATGTGCGCGCAAGGCGCGGCCAGGTCGATGTGGCCCATGCGCTCGCGGCGCACCTTGGTCTGCGTGACTTCGACGCCGCACTTCTCGCAGATGACGCCGCGGTGCTTCAGGCGCTTGTACTTGCCGCACAGGCATTCGTAGTCCTTGATGGGACCGAAGATCTTGGCGCAGAACAACCCGTCACGCTCGGGCTTGAACGTGCGGTAGTTGATGGTTTCCGGCTTCTTCACCTCGCCGAAAGACCAGGAACGGATCTTCTCGGGCGATGCCAGACCGATGCGGATGGCATCGAAATGCTCGTCCGGCGTAAATTGCTTGAACAGGTCGAGTAGCGATTTCATAGAACTCTTTCCCTATCAAATTAAGAGCGCTCAAGCTCGATGTCCAAACCGAGCGAGCGGATTTCCTTGACCAGCACGTTGAACGATTCCGGCATGCCCGCTTCGATGGAGTGCTCGCCCTTGACGATGCTCTCGTACACCTTGGTGCGCCCTTGCACGTCGTCGGACTTCACGGTCAGCATCTCCTGCAACGTATAGGACGCGCCGTAGGCTTCCAGCGCCCACACTTCCATCTCGCCGAAGCGTTGGCCGCCGAACTGCGCCTTGCCGCCCAGGGGCTGCTGCGTGACCAGCGAGTAGGGGCCCGTGGAGCGTGCATGCATCTTGTCGTCCACCAGGTGGTGCAGCTTCAGAAAGTGCATGTAGCCGATGGTCGTCGGACGCTCGAAGGCTTCGCCGGTCCGTCCGTCATGCAGATAGGCCTGCGTTCGCGTCTCGGTCAAGCCCTTGATCTTGACCACTTCCTCCGGATAGGCCAGCTTGAGCATGGCCCGGATCTCTTCTTCCGACGCCCCGTCGAACACCGGCGTGGCGAACGGCACGCCGCTCGTCAGGTTGCCCGCCATCTCCAGCAACTGCTCATCCGAGATCTTGGTCAGATCCTCCTTGCGGCCGCTGCTGTTGTACAGCTCCTCCAGGAACTTGCGCAGCTTGGCTGTCCGCTCCTCGACCTGCAGCATTTCATTGATGCGCTGGCCGATGCCCTTGCCCGCCCAGCCCAGGTGCACCTCGAGCACTTGGCCCACGTTCATGCGCGAAGGCACGCCCAGCGGATTGAGCACGATGTCTGCCGGCGTACCGTCCGCCATGTAGGGCATGTCCTCGACGGGCACGATCTTCGACACCACACCCTTGTTGCCATGGCGGCCAGCCATCTTGTCGCCGGGCTGCAGGCGGCGCTTGACGGCCAAGTAGACCTTGACCATCTTGAGCACGCCTGCGGGCAACTCGTCGCCCTGGGTCAGCTTCTTGCGCTTCTCCTCGAACGCCAGGTCGAAGCTGTGACGCTGCTGCTCGATCGAGGCCTTGATGCTCTCCAGCTGCGCGGCCACCTCGTCTTCCGCCGGGCGGATGTCGAACCAGTGGTACTTGTCCACCGACGCGAGATAAGCCTTGTCGATCTTCGCGCCCTTCGCGATGCGGTTCGGGCCGCCATTGACGGCCTTGGCCGTCAGCAGCTTCTCGATGCGATCGAAGGCATCGGCCTCGACGATGCGCAATTGGTCGTTCAAGTCCAGGCGGTAGCGCTTGAGTTCATCGTCGATGATCTGCTGCGCACGCTTGTCGCGCTGAATGCCTTCGCGCGTGAACACCTGCACATCGATCACGGTACCCGACGAGCCCTGATCGACGCGCAACGACGTGTCTTTCACATCGCTGGCCTTCTCGCCGAAGATGGCGCGCAGCAGTTTCTCCTCCGGCGTCAGCGTGGTCTCGCCCTTGGGCGTGACCTTGCCCACCAGGGTGTCTCCAGGCTGCACCTCGGCGCCCACGTAGATGATGCCGGACTCGTCCAGGCGGTTGAGCTGCTGCTCCGACAGGTTGGGAATGTCGCGCGTGATCTCCTCGGCGCCCAGCTTGGTGTCGCGCGCCATCACCACCAGTTCCTCGATGTGGATGCTGGTGTAGCGGTCATCGGCCACCACGCGTTCCGAGATCAGGATCGAATCCTCGAAGTTGTAGCCGTTCCAGGGCATGAAGGCGATCAGCATGTTCTGGCCGATCGCGATCTCGCCCAAATCGGTCGATGCGCCATCGGCGATCACGTCGCCCTTGGCCAGCTTGTCGCCACGCTTGACGATGGGGCGCTGATGGATATTGGTGTTCTGGTTCGAGCGCTGATACTTGATCAGGTTGTAGATGTCCACACCCACTTCACCCGCCACGGCCTCGGCGTCGTTGACGCGGATGACGATGCGCGTGGCATCGACATAGTCCACCACGCCGCCGCGTTTGGCGGTCACCACGGTGCCGGAATCGATGGCCGCCACGCGCTCGATGCCGGTTCCCACGAGCGGCTTTTCCGGGCGCAGCACGGGCACGGCCTGGCGCGACATGTTGGCGCCCATCAGCGCGCGGTTCGCGTCATCGTGTTCCAGGAACGGCACCAGCGAAGCCGCCACCGACACGATCTGCGCCGGCGACACGTCCATGTACTGGATGCGCTCGGCACCAACCAGGATCGAGTCGCCTTTTTCCCGCGCCGACACCAGGTCACCCGTCAGGCGACCGTCCTTGTCCAGCGCCGCGTTGGCCTGGGCGATGACGTACTTACCCTCCTCGATGGCCGACAGATAGTCGATGTCCATCGTCACCTTGCCGTCCACCACGCGGCGGTACGGCGTCTCGATGAAGCCGTACTCGTTCAGTCGGGCGTACAGGGCCAGCGAATTGATCAGGCCGATGTTCGGGCCTTCGGGCGTTTCGATCGGGCACACGCGGCCGTAGTGCGTGACGTGCACATCGCGCACCTCGAAGCCGGCGCGCTCGCGCGTCAGGCCACCCGGGCCCAGGGCCGAAACGCGACGCTTGTGCGTGATCTCGGCCAGCGGGTTGGTCTGGTCCATGAACTGCGACAGCTGCGAGGCACCGAAGAACTCCTTCAGCGCCGCCGAGATCGGCTTGCTGTTGATCAGGTCGTGCGGCATCAGCGGCTCTTGCTCCGCCTGGCCCAGACGCTCCTTCACGGCTTTCTCGATGCGCGCCAAGCCGGTGCGGTACTGGTTCTCGGCCAGCTCGCCCACGCAGCGCACGCGGCGGTTGCCCAGGTGGTCGATGTCGTCCACCTCGCCCCGGCCATTGCGCAGCTCGACCAGGATCTTGACCACGGCCAGGATGTCCTCGTTGGTCAGCACCATCGGCCCCGTGGATTCCTCGCGGCCCACCTTGGCGTTGAACTTCATGCGGCCGACGCGCGACAGATCGTAGGTGTCCGGGTTATAGAACAGGCGCTGGAACAGAGCCTGCACCGCGTCCTCGGTCGGCGGCTCGCCGGGGCGCATCATGCGGTAGATGGCCACGCGCGCGGCGAATTCGTCCACGGTCTCATCCGCGCGCAGGGTCTGGCTGATGTAAGCACCCTGGTCCAGTTCATTGGTGTAGATGCACTGGAGTTCCTGCACGCCAGCCTCGCGCAGCTTCTTGAGCAGCGCCTCGGTCAGCTCGTCGTTGGCCTTGGCCAGGATCTCGCCCGTGTCGGGGTCGATCACATTCCTGGCCACCACGCGGCCCACGAGGAAGTCTTCCGGAACGCTGATGTGCGTGGTCTCCGACTGCTCCAGTTCGCGGGTGTGGCGCGCGGTGATGCGCTTGTCCTTGGCCACCACCACCTTGCCGGCCTTGTCGGTGATATCGAAACGCGCCACCTCGCCCTTCAGGCGGTCGGCCACGAACTCCATCTGGGCGCCGCTGTCCATCAGGCGGAAGTTGTCGTTGACGAAGAAATTCGCCAGGATCTGCTCGGGGTTCAGGCCGATGGCCTTGAGCAGAATCGTCACCGGCATCTTGCGGCGGCGATCGACGCGGAAGAACAGGACGTCCTTCGGGTCGAACTCGAAGTCCAGCCACGAACCACGGTAAGGAATGATGCGCGCCGAGAACAGCAGCTTGCCCGAGCTGTGCGTCTTGCCCTTGTCGTGCTCGAAGAACACACCAGGCGAACGGTGTAGCTGGCTGACGATGACGCGCTCGGTGCCGTTGACGATGAACGAGCCCTTGTCGGTCATGAGCGGCACCTCGCCCATGTAGACCTCCTGCTCCTTCACCTCCTTGACCACCTTGGACTGCGACGTGGAGGACTCGCGGTCGTAGATGATGAGCTGCACGCGCGCGCGCACGGCGGACGCGAAGGTCAGGCCGCGGGTCTGGCACTCGCGCACGTCGAAGGCCGGCTTGGCGAGTGTGTACTCGACGAACTTCATCTCGACGAAGCCGTTGTGGGACACGATCGGAAACGCCGACTCGAACGCCGCCTGCAGCCCTTCGTGGGTGCGTTTCTTGGGTGGGGTGTCCGCCTGCAGGAACGCGGTGTAGGCGTCTTTCTGCATCTGCAGCAGGTAGGGTACTTCGAGCACGCTATCGCGGTTGCCGAAGTTCTTGCGGATGCGCTTGCGTTCGGTGAAGGTGTAGGCCATGAAATCTCCGGGCGTTGACGTTGAGGTCCTGGACATCTGGCGACTAGGGCATCGGGCGCGCAGCTCGGGGCGCCGCGACGAAGCTTGGTGGCTGGCCACTACCAGCCGATGGCGGACGGCCGCGCATTGCACGCGGCCCGGACCAAGAGGTCTTGCTGCAGTCGGATTCAGAAGACACTTGAAAGCTTCGCCGGGGCGGAGCTTTCAGGTGCGCCCTGAAAGCGCAAAAGGCTGGCCCGAAAAACCAGCCTGGGAGCAAACCGGATGCGGGCCGCCGCGAGCGGCCCGGGCCGATTTACTTGAGTTCGGCCTTGGCGCCGGCTTCTTCCAGCTTCTTCTTGGCGGCCTCGGCATCGGCCTTGGCGATGCCTTCCTTGACGTTCTTGGGCGCGCCGTCCACCAGATCCTTGGCTTCCTTGAGGCCCAGGCCGGTGAGCTCGCGCACGGCCTTGATGACCGACACCTTGTTGGCGCCGGTTTCGAGCAGCACGACGTTGAACTCGGTCTGCTCTTCGACTGCGGCGGCGGCACCGCCACCACCAGCGGCCGGGGCGGCCATGGCGGCGGCGCTCACGCCGAATTTCTCTTCGATGGCTTTCACCAGATCGTTGAGCTCCATGACCGTCATGCCGTCGAGTGCGGTCAGAAATGCGTCTTTATCGAATGCCATGTTGTTTCCTAAAACAGTTCAGGGTTGTGGGTCGCCGCGCCATCAGGCCGCGGCAGGTTCGCCTTCGCCTTTTTTGGCCGCCAGCGCGCCCAGCACCACGGCGGTGCGGGAGATCGGCGACATCAGCAAGCCGCACAGTTGCGCCAGCAACACTTCCTTGGTGGGAATGCTGGCCAACTCCTTCACGCCGTTCGCATCCAGGGGCTTGCCACCGTAGACACCGCCGCGGATCACCATCTTGTCGTTGGTCTTCGCGAAATCGGCCACCACTTTCGCGGCGGCCACGGCGTCCTCGGAGAACCCATAGATCAGCGGGCCGGTCATCTGGTCGGACACCACCTCGAAGCTGCTCCCGACGACAGCACGGCGGGCCAGCGTGTTCTTCAACACACTCAAGGCCACGCCCTTGCTGCGCGCATCGGTGCGCAGTTTGGTCATGTCGGCGACCGTGATGCCGCGATATTCCGCCATCACGAGCGTTTGAGCTTTAGCGGCGAGGCTGGTCACTTCGGTGATGACCGCTTCTTTCTCACTGCGATTCAGACTCAAGGTCTACTCCTTCAAATGCGCCTCGCGGGCCGGACCGACTCGGACCGGCCGCTTTGGCGCGTCTCTTTGCAGCGACCTACTGTTTCAGGACAAAACCTTCACAGCGGGCTCGCCATCTGCGCTGGCAGCTCCTGAATCAGGAGCAATTAAGCATGACTGGCGCCATGCACCAACGGTCTTGGATGGCCTGCAGCGCTCTTGCGACCGCCGCAGCCCACCACACACCGGGCACCGCCCTTGCGGACCGCACCCGAATTTCCTGTCAAGCGCTGATGGTCTGGGTGTCCACGCGAACGCCCACGCCCATCGTGCTCGACACCGCCACCTTGCGCAGGTACACGCCCTTGCTGGTGGCCGGCTTGGCCTTGTTCAACGCGTCGATCAGCGCGGCCAGGTTGCCCTGCAGCTTGTCGGCGTCGAACGAGCGTCGGCCGATGGTGCCGTGCACGATGCCGGCCTTGTCGACGCGGAACTGCACCTGGCCGGCCTTGGCGTTCTTCACCGCCGTCGCCACGTCAGGCGTCACGGTGCCGACCTTCGGGTTCGGCATCAGACCGCGCGGGCCGAGAATCTGGCCCAGCGTACCGACCACGCGCATCGCATCGGGCGCGGCGATCACCACGTCGAAGGGCATGTTGCCCGCCTTCACCTCGGCGGCCAGGTCGTCCATGCCGACGATGTCGGCGCCGGCGGCCTTGGCCTCATCGGCCTTGGCACCCTGGGCGAACACGGCCACGCGCTTGGTCTTGCCGGTGCCGTTGGGCAGCACCACGGCGCCACGCACCACCTGGTCGGACTTCTTGGCATCGATGCCGAGTTGCACCGCCACGTCGATGGATTCATCGAACTTGGCCGTGGCATGCTCCTTCACGAGCGCCAGGGCTTCGCCCAAGGGATACAGTTTGGTCGTCTCGACCTTGCCCTGCTGGGCTTTGGCTTTCTTGGTCAGCTTGGCCATTTACACACCCTCCACAGTCACGCCCATCGAACGGGCCGAGCCGGCAATCGTGCGCACGGCGGCGTCCAGGTCGGCTGCCGTCATGTCCTTCAGCTTGGTCTTGGCGATTTCCTCGAGCTGCGCCCGCGTGATCTTGCCGACCTTGTCGGTGTTGGGCTTGGCGGAGCCCTTGTCCAGCTTGATGGCCTTCTTGATCAGCGTCGCCGCCGGCGGCGTCTTGATGATGAAGGTGAAGCTCTTGTCCGCGAAGGCGGTGATCAACACCGGCAACGGCAGACCGGGCTCGACGCCCTGGGTCTGCGCGTTGAACGCCTTGCAGAACTCCATGATGTTCAGACCGCGCTGGCCCAGGGCAGGGCCGATGGGCGGCGACGGATTGGCTTTACCAGCCGGCACTTGCAGCTTGATGAAGCCGACGATTTTCTTCGCCATGCTTTGCTCCTTGCGGGTACAGACGCGTGAAACTCACGCTCCCCGGGGTTGGTCGACTCTGATCAAAAACACCGCTGGCGCTGAGTCTGCATACGCCAGCGGCTACTAAAACGATAGCTCAGGCCTTCTCGACCTGGCCGAACTCCAGTTCCACCGGCGTGGCCCGGCCGAAGATCGTGACCGACACGCGCACCTTGCTCTTGTCGTAGTTGACTTCCTCGACGGTGCCGTTGAAATCGGTGAACGGCCCTTCCTTGACCCGCACGTACTCGCCCACCTCGAACTCGACCTTGTGGCGCGGCTTGTCCGTGCCCTCCTGCATCTGGTTGACGATCTTCATCACGTCGTCTTCCGAGATGGGGGCCGGCCGGTTCTTGGCGCCGCCCACGAAGCCGGTCACCTTGTTGGTGTGCTTGACCAGATGCCAGGACTCGTCGTCCATCACCATCTCGACCAGCACGTAGCCGGGAAAGAACTTGCGCTCGGTGGTGCGCTTCTGGCCGTTCTTGATCTCGACCACTTCTTCCGTCGGCACCAGGATGCGGCCGAACTTGGACTGCATGCCGGCGCGGTTGATGCGCTCCAGGATGTTGCGCTCGACGGCCTTTTCCATGCCCGAATAGGCGTGGACCACATACCATTTCAGGTCCGGGTTGGACGACGATGCGCCGGATTGGATCTCGTTCACAGCGTCGCTCATCACCTTCTCCAGCCCAGAACCAGGTCGTACAGCGCCCATTCCAGCGTCTTGTCGGTCAACCACAAGAACAGCGCCATCAACACCGCGAAGGCGAACACGAAGGCGGTGGTCTGCAACGTTTCCTTGCGCGTCGGCCAGACGACCTTCTGCACTTCGCGCCACGAATCGCGGCCAAAAGCGATCAGGCGCTTGCCCGACTCCGACGTGAAGAACGTGATCACCGCCAGCGCGAGGCCCGCCACCAGGCCGCCCCACTGCGCCACGGCCCCCTGGCCGGACAACAGGTAGAACGCCGCCAGCGCGCCAATGACCAGCAGGCCGGCGACGACCAACCGCGCCTTGTCGGCGCCGGTGCTCACGGTCTCAACTTGAGTGCTTGCCATGTTGGGCTGATTTCAATTCACCAGGCGCGAAGTCACGGGACCTCGAACGCCAAACCTCTAGACACATAAGCCCGCCAAGGCCTTGGCGGGCTTTTCGGAAAGGATTCGCGCCACCTCAGGTGGCAGGGGCAGTAGGAATCGAACCTACAACCTTCGGTTTTGGAGACCGACGCTCTGCCAATTGAGCTATACCCCTAAAGCCAATCCCTTGCGATCAGCGATCACTCGATGATCTTGGCCACCACACCCGCGCCCACGGTGCGTCCGCCCTCGCGGATGGCGAAGCGCAGGCCTTCTTCCATGGCGATCGGCGCGATCAGCTTGACGGTGATGCTCACGTTGTCG
>Ga0075163_10003144_pt1 | contig 22277 bp, 15 predicted proteins | sample JI1023141ADNA_FD_71478 | JGI IMG/M metagenome (GOLD analysis project Ga0075163, IMG submission 71478) | Wastewater effluent complex algal communities from Wisconsin, to seasonally profile nutrient transformation and Carbon sequestration -... | ecosystem: Engineered > WWTP > Effluent > Algae... | reverse complement strand
GCCTGAAGATGTACATGTGGAGCTTCCGCGACGAGGGGGCCTTCCACGAAAAGGTGACGAACGACATCCTCAGCAAGATCGTCGAGGCGACCCGGCCGCGCTACGCCCGGATCACAGCCAAGTGGTATGTGCGCGGTGGCATCTACACCAACGTGGTCGCCGAGCACCGCAAGAAGGGTTGGAAGCCGCAGCCGGTGGTCACGCTGCCGGCACATGGCGCCGAATCCGGCCTGCTCGGCTGATGGGTGCGCTCTCCGAGCGGCCGCCCTACCAGAAGTTCGATGTCGCGGTGCGGCGCAGCCCGATCGACGGCTTCGGCGTGTTTGCGCTGGAGGCTGTGCCTCGCTGGCACAAGATCGGCGAGGTGCGAGGCGAGAGCATCACGGTGGCAGAGGCACGCCGACGGGCGGCCACGCTGGAACGCATCATGATCGTCGAGGTCTCGGCCAAGAAAGCCATCGACCTGGCCCGCTCGACCGACCCGATGCGCTTCACCAACCACTCCTGCCAGCCCAACGGGCAGTTGCGCATCCAGGAGGGCCGCATCGAGTTCTACGCGCTGCGCGCCATCGAGCCCGGCGAGGAGATCACCGTGGACTACGGTGAGACGCATCACGAAGGCCGCCTCATCTGCCGATGCGGCGCGCCCGGGTGCATGGGCAGGCTCTAGTACAGATGGCCCGCACTTCATGAGTGATGGGCGCCTGAGTCGCACGACCCGGGTCGTACACAAGCTGGGCAGGCACGGATAATCCTGCGCATGAATCCCCTGCTCGGCAGGCTGCACGCCTACCCCTTTGAACGCCTTCGCGCGCTCACACGCGACATCACGCCAAACCCGGCCCTTGCACCCATCAGCCTGGGCATCGGTGAACCCCGCCACCCGGCCCCGGCGTTGGTGGAGCAAGCCCTGTGCGGCAGCCTGGCCGGCTTGTCAAGTTACCCCGCCACCGCCGGCGAACCCGCGCTGCGTGAAGCCATCTCGGCCTGGGCTGGAAGGCGCTACGGGGTGAGCCTGAAGCCTGCCACCGAGGTGCTGCCGGTGAACGGCTCTCGCGAAGCGCTGTTCTCGCTGGCGCAAACAGTCATCGACCCCACCCGCCCAGGCTCAACCGTCGTCTGCCCGAACCCGTTCTACCAGATCTACGAGGGCGCGGCCCTGCTGGCCGGAGCGCAGCCAGCCTTCGCCAACAGCGATCCGGCGCGCAACTTCGCCTGCGACTGGCGGCAGATCGACGATGCCACCTGGGCACGCACCCAACTCGTCTACGCCTGCTCGCCGGGCAACCCCACTGGCGCGGTGATGCCGCTGGAGGAGTGGCGAGAGTTGTTCGAACTGAGCGACCGCCATGGTTTCGTCATCGCCAGCGACGAGTGCTATTCGGAGATCTACTTCCGCGACGAAGCCCCGCTGGGTGCGCTGCAGGCCGCACAGGCGCTGGGCCGCACCGACTGGCGCAACCTCGTGGTGCTGTCCAGCCTGAGCAAGCGCAGCAACGTTCCGGGCATGCGCTCGGGCTTTGTGGCGGGCGACGCAAGCATCCTGAGGGCCTTCCTGCTCTACCGCACCTACCATGGCAGCGCGATGAGCAAGGTGGTGCAGGCCGCCAGCATCGCGGCCTGGAACGACGAGGCCCATGTGGTGGCCAACCGCGCTGCCTACCGCGAGAAGTTCGCCCAGGTCACGCCCTTGCTGGCCGAAGTGCTCGACGTCCGGTTGCCCGACGCAGGCTTCTACCTCTGGGCCGGCATTCCGCCCCAATTGCACGGCGGCGACGACATCGCCTTCAGTCTGGGCCTGCTCGCTCAATACAATGTGGCGGTCCTCCCCGGCAGCCTGCTGGCCCGCGAAGCCCACGGCCTGAACCCCGGTGCCGGCCGCATCCGAATGGCCCTGGTGGCTGAAGGCAAGGAATGCCTTGAAGCGGCCCACCGCATCGTCGCCTACGCGAAGTCCCTCTGAGAACGACCCCACCATGACGCACGCACTGCAGACCCTGATCGACCAAGCCTGGGAAGAACGCGCCCGCCTGACACCGGCATCCGCCGCCCCCGAGATCCGCGCCGCAGTCGAACAGGTGATCACTGACCTGAACGCCGGCCGCCTGCGGGTCGCCGAGCGCTTGGGCGTTGGCCAGTGGCAGGTGAACCAATGGGTCAAGAAGGCCGTGCTGCTGTCGTTCCGCCTGAACGACAACAAGGTGGTTCGCTCCGGCGACCTGACCTACTTCGACAAAGTGCCCACCAAGTTCTCGCACATGGACGATGCGGCTCTGGCCGCCTCCGGCGTGCGCGTGGTGCCGCCGGCCGTGGCGCGGCGTGGCAGCTACATCGCCGCCGGCGCGGTGCTGATGCCCAGCTACGTGAACATCGGCGCCTATGTCGGCGAGAACACCATGGTCGACACCTGGGCCACCGTGGGCTCCTGCGCGCAGATCGGCAAGAACGTGCACCTGTCTGGCGGCGTGGGCATCGGCGGCGTGCTGGAGCCCCTGCAGGCGAACCCGACCATCATCGAGGACAACTGCTTCATCGGCGCCCGCTCCGAGGTGGTCGAGGGCGTGATCGTCGAGGAGAACTCCGTGATCTCGATGGGCGTCTACATCGGCCAGAGCACCAAGATCTACGACCGCGCCACCGGCGAGGTCTCCTACGGCCGCGTGCCGGCCGGTTCGGTGGTGGTGAGCGGCAACCTGCCCTCCTCCGATGGCAAGTACAGCCTGTATTGCGCGGTGATTGTGAAGCGGGTGGATGCACAGACCCGCGCCAAGACCAGCATCAACGAACTGCTGCGCGGTTGAGATGATGCAACCCGGTGCGCTGCTGGGCTCGCATCCCTATTCCTGGCCTCAAGGAGAACCACGATGAACATGGAAGCCGTGCTGCGCCTGATGGCCGAAAAGGGGGCCTCTGACCTCTACCTTTCGGCCAATGCGCCTGTGTTGCTGAAGGTCAACGGCCAGTTCGTGCCGGTGACTGACGAAATACTCGCCCCGACCGCTCCGCGGGCCATGCTGACCGAGATCCTGACGCCATTGCAGTTGGAGGAGTTGGAGCATGAAGGTGAGTTGAACGTCGGGTTCGGCATCGCCAAGGTCGGCAGTTTCCGGCTGTCTGCGTTCCGTCAGCGTGCCACCATCGCTGCGGTGATCCGCTGCATCCCGGTGCGCATCCCCTCGATCGACACCTTGCAGTTGCCGCAGATCCTGTCCACCCTGTCCCTGGAGAAACGCGGCCTGATCCTGATGGTGGGCGCCACCGGTACCGGGAAGAGCACCACCATGGCCTCCATGCTGGAGTGGCGCAACCAGCACATGACCGGCCACATCCTCACCATCGAGGACCCGATCGAGTACCTGTTCACCAACAAGCGCTCGGTGGTCAACCAGCGCGAGGTCGGCCGCGACACCAACTCGCTGCACATCGGCCTGAAGAACGCGATGCGGCAGGCACCTGACTGCATCATGATCGGCGAGATCCGCGACCGCGAGACGATGACGCAGACCATCTCCTACGCGCTCTCCGGCCACCTTGTGCTCGCGACGCTTCACGCCAACAACAGCCACCATGCGCTGGGGCGGATCCTCTCGTTCTACACGCCCGAGTCGCGCCCCGCGCTGCTGGCCGACCTGTCCGCCGCCTTGAAGGCCATCGTCTCGCAGCGCCTGCTGCGCAACAACAGCGGCGGCCGCATTCCGGCGGTGGAGGTCCTGCTGAATTCCAAGCTCATATCTGAACTGATCGAGCAAGGCGACTTCAGCGGCGTGCGCGAAGCCATGGAGCGCTCGCTGGCCGAAGGTTCGCAGACCTTCGAGGAGGACCTGGCCCGCCTGATCAACGAGGGCATCGTCACCCGCGACGAGGCACTCGTCCACGCCGATTCACCCACCAACCTGTTGTGGCGCCTGCAGAACGAGAGCGCCCCCTTGTCGCGCGTGCCGGCTGCCAAGCCCGAGCCCGAGAGCCCCTCCTTCACCGAGATCACGCTCGACGTGGCACCCGAGGACAACCGCTCGCGGCCGATCGTCAGCGCCCGCACCCGATGACCGACACGCTGCGCCTGATCGAGGACCTGATCGCCCGGCCCAGCGTCACGCCGGATGACAGGAGTTGCCAGGCGCTGATTGCCGCCAGGCTCGAGGCGGCGGGCTTCCACACCGAGCACCTGCCGTTCGGGCCGGTCGAGTTCCGCGTCAGCAACCTCTGGGCCGTGCGGACAGGCTCGGCGAACGGGCCTACGGTGGTCTTTGCCGGCCACACCGATGTCGTGCCCGCCGGCCCCTTGAGCTCCTGGGCCAGCGACCCGTTCGTGCCCAGCTACCGCGACGGCAAGCTCTATGGCCGAGGTGCTGCCGACATGAAGACCTCGGTGGCCGCGATGGTGGTGGCGGCGGAGGAATTCGCCCGCTCCCACCCCCACCACGCCGGCCGCGTCGCCTTCCTGCTAACCAGTGACGAGGAAGGCCCGTCGGTCGACGGCACGGTGAAGGTGGTGCAGGCGTTGCAGGCGCGCGGCGAAGCGCTGGACTGCTGCATCGTCGGCGAGCCGACCTCGGTTGAAACGCTGGGCGACATGATCAAGAACGGGCGCCGCGGCTCGCTGTCCGGCCGCCTCACGGTCAAGGGTATCCAGGGCCATGTGGCCTACCCGCAACTGGCGCGCAACCCCGTTCACGAGGCCGTGCCTGCGCTTGCCGAACTGGCCGCGATGGCCTGGGATGCCGGCAACGAGTACTTCCCGCCCACGACCTGGCAGATCAGCAACCTGCATGCTGGCACCGGGGCCACCAACGTGATTCCCGGCGAATTGGTGGTCGACTTCAACTTCCGGTTCTCCACCGCCTCCTCGCCCGAGAGCCTGAAGGCGCGCGTGGCCAGCGTGCTGGACAAGCACAGGCTGGATTGGTCGGTCGCCTGGACGCTGGGCGGCGAACCCTTCCTGACCCCTGTGGGCTCACTGGTTTCAGCCCTGACGGACGCCATCGAAGCAGAAACGGGCGTCACCACCCAGCTCTCCACCACCGGCGGCACCTCTGACGGCCGCTTCATCGCCAAGGCCTGTGCCCAGGTGGTCGAGTTCGGCCCGGTGAACGCCACCATCCACAAGGTGGACGAGCATGTGGCGGTGGCGGCGGTCGAGCCCCTGAAGAACATCTACCGCCGGGTTCTCGAAAGTCTGCTGACATGACCGTCATCGAGCTGATCGAGCGCGTCAGCGCCCGCCTCGACGAGGCGGGCGTTTCGTTTGGGCAGGGCACGCTGAATGCATTCGACGAAGCCGCCTGGCTGGTGCTGTGGTCGCTGGGCCATCCGCTGGACGCGCTGGACGATGTGGCCGCGCACCCGGTGGGGGCTGCAGACGCCTCGCGGGCCGACGCGCTGGTCGACAGCCGCATCAGCACCCGGCAGCCGGCCGCGTACCTGACCGGCGAGGCCTGGTTGCAGGGCGTCCCATTTCACGTCGATGCGCGCACCATCATCCCGCGTTCGCTGATCGCCGAGTGCCTGGCCGGGGGCAGCATCGACGTCTGGCTGGGCACGCACACCCACCGCGTGCTGGACCTGTGCACGGGCAACGGCAGCCTGGCCGTGCTCGCCGCGATGGCCTGGCCGGAGGTCGAGGTGGTCGGTGCCGACCTGTCGGCGGATGCGCTGGTGGTGGCGGCGCAGAACATCGCTCGCCATGGGCTTCAGAAGCGCATCACGCTGTGCTGCGGCGACGGCCTGGCTGCCACGCCCGGCACCTTCGACCTGATCCTCTGCAACCCGCCCTATGTCAACGCCGACTCGATGGCCGCCTTGCCGCCCGAGTTCCGCGCCGAGCCCGAACTGGCACTGGCCGGAGGCGCGGACGGCATGGATTTCATCCGTCACCTGCTGCGCGACGCACCAGACCACATGACGGCAGCAGCCGTGCTGGTGCTGGAAATCGGCCACGAGCGCGGCCACTTCGAAACGGCCTTCCCCACGCTGGAGGTGGTGTGGTTGCCCACCAGTGCGGGCGACGACCAGGTTCTGCTTGTCACACGAGAAGCCTTGCAAAGGCTCACCCCATGATCACCCTTCGCAATCTCACGCTGCGCCGCGGCGTCAAGGTGGTGCTCGACAGCGCCTCCGTCACCCTCAACCCCGGCGAGAAAATCGGCTTGGTCGGCCGCAACGGTGCCGGCAAGTCCAGCCTGTTCGCGCTGCTGGCGGGACGGCTGGGCGCGGATGCTGGCGACTTCGAGATCCCGCCGCGCTGGCGCATGGGCGAGGTGGTGCAAAGCATGCCCGAGACCGACGACCCGGCCACCGAGTTCGTGCTACAGGGAGACACCCCGCTGGTCGAGGCACAGGCCGAACTGGCCGCCGCCGAAGCCGCCGACGACGGCGAGGCGATGGCCCATGCCCACATGGCGCTGGAGGAGGCTGGCGCCTTCGACGCCCGCGCCCGTGCCCAGACCCTGCTGCTGGGCCTGGGCTTCAAGCGCGACCAGTTGGACGCGCCGGTGAACAGTTTCTCCGGCGGCTGGCGCATGCGGCTGCAACTGGCCCGTGCGCTGATGTGCCCGGCCGACCTGATGTTGCTCGACGAGCCCACCAACCACCTGGACCTGGACGCCCTGGTCTGGCTCGAAGGCTGGCTGCAGCGCTACAACGGCACCCTGCTGATCATCAGCCACGATCGCGAGTTCCTCGACGCCATCACCCAGGTCACCCTGCACCTGGACGAGGCCAAGCTCACCCGGTACGGCGGCAACTACAGCACCTTCGAGGAGATGCGTGCCGAGCGCATGAGCCAGCAGACGGCCGCCTTCGCCAAACAGCAAGACCGCATCGCCCACCTGCAGCGCTTCATCGACCGCTTCAAGGCCAAGGCCAGCAAGGCCAAGCAGGCTCAGAGCCGCGTGAAGGCACTGGACCGCATGGAGCGCCTTGCCCCTGTGCTGACCGCCAGCGACTTCAACTTCGAGTTCCGTGAGCCGCTGAGCCTGCCGAACCCGATGATCGCGATGAGCAACGTGGTCTGCGGATACAAGGCGGCCAACGAGGACGGCAGCGACAAGGCCATCGTCCACGACATCAACCGCACCGTGCTGGCCGGCCAGCGCATCGGCATCCTAGGTGCCAACGGCCAGGGAAAATCCACTGTCGTGAAGACAGTGTCGCGCGCTCAGCCCGCCCTCGGCGGCACCCTCACCGAGGGCAAGGGCCTGGCCATCGGCTACTTTGCCCAGCAGGAGATGGATCTTCTGCATGCAGACGACACGCCGCTGCAGCACATGGTCCGCCTGGCCCGCACCGTGGGCCCCGAAGGGCGCGAGCAGGAACTGCGCGATTTCCTTGGCCAGTTCCGCTTCGTCGGCGCGATGGTCAACCAGCAGGTCGGTACGCTCTCCGGCGGCGAGAAGGCACGGCTGGTGCTGGCCTCGCTGGTCTGGCAACGCCCGAACCTGCTGCTGCTTGACGAGCCGACCAACCACCTGGACCTGACCACCCGCGAGGCGTTGTCGATGGCACTCAACGAGTTCGAGGGCACGGTGATGCTGGTCAGCCACGACCGCGCGCTGTTGCGCGAGGTCTGCGACGAGTTCTGGCTGGTCGCCGATGGCGTGGTCAAGCCCTTCGACGGTGACCTGGACGACTACCAGCGATGGTTGCTGGAACGCAGCCGCGAGGCCGCGCGCGCCCTGTCCGCCAAGCCCGCTGCCGCTGCGCCACCGGCTGCAGCGCCACCCGCGCCCGTTGCGGCGCCGAAGGACGTCAAATCACCCAAAGCCACCGGTGCACGCCCCGCCACACCAACCACGGCCAGCCGCGACGACCGCAAGGCCGGCGCCCAGGCACGGGCCAAACTGGCTGACCTGACCCGACCGATGCGCAACGAGTTGCTGCAGGTGGATAAGCGCATGGAGCGGCTCGCCAGCGAGAAGGCCGAGTTCGAGAGCCAGTTGGCCCGGCCCGGCCTGGCAGGCGAGCAGTTTGCCGAGATCGGCCGAAACCTGGCCCACGTGCAGGCCGAACTGGCGGTGCTGGAGGAGCGTTGGCTGGATCTCCACAGCCGTATCGACGCCATGACCGCTGAAGGCTGAGCCGTGCCCACCGTGTTCCGCTCCCTCGCCACGTTAGCCCTGTCCCTGGTGCTGGCCGCGCAAGCCGCCCCGGTGGCCGGACCGAAGCCCCCAGTTGCGCCGACGAAACCGCATGTCGTGGCCAGCCCCTTCGGCGACCGTGCAGATGAGTACCACTGGATGCGCGACGACGACCCACTCCGCAAGCGGCCTGAGGTGATGCGCCATCTGCAGGCCGAGAACACCTATGCCGGCCGGATGATGGCGCCTTTGGCCCGGATGCGTGCCGAGTTGGTGGCTGAGATGAAAAGCCATGTTCCGGCCGACGACAGCGCCCCGCCCTGGTTCGACAACGGCCATTGGTACTGGGAACGGTTTGCGAAAGGCGCCGAGCACCCGGCGCTGATGCGGCGCGCCGGTACCCCCGAAGGGCCGGACCCCAAGGCCCGCGAAGAGCTTGTTCTTGATCAGGCCCGGCAGGCTCGTGGCCAGCCCTTCTACTCGCTGGGGCAGGCCGCCGTCAGCCCGGACGGCCGCTGGCTCGCCTGGACCGAAGACACGCAAGGGCGCACCACGCACCGCCTGCGCATCCGCGACCTGAAGACCGGCCGCATCCTGCCCGATCAAATGCCCGGGGTGTTGGACCCGGTGGTCTGGTCCGCCGACAACCGAAGTGTGTTCTATCTGCAGCAGGATCCAGTGACGCTGCAGGGCCGCGCCGTGCGCCGCCATGTCGTGGGCACACCCGCGCACCGCGATACCGTGGTCTACGAGGAGGCCGACAAGACGCTGACGACCGCGCTCTCTGCCAGTGCCTCGCGCCAACACCTGCTGATCCAGATGGAGGGTTACGACACCACCGAGCTGCGCGCCGTGCCCACCGATCGCCCCGACAGCCTGCCGGTGACGATCCATGCCCGCCGACCCGGCGTGTTGAGCTGGGGCGACCACCTCGGCGGGCGCTGGGTCTTCCGAACCAACGAAAACGCGCTGAACTTCCGGCTTGTCGAGGCGCCCGAGGCGGCGCCCGAGGACCGGGCCCGCTGGAAGGACCTGGTGCCGGCCCGGGATGATGCCGCCGTCGAAGGCTTTGCGCTGATGCGCGGCGGTGTGGTGGTCGAGGAGCGCGTCGATGCGGCCCGGCGCCTGCGCGTGCTCCCAGCCGACGGCCGCCCGGCCTACCTGGTCCCGGGTACTGCAACGACATCGACGATGGAGTTGCTGCCGCACCCCGACGCTGCTTCGCCCTGGCTGCGCTACACCGTGACCTCGCTCGTCGACCCGCTGGCCACCCATGATCTGGATCTGGCCACTGGCCGCAGCATGCTGCGCAAGCAGCAAGTGGTGCCCGGCTACGACGCCACACGCTACGCCACGCTGCGCACCTGGGCAACGTCGCGTGACGGCCTGCGCATCCCGATCGTGCTGGTGCACCGCCCTGACCGGGCCCGGCAGGACGGCCGGGCGCCGCTGCTGGTCGAGGCCTATGGGGCCTACGGCGCGCCGTCCGACCCGCTGTTCGGCATCACCCGCCTGCCGCTGCTGGACCGCGGGTTCGTGATCGCCGTTGCACAGGTGCGCGGCGGCTCGGAGATGGGCCAGTCCTGGTACGAGGCCGGCCGACTGAAGTACAAGCAGAACACCTTCAATGACTTCGTCGACGCCACCCGCCACCTGGTCGCCGAAGGGTGGGGCGACAAGACCCGGGTGTTCGCCAGCGGCGGCTCCGCAGGTGGCCTGCTGATGGCGGCCGTGGCCAACCAGGCGGGGGCAGACTACCGCGGCATCGCCGCCCACGTGCCCTTCGTCGACGTGGTGACCACCATGCTGGACGAGACCATCCCCCTGACCGCCAACGAGTGGTCGCAATGGGGCGACCCGCGCCGCCAGCCAGACCACGACTTCATGTTGGCCTACTCGCCCTACGACCAGATTGCCGCCAAGCCCTACCCTGCCATGCTGGTGACCAGCGGCCTGTGGGACGGCCAGGTCCAGTACTTTGAACCGGCCAAGTATGTGGCCCGCCTTCGGGCCCGCAAGACCGACACGCAACCGCTGCTTTTCGCCATCAACATGCGCACGGGACACCAGGGCAACTCCGGCCGATTCGAGCGCTTCAAGGACGCCGCGTTCGAGCAGGCCTTCTTCCTGAGCCTGGCCGGGCTCGCCCCCGCCATGCCAGGCACGGCGCGCTGATCCGGCGGGTTTCATGCCGGCCGTTCCGCGTTTCATCGCATCGTTCTGAAGGGCGCCCACGCAGGCGTCTATCGTGGGCCTGTCACTGCGAGGGCACACCATGAACGAGATCTCGCGCGCTCAGCTTCGGTGGGCAGCCGGCGGACTGCTGGGCCTGTTGACCGCCACAGCCCAGGCCGCACCCGACATGGCCGGCCGTTGGGAGGGCGAAGCACGCATCCCGGGCGGTGGGCTACCGATGGTGATCGATCTGGAGAACGGCACCGGTTCGGTGACGCTGCCGGGCCGCGGCGTCAAGGGAGCACCGCTGGCAGACCTGAAGGTGGATGGCGACAGCCTGCGGTTCACCTTGGCCGCAGCGTTCGCCATCCCCCAGGCCAGCACGCCGTCGGCCCAGTTGCGCTGGCAGACCGACGGCACTCTGGCGGGTACCTTCCTGCAAGCTGGCCAGGAGGCCCCGCTGAGCCTGCGCCGCACCGGCGCGCCTCAGGTGGATCGGCCAAGCCCCGCCACCGCCGTGAGCCCGGATCTCACCGGCACATGGCGAGGCCGCTACGAATTGGGCGGATACCCGCGCGAAGTGACTCTCACGCTGGCCAACCAGGCCAACGGGCTGGGCGGCGGCGAGTTGCTGATCGTCGGCAAACGCACCACCCGGCTGCCGCTGGACCGGGTGCATCAAGGGCAAAGCTTCCTGACCCTGGATGCCAGCAGCGCCGGCATCCGAGTGGAGGGGCGATGGCAACCTGGGGGCACCGGCCCGGCCCGCTTCGACGGCCAGTTCATGCAGGGTCCGTTCGAGGCTGCGCTCACCTTGACTCGTGACACCACCGGGGGCCGGCCATGAACCTTCCGAGCCGCCTTGCGGCGTGCTGGCTGGTGGCCTGCTTGGGCGCCGCCAGTGGCCAGACGATGTTCCGTGCCGACCCGGCTCGCACCGGGGCGCAGGACAGTTCACCACCGCGTAGCTTCCACCGAGTGAAATGGTCCTTCCCCACCGGGGACCGAATTGTCTCGTCGCCCGCATGGCATGAGGGCACGGTGATCTTTGGCAGCGACGACGGCAACGTCTACGCTGTGGATGCCGCGACAGGGCGGCAGCGCTGGCAGGCGACTACCGGCGGCCCGGTGTCGTCCAGCCCGGCACTGGCCGGCGGCCGGGTCTACATCGTGAGTTACGACGGACGCCTTCACGCGCTCGACGCCACCACCGGAGAAACCTTGTGGAAGTTCGCCACCGCGGGCGAGCGGCGTTTCGAGGCCCGCGGCCTGCACGGCATGCAGCCACGCAGCCAGACCTTTGCCGACCCCTACGACGTCTACCTCTCCAGCCCATTGGTGGTCGAGGGCACGGTGTACTTCGGCAGCGGTGACGGCCACCTCTACGCCGTCGACGCGGACCAGGGCACCCTGCGCTGGAAGCTGCGCACCGGCGATGTCGTGCATGCCTCTCCAGCCTATGCGGATGGCATCGTCTATGTCGGCAGCTGGGACGGCCGGCTCTATGCGGTGGATGCGCGCAGCGGCGTCGAACGTTGGCACTTCCAGGGAGGTGTGGACACCTTGATGGCCAACCAGCAGGGCTTCCAGGCCTCGCCTGCCGTCGTGGGCGGCATCGTGTACGCCGGCGGCCGCGACGCCCACCTCTACGCGCTGGATGCGCGCACCGGCCAGGAGCGCTGGCGCTTCCCCACCGGCGCGAGTTGGGTCATCACCTCGCCAGCGGTGGCGGGCGGGCGGGTCTACTTCGGCACCTCGGATACCAGCCTGATCCACGCGCTGGACGCCACCACCGGTGCGCCGGTCTGGCAGCAGCAAGGCGCGGCTTACCTGTTCGCCTCGCCCACCCTCGCCGGTGGCGTCGTGCTCCAGGGCCTGCTGAACGGCGTGCTGGAGGCGCGCGATCAGGCCACCGGCGAACTCCTTTGGGCGTTCCGCACCGAGAGTTCGCGGGCCAACGCTGGCTGGGTGCTGACAGCTAACGGGCAGTTGAACAGCGCCCTGCTCTACCCCTCCGGCTGGCACGATGCCGTGGCGGCTGGCGCACGACGGCAGTTCAGTGTGGGCGCCTTCTTCTCGACACCGCTGGTGGCGGGCGGCGTGGTCTATGTCGGCAGCGCCGACGGCCGTCTGTACGCGCTTGAATGAGGCCCTAGGGGTCGCCGCCCGCTCAATTTGGGTTGACACTGCGGCACCCCGGCTGTCGACCTGGGGATGGAGCGAGTGCGATGCAGAACCTCTTGATCCGAAATGCCCAGGGCCCCGATGTGGCCGCATTGCGAAAGGCCCTGGCGCAGCAACTCGGGCCGGATGCCGCCGCCTTCGGCAACCTGGCCACCGGCGATGTGCTTGATGCCGATGTCGAGGCCGCCGCGCGGCGCTGGCAAAGTGGTGTCGGCCTGGTGGCCGACGGCGTCATTGGCCCGCGATGCCAGGAACTGCTGGGCTTGCGGCAGCCCGAGGCCATGGCAGTCAGACTGGATCTGGCCTCGGTGCGGGCGCTGTTCCCCGCCACCAAGCCGGCCAACATTGACCGTTACCTTCCCTACGTGGCCTCGGCGCTGGGCGCTGCCGGCCTGACCGACCGGCCAATGATCTGTGCCGCGCTCGGCACCATCCGCGCGGAAAGCGAAGGCTTCCTGCCGATCTCCGAGTTCCCCTCGCAGTTCAACACCCTGCCCGGGCAAGCCCCTTTCAGCGCCTACGAAGGCGCCGACAGGTTGAAGAACAAGCAGCCCGGTGACGGAGCGCGCTTCAAGGGCCGCGGCTTCGTGCAACTGACCGGTCGCTACAACTACGAGAAGTACAGCAAAGTGCTGGGCATCGACCTTACCGGCAACGCCGACCTGGCCAACGCCCCCGAGGTCGCCTCAGTGCTGCTGGCGCGCTTCCTGGCCGACTGCGCCGACAAGATGCGGGTAGCGCTGGCCAAGGACGACTACCTGGGCGCCCGCAAGCTGGTCAACGGCGGTTCGCACGGCAAGGACCGCTTCATCGATGTCTTCAACCTGTCGCTCAAGGCCTGGCCTGCGGCGCCGGCCGGCCTGGCGGGCGGCGCACGCCAGCCCAAGGCTGGCGGCAAGGCAGCCAAGGGCAAGGCGAAGCTGAAGGCGGCGGCCCCGGCGGCGGCGCCCAAGCGCAGCCTCACCGTGCGCAAGGACCCGAGCGACCTGCGTGACCGGCCCTACATCCCGCCGCCCGTCAGCTTGTACGACGCGTTCCCCACCGACGAGGACGTGAAGGCCCTGCTTCCCACTTACACGAAGGCCGGGCTGATCCTCGACCAGGGTGCCGAAGGCGCCTGCACCGGCTTCGGCCTGGCCTGCGTGGTGAACCAGTTGCGTTGGCGCAAGGCGCGGTACCCGAAGAAACTGCCATCGGTCAGCCCGCGCATGCTCTACAACTTCGCCCGGCGCTACGACGAGTACGCGGGCGAAGACTACGACGGCTCCAGTTGCCGGGGCGCGCTCAAGGGCTGGTTCAACCACGGCGTGTGCCTGGAAGCCGACTGGCCCTACACCGACGACCCGACCACCCGGCCTCGCTATGGCTATGCGCAACGCGCTTCGCAGCAGACGCTGGGGGTGTACTTCCGCGTCGAGCTGCGTTCGATCACCGATCTGCAGTCAGCCATCCAGGAGGTTGGCGCTGTCTATGTTTCGGCCTTCACCCATGAGGGCTGGGCCGCCGTGCCAAAGGTATCGCGCCTGCCCAAGGGGCACGCGGAACTGCCGGTGATCCCCTTCGATGGCCGCCCCTCGGAGGTCGACGGCCACGCCTTCGCGCTGGTCGGCTTCAATGCCCAGGGCTTCGTGATCCAGAACTCCTGGGGCGCCGAATGGGGCCTGGGTGGTTTCGCGGTCCTGAGCTACGCCGATTGGCTGGCCAATGGCATGGACGCCTGGGTGGTGGCGCTGGGCGTGCCCGGCGTGGTGGTCGGCCGCGTCGGTGCCGGCGGTGGCCCCACGGCCAAAGGCGCAGCCGGAGGAGCCAACACCAGCCTGTGGTGGAGCCAGGAGCAGGCCTACCAGCACAGCGTGGTACTGGGCAACGACGGGCGCATGAAGCGCTACCTCACCGAGGACGAGCTCAGCCGCACGCTCTTGCACCAGGTGGCCGGCCTGCCAGACCAGTGGTTCCGCACCCAGCCGGCCCATCAACCCAAGCGCCTGGTGATCTATGCCCATGGCGGCCTGAACAGTGAGGGTGCCGCAATCCAGCGCGCAAGGGCACTGGGCCGGCACTTCATCGCCAACGGCTGCTATCCGATCTTCATGGTCTGGAAGACCGGCCTGCTTGAATCGATCAGCAGCATCGTCAGCGACGCCTGGCGCAAGCAGCCTGCGGTGGCAGCCGGCGCGGGCGAGTGGATCACCGACCGCACCGACCTGCTGGTGGAGAAATCCATCGGCCGGCCCCTGGCACGGCCGATCTGGAGCGAGATGAAGGAGAACGCCGAACTGGCGTTCGGCTCCGGCCGCGGTGGCGACCTGCTTATCACCGCGCTGCAGAAGCTGCGCGACACCTGGGGCGACCAGTTCGAGGTGCACGTGGTGGGCCACTCGGCCGGCTCCATCCTGCTGGGTCATCTGCTCACCGCCATGGCTGCGCGCCGGTTGTCCGAGGTGGTCAAGTCCACGCACCTCTACGCACCGGCCTGCACCGTGCAGTTCGCCAACCGCCACTACGCGCCCAATGCAGCGTTGATGAAGAGCCTGTACATCGACCTGCTGTCTGACCGCGTCGAGCGCAACGACAACGTGGCCTCGATCTACCGCAAGTCGCTGCTGTACTTCGTCTCGAATGCATTGGAGGTGGACCTGCGCACCCCGATCCTGGGCCTGCAGAACGTCTTCAACGAGGACTATGCCGGCTGGGACGGCACTTCCAGCACCGGTGACACCTTGCGCGCCTGGCGCCGCGCCGCCTCCGAGGCAGGCTTGATGCAGCCGGACCGGTTGGGCGTGCTGGACGGCGACAAGGTGCTGGTGGCGCAGCCCGACAAGCGCATCGGCGCGGGCCACGGCAGCTTCGACAACGACGTGGACGTGGTGGCGCGCACGCTCGGGCGCATCGTCGGCGCCCCGCTGGTCGCGCCGCCGGATGACCTGAGGGGATTCTGAGAAACGCTTCGGGGTGCTGCGCCTAGCCGAGTGCCTTGGCGATCAGGGCTTTCGCGTCGTCCAGGCTCTTCGCCAGGGCCGGCGCGAGCGCCAGATCGTCTTCGGTCAACAGCATGTACTTCACCGTGTTGCTCGGCAGGTCACCCGACAGCGCGGTCACATGGTCGAGCAGCACGTTGTAGGCAGCGCGCGTCTTCTTCGGGTTGGCCGCGATCTCCTTGTTGTTCAGTGCGGAGAACGGGCGGCAGTCGGTGAGTTCACCGTCCGGGTTGAAGTAGACGCTGCCGTTGATCACCTGGCATCCCTGTGAAAAATCGTTGATCGTGGCGCCCATGCCCTGGCCGCCCCAATGGATGTTGATGGTGAAATTGGGCACATCCAGGCCGTTGGACAGATCTTCCTCATCCAGCGTGATGCCGTTCTTTGAACGCACGACCAGCACGCCCTTGGTGTGCGGCCTGAGTGCCAGGTATTTCTTCTGGTGCCAACCGAACTGGTAGTTGTGCTGGCCCTGCACCAGAAACGGCGGGAACTCACCGGCAGCCGCCGATCCCGGGTCGGTCGAGCCTTGGAACTTGAACACCAGGCCCTTCATCAGCAGCACGAAGATGTCGTCGAATCGGCCGGCCGCCACCTTGCGCCGGACACCGATCAGGTGGATGGTGCCTGCCGAACTGAAATCCCAATCGGCGACCTTGCGGGTGTCCGAGCCCGCCGTTGAGCGGTTCACCAATTGCAGCATCGGCGTTGGCTCGGCCAGGTATTTGGCCTTGACCTGGTTGAGCAGATCCAGCCAATCGTTGTATTCGCAGGGGCCGAGCGTGCCAGCCTGCCAGGCCGTCATCGCAGGCGCGTAACGTGACTCCACATGGTTGTCGAGCCAGCGGCGCAGGTGCACCTGGGTCTCGGGGCCGAACCGGCCGTCGGGCAGGATCGGCTGCTTCTCGACCGAACGCACATACTCTTGGAACAGGCGGATGGCCGACTGGGTGCGGTAGCCGCAGATGCCGTCGTCCTTGCCGCCTGGGAAGAAGCCGATCGCCGCCAGCCCGCGCTGCACCTGGGCCACGGTCATGGCGCCTTCGGGCTGCGCCTCCAACGGCTTGAACACCAGCCTGTCGGGGACGCTGACCACATCGCTCAAGGCGACCCGTGTGAGTTTCTGGAGTTCGGCCTCATAGGCCGAGCACGCGGCCGCCGAAACACCCGCATCGAAGCAACCGAGTTCAACCATGACCAATCCTCCATTCGGGCCGCGAGACAACGACCCCCATCGAGTATGTCAGCCGCACGGGGTTTGGCAAGCAGGCACGGGCCGGCCCCGGTTGGCACCATGGCCGTTCTTTGGCACGCTGCACGCGCCAGCATGGCAGGAGGCAAATTGAAACGCATCATCATTTGTGCCGACGGCACCTGGAACAACCGGGACCAATTAAACGCGGCCAGCGGCAAGCGCCGCCCGACCAATGTGACCAAACTGGCCAGGGCAGTGCTGCCGCGCGCCCCTGACGGTACCGACCAAGTCGTCTACTACCACGATGGCATCGGCAATGGCGGCCCGCTGGACCGCCTCACCGGGGGCGCGTTTGGCGCCGGCATGGAGGCCAACATCCGCGCGCTGTACCGCTTCATCGCCTACAACCATGCGCCTGGCGACGAGCTCTACTTCTTCGGCTTCAGCCGAGGCGCCTTCACGGTTCGAAGCCTGGCCGGCTTCATGCAAAGGCTCGGCCTGGTCGAAAAAGACGACGACTACTACGTGCCCGAGTTGTATGCCTGCTATGAGCGCAACGCCGGCCCCGGCACCCCCGAATGGGACCTGGCGTTCCACAAGGTCAAGGGCCACCGGCCTTGCCCGCCAATACGGATGGTGGGTGTGTGGGATACGGTGGGCGCGCTCGGTGCGCCCGGCCTGCTGGGCCAGTTGGTCAACCGCGGCCGGTACCAGTACCACGACGTGGGTTTGAACGATTGCATCGAGCACGCGGTGCATGCAATGGCGATCGACGAGCACCGCCAGCCCTTCGATGCCAGCCTGTGGGTGCGCCCATCAGGTTGGAAAGGCCACCTCGTGCAGGCCTGGTTCGCTGGTGCCCATTCCAATGTCGGCGGCGGCTGCAAGCCCGATGGGCTGGCCAACGAGGCGCTGCACTGGGTGGCCGAGCAGGCAGAGAATCTGGGCCTTGCGCTTGATTCGGCCTACCTCGCCAAGTTCGAGCCACACTTCGATTCGGTGCACCACGACTCGATGAGCACGATGTACCGCTTGATGGGGCCGCACGAGCGACCCATCGGCAACCACCTGGCCGACGGTGAAGTGGTGCACCGCTCGGCCATGGACCGCTGGGATCGGCCCGAATGCCACTACCGCCCCGCCAACCTGGGGCGCTACCTCCAGGGCGATGCTGCCCTGCACCCACCTGCCGCCGACACCCACCGGGTCACGCGCGGCCAACCTGCGCCGCTGCCCCCGGACGCCCAGGTCAAAGCGTGATCGCCAGCCCTTGTTCCTTGCCCGCGGGGAAGAAAGCGTCGTAGGCGTACATCTTCTGCAGGGCCGGCTTGGCCCAGACCTCGTTCAGCGCGCTCTTGACGTTGAACCACAGCTGGGGCCGCTCGCCACCATGCGCGATGACCCGGGCGATGGCCTGCCGATCCGGGTGGTTGAAGTGCGAGCCATTGGTGGAGATCAGGTAGTTCCTGCAGTTCAGCAGTTCCATCAGGCCGACATTGAGGTTGTTCTGGCTGGCATGGTGAGGCACCTTGAACGCGCTCACTGGCAGGCGCGAGATCCTGCGCTGGCGAAGCAGCAGGTTGATCGTCTCCACCAGCACCTGCGCGTGGGCGTCCGCGCCGAGCAGCACCGACTTTCCTTGGTACTCCGCCAGCACGGCGATGCTGCTGCCGTTGGCCTCGGCTGAATCCGGGTTGAAGTCCTCCTGTGCCAGCTCGGTGACATTTTCGGAGGTGGACACGTTGTCCTTGTGGGCAAGGAAGCGCTTCCGCACGGCGTCAGCGTCGCCGGGTTTCAGTCCCAGTGCCTCGATCTCCTTCTCCCAGGTTTCGCCCAAATCCTTCAGCTTGGGCGGCGTGGGTGACAGCACGGTCAGCACCATGCCGCCCGGCAGCGTGACGACCGGCAACTTGCCACCCTGCACCACCACCGCCCGGCCCTTGAAGGCCCGGTTCCAGGGCAACTCGTTGTCCTGGATCAGAACCGAGAACACCTCACCCTGGGTGGAGCCCATCATCGACGCCAGGTGCTTGAACCCGTTGAACCAGACATCGCCAAAGCTGATGCCCAGCGACTTGGCTTCCTTCAGGAACGGGATGGCCCCCCCGATGTGGTCGGCGTCGATGTGCGAGAGCATGAACAGCTCGAAGTGGCGCTCGGCCCGGGGCACCTGCTCGATGCGCTTCTTCAGCGCCTTCTTGTAGGTGCCGGTGGTGCCGCAATCCACCAGCACGCGGTGCGTGACACCTCCGGCCTGCCCGTATTCGATCCACAGCGCGTCACCATGGCCGGCAGGCAGCATCTCGACGCGCAGGTAAGGCTCGCCCCCCGCGGTGGGCTGCACCGACCGGCGCGCTGCCGGGGCGCCGCCCAGAAGATGCGAGTCGCCCGGCGGTTCGGCCTTGGCCTGCGTCGTGGCGGCGGCCGCCTTGCGGCTGGCCTGGCGGGCCGGCGGCTTGGCGGCTTCCTGGGCCGCCTTCTTTGCGGGCGCCTTGGGGGCTGGGGCGGGGGCTGGCTCGGGCGCCGGATCGACAGCCATGACCTCCATGCCAAACGCCCGGCCACCGCCACCGAGCCGGTCGATCAGGTCGAGCAAGGCCTTGGCCGTGTGCACGACGTTGGGCCGGCCGTCGCGGAACGAGCGGCGATCAGCCTGGCTGAAGTTGAAGATGATCTCTTCGAAGCCCCGCTCGCCCCACCACTCCACATAGGAGCGCAGCTGGTTGTAAGTCCATTCGCAAGGCCAGCTGGTACCTGAACGGTCCAGCCTGAGCATCGCGGTGATCGCCGCCTTGGCATGGGCCACGGCGCGCAAGGGCGACTCATCGGCACCGGGCATGGATGGATCGGTCAACTTGAGCAGCCACAACTCGGCCAGGCACCCCTGGGCCCAGAGCTTCTCCTCGGCTTCGGGCGAGCGCGCCAGCGTGGCCTCGACCCAGTAGCGGGCCATGTGCCACGCACCGTGCGAGAAACCACGGCCCAAAACGGCCGACAGGCTGAGCTGGGCGACCAGGGCACGGTACGGAGCGTTCATGCCCTGGCCATCGTTCACCAGGAAGCCGTTCACCGCGCTTTCGTAGTCGACGAGGGCCTCCTCGAGCAAGGCGCAGCATGTCAGCACGCAATCGCGGTAGTCGCGTACATGCTCGGCGCCGGTGGGCGCGGCGAAGAAAGTCTCCTGTGCCTGCTGCAGCCGGCCGCCGGCACGCAGTGCCAGCGACTGCATGCCCACGTACTTGCTGCGCATGGGCAGCCGGGCGATGACGTCGTCCACCGGGTCGCACAAGGGCGCATGCTCGTCGTGGGTCTCTGCGCCTTCGGACCAGTCACCGCTGCTGGCAAAGGCGGCGTCCATGGCGGCGCTGCATTGGCTGAAACGGGCCTTGTCGAGCTGGTAGCCCAGGTTGGCAGGCAGCGACTCGTAGACCACCAGGCTGGCCCAATCGTGGTCCTGCGGCTGCAGGCGGCCATGCAGCCCTGTGCGAACGCGGTGAAGCAGGACCCAGGGGTTCTCTCCCCACAGCAGGCCGCTGTAGAACTCTTTGGCCACCAGGACCGAGCCGGCTTTGCTGAGCGGAAACTGCGAGGCCACGACCAGCGGGATGCCGGCCTGGTGCAGCACATGCGCGATGCTCGCGCCGGGGGCGATCAGCTCGCTGTTGTTGCCGCTATCGCAGGTGCCGAGCGTCACCACGTCGGGCCGGTGGATCGCGCCATGCACCATGCAGGCGAACGCGCTGGCCAACCGCTCGCCGGAGATCACGCCATCTTCGGTGTGCAGCCGCAGGCCGTAGGTCTTGTCGCCGCGTGAATCGTCGGTGTCGCCATGGGCCAGCACATGGATGTGCGTGTACCGGTGGGCCGCACACTCGGCCACCACCTCCTCGAAGCGCGCGTTTCGGATGATGGTGAGCAACTCGCCGAATTGTTCTCGCCGGCCCTTCAGGCCGCGCATCGGCTTCAATTCGTCGGTGCGCAGGAAGGGCTTCACCGCCGAAATCATGGCCGCGCGGTGCTCGGCGAAGGGGATGTTGTCCGGGTGCGGATCCGAGGAGATGAACAGGATGCGCGGCTCGTGCAGCCAGCGCAGGTTGCCCGGCGATACGTTGCGTGTGCGGCGCGTGATGACCACTGGCACCCGCGCCTGCAGGGCCAGCCAGCTTTCTGTCCACGCGGTCGGCCCGATCGGCACCTTGGCCATTTCGAACGGCAGCGAAGCCAGTTCGGAGGCTGAAAGCACCAGGCTCAGGTGCACGAGCGTGTCGCGGCCCTGGCCGTCACCGCCCAGCGAACCCGGCAGGCGAGGGATCGCGCCCAGCACCTTGGCCATGTCGACGCCCATGGCGCGCAGTTCGGGCAGCTTGTCTTCCTTGGCACCCTTGCCGTCGTAGCGCATGGCCCTCATGCGACGCATGAAGGTGTGCTGCTCGTACGGCAAGGTGACGATACCTGCCTCGGCGTCGTCACAGACACCAAGGTACAGCGTCAGCGGCGACAGCAATTGGTTGTGCGCCGGCCCCGAGCGCAGCAACTCGACCGTGACCGTGCGGATCTGGATATCGTCGCTCATGAACCTGCCTTGGTGCCGCGCAATGCGCAGCGCATCCTAGCCATCGGGCCGGCGCACAGCAAGCGTCAGAATCCCGCACATGCATCGAACCACTCGGGTTGTCGCCGTCGCCGTCTTCCTCGCCGCGCTTTGGGCACTGTTCCAGTTCAGTGGCCTGAAGGCCCATTTCAGCCTGCAGGCCATTCACGACGGCTTCGAACAGAACATGGTGGCCGGGCTGCTGGTCTTTGCCGCGTTGTTCGCGCTCGGCAACCTGGCACAGATCCCCGGCTGGTTGTTCCTGGTGGCGGCAGTGCTGGCGTTGGGCCGCGTCTGGGGCGGGCTGGCGACCTACCTCGCCGCGTGCCTGTCATGCGTCATCAGCCTGGCGGTCATCCGGGCTCTCGGCGGTGACGCGCTGCGCCGCCTGCCGGGCCGGTGGATGGCCCGTGTGCTGGCGCGGCTGGATGCCCACCCGACGCGGAGCGTTCTGGCGCTGCGTCTGGTGTTCCAGACTGCGCCGGCGGTGAACGTCGCTCTTGCACTCTCCGGGGTGCCCTGGCGACCCTACCTGCTGGGCACGCTGCTGGGGCTGCCGCTGCCAATCCTGCTGTACACGGTGTTCTTCGACACGGTGGCCCGCTGGCTGCATTGGCCACTGCCTGCCTGAGGGTCAGCCGATGACACCGGCCTCGCGCAGGGCCGCAATGGCAGGGTCGGCGTAGCCCAGCGAACGCAGCAAGTCGTCGGTCTGCGCACCCAGGGCAGGCGGCGGAAAGCGCAGCGGCAGTCGTTGGCCGCCAATGGACAGCGGCAGCAACGCAGCGCGGGTCTCGATCGGCTGGCCGGCGCTGCTGGCGTCCGCCGGCACGCTCATCGATGCGAGCCCGCCGGTGGCCTGCAGGTGCGGGTCGTCGAACAGATCCTCTGGCCTCGTGATGGGTGCGTAAGGCAGACCGATGCGTTCGAAACGCTGGGCCAGCTCGGTGGCGGCCAAGGGCGCAAAGCGCTCGCGCAGCACCGGCAGCATCCAGTCGCGGGCGCGCACCCTGTCGTTGTTGCTGGCCAGGCGGGCGTCGCCCAGCAGGTCTGTGAAGCCGAACTCCTCGCACAACAGC
>Ga0075163_10003143_pt1 | contig 22278 bp, 15 predicted proteins | sample JI1023141ADNA_FD_71478 | JGI IMG/M metagenome (GOLD analysis project Ga0075163, IMG submission 71478) | Wastewater effluent complex algal communities from Wisconsin, to seasonally profile nutrient transformation and Carbon sequestration -... | ecosystem: Engineered > WWTP > Effluent > Algae... | reverse complement strand
CGGCGTCGCTCCCTTTCCGCACCAACTTCAAGGTGAGCTGTTTTGAGCGATGGCCTTCACCGATCTCAACTCCGAAGATCGCCTCGTCCAGCAGACCTTCGCCGAACACCTGCGCGAGCTACTGACGCCGCGCCTCATGAGCGGCGAACTGGCGGTGTGAGGCCGGCGGCGTCACCCGACCCCGGAGGCCCTTAAAACCACCAAATCTGCCTAAATCGTCGTTTTAGTGAAGACATACTTGCACTAAATGGCGTTTTTAGGCAAAAACCGACCGTGATCTTCTCCAAACCGGAGGTTTCTGCCGTTTTGCGCCAATACAATCCGTGGTGGGCGGCGGGGCGTTTGCCCGACTTGCCCACGTGGAAGCGCGCGGCGTTTCGCGAGATTCTCCAATGGATCGAAGACCCGCCCGCCGGCCGCGCGCTGCTCCTCGCCGGCGCCCGCCAGATCGGCAAGACCACGCTCTTCCTTCAGGCCATCGACGCCCTGCTCGCGCGCGGGGTGCCGCCCGCCAACATTCTCTACGTCACCTTCGACCACCCGCTGCTCAAACTCCTCGGGCTCGACGAACTCCTCGCCCTCTGGTCGGAAATCGAGGCGCACCGCGACGGCCCGCAATACCTTTTTCTCGACGAAATCCAGTCCACCCGCGACTGGCAGGTCTGGCTCAAGCATCAGGTCGATTTTCAGAAACACCGCCGCATCGCCGTCACCGGCTCGGCCACGCCGCTCGTCACCGAGGGTCAGGAAAGCGGCGTCGGCCGCTGGCATACCCTGCGGCTGGCCACCCTCTCCTTCTACGAATACCTGCAGTTGAAAAACCTGCCCGCGCCCGCCCTGCCCGCCGTGGCGTCGCTGCGCGAGTTGTTCGATTGGTCGGAGGGCCGTTTCGCGCAGGTTGGCGCCGACGCCCAGCCGCTGGTCGGCCTGTTTCACGACTACCTGCTCCGCGGGGGCTTCCCCCAGAGCGCGCTGCTCGACAGCATCCCCCAGGCCCAGAAACTCCTGCGGGAAGACATCGTGGACAAGGTGCTCAAGCGCGACATGACCGCGCTCTTCGGGGTGCGCCGCGTCCTCGATCTGGAGCAGGTGTTTCTCTACCTCTGCCTGCACGATGGCGGTCTGCTCGACGTCAAAGCCCTGTGCAGTGCCCTCGGCGCCAAGCGGCCCACCGTCGACAACTACATCAACCTGCTGGAAGCCACGCATCTGATCCATCGCCTGCGCGCCTTCGGCTACGGCAAGGAAGTGCTGCGCGGCCGCTCCAAGGTCTATCTGGCCGACGCCGCCCTCGCGCCCAGCGTGCTGCTCAAGGGCAAATCCCTCTTGGAGGATGCCGACGGCCTGGCCCGCGCGGTCGAGACGGCGTTTTTCAAACACGTCGTCACCCGCTACTACGCGCAGGCCCTGAGCTTTTCCTACTGGCGCGGCACCAAGGATCGCGAGGTGGACATCATCGCCAACGTCGAAGGTCGGTCGGTGCCGTTTGAGGTGAAGTATCGCGGTCCCACTCACACCCGCCTCGCCGACCTAAAGGGCATGGTTGAGTTCTGCGCCGCCCAAAGCGTCGGGCACGGCTATGTTATCACCCGCGAGCTGGTTGATTTTCAGGTGCTGCCCGTGCCCGGCGCCACCACTAGGCTGCTGAAGTTGCCGGCGGCCCTCGCCTGCTACTGGCTCGGCCGGTCCGAGCTCGAAAACCAACGCCCCGCCCGCGCCTGAGCGATGGCCTTCACCGACCTCAACTCCGAAGATCGCCTCGTGCAGCAGACCTTCGCCGAGCACCTGCGCGATCAGCTCGGTTGGGAAACCCTCACCGCGTGGAACGCCGAAACTTTCGGCCCCACCGGCACCCTCGGCCGCACCGATACCCGCGAGGCCGCCCTCGTGCGCGATCTGCGCGCCGCCCTCGCCCGCCTCAACCCGCAGCTCCCGCCCGCCGCCCTCAATGAGGCCGTGCAGGCCCTCACGCGGCACGACTTCACCCGCTCGCTCCTCCAGCACAACCAGGAGTTCCACCGCTTTATCCGCGACGGCGTGCCCGTGAGCTACAAAGACGCGCAGGGTCAGCGCCGCGCCGGCCGCGCCCGCGTGATCGACTTCCAAAACGGCCGCGCCGCCGACGGCACGCCGCACAACCGCTTCCTCGCCGTCCGCGAACTCAAGCTCACCGGCCTGCGCGCCCCCGGCTACAACCGCCGCGCCGACCTCGTGTGCTTCGTCAACGGCCTGCCCCTCGTCTTCATCGAGTTGAAGGCCGTCTACCGCAATATCCGCACCGGCTTCGACGAGAACCTCACGGATTACATGGAGGAGCACACGATCCCCCACGCGTTTCACCACAACGCGTTTCTCATCGTGAGCAACGGCCACCGCGCCCGCTACGGCTCCATCACCAGCCGCTGGGAACACTTCTACGAATGGAAACGCCTCGGTGAAGACGACCGCGCCGGCAGCGTCGAAGCCGAGCGCCTCCTCAACGGCATGCTCGCCCACGACCGCCTGCTCGACCTCGTGGAAAATTTCATCCTCTTCGATGCCAGCAAAGCCGGCCAGACGCGCAAAATCGTCGCGCGCAACCATCAGGTGCTCGGCGTGAATCAAGCCGTGGCATCAGTGCGGCAACAGGAAGCCCTCAAGCTCGATTTCCCGCCCGAGCGTCGCCTCAAGCAGCGCCTGATCGAAATCCCCGAACCGCTCGCGCTCGCGGCCGAAGAGCCGACCGACGACGGCAGCCCCTACGCCGCCGCCGTCATTGAGCAGCGCGAGGAGAAAAAATCGGTGCGGATGCTGGAGCTCGTCGAAACCGCGCATCCCGACCTCGGCCGCCTCGGCGTCTTCTGGCACACGCAGGGCAGCGGCAAATCCTACTCGATGGCGTTCTTCGCGGAAAAAGTCCGCCGCACGATTTCCGGAAAGTTCACCTTCCTCTTCATGACCGACCGCGAGGACCTCGACAGCCAGATCTACGGCACGTTTGCCGGCTGCGAAGTCATCGACCCGCAGACCACCCCTCGCGCCTCCTCCGGCAAGGAGTTGAAACGCCTCCTTCAGGAGAATCACCGCTACATCTTCAGCCTGATCCACAAGTTCAACCAAGACGTCGACCCGCGCGAACCCTACAGCACACGTGACGATATCATCGTCGTATCCGACGAAGCCCACCGCACGCAGGCCGGCAAACTCGCGCGCAACATGCGCCTCGCGCTGCCCCACGCCGCCTTCATCGGCTTCACCGGGACGCCGCTTTTCAAGCACGACCACCTCACCAAACGCATCTTCGGCTCCTACGTGTCGCGCTACGATTTCAAGCGCTCCGAGGAAGACGGCGCCACGGTGAAGCTCGTCTACGAAAACCGCGGCGAAAAACTCGGCCTCGCCCGCCTCGACCTCAACGACCGCATCGCCGAGGCCATCGCGAAAGCCGAACTCGATCCCGACAAGGAAGCGCTGCTCGAAAAACTTCTCGGCAAAGACTACGAAGTCGTCACCGCCGACGAACGTCTCGACAAACTCGCCGACGATTTTGTGGAGCACTGCGCCACGCGCTGGGAATCCGGCAAGTCGATGTTCGTCTGCATCGACAAGCTCACCTGCGGCCGCCTCCACCAACGCATCGTCCCACGATGGCAAAAGAAACTCGCCGCCGTCCGCCGCACCGCGCTGGCCGAGCCCGATCCGGCGCGCCGCGCGAAACTCGACGCCCAAGCCGCCTGGATGGCGGAGTCGATCGTCGAAATCATCATCAGCGAAGGGCAGAACGAGATTAAGGACTTCAAAAAATGGGGCGTGGACATCATCCCGCACCGCACGGTGATGAAGCAGGGTTTCGAGACCGCCGACGGCAAACGCGTCGATGTCGAAACCGCCTTCAAAGACCCGCAACACCCCTTCCGCGTGGCCATTGTGTGCGCGATGTGGCTCACCGGCTTCGACGTCGAATGCCTCTCCACGCTCTACATCGATAAGCCGATGAAGGCCCACACGCTGATGCAGGCCATCGCGCGCGCCAACCGCATCTACCCCGGCAAAGACTTCGGCCTCATCGTCGACTACAACGGCATGTTGAAAAGCCTGCGCGCCGCCCTCGCCCAATACGCGCTCGGCGACGAAGGCGGCGGTGAAGACGAGATCGTCGCCCCTCTGGCCGAGCGCGTGGCCGCGCTCCACTCCGCCGTCGAGGAAACCGAAAAACACCTGCGCGGCCTCGGCTTCGATCCCGCCACGCTCGTCGGCGCCAAGGGCTTCGCCCGCATCGACGCGCTCGCGAGTGCCACCGAAGCCGTCGTGGCCTCGCGCGACGAAGGCCGCCGCCGCTTCGAGATTCTGGCGCGACAGGTCTTCATCCGTTTCAAAGCGCTCATCATGGAGCCGGCCGCCCTCGCCTTCGCCGTGCGCCACGACAACCTCGAAGGCATCTACAAGAAACTCGAAGAGCGCCGCGACACCGCCGACGTAACCGAACTCCTCAAAGAACTCCACCGCATCGTCAACGCCGCCATCCGCGCCCACGAGCCCGGCGACGACCAACTCGATTCAAAGCTCTACGACCTCAGCCGCATCGACCTCGAAAAACTTCGCGACGAATTCGCGAAGAAGGTGAAGCGCAAGGCCACCGCGCTCGAAGACATCCGCCAACTCGTCGAGAAAAAGCTCCGCCAGATGCTCGCCCGCAACCCTCAGCGCATGGACTACTACAAGCGCTACTCCGAGATCGTCGCCGACTACAACCACGACAAAGACCGCGTCACCATCGAGGAGACCTTCGCCAAACTCATGGCCTTGGTGGAGAGCCTCGACGCCGAATCCCGCCGCGCCGCCGAGGAGGGCCTGAGCGACGACGAATACGCGCTCTTCTGCCTGCTCCAAAAAGAGCGCATCACCCAAGCCGACCGCGAACGCGTAAAGCTCGCCAGCCGCGGCCTCCTCGATGCGCTCACGAAACTGATCGCCCGCCGGGAACGCTGGACCGAAAAGGAGCAGACTCAGGCCGAGGTCGAGACGCTGATCCTCGACCACGTCTATTCCGCGCTACCGAACCCGCCCTTCACCGACGACGACAAAGCCGCCGTCGCCAAACAAGTCTACCACCACGTCTGGCAGCAGAGCGCCAGCGGCCACTTCAGCCCACCGCCCCGGTAGGGCCCGACCTCCGGGCGGGCCGCCCTTCGCCCAAGCCCGTCAGTCCCGCCGCCCTACTTCTTCAAATACCCCGCGAGCCACTCAAACACCGTCGTGTGCCACAGCTCGCTGTTCTGCGGCTTCAGCACCCAGTGCCCTTCGTCGGGAAAATACAGCAGCTTCGACGGCACGCCTTTCCGCTGGAGCGTCGTAAACAAACTCAGCCCCTGCCCGATGGGCACACGGAAATCGAGTTCGTTGTGGATGATCAGATTCGGCGTCTTGAATTTCGCCGCGTGTTTGTGCGGCGACCATTTTTCGAAGTCCGGATTTTCCCACGGAATCCCGTGGTCCCACTCGTCGAACCACGTCTCCTCCGTCGTCCCATACATGCTCACGAAATCGTAGACGCCGCAGTGCGTGACGAGCGTCTTGAATTTGTCCGTGTGCCCCTGAAACCAGTTCATCATGTAGCCGCCGTAACTCGCCCCCGCCGACGCCATGCGCGTCGTGTCGATGTAGGGCTGCTTCTCCAGGTGCGCGAGACACGCCATCAAATCCTCGAACACCTTCCCGCCCCAATCGTGCGAAATCTCGTCGGTAAACTTCTGCCCAAAACCCGTCGAGCCACGCGGATTCGGCAGCGCGATCACGTAGCCCTGCGCCGCCCACAACTGGGCGTTCCAGCGCACCGACCACGAATCGAGAAACGCGCTCTGCGGCCCGCCGTGCACCCAGAACACCAGCGGATATTTTTTGCCCGCTTCGAACTGCGGCGGCTTCACGATCCACATCTGCACCGGCGTGCCGCCCGCGCCACTCACCGTCACGGAATCGACCGCGCCAAACTTCACGCCCGCGAGCGCCGCCGCATTCGTCAACGCCAGCGGCTGCGGCGCCTTGTCGCCGAGACGAAACCGCGTGATCGTTCCCGGCATCGTCAGCCGTTGCCCGGTGAACGCCAGCCAGCGCCCGTCCGGCGACACGGAAATTTCGTGATTCACGCCGTCATCGAAGAGCCGTTTCACCTCACCGCCCGCCACCGACACACTCCACAGCGGCGCCCGCCCTTTCTCCTGCCCCTCGAGGAAAATCGTCTGCCCGTCCGGCGACCACACGTAGTTGTCCACCGAGCCCGCCCACGCTGCCGTAACATTACGCCGTTGCCCGCTCGCGCGGTCGAGTAACCACAAATCCCACTTGTCCGCCTCGAAGCCCGCCCGCGCCTGCGCGCGATACGCGAGCGTTTTTCCGTCCGGCGAAAACCGCGGCAACCCGTCCGCCGCCGCATTCGCCGCCGTGAGATTTTTCCGTTCACCCGTCGCGACATTCACCGACCACACATCGTGATTCGTGCGCCACGCCTGCTCGCGGATCGGCAGCGGCGGCGCGGAAAACACGATCTCCGACCCGTCCGGCGACCACGCAAATTCATCGCCCGCGCTGAACGTGCTCGAGGTCGGCACCGCGTCGTTCTCGCCCGGCGTCACATTGCGCGGCTCACCGTCGGCCGTGCCGTCCGCCTTCACCTTCACCACAAAAATCTGCTGCCGCAGGTCGTCGACCCACGAGTCCCAGTGCCGGTAGAGCAGTTTGTCGATCACGCGCGCCTTCACCTTGCTGCTCTCGCGCGCATCGAGTTTCGCCTTGTTGGCTTTGTCGGCTTCCGCGTAAGGCTTCGCCGAATACTCCGGAAACACCGCCGATACAAACGCGAGCGACTTCCCGTCCGGCGCCCAAATCGCCTGCCCCGCCCCGGTCGAAATCGTCGTGAGTTTCTTCGCCTCCCCGCCGCCCACCGGCAGCAGGAAAATCTGCGACACCCCGTCGCGCGCCGATTCAAACGCGATCCACTTCCCGTCCGGCGACCACCGCGGATGCGCATCGCGCTTCGGCGACGCCGTCAGCCGCCGCGGTTCGCCCGCGCCGTCCGCAGCCATGACCCACACGTCCGCATTCGACCGGTTCTCCGCCTTCAACACCTCGGTCACGACATAAGCGACCCGCTTCCCATCCGGCGAAATCTGCGGATCAGCCACGCGCTTCAGCCGAAACAAATCCTCCAGCTCGATGGGCCGGGCTTGGGCGTGCCCCACCGACCAGACCACCGCCCAAACGCTCACGATGAAAACAAAGAATTTTCGCATCCGTTGTCTCTGGAGGTGGAGCGGCTTGACCTCAAGCCGCTGGTTTGGCTCCGGCCCCACGCCACACGCTTCGCCCCGCCGTGACCACGCCCGCCCACGTCGCCGCCCCGGGCCGAGGCCAGCCGTTTTCCGCCACCTACTTCTTTCCTGCGTTCTCCGGTGCCGTCGGCTCGACCAGTAGCGCCTGAAAGCCCGCATTGCCGCGCAGATTGTCCCAAATCGGATCGAGCCGCAGCAGCGCAGGAGTGAGCGGCCAGCGGCCCGACGGCGGTGCCTTGAGTTCGTGCGCCATCAGCGCCACCGCCTCCTCGGCCCGGCCCAACGCCGCATAGATGCGCGCCGGCGACACCGTCCAATCCACCAGCCACACGCTCGTGAGTTGTTCGTAGAGCGCCACGGCCTCCTCCAGCCGATTCTGCACGCGATACAACGAACCGAGATTAAGCGTCAACCGGCCGTCTTTCGGCGCGAACGTCAGCGCCTTGCGCAGCGCCGCTTCGGCGCGCGCGAAAGACGGCGCGGGGCGGGGCTTCGTTCATGAGCAATCGCGACTACCGCCGCCCAAACTTCACGCGCCGGCAACGTCCGTTCGTCACCTCGTAGCCCGTGATCGCCCCGCTCGCGTCGCGCGTAAACGTCGCGTGCCACGCGCGGCCCAGCCAGAAGCCATCCGCAAACGTCGGCTCCCCCACATGCGGTGCCTCCGGCCATTGGGCCACCGACAACCGGCCGTTCTTCACCGTCACGACCTGCGCCACGTCGAGCTCTTCGCTGTAATAGGTGCCCACATACATCGCGAGCTGTGCCGCGGTCGGTTTCGCGGCGGCGACCTGCGCATACTCCACGACACCGTTGCGCGTGGTCACCGTGAGACGCCGGGCCGGCGTTTCCGTGAAAACAAACGTCGTCCGTCCGCCCGCATTCGTGAATTGCCCCGGCGCCGTGGGAATCAACTCCGCCGCACCGTCGTAGAGTTTCCCGTCCTTCACCGTGAGATCCATGAGATCGTCCGTCTGTGCCGAGCGGTAAAGTCCCGCGAGCGGCTTCAGCGCCTCCACCGCGACGGTGAGGCGTTGCGGCGCCGGGGGAGCCGGCAGGTCGAGCACGAGGCGGGTAAGCCCGCGTGCCGCCACCGCCGGGTTGAACTCCCCCGCGTTGCCGAGCAGCGCAAACGAAACCTTCTTTTCCGGGAAGCGCGCCAGAAACGTTCTGAAGCCCGCCGTCGAGCCGCCGTGCGAAATCTCCTTCACGCCGGCGGAGTCGTCCACCGTGAGACCGAGCGCGTAGTCGATCGTGCGCCCGTCGTTCAGCTTCGACGGCGTCTGCAATACGCGCACCACCGCGCCCCACTCTCCCGCGGTTTCGTCGAGGCTCGCGGTCCACTTCAACAAATCGCCCACCGTGCAAAGCAGCCCGCCGTTGCCCACGATATTGCTGTAGGGCAGATCGATTCGATAGCCGCCGCCCGGCCGCAGGTCGTAGCCGGTCGCGCGCCCCGGGATGATCGCCGTGAAATCCTCGCGCCAGCGCGTGTGCGTCATGCCGCGCGGCTTGAACACCTGCTCCTCGCAAAACGCACCGAAGCTCTGCCCGCTCACGCGCTGCACGACGATCGCCGCGAGCACGTAGGCCGCGTTGCAATAGAGATACTCGGCACCCGGCGCGAAGTTAAGCTGCTGCTGCCGGCTCATCACGCGCAGCACCTCGGCGTTATCGTGCGCCGACGAGTAGGAGGGCCGGCCCATCAACGCGAAGAGACCGTGGATGTCGCGCAGTCCGCTCGTGTGGTTGAGCAGCATGCGCACCGTGATTTTGTCCGCGAGCGCCGCCGGCATTTCCGGCAGATGTTTCCGGATCGGATCGTCGAGCGAGAGTTTTCCGCGTTGCGCGAGCAGCACGACCGCCGCCGCCGTGAACTGCTTCGCCACCGAGCCCGACTCCGACACCGTTTCCGGCGTGAGCGCGACGCCGTGCTCGAGATTGGCCATGCCGTAGCCGCGGGAAAAAATCGTCTCCCCGTCGCGCGCCACCGCCACGATCACGCCCGGCGTGTCCTGGTGATCCCACTTCGCGAACAACCGGTCGATCTTCGCCGCCAGTTCCGGCGACACCGACGCCGCCCGCAACGGCCCGACCGCCAGCACCGCCAACGCCAGCATCGCCGATACCATCAGGGCCGCCCCGCCGCGCTTCGCCCGTCCGCCTCGTTCGTTCCACGTCGCTGTTTTCATCGGGATAATTTTCTTTGGGTCGCCGCACTCATTTCAAAGCAAAGGCTCGTTGTTCTTCGGATCGGCCAGCAACGCCTTGAACGCCGCGTCCTCGCGCACGTTGTCCCACGCCGGATCGCCCTTCAGCATCGGCACCGTGAGGCCGCTGGGCACGCGCAGGAGTTTCACCACGGGCAGCAGAAACGCCTTCGCCGTCGCCATCGCATGCGTGCGCCGCCCCGCAAGTTTCCACTCGATCCGAAAATACCCCTGCCGCCGCGCCTGCGTCGCCGCCGAAATCACCGGCACGAACAAAGCCCAGCTCGCAATCTGCCCGCGGATCTTCGCATCCCCTCCCACGAGTTCAACTTTGTCGAACCACACCTCCACCCCACTTGCCCGCAACGCCTCCGCGATGCGCAGCACCGCCTCCGCATCTTGCGACGCGTAGCCGAGGAAAACGGCTTTGTTCTCCGCGGCGCTCATCGGCTACTTCAATCCCTCCAGCCCGCAGACGCTGATCTCCATTCCCGCCACCTTCTTCACATACGCGCGGCCGGCCAACGGACTCAGCAAGTAGTTTTCCCCCTTGGGATAAGCCTCGCGAAACACCCGCAGCGCCGTCGCGTCGAAGGCCCCGGCGTCCCACTTGCACTCGTAAGCATCGACCGCGTCCCGCGCGCGCGGGCGCACGAAATCCACTTCGTGCCCCGCCTTGTCCCGCCAGTAGCGCACCGGCTCGTCGGGCCACTGCGCCTGCATCGCCTCCAGCGCCAGGTGCTCCCAGAGCACGCCGCGGTCGCTCGCCCTCAGCGGGTCCCAGGCGCGCGCGAAGCTCACGAATCCCGTGTCGAACGCATACGCCTTGGGCTGGCGCACAATCTCACCTTGCCCGCCGCCGTGAAACGGCCGCACCAGCGTCAACGCCTGCGTGATCTCCAACGCCTGCAGATGGCTGTCCACCGTGGCGCGGGAGATTCCCAGCGCCGTCGCCGTGCGCGACGTCTCCAACTGGCCGCCACTCTGGCGCAGCACGTATTCGAAGAGCGCGTTGAAGCGGTTGATGTCCCGAAAACCAAACAACCGCTGGATGTCGCGCGCGAAAAACGAGTCGAGCCACTCGCGGTAAAAGCCGGGCTCCTTTTGCTCCGCGAGCAAAGCCGGCGGCAGCCCACCGTGATAAAGCCGCTTCGCCAACGTCACCCCGAAGGCCTCCAGCTCACCCGTGAGCACCGGCACAAATCGGAGTTGCCGCTTCCGCCCCGTCAGCGTGTCGCGGAATTTCTTGCTCGCCGCGAGCGTCGACGATCCCGTCGCCAGCACGCGCAATTCCGGAAATTCGTCCGCCGCGATTTTGAGCACGCGGCTCGGATCGCTGAGCTGATGAATCTCGTCGAACACCACGACCCGCCGGTCGCAGTTTTTGAAAAACAACACCGGATCGCGCAGCATGTCCTCCGTGGCCGGCAGGTCGCAGTTCACCACCAGACACCGCTCAGCCCCGAGGCTCTGGGCGAGGGTCGTCTTACCGGAGCGCCGCACGCCCGCGAGCCAGACGATCGGCACCTGCCGCCACGCCAGCTCCAGCCGTTCCTGCCAAAAGGGTCGCGAAATCATGGCAGCATACTTAGCAAACGGTCGGACTTTTTGTAAAGTATGGTCTCGCGACCTACTCCTGCCTTTACCCGCCTTGTCCCGCAGTAGCTTGGAGCCGAAGGCGGAAACGCCTCCGCGTCTTGGGACGCATACGGCAGAAAAACAGCTTTCGACGATTCGCTCATCCGGAGTGCCTCCCCTCCAAGCAAATGCCCTGCCGAACCCCCGCAGCTTCGACCAACAGGGTCGACGGGGAGCGTGGAACCTCAGCAAGGGTGGCAATGGGCGGCACTGCTGGCATGTGGGGCGGCGGCGAAGCTCACGAAGCCCCCGCTTCGGCGCAAGGGCGATGTGCCCCGCTGACGCACGCCAAACCGCTTGGCGTCCGCCTCGCTCACTCCCACGCTCCGCCCACGTTTCGTCTCAGCACCACCATTCGCCCGCTCACCTCCCCTACTTCATCCCCATGCATCCCTCCGCCCACCGACCACACTCCCGCCTCGCCCTTTCGCCCCTCACTCTCCTCGCGCTCGTCCTCGCCTTCGCCCTCGCGCCCGCCCTCCGCGCCGCGATCCCCGGCGTCACGCTGCCGCCGGCCAATGACGGCAAACTCCGCATCATCGCGTTCGGCGCGCATCCCGACGACTGCGAACTCCAAGTCGGCGGCACCGCCGCCCGCTGGGCCGCCGCCGGCCATCACGTGCTGCTCGTCTCCGTCACCAACGGCGACATCGGTCACTGGCGCGAAGCCGGCGGCCCGCTTGCGATTCGCCGCAAAGCCGAAGTCGATGAGGCCCACCGCATCCTCGGCATCCAAGGCGTCGTCCTCGATATCCACGACGGCGAACTCGAGCCCACGCTCGAAAACCGCCGCACCCTGACCCGCCTCATCCGCCAGTGGAACGCCGACGTCGTCCTCGGCCCGCGCACCAACGACTACCATCCCGACCACCGCTACACCGGCGTCCTCGTCCAAGACGCCGCCTTCATGGTCACCGTCCCGTTTTTCTGTCCCGACGTGCCCGCGATGAAGAAAAACCCCGTCTTCCTCTATTACACCGACCGCTTCCTGAAGCCCGCCCCGTCCCGCGCCGACATCGTCGTCTCCATCGACCCCGTGATCGAAAAGAAACTCGATGCCCTCGCCGTCATGGTCTCGCAGTTCGCCGAGGGCGGCGCCAACGGCAACGCCTCGCTCTATCCCGCCGACGCCGCCGGCCAGCGCGTCCGCCAGCGCCAGGTCCGCGAAAATTTCCACCGCCGCTTCCAAGCCATCGCCGCCCGTTTCCAGAAAGAACTCGCCACGTGGTATCCCGGCCCCGCCGCCGGCGCCGTGAAACACGCGGAGGCCTTCGAGATCTGCGAATACGGCACCCAGCCCGACCGCGCCGCCCTCAAGCGCCTCTTCCCGTTCTTCGACTGACTCCCGCCGCAGCGCAGCGCTCCGAAAATGTGGGAAAATGTGGGAGGGGCTTTACGCCCCGAATGACCGAGTCTCCGCCCCCACCCACCGCTGCCCCATTTTTCTGCCCCCATCTTTCTCACGAAATTCCGACCGCTCCTCGCATCGATCCCTCGCTCGCCCTGACCCACTCGCTCCCCACCAAGCTACCCCGAATCCGCGTCAAAAAATGGGATCAGAAAAATTGCCTCCCCCGCTCTCTCACCACCATCCATCCCGCGGTCGCGCCATTCGTCGCTAACCGCTTGGCGTTTTCCGAAACCTCTCCACTTTTCCGCGTCAAGTTCCCAACCGCATGCACGTCTCCCTCCTCCGTCCCCGTTTCGTCACGCTCGCCCTCGCCGCAGCCGCGCTCGCCGTATCGGCGCCGTTCGCCGCACTCCGCGCCGCCGAGAAATCCACCGCCGCACCGGTCAAGGTCGACGGCTTCTCCTACGTCAAAACCGTCGGCGCCATCTCCGAATACAAACTCGATTCAAACGGCCTCGCCGTCCTCCTCCTCCCCGAGCACTCCGCGCCCGTCGTGACCTTCATGGTCACCTACCGCGTCGGCTCGCGCAACGAGGTCACCGGCACCACCGGCGCCACCCACCTCCTCGAACATCTCATGTTCAAGGGCTCCGATGCCTTCAACCGCGCCAAGGGCACCAGCGTCGATCAGTTCCTCGAGCGCGTCGGCGGCAACTACAACGCCACCACCTATCTCGACCGCACCAACTACTACGCCGAGATCGGCAACGAGCACCTCGAAGGCTACATCGCCATCGAGGCCGACCGCATGCGCAACCTCTGGCTCCGTGAAGAAGACCGGAAGCCCGAAATGACCGTCGTGCGCAACGAATTCGAGATCGGCGAAAACGATCCCGAGCAGGCCCTCGACAAAGAGATCACCGCCGCCGCCTTCCAGGCCCACCCCTACCACCACAGCACCATCGGCTGGCGCTCCGACATCGAGAAAGTCTCCATCGAAAAACTCCGCGAGTTCTACGACACCTTCTACTGGCCCGACAACGCCACCGTCACCATCGTCGGCGATTTCTCGCCCGCCGCCGGCCTCGCGCTCGTGAAAAAATACTACGGCGCCATCCCGAAATCCCCGAAACCCATCCCGCAGGTTTACACCGAGGAGCCCGCGCAGAGCGGCCCGCGCCGCGTCACCGTCCGTCGCGCCGGCGAGCTCGGCGTCGTCGGCCTCGCCTACAAAACGCCCGCCGCCCGCCACGCCGACATCCCCGCCCTCAACGTTCTCTCGAGCATCCTCTCCTCCGGCAAAACCAGCCGCTTCTACCGCGCCCTCACCGACAAAAATCTCACCCTCAACGTCAGCGCCAACACCGGCTACTTCCACGATCCGTCGCTGCTCAACGTTTACGCCAACCTCGCTCCCGGCGCCACGCACGAGCAGGTTGAAAAACTGCTCCTCGAAGAAATCGACCGCGTGAAATCCGCCGGCGTCACCGCCGCCGAAGTCGCCACCGCCCTTGGCAAAATCAAAGCCGCCACCGCCTACAAGCGCGACGGCTACTTCTCCATCGCCGGCAATCTCAACGAGGACATCGCCGCCGGCGATTGGACGCTCTACTACACGCTCGACGCCGCGATGGCCAAAGTCACCGCCGCCGACGTGCAGCGCGTCGCCCGGCAATACCTCGACATCAACCAAAGCGTCACCGGCTGGTTCATCCCCCTCGCCGCGAAGTAACGCCCACTTTTTTGTCATTCTGAGCGCAGCGAAGAATCCAGTGCGACTCCCGCCCGCCCCCTCGCCCACGAATCTCCTGCTGGATTCTTCGCTCCGCTCAGAATGACACCCGAAACGAAAACACTCTCTCCCATGAAAGCTCTCTCTTTCTCGCGCTCTCTCCGTCTCGCCACCGCCGCTCTCGCGCTCTCCGGCCTCACCGCAAACGCCCAAGTCGCCAAAAACGCCGTGCGCGACAACGTCGGCGGCATCGACCTCGTCGTCCTCAAGACCGGCGTCAAAGAAGTCGTCACCCTCCGCGGCTCGCTCGCCGCAGGCGATTCCCTCAGCCCCGACGGCAGCCCCGCCCTCGCCGATCTCACCGGCGGCATGTTGGACAAAGGCACGACCAAGCAGGACAAATTCGCGATCGCCCAACTCCTCGGCAGTGTCGGCGCCACGCTCTCGTTCAGCACCGGCCCGAGCTCGCTCAATATCAACGCCAAGTGCCTCCGCGCCGATCTTCCGCTCGTCATCGGCCTCATCGCCGAGCAACTCCGCTCGCCCGCGTTTTCCCCCGAGGAATTCGCGAAGCTCAAGAAACAGTTCGCCGGCAACTACCGCCGCGCCCTCGACGAGACCGACTTCCGCGCCGACGACAGTTTCACCCGCGCCGTGTATCCCGTGGGCCACCCCAACCGCCAGGCACCCTCCGCCGAGATTCTCGCCAGCGCCGAGAAAATCACGCTCGATGAAGTGAAGGCCTTCCACGCAAAATACTACGGCCCCGCCACCCTGCGCCTCGTGCTCGTCGGCGACATCGATGCCGCGTCCGCGAAATCCGAAGTCTCGAAAGTCTTCGCCGGCTGGACCGGCGGCGTCCGTCCGCCCACGCCCGCCGCCGCCAAACCCGGCTCCGTCGACGCCGCGCGCGATCAAAACGTCTTCATGCCCGAGAAGACCAACATCTCCATCATCTGGGGCCAGGCCACCGGTCTCCGTTATGGCGATACGGACACCCTCGCCCTCCGCGTCGGCACCGCCGCCCTCGGCAGCGGCTTCACCGGCCGCCTCATGGCCAACGTCCGCGACAAAGAGGGCCTCACCTACGGCATCGGCTCCTACGTCGCCGGCGACACCTTCGTGGACGGCGATTGGCGCATCTCCGGCAACTTCGCTCCCGAGATGTTGGAGAAAGGCATCGCCTCCACCAAACGCCAGCTCACCGCCTGGTATTCCGAAGGCATCACCGACGACGAACTCGCCCGCAAAAAAACCGGCCTCGCCGGCACCTACAAAGTCGCCCTCTCTACCACCTCGGGCATGGCCGGCACGATCCTCGCCACGCTGAACCGCGACCTCGAACTCTCCTTCATCGACCAGTATCCGTCGCGCGTAAACGCCCTCACCAAGGATCAGGTCAACGGGGCCATCAAAAAGCACCTCAACCCGGAAAAAATGGTGCTCATCAAAGCCGGCACCGTCCCCGGCGCGAAGTAACCCTCCGCAAGGTAGAGACGGCTCTCCGAGCCGTCCGCCCAAGGGCCGCCGTCCCTTTCCGTCAAACGCCGCCGTCCGCGTTTTCCGGCCTTTTCCGGCCCGTGGCACGGGCGTCCCCGCCCGTGGCTTGAGTCTGTTTGTTCACAGACACGGGTATCACGTGTTCACCCACGCCGCCCACGCTGCCGACCCCGACGAGCCTCGCGCGTCGCCCACCATCCATCCCCATCACCCATTCGGGCCATTCATCATTAGCCTGATTAGCCCATTCACCCCGGCCTGAAAAAGGCTCCGCCCGCCTCTACTGAATGCAGGCAAACTGCGCTATGCTCGGTGCGTGCGAATCCTCTCCCCCGCTCGCCGCTCCGGCTCTGCAGCCCGCACGACCGCCGCGTTCACCATCTTCGAAGTCATGATGGGCGTCATCGTGATGGCCTTCTCCATCTCGACGTCGATCACGGTCATGCAGACCGGTTTCCGCGCCGTCGATAGCGCGCGCAACATCTCCCTCGCCGCCCAGATCATGCAGAGCGAGATGGAGAAAATCCGCCTCCTCGATTGGACCGCCATCAACGCCTACGCCCCCGACCCCGCCACCACCACGACCGCCACGCTTACCATCGACCCCGTCTTCACCTCCAACCCTGTCGTCGGCTCCCGCTTCACCCTCACGCGCACCACCTCCACGCCGCAGACCAACTTCAAAAAAATCACGCTCAACGTCGCTTGGACCTCCCTCGACGGTCGCCCCAACACCCGCTCCTACACCATCTACTACGGCCGCTACGGGCTCTACGATTACTACTACAATTCCGTCTGAGCCATGTCCGCCCCCCGCGCTTCTTTCCCTCGCCCGGCCCGCCGTGCCGCCTTCAGCCTCGTCGAAATCATGATCGGCGCGAGCATCGGCAGCTTCGTCCTCCTCGGCATCCTCACCGCCTTTGTCACCCTCGGCCGCAACGGCGCCCGCCTCTACAATTACAACACCATGGAGACCGAGTCGCGCCGCGCCCTCGACGAATTCTCCCAGGACGTGCGCATGGCCAGCGGCATCGTGTGGAACAGCGCCACCTCCGTCACCCTCACCGTCCCCGATAACTACGCCGCCTACGGCAATCAGGTGACCTACGCCTACGACAGCGCCACCACCGGCGCCACCCGCCGCACGTTCTACCGCGTCCCCGGCAATCCCTCCACGACCTACTCCACCCCGCCCACCCGCACAGCCCTCGCCCGCAACGTCACCTCCTGCACCTTCGCGCGCTACAACCGCAACACCCCCGCCGCCCCGGCCACCACCGATGCCGAGACCAAGCGCCTTCAGGTCACCATGAAGATCAGCGTCACCACCGCCACCACCGTGGCCGCCACCGAAAACGCGATCTCCGCCACCTATCTCCTCCGCAACAAGCTCTCCAACTGACCGCCGCATGACCACCGCCCCCTCCAGTCTCCGTTCCTCGCGCGGCTCCGTGCTCATCGTGGCCATGCTCTTCAGCGCCATCATCGGCATCTCCCTCGCCAGTTACCTCCGCCTCAGCACCAATACCCTCAAGATCGCCACCCGCTCCTTCCACAGCAACTCCGCCATTTATCTCGCCGAGACCGGTATCGAGTTGGCCATGACGTGCCTCACGAATAACCAGACCAATGGCGTCCCCCTCGCCACCGCCTGGCCCTCCTCCACCTGGACCACCGATACCTCCGCCCACACCGCCACCGCCACCTTTACCCCGTCCAGCGATGTCAACGGCGTCGTCAAAGTCCTCGTCCAAAATTACGATCTCACCGGCAATCCCACCATCATCGCCAAAGCCATGATCACCCCCGGCGACGGCGGCCCCGTCATCGCCAAATATCTCAAAATCTCCCTCAGCCGCCGCGGTCTCTTCACCAACGGCCTCGTCGCCAAAGACGGCATCACCTGGGTCGGCCACCCCGAAGCCGACAGTTGGAATTCCGCCGCCGCCAGCCCGCCCGTCCCCTACGCCGTCGGCGTCCGCCGCGACAACTGCATCGTCGGCTGCGTCAACGGCAATATCGCCCTCGGCTCCGGCGGCAATGTCTACGGCTACACCAAGACCGGCGCCACCGGCTCCACCTCCGGCGGCAGCGTCCACGGCCTGTCCTCCACCACTCACGACCCCACCCGCGTCAGCACCGATTTCTCCGCCAACTTCCCCGCCATCACCCTCCCCTCGCCATCGATCATCAACGTCCTCGCCGCCGTTCCCACCACCCTCCCCACCGGCGCCCACAGCCCCAACTCCGACGGACGCTACTACTACACCTGGGGCCCCACCCTCGGCGGCATCACCGCCAACACCACCATCACCGGCAACGTCACCATCACCATGACCGGCCGCGCCGGCAACGATGCCATCCGCCTCACCGGCACCAAGACCCTCACCGTCGCCGCCACCGGCAGTGTCATCCTCTACACCGACGGCAACATCGACGCCAAAGGCAACGGCGTCGTGAACACCTCCACCGCCGAGAAATTCCAGATCTACGGCACCGGCGCGGCGACCGGCAGCCAAAGCATCGTCGTCGGAGGCAACGGCAACCTCGTCGCCGCTGTCTACGCGCCCAACGCCACCGTCGAACTCAAAGGCGGCGGCTCCAGCGGCAACGTCATGGGCTCCGTCGTCGCGAAAAGCATCAGCATGAACGGCGGCACCAATTTCCACTACGACGAAGCCCTCGGCAACCTGAACGGCGGCGGTGGCTACCGCACCAGCCAGTGGAAAGAACTCCAAACCGCCGCCGAACGCGCCCCCTACACCGGCTTCTAAATTCCGAGGTGGAGCGCGTTGACCCAACGCGCTCGTCTTTCCTCCCACCGGCGCGAGGATTTCCCACCACCGCTCCTGTCACCGGCCCCGGAGCTGCTGCCTCATAAATTTTTCTGCCCCCATCTTTCTGACAGAAAATCCCGAGCCCACCGCTCCGCCCGCCGCCCCCATTTCGCCACCCGACACCCAGTAAGGCATTTCGCGGCTGCGGTTGAGCCCCGACCTTCCCCGCCCTCCGTCACTTTACCCTTTGAACAACGGGCGCCCTCTCGCTCTTTCGAATCCCATCCCGCGCCCTGCCCCCTCGGGATAAGATGTGAATAACTTCCCCTTGAATTTGCCGCCGCGCTAATCACCTTCGTGATCCCTCCCGCCAAAAACTGCATGTAGAGCTTTGCTCCATGTAGTTTTACGCCCGGTCCTTAAGACCGGGCGTTTTTTATGTGTAGCGCGCGGGGCGAGACCAATGGAGCAGCCTAAAACCTTTGTGGTCGGCGCGTGCCGCAATCTCAGTGCGGGTGCGCCAACCGATGCCGCCGCAGCAGATCCTTCCCGTAGTCGTTCCCGTTCGGCGTCCGCACCCTCTCGCTACGCGTCTTGCACGAGCGCTTGCAAACAGCGCGAACGGCAGCGGGACGCCGCCGCGAATTCCACCTTAAAAAACACGGTTCGAAGGTTCAGGAAAAATTGTTTTTCGGGGTCACTCCGCCCGCAACGCCACGACAGGATCGATGCGCGTCGCGCGCCGCGCCGGAAGCCAGCAGGCGAACAGGGCGATGCCGGCGAAGAGCAGCGTCACCACGCCGAAGGCCAAAGGGTCGATGGTGTCGAGGAAGCCGTGGAGTATCCGGCTCATCGCCAGCGTGAAGATCGCACTGCCGACCAGCCCCAGCGCGAGGCCCACGGCCACCAGGCGCATGCCTTGGCGCACGAACAGCGTCACGACGCCCCGCGTCGTCGCACCGAGCGCCATGCGGACGCCGATCTCGCGCACGCGCTGGTTAACCGCAAACGACATCAGCCCGTGGAGCCCCACCGACGCCATCCCCAGCGCGAGTGCGCCGAGCGAGGCGCCCGCCACCGCAAACGCGTAGAACGGCATCGCAAAAAAATCTACCCAGAACGAATGGCGGCGCCCGAACTGTAGCTCGACGCCGCCGGCCCTCGCGGCCCGCACGATCTCGATCAGTGCCGGAGCCGAGACGTAACGCGGACGCACGAACACGAATGCTCCGTCACTCGTGTTGTGTGGGAATGGCAGGTAGAGCATCTGGCGGTTACCGTCGCGCATCGAGTGCATCATCGTGTCGCCCACCACGCCGATCACCTCGCATTCGCGATACGCCTCCGGCGGCGCCGGGCGTTCGCGCGAAGCCCACGATTCCTCACTGACCCCCAGTGACCGCCCCACCGGATCCTGGCCCGGCCACATCTGGCGCGCCAGGCTCTCGCTGACGACGACGGCCCGCGAAGCCGAGTGCAGCTCGACGTCGCGGAACGTTCGCCCACGCTGCAGCGGTATGCCGAACGCATCGAAGAATCCGTCCGAGACCGAGGATGTCCGCACCGATTCCCCGGCCGCGCCGGCCGTTGCCCCGACGGGGCGGATGCGCGTCAGCCGATAACCGTGAAAAGGCGCCGCACTCGCCGCCGCACTCGCCGCTACACCCGGAATGGCACGCACCGTTTCCAGCGCCTGCCGAAACGCGGTGTTGCGATCGGCATTCGCGGCAGCGGGCCTCAAGTCGACGTCGAAGACCGCGTCTGCGGCGAAGCCCACCTCGGCCTTTTGCCGGTCGAGGAGGTTGCGCACCAACACGCCGGCGCACGATAGCAGCGTCAGCGAGACGGCCACTTGTCCAATCACCAATAGAGGCCGCAGCCGCGACGGCGTGAGCCCGACGGCCGAGCCGTCGCGCCGTGCGTTCGCGTAGAGATTGGCGCTGGAGGCGTGCCACGCCGGCAGCAGCCCGACCACCAGGGTCGCTCCGACGGTCAATAGTCCGGTGAAGCCCAGCACGCGAATATCCGGCGTGGCTGCGAAAAAAGTCAGGTGCCGCGTCTCCATCGCCCACTCGACCGGCAACCGGCTGACCACGACCGGCAAGAGCAGTTGCAACGTCCAGACCGCCAGTCCGAGCCCGAGCACGGCGCCGAGCCCGCACAGCAGCAGGTTTTCCGTGAGCAACTGCCGGACGATCCGCCCGCGGCTGGCACCGAGGCCTAACCGAATTCCGATTTCCGCCCGCCGCGAGACGCCGCGGGCGAGCAGGAGATTCGCGACGTTGGTGCACGCCACCATGAGCACGAGCGCGAAGCTGAAAAGGACGAGGCCCACGACCCGGGTGCCCTCGGGCGTCTTGAGCAAGTTCAGAAAGCGCAAACCGCGCTCCAGATACACGGAGAGTTTGGCGTTATCACCCGGCAACTCGGCCGCCCGCACCGACGCGATCAAGTCGAGATCGGCTTTGGCCTGCGCTTCGGTGATACCCGGTTTGTGGCGTCCGATGAGGGCAAAGGCCTGCCGACCGCCGGGCCCATAGTCGGCCGCGTGGTTGCTCCATGCCGCCAGCGGCAGCCAGCCCGCCGGCGGCATCGGTTGCTGGCCCGAAAACTCGGGCGACGCGACGCCGACCACCGTGACCATCCGGTGATCGAGCGTGAGCGTGGTGCCGATCACGTTCGGGTCGCGGTGCAGCCGCGTTTCCCAAAACACATTGCTCAACACGATCACGGGCGCCGCGCCGAATTTCGTTTCCTCCGGTGCAAAGGTCCGCCCGAGCTGCAGCGGCCCACCGAGCACGGCAAAGTAGTTTTCCGAAACCAGCTCGCAGGTCATCAGGGGCGATCCGCGCCCCGCAACGGCCCGTTCGGCCTCCGCGGCGGCGTCGATGGCGACCGCCCAGCGCACCTCGGTGAACGCGAGCAACCCGTCGAGCGTGCGATTGCCGTCGCGGTAAGCCAAATACTCCGCGTGGCTGAAGCGTCCGACGGGCTCGCCGCGGGCATTGCGCCCGGCGATGCGCACCAAGCTGTCCGGATCTTTCACAGGCAACGGTCGCAGCGCGACCATGTTGACCACGCTGAACAGCGCCGCGTTGACGCCGATACCGAGGGCCAGCGTCAGCACTGCGGTGATCGTGAACGACGGCGACCTCCGCAACGACCGCACCGCATACTTCAAATCTTGCCCCAGTTGCTCCAGCCACACCCAACCACGCTGGTCGCGGGCACGTTCTTTGATTTGCTCCACACCGCCAAAACTCCGCCGCGCCGCATAACGCGCCTCGTCGGACGACATACCGCGCTTCTCGTTCTCCAGCGTCTGCAACTCGAGATGCGCGCGCACCTCCTCGGCCATCTCGGCATCGAGTTTTTCCTTACGGAAGAGCGCGCGGAGTTTTCGCCACATGGTCTTGGGTGCAGTCGATCAAGGATGGCTGACCGTTTGTGCCACGCTCACGCCGCCGGCTTGCAGGGCGATCTTGCCGCGGTGGATGGTCACGGTCACCGGCGCGTTTTCCGCGATCTTCACCCACGCCAGCTCTCCGAGACGCATGCGCGCGCGCTCGATCGTCACTTGGCCGAATTCGGAGCTGAGCACGCCGCGCTCGGGCAGGGCTTCGACTTTCGTGCCGTGGCCCTTGATGTCGGCGGTGATCGCGTGCCCGGCGGCCGAGGTCGAGATTTCCGGCGGGCGCGTGCATGCCGTCACAGTGAACAGGGCCAGCATGAGGCCCACCGCCGTGAGGCGGGGAACGAAAGA
>Ga0075163_10003142_pt1 | contig 22279 bp, 24 predicted proteins | sample JI1023141ADNA_FD_71478 | JGI IMG/M metagenome (GOLD analysis project Ga0075163, IMG submission 71478) | Wastewater effluent complex algal communities from Wisconsin, to seasonally profile nutrient transformation and Carbon sequestration -... | ecosystem: Engineered > WWTP > Effluent > Algae... | reverse complement strand
GGGAACAATCCCAGTGTTCGGTTCGATTGTCGCGAATGGGTAGTTGGCTGCCAAAATATCCGCCCGTGTCAGGACGTTGAAGAGGGTTGATTTGCCGACATTTGGCAGGCCGACGATTCCAATGCTTAGCATCTAACCCAACCTCTCTATCAGAATTATGTTGTGTTGTGTCTCTTGTTTCGCTATGCTCAACATCTAACCCTACCTTTTTTATAGTTAATGATGTTGCATACGCTGGAATCTTTCCGCATATTCTTACTTTCTCCTTCGTTGCTATTACTTTATCAACTATTTTACGTACCGTAAAAAGCTTTTCATCGTAGCCCAGATTCTCTAGGTACTTCTTAAAAGGCTCTACAGACGATTCTAGGTCTATCTCTTGCAGTTGGGCTAACTTATTCGCCTCTGGCTTATTGATCATGTCTAGCAGCTCTTTACGACGCCTCGCAACACTATTCATTTGATCGGTGTACACATCTTCAGACATCGTGCCCAGTCCCCAAGCTTTCACATAACGACGTTCTTCTTGCTCAAGTGCTTTTTTTTGCATGAGTAGTTCATCTTTTTTAGGGCTTTGTCCTGCAATGAGCTTTTTTTCTTCTGCGTAACGATCGAGCTGTTTCTGTAACAGGGCAGGGTCTGTCATCAATTCGCAAAGTTTGGACCAACCTACTGCATCTAGAACCTGTACATTTACACCTGCTTCAAAACATGTGCGTGGCTTAGGGAACTTGAGTAGACGGTCAGTACAGCGATAATAGAAGTGACCATTTTGACCCTCACCAGTACGAGAAGTACCACAAGCACACTGTATTAGACCACCGAACAGGTAAGGATTCTTCTTAAAGCGTTGACTTAGCTTACCGTTGCTCTTAATTTGAGATTGAACCTTTTGATACAGATCGTCACTAATAATACGTGGTGCTTCTACCTCTAGCCATTCATCACGTGGTCTGGTTTTACGGCTACCTTTTAATGAATGACGGTGTTGATATTTCTTCTGAGATTTAGCCATTGGATTTTTGGTCATAACGCTCTCAGACTTGTAATAAAAGTGCTTACCAATATAGGTTTCGTTTTTCAGCATACGGTGAATTGGACCATTCGACCATGTGTCACGCTTCTGTTTCTTTGGTGGTATACCTAAATCGTACAAACGCCGTATGACTTCTTTAATAGAGACGCACTCAATGCCAATCCATTCAAATATCATCTGCACTACTTTGGCTTCTTCTTCGTTTATTACGAACTTGCCGTTAATCTTATCGTGACCTTTACCTTTAATTGGCACGTAATCATACCCGTAAGCCGCTTGATAGCCAAGCAACTTCCCAGAGCGTACCTTATTGAGCTTACCGATACGAAAGCGTTCAGAAATCTTCATGCGTTCATACTCATGGAACATTCCCATGACACCGCCCATGAGCTTTTCTTCTGGCGAGACACCGTTAATGTCATGTAAGCTATGAAACTCAATGCCTAGTTGCCTCAGTTCATCTATTACTATTTCCTGGTGGAAGAATATACGAGCAAGGCGACCTTTGTCGTATACGTATAAAATATCGAACTTCTTTTCAAGTGCATCAGCCCTCATGAGATCAAGTGAGGGACGTTCTAATATAGCACCTGACCAACCTTCGTCAATGTATGTACAGCTTTCTAGAAGGGTATTGCCATCAGCTTTAATTTTTGGCTCTATCTCTGAAAGCTGGTTTTGTACTGTTTCTTCATCTTTCTGAAGTTCAGTACTTACTCTTGCGTAAAGTGCTGCACGTAACATTACTTTGTCTCCTTTGTTTTTTTGGTGCTGCGTTTTGATATGAATGTCTCAAGTGAGATCTGACTTATGCGATACCCTTTGCCTAGTTTAAGGGCTTCAAGCTCACCGTTTTTTATATATGTAAGAACACTTTGCCAGTGAAGTTTAAGTAAATCTGCAACTTCTTGTACTGTGTAGTATTTCTTGTCTATCATTATAATCTCCATTATAAACATTTATAAATAAATATCAATCGTTACTCCTGAGAAGCATTCTCAATGTGTTCGAAATATTTATCAAACAAATAGTTGAATGCTTCTCCTAGAGTGCGAGTATCGCCGTCATCGACGTACTCGTACTCAATTTCTGGTGGTAGTGCGGTCTTTCGTGACATGTTCAGACCTTTTGCACTTCCGCATGTGTAGACCCACCATGCTCACCACTATATTTTTCTGGTTCAATTAGTTGGGGAAATATCAGTTTGTTGCGTTTATCGTTAGGGTCTTTCTCTTGAGTGATCAGACCCGCTGCTTCGAGCATAGGTAAGATTTGACGGCGTAGAATATCGTCGTTTGGTAAGCGTTGCTCAAGTTCGAAGTGACGCTTGATTATCTCTTTACGACTAACGCCTTCATCATTGACTGTCTGATGACCTTCATTCTTCGCCATGTAGATAGGCAGTATAAATTTCTTATAGAATTCATACGTGTAAGGGGGAATATTCAGCTCTTGGCTCTTATTAATTTTCTGCCAGACTTCGAAGCCCTGATCTACGTCAGTTGGTTGGGCTACTATGTTGCCTTTGTCGTCACGACGAAACCAAACATTTAGTAATGCAATACATTTGATTATTGAAAGGAGGTGGCTGACATCACGCTGGTGGCGTGGCTTAGTTGATTGAACATGGCTGAGAAAGCGACGTTCAATTTCATTGGGGTTGGGAACTATAACGTCATCGACGTGCTCAAGTTTGATTGCAAGTACACGGTCTTTAAGTTGCTGACGCTCAGGATTAGATTCGATTGTCGCTAAGAATTCGACCTTATTGGCACTACGATGCGTCGCCATATGGATGCCTTCTTTTACTTTTTCGATATTTGTTTCAGGGCTAAGCAGGATTGCACGAGTGGCTTCTTGTTCATCTAGACGCATACCTGCTGAACAAAATATTGTTGCAGGGAATCCACGAATAATAATGTTCTTCGCACGGTTTGAACCTTTTTGATTCTTATCTGTTATTTTGTAAGAAATCTCCTTTTTATCATGCGACATGACAGGGCGTAGATTCTCCTGAAGCTTTGGGTTTGGTTGCTCCAAGAAGATTAAAATCTTGCGTTCAAGGTCAACGATATGTACGTTACGTTCTTTATCGAAGCTTGCGTTGTCGTGGAAGAATGCCGTTGGAGACGCACCACCAAATTGACGTACATCAGCATCAGGGAAGTACTGTGCTACTTGTGTAGGAATGTATGTCTTACCAGTTGAAGAAGGTGCATTAAAGCTTACATTGAGCTGGCAGTCTTCTGTATATGCTGAGAGCATACATAAGAAGCTAACGAGCTTGTTCTCGTTGTCGTGCTTAATGGTGAGGTCAAGTATTGCTGCGAGGTCACGAGTTGTTATCTCTTCAAATGAGCTAACGTCTATCGGTTTTGGACCACTGCGTAAAGTTGCGTACTTCTCGAACAAGTCACTTGGGTCAGCATCAGGAAGCTTAAAGTAATCTGTTATATCACCGTGATCACCAACTTCATCGGGTAAGTCGATCTGCAATATAGATGTTGAGGGCAGGGCTACTCCGAGCTTCTCGATAAGTTCGGTCGCTCCTTGTTGTCCTGCTTCGTCATTGTCGTAACAAATGTATAAATGACGCACAAAGCTAAGCTGTTCAATCCATTCATCTTTGAAGGTACGAGCACCTGCTGTTGATGATATGGCTGGTATACCGAACGCACGTAATACGAGACAATCGAATTCACCTTCACAGATCACGAGTTGATCGGGCATATCCTTAAGGACTTCTACGTTGAATAATGCTGCATCGCCACCTGTGCCCATATATTTCGGACCGTCTGAAGGCAGGAAGGGGTCTTGACGTAGCTTCATAAAAAGCACGTCGCCTGTAGCATCACGAACGGGTATTGTGACCCAACTACTTCCATAAAAAACACCGTAACCTAACTTAAAATCGTCAATATCTTCATCTAATAGAAGACGATCATTCTTCAACCATTCACGAATGTTGAGGGGCAGTTGTTTGTGATAGTTCAGGGCAAGTTTTGTCTTACTCGTAACAGGATTGTTGTTTTGACGGGGCAGGGTGGATGTACTTATACCTAAGCTTTCACGTAAGCCCTTCATGCCACCTTTTTCGCCGCACTTGTGACAGAAGTATTGACCTGTATCTGCGTTAATGTATAGGTGAGCTTCATTACCACGACTATCAGCATCACAGTCATTGAAGATACAGTGAGTGATAAGTTCTTGACCACGTTCACGATAGTCGATGTTTTTAGAATCTAAAAGTTCTTTGGGGTTATTATTTGGATTTTCGTGCATTATGTTCCTCTGTTTCATATGTCTTTAATACGTTTTTCATTGCGATCATGAGCTTATCCGTAGCAGTCCCTTTTTTCTGATCGTAGTAATCCGTAACAGCTTTCTCGATACTGCTAGTTATTACGAAGTGGTAGATTAGATGACGAGTTCCTTCTTTTGGGTGCATACAAATTAGCTTGTAGCCTGAATTCATCAGCCACATAGCCAAATCCGCTTCTTCGGTATCGAAGCTGCTGATGCCCTCGTTCTTATTTCTTATTACTATTCCCATATCTTTCGTCCTTTCTTAAGACGCACTGAACAAGCCGTTAGGGCACATAGCTCTACCGTTCTGTTCGTTAATATTTAGTTTGTGACCATCAAGTTTTTAGCTCACTTGATGTTACCTTCTAATTTTATAACACCATATAAAATACGTCTGTCAATGCCGAATTGTTATGAAAAAAGACTAGTTATTCCGAAGTATTCCGAAAACCTGTTATGACCCTGCCAGTTTGATTGCTTCTAGCTGCTCATCACTAAGCTCAGTGGTTTTTCTTACCGTTATTACCTTAGGAAATGCTTGAACAAAGGGGCTAAGCGGGTTCTTCCCGCCGAAATGTGAGTTTCGAATGTTTTCACGCAGATTATTCAGTCCAGGAACTTTTATCTGTGCTTCATTAAATTCAGACTTGAGTGTTTTTATGTCTATTTGCTTATCAGGGTGATGTTTTAAGCAGTAAGAAATAACAGTTTGTGCCAAACCGTCACGCATAGCTGATAGGTGATACTTCTCATCACCGACAGACACCACTGGTCTACCAGAAACATATTCAATAGATAACGTAGCGTACATCTTGTCTAATTCGTACTGGAAAGCTTTGATGTTGCTATCAGCTTCAGTCAGAAGCTTTTCGATTTCTGTGGGTATTATGGGCTTATCTATATTTGCTTTAATACAGAGCATGTTCACGTTTGAATTATGCTCCTCGCCATAGTCAGCCCCTGAGTTTGTGTATTCATATGCTAACGTTTTGTACTCTGCAATATTTTCATGAAACAGCTCTACGTTGTCCATGACTCGCCAACAGATAGTTCCACCAGCTTTCTGTAGTTCAGGTTGACGTGCATAGATTTGTTTTAGCTCATTAGCCAGCAGTACGTAGCTACGATTTAGGGTAGAGAAATCGGGTAAGTCCCTCAGAGTATCTAAAAGAGCGAATATTCTAATCACACGTTCGTTCATGATTCTTGCTAAAGCGTAGTCATTGGCATTGTTATCGTTTTCACTCATTTGCTAACTATTATAAGTGATTTGCAACAACTTACAGAATAGCCAATTTGAGATAATAGAAAGAGGGAACTAATAAAAAAAGAGGAATCTAATATAATCAATAAGACAATCAGCAATCGCCATAAAATAACTTACCTAACCTTGATCAACATCGCAGACGATATTCAACATAACAATAGTGTGGCTGAGGCTTGTAGAAAGAATGGTATTAGCCGCCAAAGTTTCTATTACTACTTAAATAATGAGCCCGATTTCACACAGTTAATAATCAAAGCGTATAAGTATCAGAGCGAAGTACCTACGCCATTTTTTTCTACCCGTTAATCTGACACGTTGGCGAAAACTTGCACCCTTTCACTGGGTTTATTATAGATTTCTGTCAGATAAATATAAACCACTTCAGGCTATTTTTGTTGGACTTGCATAGTACCCCCCTAGGGTACTATAATATAACTATGATAGACGACATAAAGAAGCGTGCATTACATCGTGCCAAAATACTTGAGGGTCAGATGCGTGGTATTCAAAAGATGATTGAAAACGAAGAATATTGTATGGACATTCTTACGCAAAATCTAGCCATTCAAAAGTCTCTTGGTTCTCTTAATAAGCTGATACTTGAAAACCATGTGCGAACGCACATAAGACATAATCTTGGCTCAAGTTCGGTAACAGACCAAGAGCAAGCTGTAACTGAAATATTGAGTTTATACGAACTAACGAACATCAAGGGCAAATAGAGGTGAAGTACATAACAGCTATAAAGTCTGCTCTGATTTTATTAGCTGTCTTGCTACTTAATTCTGTTGGTTTTGCTGGTCATACATCGGCAATGAGTACAATGTCGCACGAGATGGGCGGAATGAGCCACAGCTCAAGCGACACAAGCTCGTGTTCTACGTTATGCCGCACGGTGGTAGTCAGCAAAGAAGAAAATGCTATAAGAAATGATGAAAACGAAGATGACAATGAGCCGGTATTACCTTTTTATGTCCAACACAATAGCTGGCTATCTGACGACAAAACGCTCAAGCAAGAACTTTATGCTGATGCGGTAAAACCGCCACCAAAGATACCAGTTTATATTCTCTACGGTGTTTTCAGAGCTTGAGATTATGTTTGTTATAACGCAAACACAATTTAAGATACCTTTGGAGAACGAATGAAAAGAAAATATCTATGGCTAATCGGCGGAATATCTATCCTGCTTGTGGTGCTTGCGGTCTATCTACTTCTACCTGTTATAGGATCTAAAAATGCGAACGATAAAGTATATGTCGCAGCCGAAGATGCAGGGAGAATAGACGTAATTAGTCCCAAATCACAATCTGTCATTGCTAGTATTGACTTAGCCAATAAAGACAATGTAGATGGAGCGATGTATATGGCACACAACGTCCAGGTTGCACCAGATGGAAAATCTGTATGGGTTACTGCAAATGCTATGGCAAACCATACTGCGAGCTTAAAGACACGTATAGTGAACAAGCTGTTCCCGACGGCGTATGCCAATGAAGGACACGATGAAGTATCTACTGCTGCCGATCAAGTGGTGGTCATTGATCCTTTGACAGATAAGATAACCAGGCGGATTGATGTCGGAAGCGACCTGCACTTAGCACACGTGGTTCTAACGCCTGATAGCAAATTCGCACTAGTATCGTCACAGAATAAAGGTGAGGTGTACAAAATTGATACCGAAACCTTCAAGGTTGTCGCAACCGCAAAAGCTAAATCTAATGCTCAACCCCACGGTCTACGCATATCGCCAGACGGTAAATTTGCGTACGTCGCTCTGATGGGAGATAAAAGCATTGGTAAGCTGAACCTGTCAACGCTCACATTTGAGTACATCCCATTGAATGGCACCCCTGTTCAAACTGGTATTACCGCAGATGGTAAATATGCTTTAGCATCAGTTTTTACTGGTAAGAGTTTGGCTATAGTTGATACTGCCAATGAAAGCGTCAGGTATGCGTCATTACCAAGTGATGCAAAAGGACCGTTACAGCTTTACCCGTCGTCTGACGTTCGCTATGCCTATGTCGCAGACCAGGGTAATGACTTTGGGCAACCAGCAGGAAACAGCTTATATAAAGTTGATGTACAGCAAGCTAAGACAGTTCAGACTATACGAGTAGGCACGGCTCCTCACGGTGTAGTTGTGTCGCCAGATGATAAGTACACATACGTTACGAATATGGAGAGCAACGACGTTTCAGTGGTTGATAATAAGGCTGGAAAAGAAGTTGCTCGCATTAGCGTTGGTAAAAAACCGAATGGAATAAGCTATTGGGCTAAACCATAATCGGATAACTAAGGATTGGAGATAACTATGAAAAATAAGAGCATAATGGCAGTAGTAGTGATTGCACTCATCGCAATAGCTGGATTTGGCGGCTACGCCTTGGGCAATCAAAGTGACGCTAAGAATCCGAACATAGCTACTACAAATGAACAGCAGCCAGAGGCTACAGATCACAACTCAATGTCTATGATGGATATGAATAAGCAGCTAGAGGGTTTATCAGGCGATGAATACGACAAAGCATTCATTGAAATGATGATTACTCATCACGAGGGTGCGGTTGATATGGCTGAGTTATCAGCATCTCGTGCGAAACACGATGAGATAAAACAGCTAAGTCAAGCCATCATCACGGCTCAAGATAAGGAAATTGCTGATATGAAGCAGTGGCAGCAAGACTGGGGCTATTCTACTGGCGAAATGAACGAAATGATGCACGGTGGTCACTAAAATGAACGACAAAGAACCGCAAGAGCAAGTTGAAAGCAGTAAGCGAGCTGTGAAATTTAACAAAAAAGTTTTTGCCTATGTATTAGGAGCTGTGGTGGCTGTTACGCTGTTGGCTGGCGGCGTGTACGGTTACGTATACGCATCTACTCCTGAACACCTAAGAAAACCGACCTATCAGCATTACCACTACCGTACACAAATACTGGTTAATGGTAATGCGGTTGACTTTTCAAAGGATGAATTTCAGGTACCAAGTGGCACTTCTACTACGTGTAGTGCAGAAGTTGGCAGTATACCGATAGACTTTCACGATAAGATGGATCAACTGACGCACGTTCATTGGAATGGAGTGACTGGCGGCGAGTTTCTGAAATACTTTGGCTGGAACTACATTGGCGGTGACGACGACTTGCTTGGACGACGGTACGACGTTGGTATTATGCCTAGCTCAGTACAAGTATACGGTAAGGTATTACCAGCCGTACCCGATAATGCTAACTTCTACGTATATGTTGGCGATAAGAATGACTATCAGCAAAAAGATTGGAATGACTTTTTGAAACAGGATCTTGAGACGTTCTTTGATAAGAAAAGCAATATTGGACACAGCGAAGAAGTGTCATCTGCTAATGTTTTGGACTGGCTTTTTCCAAAAGCCTCTGCTCACGGTGGTGTGATTGACGAGCATCCATCGGAAAAATCAGAGGAAGAATTAACCCGCATAAATAACTTGGTTGGCAATGTAGCCATATTTGTACAAGAAAAAGAGCCTACTAAAGAAGAAATACAGGCACGCTTTGATAACCTCGTGCCATTACACGAAAGCACGTGCGGAGATTAAATTATGGATCACTCACACCACGAACACCATCACGTTAAAAATGAGCACCAGGAGCACGACAAGCACGCTGGTCATTCGGTAGCGATGTTCAAAGATAAGTTCTGGCTCTCATTGCTCCTGACTATCCCTGTTCTTGTCTATTCCGAGATGATACAGCACTGGCTGAATTTTACGCCGCCTAGTTTTCCTGGCTCTGAATACGTGCCATTTGTATTCAGTACTATCATTTTCTTCTATGGTGGGTTGGTATTCATTAAAGGTGCGTTAGGAGAGTTAAGAGCCAAGTTGCCAGGTATGATGACGCTTATCAGCCTAGCAATCATCACGGCTTATGCGTATAGCGTAGCGACACAATTCTTTATTGAGGGTGATGGTTTCTTTTGGGAACTAGCAACCCTAGTAACCATTATGTTACTTGGGCATTGGCTTGAAATGGCATCGGTTGCCAAAGCCGAAAGTGCCCTTAATGCAATATCGCAACTACTACCTGATAAAGCTGAGAAGCTAGTAAATGGTAAGCCAAAGCAAGTCTTGGTCAGTGAGCTAAAGGTTGGTGACTTAGTATTGATACGCCCTGGCTCAAGTATTCCTGTTGATGGAGAAATCACAGAGGGCAGTTCATCGGTAAATGAAGCAGCGATTACAGGCGAAAGCAAACCAACAAGCAAAGTTGTTGGTGATGAAGTGGTGGCTGGTACTATCAATCAAGATGGTTCGCTTACAGTAGAAGTCACGAAGCTGGGTGAAGACACGGCACTAGCGGGCATAATGCGTTTAGTTGCTGAGGCTCAAAGTTCCAAGTCTAACGTACAGGTATTGGCAGATAAAGCAGCGTTCGCACTAACGATTATTGCCATCGTTACGAGCATTCTTACGTTTATTTATTGGATCGTTACTAAAGATGCGACATTTGCCTTAGAGCGATCAGTAACAGTTCTTATAATCGCATGTCCTCACGCTCTAGGTTTGGCGATACCGCTAGTCGTTTCAATATCTACTGCGTTGTCTGCTAAGAATGGTCTGTTAGTTCGTAAGCGTTTAGCTTTAGAATCTGCTCGTAAAATTGACTGGGTGCTTTTTGATAAGACTGGCACACTGACTAAAGGCGAACACGGTGTAACGGATATTTGGGCAACGAAAGGCTATGCCGAAGAAGACATACTACATCTAACGGCGAGCCTCGAACAAAATAGCGAACATATTGTTGGTAGAGGAATAGTGAATGAAGCTGAAAAGCGTCATGTTCATTTGGACAAAGTTGAAGGGTTTTCAGCTCTGCCTGGACTTGGTGTTAAAGGTAAGCTGCATGGCAAAGACACTTTCATTGCCGCAAGTTATCGTTATATCAAAGAAAACAAGCTTAAAATACCTGCTGATATTGAACAGTATTCCAAGCAAGCTGCGAAAGTCGGGAAGACTGAAGTTTACCTCATTAAGGACGGTAAAGATGTTATTGGTGCAATCGCACTTGCTGATGTTATTCGTGAACAATCGAAGCAAACGATTGCCGCACTAAAAGCTGAGGGCATAAAGACTGCTATGGTCACAGGTGACAGTCAAGATGTTGCTGACTATGTAGCAAAACAGCTTGGCTTAGACGTGTATTTTGCAGAAGTGCGACCAGAGGACAAAGCCATTAAGGTCAAGGAACTACAGAAGAACGGTAGCAAGGTAGCTTTCGTAGGTGACGGTATCAATGATGCACCAGCACTCACAACAGCAGATATTGGTTTGGCTATTGGAGCTGGGACTGATGTTGCGATCAAGTCAGCCGACATTATCTTGGTTAAGAGTGACCCACGAGATGTACTGAGGATTATTCACTTATCTAAGGCGACATATCGTAAGATGATACAAAATCTGGTTTGGGCTACAGGCTACAACGTGGTCGCTATACCACTTGCCGCAGGAGTGCTATATGGTTCAGGCATATTGTTATCACCAGCTGTTGGAGCCGTTTTGATGTCATTTTCAACAGTAGTTGTAGCCGTTAACGCCCAGCTATTAAGGCGTGCCCACTATCATCCTGGGCATAACCACTAGTCGTCATGATTTTTATATCACTAATTCTAACCACACTCGTCTATTTCGTTTATTGCATTAGTCCTGTTACGATCAAAATATGAAATCACCAAAAAGAAAAAAACCGCCAGTTGATACTGACGAAATAATTACGGTTATATTACCTATAATCAACAGTTAAAAAATGACGCTAGGGAGTAAAAAGCTTCTAAAAAAATTCTTAGGGTCTATCTGCATACGAAGAACATTGTTTAGGTGAACGGGTTTTGAATACCCCCTAGGAGATGCTACGAAGACGTAGGACGGGTTTTAACCCAAAACAAGACCAACGGGGGGGGGTTATGCAGAAAAATTCCTTGACTCTAAAACCTAGACCAGACTTTCACGCAAATCACTTACGTTTAACCATTCAACATTTTCTACAGGGATATTTGATGCAGATGGGTCTACGGATCGTTTCCAGATCAGCTCCAAGCTTTCAGCTACTCCGGTTGAGGGATTGACGTTGGTGTAGTGAATAACTTGGCCATTATTGATAGTATCTGTGTTTACTGATTCAGCTTCTTCGAGGTCCATACCCTCAAGCGGGACTAGAGCAGCCCAAATGACATCACGATGTGTCATTATTAGTACGTTGCTAGTGTTCACTAAGTCGTTGACCAATTCGCCAAATCTGTGAGAGACAGCAAGGATTGATTCACCGTGTGGTGGCACCCAATGGAATGGATGTTCTAACATTTGCTTATAACTCTCTGCATAGCGTTCCATATGTTGCTTATTTGTCACCCCTTGAATATCGCCCCTATTTCTTTCTGCCAGTCGTGGATCTTCTACCCATGTATCTGACAGATCCAGGGAATCAGCCGATTGTTTTGTCCGGATAAGAGGGGAGACTAGGTAATTGTCGAATCCATTTAAGCCGTACGCTCCGAGTATATGTTTGGTTATCCATGAGCCAGCTGCACGAGACTGTTCGTGGCCTACTTTGGTTTGCTCCTCATGTATAGGGTGCTTTAGTGCTGGCAACTTTTGTTTTCGTCTCACATCACCCTCACTCTCTCCGTGGCGGACAAGTACTAGATGACGAGGTGTTAGTACTTCCATAGTTAGATCACACCATACAGATTTTTATCTTTGAACCGCCGATGAATATACGCCAGAGAAATTGCCGCCGCAACAGATAATAGGATTAATGCTAAAGCATAGGAATGCATACGTTGATAGGTAAACCCTAGCAATAACGGTGGCAAGAAGCCTCCAAAGCCTCCAGCAGCACCTACGATACCTGTTACGCTGCCCATAACCTCAGGTTTTGCTAACTTACCGACAAGAGCGAATACCGCACCGTTGGCGCAACCAAGCACAAAGGCTAATGAAAGATATGCAACTGTCGTCTGTGGCTCAAGAGTAGGCTGTATTGCAACGAACGCAGCGAGGGGTATAATCACGCAAAGTGCCAGCTGTATCACATACTTGGCACCAACTTTATCACTCAGCCAGCCACCGACAGGACGTGCTATCGTAGCAAGCAATATAAATCCAGCAGCACGTGCTGCGGCATCAGTGAGAGATAAACCATATGAAACTTTTAGAAGCACGGGTAGATAGACGCCAAAGGCCACAAAAGCCCCAAATGTTACTGCATACACTGACGATAAATCCCAAGTTAGTCGTAATCGAGCGGCTGTAACCAACCGAGTAACTGACGAGCCCTTAGCTGGCTTCCAGCTAGGTGCATTCTTTCCCCACACCATGAATACTACAGCTACTAACGCCAATATGAATGCTACTATTAAAAATGTTGTATCTCGACCAAAGTTGTCGGCTAATCTTGGCGTAGCAAACCCCGATAATGCTGTTCCTGCATTTCCCATACTATATACGCCCAAAACAAATCCTCTACGTTCTGGTGGAAACCATGCACTAATAAATGGAATACCAATAACAAAAGCTGCCCCACCCAGCCCAAGGAATATTGCAATTACTGCGAACTGCTGGTAGCTTTCAGCAAAAGTTAGTGCAAAAACAGGGAGAGCGGTTAGTAAAGAAATGGTTGCAAACATAGTCTTACCGCCAAATTTATCCGTTAACATGCCGAATCCTATACGACCCAAAGAGCCAATGATAACTGGTACAGCGAGCAATAGCGAAAGCATTACAGGCGTTAATGTTAGTTCACTGGCAAGTTTTGCGCCAAGTGGACTCAGCAGTGACCATGCCCAAAAGTTTATAATAAGCGCCAGGGTAGCAATACCGAGTGCAAAATATGCACCATGTATTGTTTTTGCAGGTTTTTGTTTTGACATACGTTATATGGCAGCTTCCCAGTCAAAGAAGACATTGTCCTCACGGTGACCGCCTCGTCCTTTACCTATATGAGCGAAACTCTCTACGAACTCTATAGAATGTATGTACTTGGCCATCTTGTAACCGTATTTCTTCTCGCAACGCAAACGAAGTGGTGCACCGTATTGAATTGGTAGCGGTTTTCCATTCATTTCGTATGCTAAGATCGTTTGTTTGTCGAACATGTCACTGAGGCGGAGGCCAGAGTAGTAAGCATTTCCTTCATCGTCAATGTCGTAACAGTAAAAAATGACGTACTTTGCATTGGCTTTTGGCTTGCACATCTCAACCACATCTCGCATTGGCAAACCGCCCCATTCTGCAACGGCGGTCCATCCCTGGATACAGTTATGTTTGGTGATCTGGTCTTGTTTACGTAAATCCTTAATGTCTTCAAGGGACATTTCGAGGGGATTTTCTACCAGACCATACACCTTTAGCTTCCAGTCTTTGAAGTTGTTTGCTTTGAGCTGTGCGTATTCTTCAGATTTCGGAGGATAGCCATTTACACGAAAGAACGGGGAAATATCTTTTTTGGTGTAGTGTTGATCGGATTTCATCCTTCCAAACAATAATCGCACCACAGGTGTATAGAACTTCGTAAGGATACGTCTTAAACGTACTTGATCACCAAGCGTGAAGAATGATGCCCAAATATTGAATGCTACCAGCAAAATAAGTGCCATTAGAAATATTGTGAAGGCGAGGGCAAAGTCTACATCAGTATTGCCAAGTGTTATTCGTTTGACGCTGTCGTAAAAGTGAAAACCAAGTGCCATTGTTACGTGTATGAGTATGAAAAGTGAGAACAGAACCATGGCGATAAAATGCAGGCTTCTGGCAACTTGACGACGGCCACCAAATAATTTTAAAAAGCCTGGATATTTTGCAACTAACGCAGGTGATAGTGCCAGCCCGGTGATAATTGCTAGGGGTGCTAGGATAAAGACAACACCCGCATAAGTGAGTTGTTGGAGCGCATTGTACGTTGCCCCCTCTACCGGAACGTTCAATGTCAAATAATGGTACATGGTATCAACGGCACGCGAAAAAACACCAATGTCAGTCGGGATGAGACGTTGCCATTGTCCACTGATAAGCATGTATCCTATGTACGTCATTCCAGTAACAACCCAGACGATAGCGATAGTGAAATGCCAATGTCGTGCTGAACCAAGATTATGCGTACCGCCGGGAAGCGCCAATTTCCCAGGGTCTTCTGCTTCATCTAAAGATGTCCAAAGTTTATTTTTTGGCATTATTTTTTTGCCAAACCGCAACCAATGATTATCATCGGTAGTGTCATCAGTCCAATAAAGCTTAGGGTGGTCAAAGAGTATTTGTATACCGCTCCGAATTAGCAATATAAGACAAAACAGATTGACTAGGTGTAGTATTACTATAATTATTGGTAGATGAAGTGATTCTTCCATGTTCTAATTGTACCTCTATTCGGTAACCCTTATCTATTAAATTAAAGTTGACCAGTAATACCAAAAATGCTCCAACAATATGCCAAGTATGACAAGGTACCACACTACAAGTATATCCCCGTGATGTTTCTGGACAAATGCACTTAATTTAGACATGCTGGCTGGCAGATTTATATTTCGTTCGTGCAAGTTATAAAGCGTTATATACCAAAATGTCGGTATGGTTATGATCCATACTACAAAGCACCAAGGACAGATTGCATTTATTCTGTAAACGCCCTGGAAGAATAAATAATGCATGAATATCACACCGACTGTAGCCGCTACTTGAGCACCGATCCAAACCCACTTTTTGACTTTTGCTCCGCCAGCCAACAAGAAACCAAAAGTAAGCAACATGCTAAAGGCAATAAGCCCAAAAACAGTATTAGGTACACCCAATAAGCTGGCTTGTTCGGTTTTCATCACAGAGCCGCAACTTAATATGGGGTTGATATTACAGCTTGGTTCATAACCTTTGTCCGTAAGAACGTGTATCTTGTCATATGTCAGAACAAATGAAGCGATCAATCCTATAATACCCACCGCTATGAGTATGTAGGGTAGTGTCTTCTGAATGGATAATTGTGGTCTTGTCTGTAACATTAAAAGCCTACATTTCTATTGAAAATAATATATATAAAAGGACTAGGAAACCGCTCATTGTAAAGGTAGTGTAGCATACAATACCAGCCAATCTGCCGATAGTTCCAAAGCCGTAGCCACCCATAAGCAGTAAGCCTCTTAATGCTTCGCCCTGGAATAATACTTGTTTCTGCTGTTGCAACTTTTTGTCATCAGGACTCTTCATTGATGCAGTACTGATCTCAGCATATGTTCTACCATTAGCAATCTTCTTCAGATGTCGTCCTATGTAGCCGTCTGCATACGCTCTGGCCTTCTTTGGGCTATCGACCAGTTGACCTGCATATTGCTGAAGATCGGGGTATACTGTTGAGTCAAATTCTGGACTCCCTCGTTCAGGGAAATATATCTTTTGAGCATTTAGTTCACTCCTCACGATATTGGACACGAAGCGAAATACCCAGAAGAACAGGCAACCAATAGCAAAACAGGCAATACCGCTAATCAGCATTAGGTACATAGATAAAATTTCTCAATAGTATTTGTCATAGTTACATTTGTTTATGGATTTATCACGTTCATGATAACAATACGTATAGAATAAGTATGTGACTGTGATCAACTTTTTATGCCATATACAGAATTGAAGTTATGAACGAGAAAATATTAGATAAATTGAACAAACATTTCAGTGGCAGTAAGACTGAATCTTACAGCAAGGGAAAGATTTTAATATTTGCCAACCATGAGCCAGAAGGTGTGTCATTTTTGCTTGACGGCATCATTGAGCAATACGACATTACGCCTGAAGGTAACAAAATAACTGTTAACGTCTTTAAGCCGCCAGCGTTTTTCCCAATGTCCTGGGCAATCAATAAGACACCCAACACATATTTTTATGCAACACTCACTGACGTTAAGTTAAAGCGGGCTGAGGCAGAGGGGACAGTAGATTTTCTAAAAGGCAACCCTGATGTGATGTTTGACCTATTAAGTCGGGTGTATAAAGGTACTGATGCCTTACTAAGGCGATTGGTATTCGCAGCAAGTGGGAGAGCAGCCAACCGTTTGATCTTTGAGCTATTGATTGAGGCTTACCGATTTGGGGTGGTAAATAGTGACGGAACGGTTTCTGTAAAGATTAAACAGGGCGTACTAGCTGATCGCTGTGGACTTGCTAGAGAAACGATCAGTCGAGAGCTACATAAGTTAGAAACTGATAATATCGTTTTAAGAAACAACAAAGACATCCAAATTGACATAAAGAGAATGGAAGCGAAGCTGAATTTTACTGTTTAATCTTCAGTTAGTTTGTTAAACATTTGAGCTCTTATGCTACTAACCGTAGTAATTATTAATTTTTCTCTGTTGGATATGTAATCTTCTTTCCATCTACTGCAGCGAACGAGGTTAGAGTATGATCTTTAATATTTGTCTTGCTGATAATGTCTATTACAGATACTTTGCGGACAAGCAATGCGTCTCCCACTAGTGAACGATGACATCGCCAAGGTACAGCTTCGGCACACATAATTGCTGTCGTTGCTTTTTTAGTGATCTGTATCAGCTTTTCTATCCCATCGTTGAATTCACTAGTTTGCATGTAATCTGCATAATTACGAAAAGACAAGTTTCGCCAACCTTCATTTTCGGAGTTTTTGATTTTTGGCCTTAAGCCACCTAGCTCTTTGAGATAGTAGTAACGTATTCCGACCGCACTTAAGCTTTTCTCCAAGTTTTCATTTCCATACTGAGGATTGTGTCTGGATTTTGGTATTGTCCGAATATCAATCAGCTGCTTAATATTCTGAGAATCTAGTAAGTCTATAAAGTCTTCAATAATCCTTGTAGAGTGGCCGATAGTGTAAATGGTCATGGCGCTTTACTCTGCAGGCTTTAGATTTGAATGGAAAAGACATACCTTGTTTTTGTATTTCGTAGAAAAGATATAAATTGCTGCTGTTGAGCAAATCTGAATAATTCCGAGAACTATAAATACAACCGAATGAATATAAAACGCATTAACAGTTATTAGTAGAGATGAAATAAGCCATAACACATATGCACTTCTGCTTATACCAGCAGAGCATTGTTCTTTGACGAGGTGTTTAATTTGTGGAAGATAAGCATAGCCCGCAATAAGAGCACCAGTTAATCCAATTAAGTTAGGACCGTCCATTATTAGCTCTATAAATCAAAGTTACCTTCACGTTCTGGCTGATGAATAATCTCATCTACGGTTAGCTGTCTACGACCTTTTGGAGTAGGTAGTGTTATCGTATCGCCTTTACCGTAGCCAATAAGCGCACAACCTATTGGCGATAAGATTGATATTTTTTGATTTTGGAAATCAGCATCTTCTGGAAAGACTAACCAATACTCCCAGTCATCTCCATGTTCATCAATAAACCTGACTTGAGAATTCATAGTGATTACATCACTAGGAACTTCTTTAGGCTCAATTACCTCGGCTCTTTCAAGCTCAGCTAGTAATGATTTATCAAAATCATCATGCGGCTTTCTTTTATTAAGAAGTTTCATTAATCTGTCGTGGTCAAATTGGGTGATAAAAATTTTAGTCATATGGTCGATTATCTCCTTTATGTAATTATATCAACTTATAAAGATAAAGGTATTCGGTTGGCATAAGTGTATAGCTCGGAAAATATATTGGTGAGCATGGTGGGGTAGCAATAATCTGGAAAAAAATTTCTATGGCGTTGCCCCATATTATTCCCAGCAAAAAGATGAACGACAATTAGAACATACTTTCTAACATAGTAAAGGTCTGATGATAATTCAGCTATTAAGTATGACGTTTACCATTCACCACCAACAGTTTCTTGTAGTTCTTTGATCTGTTTAGGTGTATAGCCTCGTGTTCTTTTATCTAGTGGAGGCATCGAGAAGGTTATATCGAATGGTATGGTTGCGTCTTGTGAATACCAATAGATAAACTCATTCCTCCACTATAGCATTAACAGGGTTACATTAGAAGCATCTATTGACAAAACATAAGAACTTTGCTATAATTATAATATAAACGTATAACGTAAAAAAACAAACATGACAGCCGAAACTTTACAACAATCACCACTAGAAAATAAGCCTACCCAACCATATGGCCATGAGCATGAAGAGACTTTTGAGCAGTTCAAATCTATGGAACAAGCGGCATTATGGTTTGAGAATCTCGCTCTTGAGCTCGGTCAAAGGGAAGTGAATATCACTATGGGAAGCGGCCTGACAAATGACGACTTCAAGGAGACATTTGACAAGCTACACACAGGCCCTGGTCGCCATGCCATGCGGTCTTCTCCGAACGCTCTTTTGCTACAACAGCGTAAATTGGATATGCCCGGACGTGAGCTAGATATTACTGTTTGTGATGAAATTAGTGCATATAAGCCTGAGTGGTTGCATGAAGTAGGTGTAACAGTCGACGTTAACTTTGTCGACGATGCAGGCGGTAGGTTTGTTGCGAAAATTGAGCAATCTTTTTGGGGGCAGGAATACAAAAAAGGCATCAGACGAGGGGCTGGAAGAGGGTTTAATTTTACCAAAGCCTCTGTTTCATACACGACCAATGAGGGGGTGACCGAAATGGCGCACACAGAAGTGAAGGATGTTGATACAGATCCCGGTCAGGGAGTGACGGACGAAGAGTATGAAGATGCGATCAAAGTTTTGTCTATGATGCGTGCGCTTATACTGTGGCGTGTCAGGACCTCGGTGCCAGAGGCAATCGACAATCTTAAGACCTACCGTGAAAAGAACAATAGTAGAAGGAGCGCCTTTGCCGAGGCGCAGCTTAGGAAGTGGGGATTTGCTTTGCGAGGTATGATAAGGTAGGTGCGAGGAACATATTATGGTGTTAAAACTTATTAAATCCAGCCAATAAAATTGGCTGGATTGATACGTTAGGCATTGCGCAGCCTTATTCCAACATTCCAAGGAGTGCCCCTGGAGCCACGTTTGCCACGGTCAATCGGTGGTATTTTAGTTTTAGCTCGAAAGGCAATCGGGTTAAAACGTCAGCATTCCAATTCGAGGCGAACTCACACAAAGTGCTATAAGAGAAGGTTGCAAGAAATTGACTGATAGACATAAAAATGTTATTATAATACAGTATTATTCGATACGGCACTAAGGGGCCAAAATGCCTACTGTGTACAAAAACCCAGCCGCTTTCAATTTGGAGCTAGTGGGTGAACTGCAAGAGTTTCGAGTATACGAAGACGTGTACTGCCGCAACTTTCACATCGCTGTCTGGCGTCAACCGGCCTCAGGGAGAATGTGGTACGCGGTCGAGAGTAGGTGGGGGGTCGATCGTCCGGCCTTTCAGTACATAGAAGAAGTAGCGCAGCTACTACCCCTCGCAGTACCTTCCGATTTCGATCAGTTTAAACGTGATCTCAACGACTATTGGCGTGGAAGAATCTCATCCCTACGGCCGCATGAACGTCTGATGCGCAATCGGCGCAATCGACTCCAGCGGCGAGTAGGTCGAGTATTATTCGGCTAGAGGTTTGAGGGCGCACTTGATCGCAGCCAGCCCGCTATCAATTTGGTAGCGGGCTTCCTCTTTTGCGATCCATATAATTGACTAAACATAACTATTATGCTAGTATAAGTACATGACAAACGAATCGGTACCACACACAGGGCAAGACCGACGATATGAGCAAACTCAACGTTCATTTAATTCTGATATGGAATTGCTATTTGAAGAAACGGGCCTTCGAACAGCCGAGCTAAAAGAAGCAATTTGGGCAATCACGAAGGGATATGACCTTCCTGATGTCGATGATTCTGTCATGCGACAGGCATGGACTGAGCTGGCGAACATAACTGAAAATATTGTCGATGCGGCAGATGATACTATGCGGGACAGATTGCAGGTTGCGGTAATCGTCATTAAGGCACAAATCTTGCTGCATGCAAAGGGGCTATCGAGATATCTTGATGAACTTGATACGGCTGAAGTTCTCGCTCACGATACGGGGTTAGATGAATTGAGTGAGATATTGGATGCCGAGATCAGCCGCCAGCTAGAATCGGACTCATATGAAATAACCCCCGAAATATTAGTTGTGAAATTAAGAGGTATCGTGAGTGAAGTAAACCGCGAGTTTCTGCGTGACTTGATTGCTGATGGTGGCGACATGGAAGATATTATTACTCATGCCTATAATGCGATTCTGGAAGAAGACGGCAATCCAGAAGAGGTACTGGGAAAACTCGGTGTACTCGAGGATGAGAATTAGTTCAGTTGCTTCTGCAACTACTTTTTAACGAAACAGCCTCTGCAGCGTGCCTGAAATTCGAAACTGCCATCATCGACAGTAACTGAAGATATGCCGTCGAGTATTGGCACGTTGTTTTGGAGTATTTGCGTGAACGGTGCGCGGTATTCTTTGCATGTGTCGCAGACAGCAAGTTTGGATATATTTTCCTCTGGTTTTAACTCGAGGAGGCGAATAATGATTGGCAGGAGCTTACCGCGGTAATCAAGATCAAGCCCGCTGGCGATGACATTTTTGCCGTTTTGTAGCCATGCATCAACGGCTGCTGCATCATTTTCATCGAACATATGCACTTCGTCGACGCTGATTACATCAAAGGGGCGATCGACATCGTGCAGTGATCGTACAGAAAGCGCTGTTGCGTTGATGCCAAGTCGAGATCGGATACCTGCGTCACGGGTATTGGCTTCGGGCTGAACATACAATACCTTTTTCTCGGTGTATTCGTAGGGAGCGGTGCGCGCCAAAAGCTCGAGAGATTTACCACTCTTCATTGGTCCCAAGATCATCGTGAACATGCCATTCATCATACCATTATTTCAGGCTGTGTGAGAGACCTTGCTTGTTGATTCTTATAGTCAAAGGTATACTGCTAGCATAAGCAAAAAGAACACAGACATGTTGCAAATCAATAGATACTACAAACAATTTAAAGAGCAAGTAGGCGACCTGCCAACCCGGACGCGAATCACTGTTATGATTGGCGGGTTGGTTCTATTGCTTCTCTCTATCTCATGTATTCTGATCCTTATTTCTCATCAAAAACCACTGAATGATGATTCAAACTTGTCGGTTAAACAGCGTGTACAGCAGGACAATGATGCCAAACAGGCTCGGTACGAGACTGAAATTCGTGCGAATGCAGAACAGGCTATTGAGAGTGGAAATATCGAAGCGGCAGGCAAGATCTATACAGATGCGATTCAACAGGAAACGAATATCGAACTGAAGTTACAACTATACATCGATCATTCAAATGCGCTATATACCGCCGGTAAGTATACTGAAGCAATTGAAGTTGCGAAACACGCAGAAAGTGTCAGTGAAGATAAATATCTTGTGGCAGATTGGTTATCGCGTATTTACGAGGACCAAAGACAGTACAGGTCTGCCGCTGACTATTACACTTTGGCGGGGAAGTGGGCATCGAGCCCGATGAATAAGACACAGTCCAACAAGGAATACTATGATCGTCAGGCGGCACGTGTGCTCGCAGTGACGACACCGTAGCCGCGTCGCATTTGCTTGTTGAAACTGGGGTTATCGGCTATACTCGCTCTAAGCATAAACGCAATTGAATAGTGTTAAAAGTATATGGCATTCAGACCGATAAAATTACCAGTGTTGACCACTAAGGC
>Ga0075163_10003140_pt1 | contig 22288 bp, 21 predicted proteins | sample JI1023141ADNA_FD_71478 | JGI IMG/M metagenome (GOLD analysis project Ga0075163, IMG submission 71478) | Wastewater effluent complex algal communities from Wisconsin, to seasonally profile nutrient transformation and Carbon sequestration -... | ecosystem: Engineered > WWTP > Effluent > Algae... | reverse complement strand
CCCGGCATGGCCTTGCACATGGGCACCGACCCCGAGGCGTTCGGGCAGCAGTTCACCGCCGTGTGCAAGGTGGGCGAGCGGGGAGGGGATGGCACCCTGATCGCGCCGGAGTGGGTGCTCACCGCAGCGCATGTCGCCGAAGGGATGAACCGCCGAAGTGCTGGACAGCTCAAGGTCTATTTCGATCACGGTGTAGACCGGCCCGTGCAGCAGGTATTCCTGCACCCGCTGTACGAACCCATGGGAAGGAACGATATCGCCCTGCTGCGCCTGGATGGTCCAGTGGCCGGTGTGGAACCGGTGACCTGCTACTCGGGGAGCGATGAACTGGGCCGATCGATCATCATCGTCGGACATGGGGACCGCCGGAATCCCGATGGCACATGGATCAAGGACGGCCGTTTGCGCGCCTACACGAATACCATTGATGCGGTGGACGACACGCAGATCATCTTCGATTATGATGCGCCGGGATCGGGTGCCACGGATCAAGAGGGTACCAGCGGGCCGGGCGACAGTGGAGGTCCCGCTTTCATCGGAACCCAGGAGCAGATCGCGGTAGCTGGCATTAGCTCCATGGGCGAACCAGGTACCGATGGACCGTGCAGCTACGGCGCGGTGGAGCATTTCGTGCGCGTGTCGCAGTTCCAGCAATGGATCAGCGCCGTGATGAACGACCCGGATGCGCATGTAGCGCTTGCTTCAGCAGGGGAGGCGGTCTATGCCGAGCCTTTGGATACAGCGGCAATCACTTCGCTGGGCAACCCCGCGCGTGAACGGGCCACACAACGGATCGCGGGTGCGTTTGCCTCAGGCAAGAGGATGGAACTGGAGGCGGCGATCGGTGACACCTATGCCCCTGCCATCCTGGCCAAGCGCGATGCGCCGATGATCATGTGCAACATGCCCGCATTGGTGGAACAATTGAGCGGTGCCCACTTGGTAGGCGTGATCGGGATCCGGAATGATCGCATCTCCTTGAAGATGACGAAAGATGGCCAGAACTATGCGCTGGACCTCTTCTTCGGGCCAACGGACAAGATCGAGCAGATGGCTTTCGGAAGGATCGATCAGGGACCTGAGCAGTAGTTGGCCTAAGCGGTCAACACTTATGCGCGGTGGTACTCGTGGATCCGCAAGCGCGTAGATCTTCCACGATGTGGGCATGAATGTCGCACCCCATCACCGGGGTTACCGGTACGCCCTACCGCACACGTTGAGTTCACGGGAATGGACCCCTTTTTGCGCGAAGACAGGCGATTACTCGGATAACCATTCGTCGCACCCAACATCGATCTCCTTCCATGGCTGTCCACCGCGCACCTGTTACTCCCCCGGATCAGCCACAAATGATCTCCTCCGGGCTGAACGACCTTATGGCCGCTGAACACCGCGCTGTGGTGCGCGAGGGAGGTTGCATCTACTTCCGCCAAGGTCCACGACAGGTGCGCCTTGCCCAGCGGGAGATCTACTACGTGGAAAGCGCACGTGATGATCTCATCGTCCGCCTGCGTTACGAGCGTTATACGATACACTGCACGATGAAACATTTCGTGGAGTGTCTATCGGCCAAGGACTTCGTCCAGGTCCACCGGTCCTTTCTGGTGCGTTTGGATCGCATCGCAAGCATTTCGGCTGCTGGTTTGACAATGGACAACATGGCCCAGAAGATCCCCATCGGGGAACTCTATCATGACGGTTTAATGCGACGCCTGGTCCGGTTTTGAGCGTAGCCTAGGCGTGATTGCATCATATGGGTTCGAGGGTGAGAGTACGATCTCCACGTACGCGACTTGCCGATGAGTGATCTCAAGGTCACTTCTTGGGATCACTGTAGATCAGGCCGACATCTGCAGATGTGTTCACATGCATGAGGACCAAGCTCCTGCTCGCGTGTCTGCTTCCTTTGCATGCTATCGCCGACAACGATCCCCGTCTCGCGCGCGTCATCCATCAGGGCAACGTGCACCGCATCGATCGCCATATGCGCCGCTTCATCGAGCGGGAAGGACGGGACCATGGCGCTTCCACATACATGCATCCATTGGGCGGTGCGGAGGCACGCATCCACGAACTGTTCTACTCCTTGCGCAAACAGATCGGTGTGATCGGTGTAGACTGGGATCGCTGCGTGATCAAGCCCGCAGTTTGGCCCGGCACATGGACGCTGGGTGTGGTGTACCGCACGCGCGACGGTAAGGAGCAAGATATCCTGGAGCGGTGCTACACGATCCAAGGTGGGCGACATGGCACCATCAACATCCTCGGTTGGCATCCGCGTGTGCTCAAGGCACCACTTGAAGGTAACGCGCGTGCGGAAATGCGATGGGTTCGTTGAAGAGCAGAAGAAGTTGTGCGAGAAGTAGCACCCAGCCGGACGAGGCGGCCGTCACACCGGAAGATCTGCTGACCGGGCTATCGAGTGTGACCGCTCAGAACAACGGAACGATCCGTCCATTCTCGATGCGCCCATAGAACCCGATCGTATCGCCCGGCGCGAAGAGGATCTCATCCAACTTGATGTCCGGTCCTCTGCCGCCGAGTGATGGATCCAAGTTGGCGGCTACAAGGCTTGACCGCACGTTGACCGTTCTCACGGCTTCCTCAGGATGACTATGCCAACTCATGATTGATCCACCGCCTCTGGCCTGGTTGCCGACGAAGGTGGAAAGTATCAACGAATCCGCTGCGAAAGGATAGGGGACACCATCAATGGCCAGCATCATATCCGTACCATGCACAACAGCCACGTTATCCTCTTCGCGAAAGCGCGGCAGCTTGGTCGTGCTATGCCCACGACCGGGACCGCTGTAATAGATCTTCCGGCTCTTCAATAGAAGGCATGCGGCCACGTCCTCGCCCGAGAACGGCGCCTTCAATGTGCCCGTATGCACCCATACGCCACGTAACTCGGGAAGGGCGCGGATGCGCTCCACTTCCGCCAGCCGTTCGCGGTTCCGTTGATCGATGCTCGCCGCATCCCGGTTGAACCTTCCGATGAGCGCGTATGCTCCAATGCCGAAGACGATGAACATCAGCACCCCGATGATGGCGACGATCTTGATGGCCTTGTACATGTGCGGAAAGGTAGATGCACAAGATCACCGTCGCATGCTTACACGGGTTGCCCCGGCGCCTCCACTTGCATGAGCGGTCCGGGACACCAGCAGCGTGCGCTTAATGTAGAACGATCCGCTGCACGGACGTGCGTATGTTCTGTACCCGCACCAGATGCACACCGGCTGCGAAGGACGTGAGGTCCATACTGAAGGAAGAGGTGTTCGCTGACGAACGTGCGACACAACGGCCCGTAGCATCATAGAGGGTCACTTCTCCTATTGAACGTTGGGTGGGATCAGTGATGGTCAAGAGCCGGTCGTGCAGCATGATCACAGTAGGGGCGACGTCTATTTCTTCCACAACGGTATGTCGGTCGAAGCAAGGTGGGTAATAGTCGAACGGAAGGTCCACACCACCGCCGGCGGCGAGCAGGCCCATGGGAGTGCTGGAAAGGAAAGCCTGTTGCATAACGCCCACCTGGAACTCCATGCCCGATGCCACCGGCTGTTCAATATGCAGGGTATAGGGCCCGGGCAAAAGGCACAGCGTGTCCGTATCCTGTTGTTGGCCGGTGATGTCGATGGCCAGCGTGCCGGAACCCACCACCGCACCCGTGCTATCGGTCATGCTCCACGGGAACGACGAAGTCGTGGTGCTACCGGACTGCGGATACAGGTAGACCTGCATCGGCACACATTCCGTTGGACACAGCGGCGTGCTCACCGGCAAGGCGCAATAGTCGAAGTCCTCCTCGCCGGAGAAGAAGAAGAGCACCTCGCCGGAGAACGGGGAGGTGGGCACGGCGGTGCCATTGTCCAGTTCCATGTAGTGCGTGGACTCCGTGGGCACGCCGAGGCCGAAAAGTGTCAAGCCCTCGCGCGCCACGGTATCTGCCGTCTGGTCCACCAGCCAGCAATGCGGGTAGCCCAGGAACCGGTTGCCGTTGTGCCGCAACACCACGTGCATGGCCGTGTCCGTGAACGGCGCGTACGTCAGCGATACCACCTCCACGCTGTCACACAGGCTCTGTGCGGGTAACAGGTTCGTGGAGAGCAGGGCGGTGGAGATGAGAACGACGCCGGTGCGGGAGAGGAGGGAGCTGGTTGCCATGGGAGTTTGTTCGGGACAAATCTCCGGTGGCACCCAAGCGCATACACTGCACAGTTCCGGGCGCCTATGGCACAATTCGCGGAAGGGGATGGATCGTTCGATCAGGGAGCAGGGCGGATGTCCTTACCACCTACGTGCTGCATACCGAAAGCCTTGCTCAGACGGGTTGGTCCGGCCGCAACTTCCGCCAGCGGTTCAAGTACACAACCGTCCGGGTGAACTCCACCAAGCCGAAGGCGGTCAAGGTATCCATAGTGCGAAGGTCGGGGACGAGTAAAACAGCCCGCAGTTCGCAAAAAGCGGTTTGCTCGGGGACCAGAGCACGCTTCCGAGGCTGAGATCGGTAGAGCACTGGAAACAATGGTCTATTTTCGACAAGGCCAATAGATCAAGCCCATTCCATGACAAAGCCACCTTATCGCTCGCGGCTGCTCGTATTGGTGCTGTTGATACTAACCATGGAAGTGCCCATGACCCTGAAGGCACAAGTGAGTGACAACTTTATGCACGAAGATTTCCAGTTCTTATACATCGGCGGGAGCTTCACGTGGCGGACCCTCTTCGGCCCACGCCAATATCTGGCGAATGCGAACTTCAATGCAATGGCGAATGATGTGGCCTCCTGCTGGCCGGCAGGGGACGTGGGATATGGCTTTGAGGAGGGGGAGTGGCTAGGAGGCCAGCCAAGTCTATTGCCCTTCTTCGATCAGGACTGGCCCTACGACATTCCGTGGCAATGCAATAGCTCGGACGACCTACCATTGGAACACCCGCTGCTTACAACACTCTCGTATTTCAGGATGGGGTATGTTCGATTGCCCGTGGTCCGCTACACGCCACAAGGTGCAGAGCAGCGCAATTACATACTCTTCGAATTGAAGAAGCCCCTGACCCCTGGTGTCCGGTATGCTTTCAGTATGGATCTGGCCGCGTTGGATATTGTTCCTTCATCCGCTTCGCCCCACCTGGACCAGATCGGGTTCTGTCTGACGCATGAACTACCGGTCCCTGATGCTCCATATGCTCCGCTCACCTCACTGGAGCCATTTTTGAGCACTCCGATGGACACCGTGATAGGTCCTGAATACAGGCATCTGACCGACACGATCATCGGTGCTGGGGAGCGCTTCCTTATCATCGGTGTGTTCGCTCCAACGGATTCGCTCCAGTTCAGCGATTCGGTCGGCCCTGGTTCAACTGCCGTGTACATGTTCGACAATGCCATGCTTTACCGGGCCGATTGCCCCAATGCCAGTGTGATGACCTTCGGGCCTATGCCGCGATGCGCAGGAACGGAAGTATCCATCTACGGGGACTACCCACCACAATTGCCCCGTCAATGGTACGTCGATGGCGATCCGGTCACCAGTACATCCAGCTCCATCGATGTTATCACAGCTCTTGACCATGATATCGACATAATGCTAGTAGGCGATACCGGTATTTGCATGGATACAGCGCGTTACACGCTCGTCACCAAAGGTGGGGCTGAGCTATTTCTACCCGACACGTTCCTCGTATGCGACGTCATTTCACTGGATCCGTTGGTGACCTGGCATGTTTTCGACACGTCGCTTACGGCCCCTGTTGTGGAGTGGCAGCATCTCACGACGTGGGAAATGATCGAAACCTCGCCCCAGTTACAGGTCACCCTGGCGGACACCGGTACCTATCGACTCACATTGAACTACGGTCCATGCGAACACCAGGAAGAGTTCCACGTTGGACCGAACAAGACGTTGTTGGATGCGAACGCATCGGACCAGGACTATCTCTTGGTCGAGGTAGGGCCCGAACATTGTGTGAACCAGAACGATGGTTCGATCCAGATACATGATAACGGATATCCCGGCGTGGTACACTGCTCATGGATCGAACCGCCTCTTACCATACTGGACACGAGCATGGTGACCGGCTTGGGAGAAGGTCAATACGAAGTGCAGATCACCGACGACATGGGTCGCTGTTCATCCAATACCGTAGAAGTCCCCTTGCTGCTGGACGGTTGCTCAGTGGTAGCGGGCAGCATCTATGATGACATCGATCGGAATTGTGTGTTGGATCCATTGGACCACCGCTTGGAAGGGGCTGTGGTGGTCGCCGAACCGATCGGCAATGTGGCACTGAGCAACGAGCAGGGTGAATATGAACTGTACGTCCCCCAAGGCGCGTACACGTTCACGCGTACGTATCCGGATCCCTTCATGGCGAACCTGTGCGGAGATGGTGCAGCAGTGCAACTGAATGCGGTAGGTCAAATGGTCAACGCTTCCTTCGCTGATACAGTGCACCAACCTGTCCGCGACCTGTCCCTTCAACCGTTGTGGTGGCTACCCTGGATCGTGGGTGTGGACGGCCTGGTGTTCGTGAACGTCCTGAACGAAGGAGAGATACCGGAGCATGTGGAGTTACGCATGCGGGTAGGGCATCCTTCGCTTTTCCCGGACACCCTGGGGACGCCAGAGTTCCTGGATACTTCGGGAGATACGTTGCGATTCGACCTTGGAATGGTCGATCCAGGATCCCTGACCTCGCTCACCCTACCTGTTCCGGTGCCAGCTGATCCCGACTTGATCGGCAGTACGGTATGGCTATGGGCATCGGTAACGGCAGTGCCGGAAGAGGAGGATCTCTCCGACAACCATGCCTTCGACGGTGCGACGATCGTTGGAAGCTATGATCCCAATGACAAGCAGATGATGCCTCCACCGACACGCGATGCACATCTCATCGATACGACCTACACCACGGTGCGCTATACCGTCCGGTTCCAGAACACCGGCAACTACCCGGCTACTCGTGTGTTGCTCCGCGACACCATCGACGCCGAGCTAGATCCCTCATCGTTGCGGCTGGTGGCGCATTCTCATCCGGTGCAAGTGTTCGTCTATGAAGGTGTTGCTTATTTCGATCATCTATCCATCATGTTGCCTGACAGCATGAGCGACCCTGACGGCAGTCAAGGGTTCGTCCGGTTCGATTTGGACACGCGCTTCCCCGTCAACATCGGTGATAGCTTGACCAACACGGCCTACATCTACTTCGACCAGAATCCACCCATCGTTACCAATACCGTCACGGCCATTTACGGAGCCAATGTCTACTCCGGCTTTTCCCCGGAAAGGAGTTCCGGAAACCTGCCGTTCGTGGTCCCGAATCCAGCACGCGATCAATTGGTGCTTCACGGAATACATGCGTCGGAAGTCATTCGCGCAGTGCGTATCCTGAACGCCCAAGGTGGCATCGTGGACGAACCCATGATGAACGGCGACCGACAGATGGATGTAGGGTCCTTGGCTTCGGGCATATATGTGCTCCAAGCGATCACGACCAGTGGAACATACACGGCGCGGTTCGTCATTGCGCGATAGCGATTACCCGATGCCATACTTGCTGAACGCTTTCGACAGCTATACTGTTCCATGGTTGTCCACGTGCCGACCATCTGATGATCATGAAGACCCGCAGGCGTCGGTTATCGCGCGGCGTCTTGCCTCGCCCATATATTCGATCCCCATCCCACTTAACACACTCTCCCGATGATCGTATTGGCCGTGATCGTTGCCCTTCTCCTGCTAGTGTTGTTCTACGCCATCGGCATCTACAACAAGCTGGTGAAGCTGAAGAACTTGGTGGCCGAGGCGTGGAGCGGGATCGATGTGCAATTGAAGAAGCGCTACGACCTTATCCCGAATTTGGTGGAGACGGTGAAGGGCTATGCCGCCCATGAGAAAGAGACTTTTGAGAACGTTACCAAGGCACGGGCAGCGGCACAGCAGGCCACCACGGTGGAAGGCCAGCAGGTGGCGGAGAATAAACTCAACGGCGCGCTGATGAATTTGATCGCCGTGGCAGAACGTTATCCGGAGCTGAAGGCGAACACGAACTTCCTTGAGTTGCAGAGCACCCTCGCGGTGGTGGAAGGCGACATCGAAAAGTCGCGGCGCTATTACAACGGCAACGTGCGCGAGCAGAACACGCTGATCGAAAGCTTCCCGAGCAACTTGATCGCCAATGCGTTCGGCTTCATCAAGTCGGCCTTCTTCGAGTTGGACAACCCCACGCACAAGGAGAATCCAACTGTAAAGTTCGCGTGATTCGCCCCTGGTTGCTTCTGGCTTCGCTGCTGGGCGTGGTGTATGTCCACGGCCAATCCGAGAGGATCAACTCTTGGCATACGGACCTCACTGTGGCGCCCGACGGGCAACTCACGGTTACGGAGGAGATCAACGCGCATGTGGAAGGGGTCGAATTCAAACGCGGCATCGTGCGCAAATTGCCGCTCCACTTCACGGACCACAACGGCCGCGAGCACCGTGTGCAGTACGAATTCACCGCGGTGAACGTGTTCGGCGCCACTTCGCCTTACCACACCGCGAAGGAAGGGGATGACCTCGTGCTGTACATCGGGTCAGAGGGAAACCTATTGGAGCCCGGTGATTACCCGTACAGCATCACCTACACCACCAAAGGGCAGGTAGGTTTCTTTCCCGATCACGACGAGATCTACTGGAACGTGAACGGCAACGGTTGGGCCTTTACCATCGACAGCATCTCGGCGTTGATCCACTTGCCGCCGACGGCCCAAGTGAAACAGACCGCGTGCTACACCGGCGAGATGGGCAGCACGGAGAACGCGTGTACGGATTCCATCATCGATGCGCGCACTGTGTATTTCCAAGGGCGCCCCATGGGCTACTATGAAGGCCTTACGGTGGCGGTCGGTTTCCAGAAAGGTGTGGTGGCCGAACCACCACCACCGACCTTCTTTGAGCAATACGCTGTGCCGCTGGTGGGCGGGGTCATCACGCTGCTGCTGCTGCTGTACTACTTCATCACGTGGGCGCGACATGGCCGCGATCCCGACATGCCCACGGTGATCCCGCTCTTTGAGCCACCGGATAACCTATCGCCGGCATCGGTGGCCATGGTGATGGAGGGCAGTTCGGACAACGACCACATCACACCGGCCATGATCAGCCTGGCCGTGAAGGGCCACATCCGTATCGATGAGAAGAAGGAGGACGTGTTGCTGGGGCTGTTCAAGAAAGAGACGTACACCATCGTGAAGTTGAAGGGCGGCTCGGGTTTACCACGCGAGGAGCAGGAACTCCTCAACCGCATGTTCGGCTCCGGCAAAGAACAGTTCGAGATCGACGGCACCTACGACGCGGATGTGCAAAGCATGGCCAGCGCGTTCCGCAGCACCTTGCGGGACCAGTGGCACACCTTCCTCAGTAAAGGCAACAACTGGCGGTTCTGGTGGATCCCCATGCTGAGCGTGGCCGTGTGCATCATCTCCTTGATCGTGTTGCACAACTCATTCTCCGGCGACAACGATGTGTTGTACATCGCCGCCTTCCTGGTGGCCAACGTGATCCTGTTCCTGCTCTACGTCTACCTCATCAAGCGGCCGAGCGAAGAGAAGCAGGCCTTGCGTGCGCGACTGTTCGGGTTCAAGATGTACTTGAGCGCGGCGGAAGAGAAGCAGCTCCAGCACTTCAATCCGCCGACGATGACCCCAGAGGTCTTCGAGAAATACCTGCCCTACGCCATCGCCTTCAAGGTGGAGAAGATCTGGGGTGATCGTTTCCAAAGCATGATCAGCCGCGCGCTCGTGGATCCCAACTACAGGTCCACCTGGTACGGCGGCTCCATCATGAACTACGGAGCATTCTCGCATAGCATGTCGTCCTCGCTCAGCAGCAGTGTGCAGTCATCGAGCACGAAGCCGAGCAGCAGCGGAGGCTCCAGCGGCGGTGGTTCGTCGGGTGGTGGCGGTGGTGGTGGCGGGGGAGGTGGGTGGTAGGGGCCAAGACCTGGCACGGTCATCGCGTCTTGAACTCCACCACGTACGGCACCAACTGCACCAACCGCTCATCGCGGAACCCTTCTTCCAACTTCAGTTGGTAGTGTATGCCGGGGTTCAGCGTCACCGTGTAAGTGATGGATCGGCCATCGGCCGCGAAAGCGATGTCGGTGACTTCCGGCGCGTGGTCAGGTCCAAGATCACCATTGCCTGTGCTGCGGTAGGCGGTGTGCATGGGTCGGTCGAAGTGGATGGTCAAGGTGTTGAGCGACGAGTCCACCACGGCTTTGCCGTTCTCGAACTCGGCAACGCGCACTGCGCGTGGGCGTCCGGCCTCAAAGGAGGTGCGTAGTTCGGAGATCGGTCGGCTGAGGTAGCCGCTGGCTTCGGCGAAGGTTTCCACGGCGACACTGTCCTCGCAGTTCAAATTGATCAACGTAGCGATAGCAGCGGCCTTGTCGGTGCTGCGCTCGTAGTAGTTCTTCGCCATGGCATAGCCCACGTAGTAACCCAGGTCGCGCTGGGGAAAGGGACCGTCGGCGTTCCAGATCCAGCGGTCTATCCAGTACGCGAAAAGTTCGCGTTCGAACACAGCGCGTACCGTGTCGGCGTTCGCAAGACCGTACGCTACCGAAGCGGCGGGTGAGGGGCGTTCCATCGCCAAGGTGGGAATGAACTCCGCGATGCCTTCGTGCAGGCTTTGCGAAAGCAGATCATAGCCCCAGCGTCCGGCCTGCTGCGTGTGTATCAGTTCGTGTACGTTGGTGAAGGCCAGCTCGCGCACGGGTTCCGTCGCGAAGAAGGTGCCCAGGTGCGCCAGCTTTTCGGGGAACTCAACGACTACGGTGTTCTTGTCCGTAAGGCTGATCTCCGAACCGATGAGTACGTTGCCGTCCAGCGCAGTGCCGCCGCTGCGGAACACACCCACGGTGAAATAGATATCGGCCGGTTTCATAGTGGGGTAGAGCCGTCGCAGGCGTTCGGCACCGGCCTGCATCGCTTCCGCATGTTCATCGGCGCGCAGCATGTTGGGACGCACCGAAGCGTAGAAGCGCGGGTAGCTTCGGATGGCGTGCAGGTACTCATCGGGTGTGTAACGCCGCGCGGTGAACATGCCACGCTGTCCGATGCTGGCCTTGTCGATGAAGTGGATGTGCAGCAGGCGGCGCTGTTCGGCCGTGTCGGTTGCGGCGGTGATACTGTCGTACGCGTCCCAGAAGTGCGTGATGTCCGTGGTGATCACGCGCGTTTGCGCGCTTGACGTTATCGTGCAACCTAGGAACAGTAAGAAGGAGAGTGGGCGACTTGCCATTGGTAGCGGCGGTGAGGGCCGGGCCTAAGGTCATGCATTCCGGATGAACGCGGACCAAAGCAGAACAACATACCGATCCGATAGCTTGGCGGCATGCCGACCGACCCGCACCATTTCCATATGCGCGCCGCCCTGCGCTGGGCCGACATCGACGCCAACTTCCATGTGCGCCACACGGTGTATTATGACCTGGGCTCCGAACAGCGCATCCGGATGTTGGGTGCGGCCGGGGTGACGATGGGCTACATGCAGGAACACAGCTTCGGGCCGGTGCTCTTCCGCGAGGAGTGCCGCTTCCTGTGCGAAGTGCGCATCAAGGACGCCATCGACGTGGAACTACGCATCACAAGCCTCAGCCGCGACTTCCGCAAGTTCGCTTTCCAACACCGCTTCCTGCGCGGTGAGGATGTCTGCGCTATCGTGCGCGTGGAAGTTGCGTGGTTCAACGCCGCCACGCGCAAGGTCTTCGTGCCGCCGCAAGGGCTCATCGATGTCTTGGAGCGTACGCCAAGGTCAGAAGACTTTGTGTGGATGTGAGCGTATAGGATCTGTCAGGAGGCTGGGTCATCAAGACTACCCTTGCGCACCTTGTACAAGCGCTCGCTGAAGCCGCCCTTCTCCTCGAACTCCCTTCCAAGGCTTTGCAACTGGCGATCGAGCATGGCCATGGTCACGTTGGAAAGGATGCTCCCGATGTTGGCAGCGATCTCCGCAATGCTCCGCTCGGGAAAGCGTTCATTCACTTCTTTGGTCCAGCGTACGAGCGCATCCGCATTCTTATGCCGCCGGTCGATCAACTCTTGACGGATGGGATCGTCACTGGGCCACTCCTTCAATTTGTTCTGGCGTAGGAAAGCTTGGTAGTCCTTGCGTAGTTCGGTCTGGCTGGCCTTCGCGACGTTCGTCAGGTTCATCTCCAACTTCTTGGAGGTGGCGCTGAACACACTGCCTTCAGCCACGTTGCGGCTACCACTGCGCGCAGCTTGGTCCATCTGATCGCGGGTGCGGCTGCCCGGCTCAATGAACTTCTTCGTGAAGCGCACGGTAAAGTCGTAAAGCAGTTCTCCGACCTGGTAGCTTACCAGTTTCTCAAAGCCACCGCTCTTGGTGAAGACCTTGCTATTGGGTGGGCGTTCGGCCATAACAGCAAGGTAAGTAGTACCAGGCTTCTGGGCTCGCGGTGGACACGGGTGGACGGGGGAGTGCAGCACCGCGTCCACCCATGTCCACCCGAACGCGGCCTAGGTCAGGCCGAGGCCACGCACGAACGTTACATGCGCGTATAGCGGATGCGCCACTTCAGCGTCCACGAAGCACCGTTGTCCTCGGTCACCGACCGCTCCACCAGAAAGCGTTTGGGCCGATTTCCCGGAACATTCTGCGGTAGAAGCGCTGGCCGTCAAGACCGGCTGGCAATGTCTCGAGTACCATGCTATCTTCCATACAAGCACCGTTGAGTGCGAAGTAGTTCACCTGCATGTCCACCCCGACAGTACGGTGGAGTCTGCCGTTGGTCTTTGCCGGGGCACATCGCATCACCGTTCAACGCGCATTCAACCGTCGGTCCTTGATCATGCAGCGTCCGCCACGTGCAGGCTCGTCCGAACCTCATGAGAGCAACGCTCACCTCCGCTCCACGTGCTGGCCATGCGCTTGTCGTGTGTTTTGCCTTCATCACAGGAACACTGCACGCACAGGTCTGGCAATGGGCAGGAACGGGCGCTGGCGCCGGGAATGTGGACGGCCGTGTCGTTGCGGTGGATCCGCAAGGCAACAGCGTGATCGCGGGCAACTATCACGGCACCATCGGTTTCGGTGGCCAGCTGCTGGCCACCCCTGACGAGGACGGCATCTTCATGGCCAAGTTCGACCCCAGTGGCGCGCTCCTGTGGGCGCACATCGTTGCCAATGGCGCGGGCATCAGCGTACACGGCATTACCTGCGACGATGGCGGGAACATCGGCATCGTTGGCATGTACCAGGGATCGGTGGCCTTCATTCCGGGTGAAGTGGGCACCACGCTCACCTCCACAGGGTCCTTTGATGTGTTCGTGGCGAAGTACGATGCCGAAGGCTCACCGATCTGGGCACATTCCATCGGCGGCCCCGGATATGACTACGGTGCAGGCATCTGCCACGACGGCTACTTCAACTTCTTCGTCACCGGTGACCTGCACACGACCGCCTTCAACCTCTCGAGTTCCAAGGTCTTCGTCACCAAGTTTGCCTACAACGGAACGGAGTTCTGGACCAACACCTCCGCGGACTTCGGCGTGCAGCACTTGGGCGATGGCATCTGCGTGAACGATGCTGGCGAACTCTGCATCACCGGGGAGTTCTTCAACTCGATCACCTTCGGTGGGATCACCTTGGATTCTGGAAATCCCGAGGCCCAGATCTTCGTGGCCAAGCTCAACAGCGACGGTGAACCGATCTGGGCAAAGCAAGCAGGCGCCGGCGGATATGGCTTCGGGCAAAGCGTGGGCATGGACACCGAAGGCAACGCCTACGTCACAGGCATCTACCGGGGAACCATCGCCCTGGGGCCATTGACGCTGACTGGACTGGGGGACATGAGCTACGATGTGTTCGTGGCTAAATGCGCGAGCGCGGACGGCACGTTCCAATGGGCGACGCGTGGTGCTGGACCGAGCAGCGACACGGGTGTGGGCCTCTGTGTGGACCCTGGAGGAAGCAGCTACATCAACGGGGCCTACAGCGGTACATGGACTATGGGAACAACGAGCTTGGAGACGAACGGGGCGATCGACGGTTATCTGGTCAAGCTATCTCCCGACGGCGATGCGCTCTGGGCCAGGACCTACGGCGGGCCTGCTTCGGAAAGCATCGGCGGAATGGCGTTGCATGGAACGGACGTGTTCGTCACGGGCGGTTTCCAAGCGTCCATGCTGTTCGATCCCGGGCCCACGCTCATTGGTCAACAACTCGTGCGCGATGTGTTCGTGGCCAAGCTGTCCGATGTCGCTTCCGGCATCACCGAAGCGGAGCGCACGCTTGCGGTCCTCTATCCAATTCCCGCCACTGACCACCTTTATGTGCGCGGTGTGGTCGGTGTTTGCAACTATACTGTGTTGGACGAGCAAGGCAGAACAGTGCTCTCCGGCAGAACCAGCGACCAGCGGGCTATTGATATCGCCACGCTGGCGAAAGGGGGCTATGTGTTGTCCCTGATCTCAACAGGCAAAGCACTGGTGCAGTGCCTGAAGTTCGTTAAGGACTAACGGCGATCCAGCGGTGCGCATCCAACACAGGGGAGCGCCCAGTTTGAAGTTCAGCTCCATGCAGCCGTCCGGTGTAACGCGCTGCGCGCTTGCCACATGTGCGGGACCGTTGTGCTGGATCACCTCAAGGCAGGCGATGAACAGGCGCAAGGCTTCGGATGGCGCATACCGGTGGAACTGGACCATGCCCTGCGAAGGTGCGCCACATCCGTTGTTCGGAAAGTGTAGCGCGAGAAAGGGGGCCTCGCAACGATGCAACGGTCGGCAACGTAGCGGAGCGATCGAACGTCTCGCGCGTATCTGAGTGAACCTCCCCCTTATGCAACGTGTACCATACCGCATGCGTCTGCTGATGCTCCTGGTTTCCTGCCTTTGCGTGCTCGCGGTACAAGCCACCACGCGCACCGTTCATGTGCGTGGCACCATCAACAACCTCCACGAGCTCGGCTTGAAGGGTTGGTATTCCGCGCTCAACATACGCTCGGCAACCTGGCTGGTGCCTGCGTCGGGGCCAGACCCGGCCACCAAGCAGTTCGACGGAGACTTGGAGTGCAACGTGGTGCGGGATGCACATGGTTCGTGGGTGGACATCGAACTGACCGCCATGGCCTACGTCCGGGGCCGTGACCGCAGCATGTTCATCCGCGTGCCGTACGCGCGGGACATTGACCTGGGTACTTTCGATTGGAAACTCTCGCGCTACCGCTGGAAGGCGGACGGCCTGCGCATCGAGACCGCCCTGCCGCGCGACACGGTGATCGGTGCGATGGACGATCCCGCCATACTACGTATCAGCCCCATCAACCCCACACCCGAGGATACCTTGCGCATCACGGTGGAATGGACCGCCAGCGGACAGCCGATGGTCGCTGATCACCTGGGCGTGCATATGAAGGACTGCTGCACGATGCTCATCGACATACGCTTCGGGGTACGCACGGATACGGAGATCCGCACGGAGAGCTCCTTGGAGCGCGCCACACCATGGGTGTTCCCGCAGCTTGCGGAAGGGCGCTACCGCCTGCACCAGTTAACGTTCAACACCGATGCTGTGCAGGACATCGATCTGCTGCTGAGCAAGGAGCTCTTCTTCTCTGTGAGTGGGCGTAAGGAGCCGTAGGGCCGTGTCGTATCTGAAGTGGGTACGTACCCAAGACCACCTGCTACCTATCCAACTTCCGTCATCGTCAAGAACGTCGCTCCCGGGACCTCGGGATGCCACTGTTTCCCCGGTCCCATCTCGCGCCGACCGTTATTTTCGGGACCATCCTGCTCATCGCTCTCCTCGGATCTTGAACATGAGTCCTTCCACTTCCCAACAGATCATCGGCAGCATCAGCGCCGGCCTCGCCACCCTGCTTTTCCTGCTGCGCCTGCAACCGTTCCTGTGGGAGTGGGCCCGCAAGGAGACGAGCAGCGACCAATGGGTGGCACCCGCGCTGTACATCCTGGTCCCCATTTGGGTGCTGATGATGGTCGCGCTGCTGTGCATGACCGCAAGCGGCGGATTCGACTGGATCCGGCTGGGCCGTACCAAGCTGTACATGCTCACAGTAGTTGCTGCGTTCGCGCTGGCGACGGCTTCCTACCTGTTCATCGGACTGTATCTCCGGCCCGGATTCACGCCGCGCGGCCTCTACAGTCCGTTCCTCTACCTCAGCCTGTTCTCCACCGTGCTGCTGGTGGTCGTGAGCTTGAACCAGAAGTTCGTGCCCGGAGTGTCCGTGCAATGGTTGCTTCGGCCATGGGCGTGGTTCACCGCCTTGAGCCTCGTCGGCAGCCTGATCTTTTCCGGCCAGTGGATCGCTACCAACGGTGTTCGCGGTCTGTCCGGCGTCGCAACGCGGATCATCGTCCTCTTGCCAGCAACAGAAGCAGAACTCGCGCAGATCGCACTGCTCGATCCGAAGGACGATATGGAAACCCTGCTCAGGCGGGCGAACCGTGATGAGAAACCGGCCGTGTGCGAGGCTGCCACTGCCCGCCTGCGTTCGGATCCGGAATTCCTGGAGCGCATGGCTGCCATGCTGAATTCCGGCGATGCGGAACTTGCGCTGTCGTTCGTGCGCGATGCTGAGCTGACCCCTGCCGAGAAGGCACGCTTCGCCCGACCCGCGCTCAACGCCCTGGGGCGTTGGGTAAACAGTGCACCTGCGCCCAACTTCACGACGTCGGAGCACATGCGGCGCGTGCGGCGTTGGGGCGATGAACTGTTCCGCGTTCTCCCGGAGAAGTTCGCCGGTACCGGCGTTGACTTCTCCGAGCAGCAGGCGTGGTATGAGGAGAAGATGAAGTGAGCACGGTGGATCCACGAACGGACCGATGACGACCGCCGATCCCAACAGCCAGAAGCTCGCGGAGTTCCCCGCGCCCTTGCGCGCGCTCATTGAAGCCGAGCTCGAAGCCGGCAACACCATCGTGGCCATCGAGAACGGTTTTCCCGCTGCGCCCTGCGGCGCTTCGGTGAAGCTGGCGAAAGCGGTCCACGATGAACGGCGGCGATCCACCGCAGAAGTGAGCTTCTACGCGCGCAACAACTCCTCTTATGCGGGCGAGTTCACTACCGCGCAGCGGCACTACTTCGTGCTGGAACCGCCCTTGCCGCCCGAACCCCCGCCGGACATGGACGCCATCCGCAAGGCGCTCGAGCCGAAGCCGGATGTGTTGACCCAGGTGTCCCAGCGGGAAGCCGGATCTGGTTTGGAGATCGGCAATGCGTTGGTGCGAGAGCGTATTGGTGGGGCAGACGCGAGCGCGCTGAGTCGCGCGCTGACTAGCACGGAAACCGCCACCAGCGCAATGCGCCTGCTGCATTTTCGCGACCATCGTCCGCCGCATGAGATCCAGTTCGCACTGGAGCGCGACCTGATGACCCTTTTCACCGCCTCCATGGAGAACGACCGCTTGACCATGACGGCCGTTGCTAACGTGGTCGGCGCGCGGTATGAATTCACGCTGCGCTTCGAGGCGGCGCGGCCGCTCACGAATTGTTATTCGCTGCGTGTGGAGACCTCATGGGCGGAGGCGGCGGCCACGCATCACGACTATTACCGGAATACCGCAGACAGTTGGTTAAGCCACTGGACACGCGGGTTCATGCCCGCCGAACCACCCGCCGCTGATGCAGGTGCGCCCGAACGGTACCAGGCGATCAGCGCCGCAGCGTTGAATGCCGAAGCGCATCTCGACTCCGTGCCCGCCTTGCAACAGACCATCGTGGCTGCGATGAAACGCGGCGCACGTTTCACCACCTCCCACAAGGAAGGTGGCACGAACCTCAGCTGGAACGGTGAACACTTCGTGCGCTCCGACTACGGCGACTACCCGGATCACATCACCTATACAAGCGAAGAGGAATTCCTGGAAGCGCTGCGGAAGTTCTATGACTGGGAGACGTCGAAGAACAGCTATCCCGAAAAGGTCTCCGAACTCGTGGCGTGGAAACTCATGCTGCGGTTGCTGCGGACGTAAGTGTCGGGGATCCGGTACCGGCAACACAGGCTGGCGACCCGCTCATTCCTTCACCCACACGGTGGGTGTACAGTAGCGACCAGCGGTGCTGAAGACATCGATCGTGTACACCCCTGCGGCAAGCGCGCTGACATCCAAGGCGGCGAACGGAGCCGTGGTCTCCAGCGCGACACGTCCCATGGCGTCGTGCAACTGCACGCGTTGCACCGCAGGCGGCAGGCCCTGAAGGACCACAGTGTTGCTTCCCGGATTGGGGTAAGCCGTAACGGCGGGCACATTCAGCTGCTCCGTGGCACCCATCACGATAGAGCAGTCCGTGGTCCAGAAGTCGTCGGGGTTCTCCCACGCCACGCCAGGCGCCTGGAAGCAGCGGGTGGAGAAGGTCCATTCGAATTCGAAGAGGAAGGGAGCGAACAGATCCACCGTGCTGCCGATGCCTTCGATCCAATGGTCTTCTTGCAGCAGGTTCAGGCTTTGGATCGTGTAGCGTTTGCGGTAGCTGTCCTGCACCAGCACCGAATCGATCCCCGTTACCGTAACGCTTGACGGAGGGTCCATGCCGATGGGCAGGATCGTGCCCACCTCCAGGTCGTTGAAGGTGTACAGCAGCACTTCATCCGTGCCAGCCGGTGTTTGCGGGTATACGTCACCGATCAGGATGGCCCAGCCCGGTGGACGGTACCAGATGTTGCGTTGGTCATCTTCCCGGATGCCGCCGTAGTAATCCCATGCTACACCACCGGCGTTGTAATGCAATTTCTTGTAGGCGGTACCCTCGAGCACCGTATCGCCACCCAGCACGTGGCGATAGACGATCTCGTACTGCTCCGCGGGGTTCGGCGAGCCGTTCCACAAATAGATCCCGTTCCATACGGCGGTATCCGTGGGGAAGGGAACATAGGTTTGGGCGCACAGGCGTGCCACCCAGCAGCAGAGAACGAGCGGAAGGAGGCGGCGCATGGTGGTAGGGTGACTACCAAGATAGACGGGATCCCCGGCCATGCGCTGCCTGACAGGCCTGACCGATGCGCACCAGGGCGCCACCCCAAGCTGCAGCGCGGTCGTGAAGAATGCCTACTTCCCCCACACCTCCACCAACCGATCGATGTCCGCTTCGGTATTGTAGAAGTGGATCCCCACACGGATGCCTGCTCCGCGGAAGGCCACCCGCACGCCGTGTTGCGCCAGCTTGTTCACGCGTTGTTCATCACCGTGTAGCACCAGGATCCCCGCGCGGTGGGCAGCGTCCCGACCAGTCAGCACCGTGATGCCTGCCGCATCGAATTTCCCGATCGCATACGTACACAAAGCGCTCACATGCTCGGCGATGGGTTGCGGTCCGATGGTGGCGATCCTTTCCAGCGCATCCTCCAGTCGGAATAGGGCGATCGGGTCGCGGTGCCCGGCGTTCAATTGTGACATGGCATCGATGCCGTTGCGCTCGGTGATCTCCGCACGCACGGCTTCAGACAGGTGCATGAAGCCATTGCCGAAACCCGCCAACGGCCACTTGTATCCGCTGGCACCCACGATGTCGATCCCTGTGGCCTCCACATCGAACGGCACCGCACACCACGACTGCGTGATGTCCACCACGGACAACGCACCGAATTCCCGACACAACGCCGTGACCGCGAAGAGGTCGATGCGGAACCCCGTCAGCCACTGCACCTCGCTGATCGCCACCAGCTGCGGACGTTCGCGCTCCATGGTACTGCGCAACGTGTCGAGTGAAATGGTACCGTCCGCTTCCGGTTGCACCACCATCCGTTGGAAACCGGGCAACGCGAACGGGGCGTGCAGGGTGGGGTAGTCGTGGCCGATCAGCAGCACCTTCGCGCGGTGTTCCAACAGCTGCGCGAGCTGTGCCATGCCCACGGTGAAGTTCTGCACCAGGGCCGTGCCCTGCTCCGTACCGCCGATGTTCGCCGCCACGGTTCGGGCCACATCGGCCGTGCCTCCCGTCATCCAATGGAAGAAGCGGCCCGATCCCTCGCGCATCAACCGTTCGTGCTCCCGCTGGGCGACATCCACGGTGCTCTGGGCCATGAGGCCCATGGAGGAGGTATCGAGGTAGGTGATGTCCCGGAAGGCGGGGTAGTCGGCACGGATGCTGTCGTGGTCCGGGAGTGTGGCAGGGGATGGCATGGTGCGAAGGTCGCACGAGTTGGGTGTTGGCTGCTGCTGTGGAACCTTGAACGAGGCGTGTACGATCCGTGCGGCCGACCATTAGCTTGGCAGCATGTCAAGCGACCCGCACCACTACCGCATGCGTGCGGCCCTGCGCTGGGCCGACATCGACGCCAACTTCCATGTGCGCCACACCGTGTACTACGACCTGGGCTCCGAACAGCGCATCCGGATGCTGGGCGCGGCCGGCGTGACCATGGGCTACATGCAGGAGCACAGCTTCGGTCCGGTGCTCTTCCGCGAGGAATGCCGCTTCCTGCGGGAGGTGCGCATCGAGGATACCATCGACGTGGAACTGCGCATCACAAGCCTCAGCCGCGACTTCCGCAAGTTCGCTTTCCAGCACCGCTTCCTGCGCGGCGAAGACGTGTGCGCCGTCGTACGTGTGGAAGGTGCCTGGTTCAACGCCGCCACACGCAAGGTCTTCGTACCGCCGCAAGTGCTCATCGATGTGCTGGATCGCACGCCACGAACGGAGGATTTTGAGTGGATATGAGGGTAGGGCGGAGGGTAGTTCAGGCTGCGTGATCATCCAAGTCTCCCTTGCGCACCTTGTATTAACGAAGTGATCCCAGATTTCAGGAAAGTGGGACAAGATGTCCCAACGCGCTAGAGGTTGGCCCAAGCACTGTTGGAGCACACTCAATGGGCGATGCCGACCTGCCCGCGCTGCTGCCGAGCACTGCTCGTGTAACCCGCTCACCCATCCACCCGCCATGCGATGGCCCGCGTGGCGTAGCGCATGTCCACCGGCCCATCGGGGCTCGTGGAATCCAACAGCGCGTCCAACGCTTGGAGGAAAGCCGGGATGTCGGCCACACCATGCTTCACGTAATACCATTTCGCACTAAGGCTAGGCTAGAGATGCGAAGTGATTTTTTCGCAGGGCGATACGGCGGGGTCGTTGCATAGCCGGAGCTATGGGACGATCATGACGGAGAAGCCATGCGGAAAAGGCGCGAGCAGATCGGCCTAGACCTTGGTGTGAATTGGTATTGAAACTGCTCAGCGGAAGGTGATCCCGTTCCGGTCCATCTCTACGAGCCCGCCATCCTTTAGCTCCTGGCAAAGCAGATCGAGGTAGCGCATGAAGAGGAAGATCAGTTCCGAGTTGCGGATGTTCCCGGTACTCAAGTATAGCAGGCGCTTGGGTTGACCCTTCACTGCGTAGGCCGCGAGGAAGTCCGCATCCTTTGTAACCACCACGGCGCTATCGCGGTCCGCGTGCGCGATGATGGCTTCGTCGGAACTCAGGTGGCCAGCAGGTAGCTCGGAGGCATGCACCGCATGCTGGCCGCGTTGCTTCAGTGCTGTGGCCAATTGGTGCGGAAGCTGGGTATCCACCAGTCAGTTCACGGTGCTGCGCGGTGGATGGATTTCACCTCCGTGATCTTGGCGGCGAACGCCAGGCAGGCGAGGAAGTCATCCGGCTCCAGTTCGGGATGATCGCGAATGATCTCCTCTGTGCTCATGCCGCTGGCCATCAGTTCCAGCACGTTCTGCACGGGCCAGCGCATGCCACGTACCACCGCCTTGCCATGGCAGATGTGCGGGTCGGTGGTGATACGCGAGAGGATATCCGGCGAAGTGCTCATGAGTTCAAAGGTAAGTGAGCGTGGAAGTGATGGACAAGGCCCACCTACCGCAAGGAACAGCGACCAACCCATCCCTTAGTCAGGCCCACATCGCCATCCGCTCACCCATGCACCCGCCATGCGATGGCCCGCGTGGCGTAGCGCATCTCCACCGGGCCGTGGGGGCTTGTGGCATCCAACAACGCGTCCAACGCGTGGAGGAAAGCCGGGATGTCGGCCACACCATACTTCACGGAAGTATTGAGAAGCAGGCGTACCGGAACGATCGGTCAACTGCCAACCAAGTTCGAAGGCTCAGTGCCCGTTGTACACCCGTGCGTATTTGACGTAGTTCCACGTCAGGCTCACGCGGAAGTCCACACCCTTCACCTTCGGCTCCGCCTTGTACGCCGCAAATACCTCGGGTTTGTCCGCGGTCCACTCTTTGAACAGCTTGTCCGAAGCTTTGACGATCTCGGCATCCGGACCGTGGGAGATCATATCCACGTAACCACCATTG
>Ga0075163_10003139_pt1 | contig 22289 bp, 17 predicted proteins | sample JI1023141ADNA_FD_71478 | JGI IMG/M metagenome (GOLD analysis project Ga0075163, IMG submission 71478) | Wastewater effluent complex algal communities from Wisconsin, to seasonally profile nutrient transformation and Carbon sequestration -... | ecosystem: Engineered > WWTP > Effluent > Algae... | reverse complement strand
CTTTTCATATCTGCGATTTCTGCAACGCAGCAGCAAGCTATCATCGGGGCGTTCGCCTTCATCGCTCCGGCCATCATGTTGTCCGGCTTTGGCGCGCCGGTCGAAAATATGCCCGAGTGGCTGCAGGCGTTCACCATGATCAACCCACTGCGGCATTTCCTGGTGATCGTGCATGGCGTGTTCCTGAAAGACATGCCGGCTCTGGAAATCCTGACTAATACCGCCCCGCTCGTTATTATCGCGAGCATCACCTTGCCAGCCGCGGCCTGGATGTTTCGAGCGAGGACGCAATAAGGTTGGTGAGAGCCGTCTTGTTGACTGGATGCCGTATTGCTTGACCTCAGCGACGTGCGCTCGACCTAGGCCCCCCCGCCCTATGACCTGCTCCAGGCAGCGTGGGAAAATACAATCAAGAACTCTAGTTCAAAACGGTCAAGGTTTCGGGAAGCACGGCACTTCGCGCGTGGACGATAAGCCGGCTCCGGTGCATGCCTCGACTGGACGAGCCAACATCAGTCTCTGCGCTCGGATTCCTCGCTACCTTCCACGATTTGTCAGGAAAGAGGCTTTCCACGGTGACGGCGGCGGACAGCGGCTTCCCGAAGCAGTTCAGTCCACTAGAGGCTGCGGCAGGTCGGACAGTCGGCGCCAGACCTGCTCGTCACAGAAGACCCATGAGCATCCCTTCAGACGCAGGACGGCGCCATCGAGCCAGATTTCGCCCTGATAGGTGTTCCCATCGGCCGGATTGACTAACGTGCCATCACGCCAACGCCCGTCTCGCAGGATAAAACCCGATAGCATCGTCTTGTTGAGCCGGCCTGGTTTGATCGTGGCCGGATCCCAAACCCAAACCAGGCTTCCGCACAACTCGTTGGCTCCGCCGCCACAGGGTCCAAGCCGGACGACTGCGCCAATGCCGGGGGTCGCCCAGTCGCCTGCCAGCGAATTGGCGGCTTGCGCCTCCGAAGGCGGCGGCAAGGCGGCGGCCCCCAGCGCCGCGACTATCGCTGCCACTTTTGCCGCCGCACCCACATTTAGCGTCGACTGCCTCGCCGCCGCCGCATAGCGAGCGTGATACTCAGGATGCTCGGTGCCCATCAGGCGGTCCCACCAGGTGAAGTAGAGTCCGTAGTTCCAGCCAGCTTCAGCGTGATGGATGTCGTGATGCGTCGGCGTCGTGATCCAGTCGATCAACGGCCTCCCGTTGCGACGCGCCGGCATGATCTCGTAGCCGGAATGCCCGATCGTGTTGCGGGCGATCTGATGCAGCATGAACAACCCCAGCACCTCCCACACAGTTGGAACGGTAATCATCCAGAGGGGGACGAAGAGCGCGTTCACGGCAGCTTCGCTCAGGTCGAAGCTGTAGGCGGTAAACGGCGAGGGGTTGTTGCTGCGGTGATGACGGCGGTGAAACCGCCGAAAAAGACGCCGGTCGTGGATAAGCCGGTGGGTCCAGTAGAAATAAGTGTCGTGCGCGACGATCATCAGGATGAGGGAGGCGGCAAACCACCAGGCGCCCCAGCCTGCGGCGATGGCGGGGCCGGGCAGCAGGCCGACGCTTTCCAGCCCGAACATGATCAAACCCACGGTCGAAAACACCGCGATTGACCGGAGTGAGACCAGGAACTCTACAATGAGTTGCCGCGCCGGCGGCGTCGCCTCGCGGATCTTCCGCGGCCGCATTACCCTGCGGAGCAGCACCCACAACACCAGCCAGATTCCGATGGCGAATACGGCGTAGCGGATTATGTCCACGCCGGTGCTTTCCAGCCATGTCAGCGCGGTAACTCCGACCCATTCAGGCATGTGACGCTTCCTTTTTTTGAATGCTTCATCAAGCCGTGGCGCCTGTGTGTTGGTCTCGCCCAAGGCTGAAAACTCTCACCATTTTCGAATACGGCGAGGCTTTTTCAGAAACAGCGAGCCAAAGCAGCGCCCCTCCGACCAAACCGGACGGTGGAGGAAATACTTATGCGCAGACCACGCTTCATCGCCGATCAGGCCCGCCACGCAAACGGGCCACTCGGACGCCTGATTGCCTTCATCATGGCCCGGGAGACGGCGGCGCCAAACCGGCGTGCAATTGACGAACTTGAGGTCTCGGCAACCGATGCCGTACTCGACATCGGGTGCGGTCCTGGCGCTGCGCTGTCCGAACTCGCCGCCAGGGCTCTCAAGGGGCGCGTTGCGGGTATCGACCCCTCACCCCTGATGGTCCGCCTCGCTCAGCGGCGAAACCGAGCTCTGATTGATGAAGGACGCACTACCGTGGCGCGCGCCGACGTATCGGCCCTGCCCTTTCCTGACGGGACATTCGACAAGGCACTGTGTGTCCATGTGATCTATTTCTGGGACGACCTCGGCCCTTGCTTTCGCGAGATCGCGCGCGTGTTGAAGCCAGGTGGCCGCATCGCACTTCTATTTCGGTCGTCGGATGACCCGCGCTCGGTTCGATCGTTTCCCACTTCGGTCTATAGATTCCGGACGCAGCATGAGGTCGAGGCGGCGCTGGCCGCGGCAGGGTTCACGGTAAAATCACCGCAGCCTGTTGAACCGCAATTGCCGACACTCCTCATCGCAACACGCGCGGGGTAGCCGCACTTCGGATCAGCTTGGTTCGCCCGACCCCATCGCGCGGCGACGCCACTCCGTAGGCGTCTCACCAGTCACCTCCTTGAACGCGCGATTGAAGGGGCCAAGCGATCCGAAACCGAGGTCGAAGGCGATTGAAGCAATAGTCGTCCGCGCTTCTCCTGGGTCGGCGAGCACTCGCTTCGCAGCTTCGATCCGGCGAGCATTCACGAACGCTGCAAAATTCCGGTAACCGAGTTGGTCGTTGATCAGCCTCCGAAGCCGATGCTCCGGTATGCTCAACTCCTGAGCCAGCGTCCCAATCGCGAGACCTTCCCGCCGCCAGACCTCGCCCGCATCCATCAGCGCCGTCACACGGTCAATCTCAAGTCGGTCTGCTGCGTCTGGACCAATTGCTTTGGGTACAGTGGAGGCCGGAGGAATAACGGCGCCCAACAGCGCCGACCGCAGCTCGAACAATACAAACGTCCCGAGCAGGCTGAAACCCGCCAGACCCAGCGCACCGGCTAGCGGATACCAGCTGGCCGATACGCCGAGGTCTTCGCCGATTTCAAATGCCGAAATGACAACGGCGAACAATGCCACGCCAGCGATGAAGGGGCCTCGAAGGCGACGCCGCGCATCCACGAGATCGCCACGCCAACTACGATAAACGACAAACAAGGCGTGTGCCGCCAGGCCGACCTCGATGGCGTTGTGAACGATCCACCAAACACCATGACTGCCCGCTGACGCGAATGAGGCCGCGATGCCGTACACAGTGAGAGCGACGAACGGTGCCAGCAGGCCGGGCGAGAGCCGCCGGTCTTCGAATATCGCAAGCACGAAAGCCCAGAAGGCGCCTATGCCTCCGTAGGACAGCGCGCGGAAAAGCGGATGCAGGTCGCCCACGGCTGCCCTGCTCGATGCAGACGAATTGAACACATAGCCAATGACCGCAATCGCAAACAGAACGCCTGACAGCCGGACCGCTGGACTGGCCCGGCTGCGCCCGAGGACAATTGCGGTCGCTACAAGCGCGCCAACCGCGGCGCCTCGCAGCATGATCTCAAGGCTGGTAAGCCCGTCCCACATGGCATTGACCTAGCCGGTCATCGCCATGCTCGCCAGATGCGCACTCAACAAATTGTCGACCAAAACGGCCGCGTCAGAACACGATCACCTTGTCGGCGAGAAGTGAGGCCTTGCCGAGATCATCCATCGAGCCGCGTGCGGCGCCTGCGATCAGCTCGTCATCCAGCAGTCCTCTGGCGCTCATGCATGTCCGGCACAAGAGCACCTTCCCACCGCTCGACATGACGCGCCCGATCATGTGTTCGACGTTGTAAAAGCCGGCCGGAACCGACTGACCACCTTTTGCCGCTGTGGCGGCGTCCGCCGGGAATATCAAGTGAGCCAAGCAAGACCGATTTTCGGGAGCGTTTGAAAGGTCATCGCAGCCGAAAGGCGTCGAAAATCAGCGTGCGCGTTGATCGCGAAAAATCCACTCGACGTGGATTCGCCCTTAACTTGACAGCTCCGTCGGGACCGGTGTGGAGAAGCGAACCGTCGTGAACTGATGGAAGCTGCTGCGGAGATTGAAGCACAACGCATCATCCTGCGCGTTCTAGGTTGACAGCCCGCGCCTACCTGCAACCATTCCCTACTCAAAAGGGGACGGGAGGTCGAACATGTGGGTTGCCAGATCGTGGCGCTGCTTGGTTGCTGGCGGGGCCCTCTCGTGTCTCGCGGCATCAGCCATCGCCCAGGAGACGATCGACACCGAGCTGGAAGACCAGTGGGTGATCGGGAATCTGGTCTTCCTCGCCTATCACGAGGTCGGACACCTGCTGCTTGATCAGGTCGTTCAGGTCGACCAGTTGAACAACCGTCTCGCGGCGGAACAGTCCGCTGATGACATCGCCACCTGGCTTATCTCGCCCGATCCTGGGGAAGAAATCGAGAGCTCGGAGGCCGTCGCCGCGATAGGTGGCTGGCTGGAGATGGCGGACAGGGATGGCGTCGGGGATGCGGATACTCCGCACCTGCCGGATGCTGATCTCTATCCGGACGCTGTGACGCGCGCTTCGCGTATCGCCTGCCTCTTGCTTGGCTCGGATGAGTCCAGCCCCAACGCTTTCGCTGAGTTGGAGCCGTTTGCGGCGCTGCGCTTCGACGCTTCGGCTTGCCGCCAAACCTATCTGACGCTCGACAACAGCATGGAGGAGATTTTCGGCGACGCCGAGGATTTTAGCGACGCCCCGGTCGCGCGTGTTCGTGTCCAGCACGACCCAGCCGCACCGGCCCTTTCGGAGGCGCGCGATTTTCTTATCGCATCGGGGATTCTAATGGGACTGCGGGATGACTTGATCGAGTATGTCGGACTTCCTGTCGATGTCCTGCTGCGCGGCGCTTCCTGTGGGTCAGGATCGCCCGGCTTCATGTACAATCCGACCCGCAAAGAGATCATCGCCTGCTATGAAGAGGTCGACTGGTTCCTGTTCGGTGAGCCGGCAGCGCAAATGCCGGGTCGATCGGACGCCGACGGCAATTTGGGTTCGCGTCCGAGGGCCATTTCACCACTACAACAGCCGCCTCCTCCCCCGCCGCCAGACGAATAGGCCTCACTGGCGCCGCAGTCCTTCGCACACATCCTGATCGGGGTTCGTCCACAACGAGCCGAGCAAAGCGTCCGACTCGATTTCTGCCTTCGTAAATCTGCTCTGGGCCATTCCAAGCATATTGACGCAGGCGTCGTGGGCCAAATCGGTCCAGGGCCGCGTCAGTTTGGAAATGTCCCAGAGCTTCAGCATTCCGTCCTGCCCAGCCGTCGCAAGCGTGCGCCCATCGGGAGCGATTGCGACCTCGATCCCGCTGGCGGCGTGTCCTCGAAACGTCGCCAGCAACCGGCCATCACGCGCATCCCAAACCTGGCTCAGCCCCCCATCATCTCCGGTGGCTATCCTTGATCCATCAGGCGAAAACGCAACGGATATGACGGCACTGCCATTGCCAGGCAGAACCGCCCGGATGCTCCCACGCGGGACATCCCACACCACTACAGAGGCGTCATCACTGGCCGTAACCAGTGTAGAATTGTCAGGAGAGAAAGCGACTGCGCCGACGCTTCGGTTGTGTCGCTCCAGCGTCGCCAATGGCTCGCCCGTGGCGGCATCCCACAGCACGGCAGTCGCGTCCTGTGAACCGCTGGCGATTGTCCCGCCGTCGGCCGAGAAAGTCGCCGCGAAGACAGCGCTGCGATGACCTTTCAACTTCGGCGCGGAATCCCCGTTGTTCAGGGGCCACAACCTTAGACGTCCCGTTTGTGAACCGGTCAGGAGGAATTGTCCGTTGGGAGAAAACTGCGCGGCGTTCAGCCCCTCCTTGTCAGTAAATGCGCCGATTTCCGACAAGCTCTCCAAGTCCCAAACTCGCGCCACGCCGTCTGCGGCAATGGTTACGATCAACCGCGAGTCTGGCGAGAATGCGATCATATAGACCTCGCCGCCCGGCACTTTGAGTTGAGCCGTCACGGTCCCTGTGCCTGGATCCCAGAACCTGACCGTCCCATCGCTCGACGACGCGGCGATTGTACGACCATCGGGTGCGTATCGGACGCTATAGAGGCTTTCCGTTTCCGACGCCGGCTGCAGGATGTGCTCCGGCATCAACAGCCAAAGTCGCGCCGCTGTATCTTCGCCCCAGGTGACGACGCTATCGCCTGTGGGCGCAAGTGAAGCGGAAACGGCGCCATCATGGCCGCGCAATTCTGCAATAAGGCGGGCTTCCTCAACATTCCAGATTCTTGCCGCGCCATCTTCGCTTGCCGTAAGGACGCGCCGACCGTCGCTTGAAAACACTGCCTCGCCGACAAACTTGGCATGATCGCCAAGCATGGCCAGCTGCCGCCCGTTGGAAGCATCCCATATCCGGGCCGTGCCATCGACGCTGGCAGTGACGATCCGGACGCCATCCGGAGAAAAACTTGCCGACAGCACTTCGCGTTCGTGCCCCAAGAGCGGTGCGAGCATTCTCCCCGAGCGGGCGTCCCAGACACGAGCTTGCCGATCTTCACTAGCGGTGACAACGCGGCGACCGTCAGCAGAAAATCGTGCCTGGAAGACCGCGCCTTCATGGCCTGAGAGTGTCGTCTGAAGTTTACCGGTCACAGCATCATGAACGACGGCGGTGTTGTCGCCACGCGCTACGACGAGGCTCGAGCCTGTCGACGCAACCGAAGCACTCCACACAGCAACGCCTCCAGCTGGAATTTCGAACCGGAGCTCGCGGCTATTGATATCCCAGACGTGAATGTCGCCGTCGTTGGCCAGAACGAATACACACTCGCCATCCGGATAGAAGCCGGCCAAGCGCGCTCCCGCCGAACCTGTCGAAAGCGCTGCGAGCGAAGCGCCGTCTGTGCTGCGCCAGACTTGCACATTCCCCGCAGCGTCGGCTGTGACGATGCGCGTCCCGTCACCGCTGAAGGCGACTGCTGTGACCCAAGCGTCGTTCCCTCCAAGCTTCAGGATCAGCTTGCCGGTTGCAACTTCCCAGACTCTTGCCCGGCCGTCGCGACTACCGGTGACGACTCTGCGCGCGTCTGGGGAATAGGCAGCGCTCGTCACAGGCTCTTTGTGCAGGAGCGGCGGCTCGCTGTCTCCGGCAGCCTGCAGCACTGCCCCCAGCGCTGCGCGATAGAGAGGCTCGTTGGTGGGCGCGATTTGCCAACCCGCGAGCGCGAAGCGCGCAGCTGGAAGTATTTCTCCTGTTTCGAGCTTTTCCCATGCACGCTCGGCAAAAAAGCGACTCAACGTATCGTGCGCGCGCTGGCCATTGATCAACGCCCACGTCAACAAGGCGGCAAAGGTGATGGTCAGCGTGCTCAGAGTTCCTACAAGGATACCATGGCGAACCTCTGCGCGACGGCGTTCGCGTTGCCAAAGATCGTCAAAACTCACACCCAGCATACCCGCTGCAAGGCGCGCGCAGACCCTGTGCTTGCCATCACGCCGCAGGTCGATCCCGACGGGCTCGATCGGCATGATGGTTGATTCAGCGCCGCCATTGGCGGCGCGCAGCGCCTCTGGAAAACACTCCTCATCCGGGTTCCCGGCATTCGGCTTGCCGTCAATGATCAGAGCAAATACTTGTCCGCTCGATACCGTGCTCCGAAAATGTGCGATCTCGGCGTTGACCCATTGCGATCTCGCAGACCGCGGAGAGCAGAGAACGACCAGGCTCTCCGAGGACTGCAGCGCCTCTCGTACGATCTGGCCAATGTCGGCCGCCGCTGGCATATCGTCGTCGTCTCTGAAGAATTTTCCGAGGCGCCGCGACGAATCCACCGCCGCGACGACGCCATCGGGTATTCGGTATGACTCAAGCCATCTGTGGATGCGTTGTCCCCAGGCCTTGTCCTGCCACGAATAGCTGATGAAGCCGCGATACAGCATCGACCCAGTCCCAACCCTCCGGAGACCCCCACAGACTATACGGCGCTCGTCAGGTCGGTGTCACGACCGGCGCGTTGCTAGCGTATTTCATACAGGGCCGGGGGAGCAAACGCGAAACCGCGTCACGCCTGCCAGTCCCACCCCACTCCAAAAACTTGCGGGGCATCGGAACGTCCGCACGGGCACACAAAGTCCTTCACCATCACAATCGATGAGCTTCGCTTGCAACGAGAAGCGCCGGCTCTCCCGTGGCGCAGTTCGGCGCAGCGCTTACCCAAAGAACCAGATCGCTGAGGCCGACAGAATCGCTCTCGGCTTCGATCGCTTGCGATTGCGGAGGGGATGGACTCAGCGCCGCAGACTGCAAAGGGCCGCCTACGAGCCGTCTCTAGTTCAGCGTCACCTTCCCGTTTTGCAGCTCGTCGTTGTTGATGCGGCCCATCTGTCCACATGATTTGGTGGGTGGAGCGTAGAGCCGCATCTCGGCTAGCCTTTGTCTGCAACCTCGGGACGGTCGAAGAACTTTTCCAGGAGCCGATACGCCCACAGCGCTTCGTCCTTCGGCACTCGCGTGCGCAACTCCTCTGGTGTGAAGCCTGTGTGCTGACGCAGACGCCGCACCATGTGCGCTTGATCGGCGTACCCGGCTTCGTCGGCGATATCGGCCCAAGTTGTCGCACGATCCTTGCCAGCTTTGAGAATAGTTCCATAAAGCGCCTCGACGCGGCTCAGATTGTTGAGGTCTCTTTGGCTCACGCCAGTCCACGTCTTGATGCGGCGCGCAATCTGGCGGTCACTTCTGCCGTCACCCGCATCGGTTGCGCGCTTGAGAAGATCATCGCTCCAGGCTTGCAAGCGCATTTGCTTTGCCGGTCGACCACTCCCGACGTTTTCCCACTTTTCGCGAATCTGATTTTGAAGCGTCCTCAGCGCAGGTTCGACCCCAACCGACAAGGCGTCTGAAAGGAAAGTATTGCAGCACGCTAGCATCGAGTCCGGCAGCACAGCCTCGGCGTCCAGCAAGACATCCGTCAAAGGCGTCAGATCAATCCCCGTCATGGCGGAGAATGCGTCAGGATAGAACGCCACGGTGACCACAAGAGTCCGGCCGGGATTCCAGCTCACTAGCGATCCCAGTTGTGCACCGGAGAATGCGATCGTCTGCAGCTGAGGCCCCTCCCAGGGCCGCTCCATATGTTCCGGACGTTCTATCCAGTGGCATTGCCCTTCCAGAAGCCAGGTCACGCTTGCAAGGGGCGAGGCGGGAAAGAAATTGAACCGTTGGGCATGTTCGAGGCTGGCTCCCCGCGTGTCCCGCACAATTGTGCAGAATAGGCAGCCTGCAAGGTCACGGTCAGGCCAGAGAACCTCCGACCGGGCTTCAATGCTCATGCCGACTCCGTGCCGGACATGGTCTCGCGCCGGGTCGCATGTCCAATTCGTTCAATACAAGATCAGGTCCAGAGGTCATACCAAACCAAGCCTCGCAGAAGGATAGATCCCCTTGCCGGATGCGTCACCTGCTATCATTCCACCCGCTCCCGTCGTCCACTCGCGTGAACTTTCGACACTTCGTCTGGCCCTGACCTCGATCCGCAACAGTCTCGAAATCTGGCCTGAAAGTGCGTTCGAACTCAGGTTCAGCCGGAATCGTGTGCTGGGCGTGGAGAATGTGCTGATCAATGATCCCGAAGGGATCCGGCACGTTATGACGACAAACGCGATGAACTATGTCCGGCCCACAATCATGCCGCGCCTATTGCGCCCGCTGATGGGTCGAGGCGTCTTTCTCGCTGAAGGTAAGGAGTGGCGGCGGCAACGACGTCAGCTTGCGTCGGTGTTCTCGCCAGCCAGCGTATCGACATTGCTGCCCCACTTCCTGTCCGCCGCCGAAGATCTCGCTCAAGATGTCCGATCTCGTAAGGCCGTCGATCTGTCTGACGCCTATCAGTCCGTCGCTCTAAACGCGGTCCTGCGCGCGCTGTTCTCGTTGCCGGATCGCCAAGATCGTGATCGCGTCGGCGCCGTCGTCCGCCAGTATATTGACGGTCCGGGTCGACCCCAGATTTTTGACGGCATCGCGAAGTCCGAAACAGCGTTCGGCTTCGCACTCCGGCACAGGCGTGCCTTCCAGAAGAACTGGGTCGCGTTGGTCGACTCGCTCGTTGCAGAAAGAAGTGCAGCGCCCTATCCCGTTGCGTCGCGAGACCTTCTGGACCTGCTGCTGGCGGCAAGGGATCCCGAGACAGAGCAGCCTCTGGCGCCCGAGGAAGTTCGTGACCAGGCCGCGACGATGATCTTTGCTGGCTACGAAACCACCGCGCGCCTGCTCTTCTGGGCGACCTATCTCTTGACGCTCGACAAGACTGAACAATCCCGCATTAGAGCGGAAGTCACGGCCTTCCCTGTCGATCAGGTGTCCACCTTGAAAGACCTCGAGAACTGGCCGCGCCTGCGCAATGTCCTGCTCGAAGCGCTGCGACTCTATCCGCCTGTCCCGATGCTGGTCCGCGAGCCCGTCAATGACGACACGATCATGGGAGAGCCGGTGCGCCGCGGTGTGCAGATCTATGTCGCACCGTGGGTCATGCATCGACATCGCGCCTTCTGGGACGCGCCAACCGCGTTTCGTCCTGATCGGTTTTCAGACCAGCCATCGCCATGGACGGCGGGCGGCCCATACCTCCCTTTCGGGGCAGGTCCGCGCATTTGCATCGGCGCGGTATTTGCTCTTGCAGAGGCGCAGATAGTGCTGGCGACCCTTCTGGCGCGCTACCGCGTTTCTCTCGACGATCCGCGACCGGTATTGCCGGTCGGCCGCCTTACAACGCAGCCGAGCCACAGCCCCGAATTCACCCTTGCAGCGGTTTCGGTCTGACCTCGCTGCGGTCGCGTGGCTACGCTGCGCCACGACTGAGGAGTTCGCCACAGGCCGAAAGGTGTGAAGTGGTTCCTGAAACGTTTCGCGCCGTCCTCACAAATCAGCCGAGACCTCGCCAAAGTGCGAGTATTTAGGCCGTCCCTATCGACGTGACTTGCCGGCAAGCGATCTACGACCCGAAATCATTGAAGCCGGTCAAGATATTCGTCGGCAGAAACAGCGCGCCTCCGATCGCGATATCCGCAATCACTCCAATATGGCCGGCGTCGCGAGTATCCTGAAATGCGAGACTTGGTCGTGGGTGACGTCGGTTCGATGCTACTGTTCACGACGATGTTGGGTGGCGCGGCGCCAGATTCTGACCAATCTGCCGGTCCAACTGAGGGATCGCAAATGAGCGCGCGCGCTAGGTTGACTGAACTCACCGGCCGTTTGGGCAAGGACCTGTGGGGACGCGTGCTCGCAGCCACGGGTGTTGCAGGCGTTCTCTGGTTCTTCGTCGACCCGGCCCTCGCGCTGGGCTGGTTTGTGCTGTTTGGAGCCAATGAGGTCTTCGAGTTGTGGGCTGCAAATGGGATTCGCGTGGGCGACGCGGCCGCAAACCGGTTCGAGGCCGCATTTCTTGTCAACCTGGTTTTTGGCTCTTCAGTATGGGGAGCCGCTGCGTGGGTATTCTGGACGAGTGGTGGTGTCGCAGGGCTTGTGCTCGGATTGGCGATTGTTCTTGGCTCTCTCTATCACGTGTCGTGCAATTGCATTGCACATCTCCGCTCGCTGATGGCGGCGGGCATTCCGCTTCTTGCCGCTTTCGTCGCTATGCCCGTGCAGATGCTCATGGACCCGCGCTACGAAGGATCAGTGGCGCTCCAGGCGACAATTGGCTTCGTATTGCTGTCGGCCTACATGCTTAGCGCTGTTCTGGAATCGCTTCGGCGCGACAACCAGTTGCGTACCGCTTTGAATGAAGCGGAAACCGCCACTCAGGCGAAGTCGCAATTCCTGGCCACCATGAGCCACGAAATACGCACGCCCATGAACGGCGTTATTGGAATGCTTGATCTGCTTGTGCGCCACGAGCTTGACTCAGGACAGCGCCTAAGGGCGCAGGCTGCGCTCCAGTCGTCGCGTGACCTTGTGGGCATTCTTGACGACATCCTTACGTTCTCGAAGCTGGAAGCCGGCCGCAGCGAACTGGAACACGCGCCAGTCTCCGTTCCACATCTCATCTCGACGACGGCTCAGCTTTTCACGCCAACTGCAGAAAGGAAGGGGCTGGCACTCCTCTGGAGAATCGCGCCTGGCACCCCTGTTTGGGTCGCTGGCGATCCAAGTCGTCTTCGGCAAATCTTGTCAAACTTGATCAGCAACGCGATCAAGTTCACCGAAAACGGAACGATCGAAATTCTCGTCACCTATGGCGGCGCCACGGACAATCCACGCCTTAGCGTGTTCGTGACAGATACCGGGCCGGGCATAAGCGAGGCGCAACGTGTCCGGCTCTTTAAGCCATTTTCTCAGGTCGACACCGCGATCAGTCCTGTGCACGGCGGAACGGGTCTGGGGTTGGCGATCTGCAAGCAGTTGGTCGAGGCAATGGGCGGACAGATAGGCGTGGTGAGCCAGCCTGGCGTCGGCAGTCAATTCTGGTTCATCATACCCGCGCCTCCAACGACCGCGCCGGTCCAACTAACTGCAAGCTCTCCGCCCTCTCCGGAATTGCCTGCTGACAAACGCTCGCTCCGCGTTTTGGCGGTAGATGACCATCCAGCGAGTCAAACGCTTATTCAAATGATCCTGGAGGCAGCTGGTCACAAGATTGTACAGGCCAACAATGGAGATTCAGCGATCAAACACCTTCAGACTGAGCGTTTCGACATCATCCTCATGGACGTGCGTATGCCGATTAAAGATGGACCGACGGCCACCCGACTGATCCGCAATATGGAGGGGCCGAACCGCGCAGTCCCGATCATCGGGGTCACGGCGAACACCGGCGCCGCGGAGCGACGTTCCTACCTCGAAAACGGCATGACCGACTGTGTTGCCAAACCTATCGATGCCGGAACTCTGTTGGCAGCAATCCACCGCGCAATTGAAACGGAGGACCATAGGCAGGTTCAGGGTCGCGACCATTGAGTCGGTCACTTAAACTTGTGATGCTCTTGCTCGGCTTCCACGACCATACAATCGTCATGCCACCGCACGGCTCAAGCATTAAAAGCCGGTGCTGAGAGCGACCCGCGCCTGCGCGCTTGTCTGATCCCTGTCTAGTCCGAACCGCATGCGATCCGGGCGTTCACTCGACGCCACGATACCTTCGAACACAAGATGTGTCCGATCACGAACTGGCTGCACCCATGCCAAGGAGGCTGACCAACCGTTTTCGGCGTTGTTGTCCAGGTCCTTGAAGGAGCGATCACTGACGGTGAAGTAATCCAATCGAGCGGTGACAGTCCCCGTCCCGAGATCCTGAGACAGTAGCCCGTAAGCGGCAACAAACCCTACGTTGGCCGGAGACTGGCCACTGATGCGTCCGCCCATTCGGGTTTCGCCCGTCATCACTTGGACCAGAACCTCGGCGCCATCATAGGCGTCCCAATGAAGCGCCGCCTGAGCAAAGCGTGTGCGCCAGGCGTAGTGGCCGTCCTCCAGGCTCGTTTCATCGCCATTGTTGTCGTAGGCAAACAAGTTCACAGAAAGAGCATCCGACGGCGCCCATTCGAACTGGCCGTAGCCTCCTATCCGACCATCGACTTCGTCTATCGGTCGCGTCCTGTCTGCCTGCGTGCCAGCAAACATGGCAGGCACATCAGGAAGCGCAAACGTGCCGCCGACCGTGGCCCTCACATTGTGCAGGGCCCATCCGCGAAACACGAGCAACGCACCCGACGTGTCGTTTCCGGCGAAAGCTGCGGCGGTGAAGTTGATGGGTTGGTCGCCGATAGCGCCTCTGAGCGTGACCTCAACGCCGGTTGTCTTCACCTCTTCCGCAATCCATGTGTTCACTGCTGACGGTGTCAAAGTGCGGCTGAGAGACCAGTCTGCGCCGTCATGCTCCAGTGAGGCAGGTGGAAAAAACAATCCGGCGCGGCCGGAGACTTTCCATGCAGAGACGAGATCGGGCCTGAACTTTAGGTATAGCTCACCAAGACCTGCGACAGGCTGAGTGTCACTTCCCATGTCGATGGACGCGACAGCGCGGATACGCTCGGAAAGATCTCCAGCCCAGACGACCGTCGCATCTGCTGCGATCGAAAGCCGGTCCTCGCTTGCTCTGAGCTTACCCAGCCCCTCATCGAGCGCCGAGGGACCGCCCGCGCCTACAACCGGGCCGACAACAACCACGCCCGATATGTCGCCAGGGAGTGGTGATTGCGCGGCAGCGGCGCTGCTAAAGGAGACAACAATCAGGCATGCTGGCGCCATGGCTCTTGCGGCATGAATCATGACCCGGCTCTGTGTCGACATACTTGAATGTGGCTATCCCGGATTGCCATCGGCTTAACACTTCCGGGATGCAGCACGCGCCGAAAGAAGGTTTCGGAATCACCGTGGTAGAGACGGTCTTCTCCGCTTGTCTGGCTCGATTTGGCGCCTTCCCGCCTTGTGGCCCATACTTCAATCCAACGTGATTGCGGAAGCCAGGCGCTAACGCAGCCAGCGCACTCTATCGGGTCACGGTATCCCGCTTCATCGGCGCCAGCTTCGCGAGCAGCCTGTTCTGAGAAGAGAACGCAACGCCTTCACGCGCCATGGCGGCCTGGAGAATTTCAACGAGAGCGTTAAACTCGGCGGTAGTGACGCCGTGATCGGCATGGACTGACTTCATGTCGCGCCCGGAGTATGCGCACCCGCCATTGAGGATGTAGCAGAACTGTTCCTTGAGCGTACGCCTCAACCGCGCGAAATCTGACGCCTTGAAAATCTCCGTCAGTCGAGAATCCTGTTGCACATGCTCGACAAGATCATCGACGATCCGGCTGATCCCTTCGTGTCCGTGGAAGGCCATGAAGAGCTCCTGCCCTTCGACCGGTGTGGCGCCGGCGTTGGCGTCGGAGATCGTATAAGGATCAACTTCTTCCTCGCCAGGCGGAACCAGCGAAGGCGGTTGGCCGAATACTGGTGTGGCGACGAGGATCACCGAAACGACGCAAGCAATAGACGTCCGCATGATCAGAACCCCGCCTGCAGCGAAAGATAGATGCCGCGCTGATTGTCGAACGTCGCAATCGAACCGAGGTCTACATAGGCGCCGGTTAGCGTGATGTGATGGTTGATCGCCCAGGCGGCGTAGATGTCCACCCAGTCGTCTTCCCTTGCGATAGCGAGGTTGTCTGGCTTCATCCGGTATTCGGCGCCAACAACGATATCAGGCGACAACAACCAGCCTGCGGAAAATTCTCCCATCAGTTCATGGTCATCGTTGAGGTTGCCGCCATAGCCGAGCAGGCCGGTCTGGTTTGCGTTGGTCCAGCGCAGCGTGCCGTTCAGCAGAAGCGAGCTGTCGAGCAGGATCTTTGTGGCAGTGGCGTAGGTTTCCCAACCTTCGTCGTCCGTCCCGCCCACAGCGGCAACGACAGCGCCCTGATCATTCTTCTTCCAGTTTGCTCCAACGGCGACCTGCGGGAGCCATGTGTCCTGATCATATACCGCATCACCGATCACGCGCACCTTTGCGCCCCAGACATCCTGGCCGAATGTGAAGCCGCGACCCAGGCCCAGCGCGGCGCCAACATCGCGCGTATCAAACTCCTGGCGCGTATAGCTTAGTTCGATGCGATCGAAGAGGCCGAGCGCGGCGCCGTAGGAGAGAAAGGAGTAGTCAGGCAGTTCAACCGCGGTAGCGTGAACTGTGCCGCCGACGCCGCGGTCGGTCTCGTTGCCAGTGATCAGCGCCCATGGCGTGAGACCACCGCCGCCCTGCCCCTCGATTGTGGAGACGCCGCGCGTGAGTTTCAGCTTGCCGCCGGTCTCGATGTCGATCAGAGACCCGCCTTCTTGCGCATAGGCCGCGAGGGGCATCCCCATCAGGAGAGCGACACAGGCAACGCCAAGTCGTGACATTCAGAATCCCACCGCAACATGCTCGCACCTGTGCGAGTTCGAAGCGGCAACTTTGCATCGAAGGTTTAATCAGCGCCAAACAGTCGGGGTTGGCCCTGTGCAGCTTTACGGCATCTTCAGTCTGCAATGTTACGGAAGACGGATGCTTGGCAGGTTCCCTCATCTCGCGATGATTTCGCTTCTGTTTACGGCGCACGCCTGGGCCGGAGACATTGTCGTCCGCGTGACAACACCCGACGGAAAGCCCCTGTCCGACGCAGTGGCATTGATCCCCGCAAAGCCAGGTGATCCGAAGCCCGCACCAGTCGATGGCCTCAGGATGGCGCAAACGTCCAAGCAGTTCGCGCCGTTCGTGCTCGTGGCGCCGGTGGGATCGACCGTTGAGTTTCCCAACCTCGATAAGTTCCGGCATCACGTCTATTCGTTTTCGAAGGGCAACAGGTTCGAGCTCGAACTTTATGGCCGCGAGGAGAAACGCGTCGTCACGTTCAAGACGGCAGGGGTCGCAGCACTTGGTTGCAACATCCACGATCAGATGGTGGCCTTCATCCGTGTGGTCGACACGCCTTGGGCTGCGAAGTCCGGCGCCGATGGTGTGGCCAGACTGACCGCGGCACCCGAGGGCAGCCAGCGCATCGACGTCTGGCACCCTTACGCCACCTCAAAGGACCAGACCGTCACGCAAGCCGTGACCGTTTCTGGAGGGACTACCACAGTCACCGTCGTGCTCGACATCGTGCCGCCAACGTAGAATGAGCGGTCCACGCGCATGTTCAAACGCTTGTCTTCCGAACTAACATTGATCTATGCCGCACTGTTTGGCGCGGTGCTGTTGCTGATTGCGGGCGCGGTCTGGGTAGCTGTCGAAGCCAATTCCAGGCAGGCCGTGCGTGCGGAGATGACCTCTTCCTCCGCCGTGTTCGACCGTATCTGGAAACTGCGCGCCGACCAGTTGCAGCAAACAGCCGAAATACTGTCGAGGGACTTCGGATTCCGCGAGGCCGTCGCCACGGGCGACGACGAGACCATGCTTTCCGCGCTCGACAACATCCAGTCGCGATTTGGCTTTGACACTGCGCTGATCATTCGCCCGGATGGATCGGCCATCTCGCTTGATGACACTCTGACTGGGCGTGCGGACCCTACCCTCCTCGCTGCTGTCACCGCCAACCCTGACGCCTCGGGCGTTCTCACTCTGGGAGATACGACCTACCAGGCTGTGTCCGCGCCCGTCCGCGCGCCCACACTGATTGGCTGGGTCGTGTTTGGCCGACGGCTGGGCGGCGAACAGCTCGGAGAGCTCGAACAGCTTTCAGCCATACCTTTGTCCGCGCATCTCTACCTGAGGCGCGAGGGTCAACCCTGGGCCGCGCTCGAAGACAGGCCCGGACGTGCGATCGGCATTGCCGACGATGAACTCGCAGATCGCGTCGTCGAGACGGACGGCGACTTGCTGATCAACATGCCCGAACGCAACTCGATCGGCGGCATCAAGACCCTGCAGGTGTTTGCCGATGGAGCCTCTGCAGCCCTCCTGCTCGAATACTCGCTCACCATGAACCAGGCGCACTACCGCGACATGCTCACGACCATCGCGCTGATCGGCGCGATCGGCCTTGTTGCGCTTGTCCTTGGCAGCTGGTTTGTCTCGCGCCGCGTGACCGGGCCGATTTCCGGCCTTCGCGCCGCTGCCGGCCAACTGACTCGCGGCGAAGTTGCCGAAGTCGCGGTCAGAGGCCGCAACGAAATTTCGGAACTGGCGGCGAACTTCAACGTCATGTCTTCCGAGATCGCAGCGCGCGAACAACGCATCCTGCATCTGGCGCTGCACGATCAGGAAACCGGCCTGCCAAACCTGCGCGCCCTGCAAGAAACACTGACGACGCTGCGCAGCAGGACATCACCCAGCCAAATCTTCGGCGCGATCATCAGCATCAATCGCTTCGACCAGATACGCGGCGCAATCGGGCACGGTCTGTTTTCGCGTCTGGTCGCGGAAGTTGCGACGCGCGCCTCACATTCCCGCGAAGGTCTTCACGTAGGCCGGGCAACCACCGGCACGATCGCCATCGTATTCACCGCTGAGAATCGAGATGAGGCCGAAGCCACGATTCGCGCAACTGCACAGGCGGTCTCCAGTCCGGTGACGCTGGATGCCGACCGCATCGACGTTATGGTGACGGCCGGGCTTGCCTGCGATGCCGAGGATGCGCAAGCGCATCTCGACTTGCTGGAGCGCGCCGAAGTCGCCGGCGAACAGGCCCGCGCACAGCGCAGAATCACCGCTTGGTTCGACCCGGGCGCATATGGAGATCCGGCGACGACGCTGTCGCTGATGAGCTCGATGATCCACGGGCTGTCGAACGGCGAGCTGTTCCTGGCGCACCAGCCAAAACTCGATCTACGACAAGATCGGGTGAATTCCGCCGAAGCGCTGCTTCGCTGGCGCCATCCTCATCGCGGCATGGTCCGGCCCGACGCCTTCATAGGGATGGCCGAGGAAACCGGCCACATCCGCCCGCTCACCGACTGGGTCATCGATCGTGCGATCGCAGATCAGCGGATCTTCCGGAAGGCCGGCCACGACGTCACGGTGTCTGTGAATGTCTCCGGCAGGCTCATCGCGAACGAGCAGTTCGCAGAGCGGGCCCTGCGCCAGGTCCGACGTTCGGGCGCCCGGCTGTGCTTCGAGATCACTGAAACAGCCGTCATCGACAATCCCAGGCAGGCGCTGGACGTGATGAACGAGCTCAAGCAGGCAGGCGTGGGAATTTCCATTGATGACTACGGCTCAGGCCTGTCCTCGCTGTCATATCTGCGCGCCATACCGGCGGAAGAACTGAAAATCGACAAGGTCTTCATCGAGAACCTTGGTAACGGAAACAGCGACACATTCCTCGTCAAGTCGACGATCGATCTCGCGCATAGCCTCGGCATGAAACTCACGGCTGAGGGTGTCGAAACTGCAGACGTCCTCGCGATCCTGCGCGCGATGGGCGCTGACATGATACAGGGCTATTTCATCGCCAAACCGCTGGTAGTCGACGACTTCCTCGCTTTCATGCAAAGCCCAAACGTGTCCGGCGTCAGCAACCGTCAGACAGGTTGAGGTCTTTCACTAACGGAGGAATGTCAGTAGTGGAGTGGCCATCGACCACGCGGGACGTCTTCAGCAATGCTAACACCGATGCGGAGCTAGAAAGACTGCAGGCCTTTGCCTGACGAAGGAAAACTCGAAAATGGTGACCTAGCAGTCAGGCGTGTGACGGCCTCCCGGGCCTAAGAACGCTAGCTTTACCAAGTATTCTCGCTAAAAAGGCCAATGGCCTTTTTCTTTATTAGTGAATCGCGCTAATAAGGCTCCGATTATTAGGGAGCCGGCGTGCCAAAGACCGCAAATCCGCGCCTGGGGCGCTATGTCGGCACTGCTGTCGCTGGCGAAAAGGTCCGGGCATTTGTGCCGCCGCCCTTGCCGCCTGTCCCGCAACTCGACCTCCTGTCACTCTTGGGGCCTCTCAGCGAAGCCGATCGAGCGGTGGGGCGATTAGACGGCATCACGGCGCTTGTCCCGGACACTAGCCTCTTCCTCTACATGTACGTGCGAAAAGAGGCGGTCTTGTCGTCTCAGATCGAAGGGACGCAGTCCACGCTGAACGATCTCCTGCGCTTCGAAAGCGACGCGGCAGCTGGCGCACCGGTCGACGATATCCGCGAGGTTTCCAACTACATCGCGGCGATGGAGCATGGACTCGCTCGCCTGTCCAAGCTGCCCCTCTCGCTAAGGCTGATACGCGAGATGCATGAGAAGCTGATGGCGAGCGGTCGGGGCATGACTAAACAGCCAGGCGCTTTTCGCACGTCGCAAAATTGGATCGGGGGCACACGGCCCGGCAATGCGATATTCGTCCCGCCCCCTCCGCAAGAGGTAATGCCTGCGCTCCATGATTTAGAGTCATTTCTGCATGATAAGAAGGATCGCCTACCGCCCTTGATCAAGGCTGGCCTCGCACACGTGCAATTCGAGACCATCCACCCATTTCTCGACGGCAACGGACGCTTGGGTCGTCTTTTGATCACGCTGTACCTTTGCGAGCGCGGTGTCCTGCGTGCGCCGCTTCTTTACCTCAGCCTCTACTTCAAGCAGCACCGCGAGACATACTATCGCCTCCTCCAAGAGGTACGTGAGCGAGGCGCATGGGAGGCTTGGCTCGAGTTCTTTCTGGAGGGCATCGCCGACACCGCAAACCAGGCGTTCCAAACTGCCAACAAAATCGTTGCGCTGTTTCAAGAAGACCGCCAGCGGATTGGCGCAGAAGCCGCCGCACCAAACTCCGTTCTCCGCGTACATGAATTGCTACAAACCAGCCCCTACGTGACAGCGCCAGGAGCGCGGAAGAAAAGTGGGCTGGCTCTGCCTACGGTCAATGCCGCGCTCGATCAGCTGGTGAAGCTGGGCATGGTAGTCGAGGTCACTGGCAAGAAGCGTGGACGCGTCTACTCCTATCGTCGATACCTTGACCTTCTAAGTGATGCGGCTCCGAGCGATGATCCATAGCGCCGCTCAGTCGGCGTCCACTGACGTGGTGGAAATTCGCTGACGGAGCGTTTCGGGAGGGCGGACCGTAAACCGGTGTTGGGTCAGGGCGCCGAAGGCTGCGTTGCATGATTGATTCCGCTGCAAACCACGGGGGCCGCATCCAGCGCTTGTTCACGCTCAAGGCGGCTGCGTATCCTTACCGGAACGAGGCCCCGGCCAGCGCCGCTGCCAACTCACTACCAATCAAATCAGCCGCCGTACGCAGAGGCCCATCGGCCAGGTGCGCATAGCGTTGCGTCGTCGATGCTTGGCGATGCCCGAGAATTCCGCCAATGAGCGGCAGTCCCACACCGCCGCCTGCACCCACGCTTGCAAAGGTATGCCGCAGGTCGTGAATGCGAACGTCTTCGACCCCCGCAAGTTTGCGGATGCGATGCCATTCCTTGTTTAGACCATCGAAGTGTCCTTCGCCTCGGTGCGCGGGAAAAACCCAGGTCTGGCTGCGGTCTATCCAGCGCCTTTGCTCTTCGAGAATCTCGACCGCAACCCGGGCCAGCGGTATCACCTTGGCTCCTGTCTTGCTGGTCTTCTTGCGCAGCATGCCGAAGTTGAAATCGACTTCTGACCATTTCAACCCTTCGATCTCACCGCGACGCGCACCGGTAAGGATGAGCAGGCGCAGGATGATGGCGGCAGCACCCGCGGTCGTTGTGGATGCTGGTCTTTCAAGAACCTCTCCCAACCGGCGAAGCTCATCCGCAGACAGGTAGCGATGCCGCTGGCCGCCCGGCGGCAGCTTGATGCCAAGGGCAGGATTTCGCGGGATCAGTTCCATATCGACCGCATAGGAGAGGATCGACGAAAACAGCCGAATCGTTCTTGTCGCCGTTCCCTCCCCGCCGGTGACATTGATCTTGCCGCGTCGACGGCCTTTGCGGGTTGTCTTGGTGTCACCGCCAGCGATGCGGTTGCGCAGCAACTGGATGTCACCTTTGGAAAGACTTTCCAGCGTGCGGTTGCCGATCAGAGGCTTCAGGTGATGGTTGGCGAGCGCTATATCATTGTTGATATTGACCTGCTGTCGTCTCGTGCCGGTGCGCCGGTTGATGAGCACTCCGCCCTTGGACCACTCGTCGATGAGTTCGCTTACGGTTTTCGAGTTGCGGGTTTTGTCGCGCTGGTCCGCGAAGTCGTCTCCCAGGTGCGCACGCGCCAGGATCTTCTTAGCCTCAGTACGCGCATCCTCTGGCGTGATGGTGCCGAAGACTCCGACAGAGACGCGACGCTGCCGGCCTCCCCGGCCGCCGCCTACGCGATACTGAACGACGAAAGTCTTCCGGCCTGAAGGAGCGATCCGAACGCCGAAACCAGGCAGGTCTTCGTCGAACACGATGCGCGCTTGCTTGGGAGCCGCGAGTGCTTCGATGCTCCGTTTTGTAAGCTTCACGGCGAGCCTCCGTTTGCCCGTCGTGAACTAATGCGAGGGTCAGACTTGGAAGCACATAGTAAACACCGGAGCGGGGAACTCGGGGTGATTTGAGGAAACAGCAGGAAACACATGCGCGCGCCAATCGCCTCTAGAGCGAGGATTTGTTGGCAGAATCTGACACGCGCGGCGTCAGCACGAAACACCAGACTAGATTACATGTGTAATTTCGTAATGCGGGGGTCAGGTGTTCAAGTCACCTAGGCAGCACCACTCTTCCCTCCCTCGTCCTCGCCCTCAGGTTGCGATCATGCGCGCGAGGTCTGTCGCGTTGGCGAGGCGTTCGAG
>Ga0075163_10003138_pt1 | contig 22293 bp, 19 predicted proteins | sample JI1023141ADNA_FD_71478 | JGI IMG/M metagenome (GOLD analysis project Ga0075163, IMG submission 71478) | Wastewater effluent complex algal communities from Wisconsin, to seasonally profile nutrient transformation and Carbon sequestration -... | ecosystem: Engineered > WWTP > Effluent > Algae... | reverse complement strand
CGCAAGTTCGGCATGACGGACGAGGAAGCCGGTGAGCATGTCCTGCAGATCGCAGGCACGCACGATCGCCCGCCGGTCGGCGCACACCTCGGCAGCCTGGCGGCTTGCGCCCACTGCAAGCTGGCCTTCGACCTTGTGCCGGACGAGCGCATCAACGGCGCGTCGGAGATTGCGTGATGGAGGCGCCGGATCAACGGGCGTTCGCCGCCGACGTGGCGCGCCCCAACTTCCGCCTGAGCGAGATCGAGGGCAGGTGGCGCCTGCTCTCGACCGCCTGGCCGTTTGTCTTCATCGACGTCGCGGCCAAGGACGGGCGTCGATACGTGCTACGCCTGGACTGCACGGGCTTCCCGCAGACGGCTCCGACGGGCGGCCCTTGGGACATGGAGCGCAACGTCGTCTTGGCGTTTGACCTCTGGCCGCGCGGCCAGGGCGGACGGGTATCGGCCGTGTTTCGACCAGACTGGCGAAGCGGCACGGCCCTCTACCTGCCGTGCGACCGCGCGAGCTTCGCTGGCCACGAGAACTGGCGGACCGAAACGCCCTCGAAGATCTGGCGGCCCGCTGACGGCATCACCCAATACCTGGAGCTTGTACATGAACTTCTTCATTGCCGAGACTATGCGGCGCCTGTTTGCGCCGCGGCATGAACTCTCCTGCTCCTGGTTCGTCTGGGACAGGCTGATCGCCGGCCTGCGCCAGAGGGGGCGGGGCCGCACACGCGAAAGCGGCGCGTTCCTGCTGGGCTATCAGCGTGAGGGTCGCACGCGCATCGTCGACTTCGTTCTTTACGACGATCTCGATCCGGCCTGCCTCGACACGGGCATCGTCCATTTCAATGGGCGCTATTTCAGCGACCTCTGGATGCTCTGCGACAAGCGCGGGCTCGACGTTGTGGCTGACGTGCACGTGCATCCATCGGGCGAGGGCCAGAGCGAGTCCGACATGGCCTACCCGATGATCTCGCAGGCAGGGCATATCGCTCTCATCCTGCCGCGCTTCGCCGCGTCACCGCTCGCTTCCCGTCACGTCGGCATCTACCGCTATCTCGGCGGCAAGCGCTGGTCGCCTGTGGCGCGATCCGCCCGCTCGACCTTCCTTCACATTGGATTTTGAGGTGTGTGATGCTTCTCTTTGACCCTTCGCAGTCGGTCCACCGCCTGGTCAAGCAAGCGATGGACAGCGGCGCTGCTGACAGCCTGGAGGCCGCTGAAGAGCGCTTCCGCTCCTTCTGTCTCGATCTTGCTATCGGGCCCGACGAGGTTGGCAATCCTCTGGCGCAAGGCGCGCTTCTAACAGCGGTCGCCCTCGGTCGCCGAGTGTTTCTCGGCGGGGTGAGCGTCATCGGGCCTCTTGATACGCCGCTCGTCGCGCCCCTGCCGCTTGGCCAGACGCTACGCGAGGCCGTCATCGCACTGGGCGGTCGACCGCTGGCTGCAGCCAGTGGCGCTCCTATGATCTCCATCAGCGGACCCATCCTGGAGAGGGGCAGCGGTTTTTCGGTGCGGGCAGTATGGAGCGGATGGCGAGGCGGTATCGTTCCCGGACATAGTGACCAGTTGCCGGCGTCCGGGCCATCCATGCCGCTTGCAGCCATGCTGTCGGCCGCACTCGCGATCAACGAGGCGTTTCTGTTCGTCAACGGCGAAACGCCTGCGGCGGGTCGTCGTATCGTCGGCCTGTCGCTATGGCGGCCAGGGTCCTCAGACTTCTGGCTGTCAGCCGAACCCAGCGAGCCAGCCTTGAAATATCTTCCGTCCCGGCTCTGGCTCATCGGTCTTGGGCATCTGGGCCAGGCGTATCTCTGGGGCCTGGGACTCTTGCCGTTTGCAGATCCGAAAGCGCTGTCGCTGATGTTGCAAGACGTCGATGTGATTACGCCATCGAGTGAAAGCACGTCGATCCTGAGTGACGCCTCTCTGATCGGCCAGATGAAGACGCGCGCAATGGCGGCCTGGGCGGAGCGGCGAGGATTCTCAACCCGGCTGAACGAACGTCTTTTCGACGCCAGCTTCAAACGTCAGGCCGATGAGCCCGCCATCGCCTTGTGTGGCCTCGATAATGCAATTGGCCGTCAAGCGCTGGACCAGGTCGGATTTGATTTTGTGGTCGAGGCCGGGCTTGGGCGTGGGCATCGGGATTTCCGCACAATGCGGTTGCACGTCCTACCCGGCAGTCGTCCCTCCGCTGACATCTGGAAGTCGGGCGGCGAGAGCGCAACAGTAGAAGGCCGCGCGGCCTACCAGAAGCTGTTGAATGACGGCCAGCTCGATCGCTGCGGCGTGACGCTTCTCGCTGGCAAGGCGGTGGGAGCCCCATTTGTGGGCGCGGTCGCGGCCGCGCTTGTCTTGTCCGAAATTCTGCGTCTGTTGCATGGCGGTGGTATCCACAAGCTCATCGACATTGATCTTCAATCCATCGACCAGCGAAGCGCGCTGCGGCACGACGCCGATTTTCGGACGCTCAATCCCGGATACGTGGCCGTATGAGGTGGTCTCGGCAAGTTCCGCCTATTCGGATCTTACCTTGGTATGCCCATCGACCATGCACTGAGATGTTGCATGCTTGTTATCGGAGTTGCCGCCAAGTGGCTGGTCTTGCTTCATACACCGACGTTGGCATGAAGGTGGTTTTGTCGTTGTAACTGCGAGGCCAGCAGTGCAATCTACTTCAGGGGGCGGAATGTCAGACAGCTTCACATTTCTTCACGCGGCCGACTTGCATATCGACAGTCCTTTGCTGGGGTTGTCGCGCAAGTCGCCGGTGCAGGCGCGACAGGTTGCCGACGCTTCGCGCGCCGCGTTCGAAAACCTGATCAATCTTGCAATCGAAGAGAAATGTCGCTTCGTTCTGCTAGCGGGCGATCTCTTTGACGGCGACTGGAAGGACTATCGGACGGGTACGGTGTTTGTCGCCCACATGCGTCGGCTGGAAGAGGCTGGCATCGACGTTTACATTATCCTTGGCAACCATGACGCCGAGAACCGCTTTGTCTCGCGTCTCGAACTTTCCAACAACGTCCACTTGTTCAAGTCCAAGTCGCCTCAGTCTTTGGAAGTGCCGGGTCTTCCGGTTGTCGTCCATGGCGTCAGCTACGCGCAACGCGATGTGGACGACAACCTTGCTGCAACGTACCCGGCGCCCACTGCTGGTCGTTTCAACATTGGGATTCTGCATACGGCCTGTGAAGGTCGGGCAGGGCACGCGCGCTACGCGCCGTGTACACTGGAGCAGCTGGTGAGCCACGGTTATGATTATTGGGCGTTGGGCCACGTACATGCCCGTGAAGTGTTGAACGAAAATCCGCTTATCATCTACCCCGGTAACCTGCAGGGTAGAAACCCGCGCGAGACAGGGCCAAAGGGCGCGACGATCGTCCGCGTCTCGGACGGTAAGATTGAGAGCCACGAGCACCACGCGCTGGATGTCGTGCGCTGGGACCGCCGATCCATCGACCTTACCGCCTTGGAGGCCCGGTCGGATGTTCTGCAGAAGGTGAAGAGCGATCTAGCCGAGGCGCTGGAGTCCTGTGAAGGACGCTCTCTCGTAGTGCGCCTGGTTCTCACCGGTGAAACCGAACTTCATCCTGAACTGACGGCAGACCGCACGACGCTAGTCGAGGATATTGAGACCATCGCGGCGAGTCTTTCCGATGAGCTGTGGGTCGAAAAAGTCCAGATCGCCACAACGCCGGGAAGGGTGGGATCGGCCCTCGATCCTTCCGTCGTCGGTCGCTTGGAGGTCGCGATTGATGAGGCGAGCGAGGGCGGCGCGCTCGCTGCAATGCTCGAAACAATAATGGCGGATGTCAGGGTGAAATTCCCGGCGGCGGCGCACCTCGACCTTCTCAACGAGACGATCTTGGAAAGCTCAGGCCGTCAGGCGCGCCAACTGGCCAAGGCCGTCCTCGCTCGGGCGTCGAAATCATGAAGTTCGAGAAGGTTACCCTTGATAAATATGGCGCGATCGAGTCGCGCGAGATTGATTTGGCAGGCAAGCCGGGGCTTGTCGTCATCCATGGCCCGAATGAGGCAGGCAAGAGCACCTTGCTGAGCGCCATCGCCGACCTGTTGTATGGCGTTCCCCATACCTCGCCGCACGGCGCAGTCTTCGGCAACAACCAGATGCAGATCGGCGCCACACTGCGGTTGGCGGACGGCTCGGCGCTCACGCTGCGGCGAAAAAAGGGACGAGCCGCCGGCTCGCTCGTTGATGGAGGCGGTGCTCCCGTCAGCAACGAGCGCATGGATACCCTGCTCGCCGGCACGGATCGCAACCGTTATGAAGCGCTCTTCGGCCTCGATCATGAATCACTGCGCCTCGGTGGGCAGCAACTGCTCGCTGCGGACGGGGAAATCGGCAAGCTGATTGTCGAAGCAGGCGGCGGCCTTCGTGCGTTGGTCGCAGCGTTGAAAGACCTCGAAGCAGAAGCCGATACGCTGTTCTCACCCACCCGCTCGGCGAAACGCCGGTACTATCCTGCCCTGGACGCCTTTACCGCTGCGGATAAAGCCGTGAAGCAGGGAACCACCACGCGCGAGGCTTACATAAAGGCGAAAAAGACGGCTGCTGCTGCTGCTGAGGGCCTGTCCGATCTGCGTCAACAGCAACTTGCTGCCCGTGAAGCCATCAATCGGATTGCGCGTTTGCTGCGGGTCGGTCCTCAGCTCCGCATGCTGTCTGAGCATGAAATTGCCCTGGCGGCATTCGCGAATATTGACGATCTCCCGAATGGTCTTGCGTCAGAAGTCCCCGAAGCTCTAATCGCCATGCGGAACGACGCCGCGGTGCTAGCGGCCGCGGAAGAGACTCTTGAAGGGCTGCAGGTGCAGGTCGATCAGTTGGTCATTGCGTCCGAGATCATAACAGCGGCTGACGAGATTGAAGCGGCCGAGACGCTGGCCCTTCATGTCGAGAAAGCGCGCTTGGATCTGCCCAATCGGTTGACGGAGCTTTCCGAAAGCAAAGCCCGACTTGATCGTCTCCGGGCCTGTTTGGCCGCTGGCGTCAATGAGGATCTGGAGTTACGAGCGCCCGGACGCGCCGCCATTGACCGCGTACAAGCGTTAGCGGCGGAAGAGCCGCGAATGCGCGCCGCGCTCGCGGCCGCGCAAACGCACATTGGGGAGACCAAGGAGGCGCTCCTTGCCACTCAACAGAAGCAATCGGATCGTCAATCAGCTGGGTATGACAAGCCGTCGCCGATTTCGGCTACGGACCTCAATCGGTTGCCAGCCTTGGCGCGTGATATTGCGAGTAAGCGCAAACAGATGGCGGACCGGAGGTCAGCTATTGATCAACAATTGCAGGCGCTCGGGTTGGGTGCGGCCGACGGTCTTTCACGTCAACTGTGGCCGAGCGTGGCGCAGGTACGCACAGAACACGACAAGCATGTAGCGATCGAGGAGGAGATCCGGCAACTCGAAGGCGCTCACAAAATTTCCCGAGCGCGGATCACGCAAGCCGAGAAACGCATCGCGCAGCTTGCCGTCGGAGCCGAGCCGCCCACGCCGACGGCTGTTGCCGGCGCCCGGTCCGAACGCGACCACGCCTGGGCCTTTATTCGGACGCTTTACATCGATGCAGCGGATCAAACCTGGGCTCGCCCACCTGCAACGGACCGTCAACAGCACGCAGCCACGTTCGAAAGTTCACGCGATGCCGCCGATCAGCTCGTCGATCGGCGCGGCGCCGAGGCCGACAGAATTGCGGAAATTGCGTCCGCCGAACGCGACAAGGTGCGAGCGGAGGAAGAACTCGAAGCTACGACGCTCAGAATTGACTCGTTACGCCAGCGCGCCGAGGCGGCGCGGCTTGCTTGGGCCAGAAGCTGGCCAGCGCCAACTGAGATCGAGGGCGACCTCAAACGTCTTGCTGACTTAACGGCGACGCGGGAAGCTCTGAATGCAGACTTGCTCCAGTTGGCGGCGTCAGACAATGACGTTGCTCGCTTGAGCGCCGAGGCTGACCCGTTGCTTGAACTACTCGCCCAAGCGGCCATCCTCGCGCGACAACCAACCGACGAAAGCCTTTCGCTAGTGGTTCGGGTTCAGCGCGCGGTCGCTTTCCTCAAGGCGCACGACGATCACTACGGCGACTTCCGGCGCGATGCCGACGCGATCGCTTCCCTCGTCGGCGCAGCCGCGAAGCGTCAGAAGGAAATTGATACTTTGGACGGTCAGCTGAAGGCTTGGGCCGGCCTATGGTCTGATGCCGTCGCTGCTATCGGCCTCTCAGGCGAAGTCATCATTCAAGTAGCCACGGAAACCGCAACAGAATGGGCCGCCGCCGCCGGGGTATTCGGTGAAATCCGCCTCACGCAAACACGTATTCAACGCATCCAGGAAGACGACAAGCGACTCAGTGCCGCCATGAACGGTCTGCGCTCCCGCGTCGGCATCGACTTGCCGGATGACGCCGTTGCCGCAGCGCGAACGTTGAAACGATCACTGGTCACGGCGAACGGACGTGCGAGCCAGCGTGATGCGCTTTTGCCCCAGCTCGAAAAAGCGAAGCTGACCTTGCAAAGCGCCAGCCGACGGGCAGCGGCCTCGGCGGTCGCGGTTCAGGATCTCGCTGGACGCTGTCGCGTTTCCACGGAGGATTTGGAGGCTGTCGCAGCACGGATAGCTGATCGCACGAAGATTCGACAGCAACGGGATGGGCTAAAACAATCGGTTGTCACAGCAGGCGACGGCCAGTCGCTGGAAGCGCTTACCGAACAATGGATGGATCAGGATGTTGACGCGCTGGAGGGCCAGCGGGCGGAACTCACCGACGGCATTGCCCAACGCGACAAGGAGCTGGAAGCGGCTATTGCCGCCCAGCAAGCCGCTGATGCTGATCTTAAAGCTTTCATCGACGACGACAGTCTCAATGCTTTGCTTGCCGAGCGCGAGTCGGCGAGCAGCGAGATGCGTGAGATTGTTGAGCGCTACATAGAAGTTACGCTGGCGCACAAACTATTGACGGCGGCCATCGAGAAGGTACGCCACGAACAGCAAGACCCGTTGTTGGCGCGCGCCAGCAAACTGTTCGCCACGTGCACACGAGGGGCGTTTGTTGGCATCGAGACCGACGTTAACGAGGACGGTGTCCCCATCGTGGTCGGTCGGCGGCAGAGCGGCGAGCCAGCGACGCTTGCAGAAATGAGTGACGGCACGCGGGATCAATTATTCCTAGCGTTCCGACTCGCCAGCATTCAGCATTACGCCGCGAACGCTGAGGCGATCCCCTTGGTCGCCGATGATGTTCTCGTGCATTTTGACGACGAGCGCGGCTTAGCTACACTTGAACTCTTGGCCGAAGTCGGGGAGCGGACTCAGGTATTGCTGTTCACCCACCATGAAGGCGTGGCGAGGGCCGCAGAGGCGCTCGAGGTTGCGGGTAAAGCCGCCTTGGTCCGGCTCCAGGCCTAAAAATGTCTTCGACCTGCTTACTACCAAGGTGCCGGTATTGACGGTGCTGCTCCGGACCCAGCGACGGCAGCCCCTTCTAAGCAAATTGCACATTCTTCTTTAGCGCGCAGTGCGCGCCTATAAACGCTTGCGCCGCGTTACTATGACGGAAATGCGCGTTCCAGCGTCGAGCCTGATCGTGGGGCTGATCGCTAGGCTGCGATCGACGACGCGATTGGTCACGGTACTGGCAGTCCGTTGAACGCCATCGCGCAAGGCGTCGTCGACAGGATCATAGTTGGAGACGGCGCCGACCCCGCTGAAGCTCAGGGATGGGCGGTCTTCCGTCGTGGCCACGCCGACATTGATCAGCGTTCCAAGTGCAGCAGCGCCGAATACCTCACCCCAATGGTTATCGACATCGCCTTTGACGCCTGCAGCGCCCGAAGGATCGACTGCCGCCTCGTCGAGAGCAATCTCCTGGCCGTTCGGCATGATGAGTCGTGACCACATGATCGCAACGCGACTCTGCCCATATCGCGAAGAAGATCTGTAGTCGCCGATGAGGCGCGCGCCTTGAGGTATCAGGAGCGTGCGTCCGGTTGCGCTGTCGTAGATGGACTGCGTGACCTGCGCGATGACGGGTCCGGGTGCTTCGGAGTTGACCGCTGTCACCAGGCTCGCCGGGATGACCGCGCCGGGGTGAAGCGCTCGCTCGGCAGCCGCACTGGCCGGGGAAGGTTGCTGGTCGTCCGGCGCTTGTCGCAATGCCGTCAATGGACTTTGTTGCTGCAGGAGCAGGACTGGAGCAGGCGCTGGTTGCGCTTGAGGCTGGTTGTTGAGCTTGAACCCGATTGCGGACCGGTCAGCCAGAACAGCTTCCTGCTCGGCTGGGTCAGGTGGCGGTGGAGCGCCAGCGTAGTCATCAGAGGAGCCATTCCATGAGGTTTCGGCGGCGTGGTATCCGGCGTCGGCGGGAGCAAACGCAGCTATGTCGCCTGCCATCGGCGGACCGAGGACAGGCACTTGAGCTGGGAGCCGCGCTGCTTCGATCTGGGCTGCCTCTTCATAATTGGTCGGCAGGCGCCTGATGGCCGACTGCGCCATCTCCGGTCGCGCAGGATCGGACATCATCGGACGCGCCTCTGATGGCTTCTTGTTCGGGTCGCCGGTGAGGCCGCCAGAGGCAAGGATAAGCACGAGGCCCATTCCCCCGCCGGCGGCGATAAGGATGGCGGGTTTGTTGAGGCCTTTCGCGCCCGGACCTTTGACGCGGATCGCTGACAAGGGCGGTGGTGGATTTGCGTCGGGTGTCGCGTCGTCGGCAGGCGGCTTGGGAGGGAGGCCATCAGCCATTGGGACCTCCGCGGCTGATCGGCGTCTGGCGTTCAATGCGAACAGTCTTTGAGCCCCAACCTGAGCCTAGCTTCAGCTCCGCCTTCGCGAACAGGCGGTCGACGACGTAGTATTTGCCCTGGACCCGGTAGTTCGCGGCCTCAAGGCCCTGATCGCCGATCACGAAAAGGGGCGGTGCCTCCATGGTGTGGATCTTCTCGGGCATCTCGATGAAGACCTGCTGCCCATCATCAAAGGCTGACAGCGGACGCCAGTCGGGTTTGTCGCCGTCGATCCTGTAGCGGAGGTTCAACTTTTCCGGGCTGAAGACGGGCGGTGCTGGCGGTGGCGCGACTGCAGTCTGGGATGTGGGTTGGTTCTGCAGGATGAACTCGGTGGGGTACCGCCACGAAACGGCCGCCATGGCTGGCCCCGAGACGCTCTTGAGCTCCACATGATAAACGCGGCGATCCGTCATGATGACGAGGTTTGTCGAAAGAGACGTTGCGTTTGGCTTTATCAGGACATGCGCCTGTCCCGATGGACCCGAGCCAGACCGCGCGTCGGAAACGATCCAGCGGGTCGTGTCGCCCGCCGAGACCGAGAGAAGTGTCTCTCCCGGCTCAAGCGCAATGTCCGTGATCCGCTGGGGCGATGCCTGGATCGCATAGAGGGCGCCGCGCTCGTAGGCGAACTCATGAAGCGCGCCGACGACAGAGGCATCACTCGGCTGGCGGAGGGCCGCCTGGTTGGTTGAAGCGACAATATCCTTCTTCGGACTCGGCGCGGGACCGGCGTCTGCAGGGGACGCGAGCATCAGTGCGGCGAGGCTAACGGCAAAAAGAGTGCGGCGGTTCATTGCTGGAGATCCCGTGACCAGGTGAGTGAGTGGACGTAAAGTCCGAGCGGGTTCTTGGACAGGCGCTCGGGCGACGAGGGCGGATCGATGACGATTGTCGCGACGCCGCTGAAGCGTTCGACATGCGTGAGCGTGCCGGACATGTAGGTGGACTCGCGCCAGCGCAGGTTGAAGCTGGTCGGGCTTGCGCGCACGACAGACAGGACCTCGACGGCGACGGTCGTCTTGCCGACCTTCGTGAAGGGGTCATCGGCCTTTGCCATTTCGTTGAGCGTCTGTGCGCCCCCCTGCGTGGCCCACTCATACGCGCGAAGCCAGTTCTGCCGGACGACGATCGGATCAGATGGCAACCCCCGGACCATCTCCACGAACCGCGCGAGGTGCCAGGATATCTGGGCGTCGCTCGGCTCGTAGGCCGACGTTGCGGGGCCTACGAGCCGTGCTTCGCCGCTCTGGTTTGCCTCGATCACGAAGGGGACAGCTGCAGGGCGCAAGGCGAGGGCGATGACGCCGGCTGCCAGCGCGGCTGACAGGCCAAGGGCGCAGAACGTCGCTGTTCGCCATGTCCGGGAGTGAGCAAGGGCAGAGCCCATGCGGTTGTCCCAGAGCTGATGAGCCTGCCTGTAGGGCGTGTCCGGCTCGGTCGTCTTCTGGAAGCGCGAGGAACGCGCGCGGGCAAACATGGTCTACTCCCTGTGCTTGAGATTGGGGCCTTCGGACGCGCCGCCGCCATCGCCGGCGCTGAGGGTGTGGGCGGCGACAAGGGCGCCCTCACGAAGTTGCTGCGATCGCCGGAACCGGCGCGCCCAGCCGGGTTGGCCTGTTGAATCCGATCCGCCGCCAGGGCCGGCTGCCGGTGCAAGAGTGGCGACGCCCGAGGAGCGCGTGACGGAGCGGGCGCCATTGGTGCTGCGGGTCTGGAAGTGGTTGGCAACCTGAGATGCGGCCTGGCGTGCGCCGCCAACTGCTGCCGCTCCAAGCCCGATCGCAGCATTCAGCGGAGCTGCTACGGGTCCTTTGAGGCCGGTGCGTAGCGATCCAAGCGCGGTTGCCGCGCGTAGCCCGCCAGTGGTGGAAGCCGCGCCATTTGCGGCGCCCGCGGCCGCAGCTGCCGTCGCGCGTGTGGCGGCGACGCCGGCTGAGGCGGCGGCAACACCAGCGGCGCCGACACCCAGCGTCGTTCCCGCAGCAGCGCCAGCCGACAGTTGCGGTGCGCCAGACACGAGACCGGCGGCAATACGCGGACAAAAGATCGCGAGCCCCATCAACGTCAGCGAGCCCAGCACGACCGCAAACGCCTGTTCGATCGTGATCGTGTCGGGATCGAGCGCCGTTCGCAGGGTCGAGAACATTGTGGATCCGATGCCGATAACAATGGCGATCACGAGCACCTTGATGCCGGATGATATGACGTTCCCGAGCACGCGTTCGGCCAGGAAGGTCGTCTGTTTCCAGAACGCGAAAGGCACGAGGACAAAACCCGCAAGCGTCGTCAGCTTGAACTCGACGATCAGCACGAAGAGCTGGATCGACAGGACGAAGAATGATCCGATGACGATGATGCCGCCAATGCAGAGGAGAATGATCTCCGAGATGTTGGCGAAAAACTCGATCGGACCGGGGGCTAGGTCGCCTATATGCTCGAAGATCGGAGCGGAGGCCGCGAGTCCCTCGGCTGCGACGAGCCCAGGCCGCATCAGGTCGGCTGGCGTGAAGGTTGCGGCGGATGCGTTGAGGCCCATCGTAGCAAAGCTGTCGAGGATGATGGTCGACAGGAGCGCGAAGTTGCCGAGAATGAACGCGAAAGCGCCTACATAGAGCGTCTTCTTGACCAGGCTCTGGATGATGTCGGTGTTGTTCCCCCACGCCCAGAAGAGGGCTGCAAGGGTAACATCAATCGCAATCAGGATGGCGGCGAGTGACGTAACATCGCCACCGATCAGGCCGAAGCCTGAGTCGATGTAACGGATGAACGTATCGAGAAACCCATCGATTGCGGAAAAGTCGTTCACTGCGGCGTTCCTTGTGTGTGCCCGGGCTCGGTGTGGCTAGTTCCAGGGTTTCTGACCGGGGTGTGCGGTCCTCGCGCCGGCGAAGAAGAAGGCGCTCTGGGCGCGGCCCTGCGCCTGGACTTCCATCTCGCGGGCGCGTTCAAGCGCTTCCGCGCGGCTCGTCGCGACGAGCAATGCCTGCAGCCGCATGCTCTGTTGCGCCTGAAAAGCCAGAAACTCGTTGGTGGCTTGTGCTGCGGCCAGGGCGCCGGTGGCGTTGGCGCTGGCGTTAGACAAACGCTCGAGAATATCCTGATCAGCCCGCAACTGCTCCGTCACGCCAGCCTGGACAACGAGAGAGTTGCGTAAGGCAGCCCGGCTGGCGTCTATCTGCTCAACGGCCGTTCGGGCCCGCGCGACATAGTCCGTCCCCGCATAGCGACCGCTGAACAGGGTCTGCAAAGAGTCGCGTGTCTGCTGAACTTCAAGGGCTACGCCTCCGGCTGTGTCGACCAGCGCATCAAGCTCGCGAAGCTGCTGGACAAGTTCAGGAGCAAAACGCTCGCCAAGGTTGGTCAGGTTCCTCGCTTCGTTTTCGAGGCTGCGCACCTGATTGGTGATCTGCTGGATCTGGTTGTTGATCTGCTGAAGCGTTCGCGTGGCCGTCAGGGCGTTCTGGATCAGGTTGGACGGATCAATCACCGCCATCTGTGCCTGAGACGGCACGGCCATTGGGGCAACCGGAAGCGCTGCGAGGATCACGCGGATGACAGAGGAAAGCGAAAGCTTGGCCATTGAATAAGTCCTGATCAGGTTGCGAGTTCGGTGATGCGCGAGCGCGGTGTCGGGCTGGGGTCAGGTGCGTCGAGCGCGTCCAGAACCCAGGTGAGCTGCCGCGCCTTCAGAAACCGGCGCCAGAAGGGGATGGTGCTTCTCTGGCGCTCGAGGCGAGCGACGAGGTCGCGGGAGGTCGCGTCGGAAGCGCCACAGAAGGCAAGTGCAACCGGTCCGAGAGCGAGTTCGAACAGCCTCCGGCCCTTCGGACTCGCATAGTAATAGTCGCGCTTGCGCTGGGCGGTCGCGATCAGGTCGATCTCGGTTTCATTGAGACCAAACCGCTCGTAGGCCTGTCTCTGCTGAGGTTCGAAGGCGCGCTCGTTGGGAAGATAGATACGCGTCGGGCAGGACTCGATCAGGGCAGGGGCAATCGCGCTATCGGCGACGTCCGCAAGGGATTGCGTGGCAAAGACCACTGCCACGTTCTTCTTGCGAAGTGTCTTGAGCCATTCGCGAATGCGCGCGGCAAAGAGCGGCGCATCAAGGAACAGCCAGGCCTCGTCGAGAACAAGCAAGGTGGGCCGGCCGTCGAACCGCTCCTCAAGCCTGTCAAACAGGTGGAGCAGTGCGGGCGCGGCTGCCTTTGGCCGGGCCATGATTTCTTCCATCTCGAACAATACGGTGTCCGAAAGTTTCAGACGGTCCTCCGCCCCGTCGAAAATGGCCCCGTAGGCGCCTTCCTGCGTGTAGGGAAGAAGAGCGGACTGTAGCGCCGCGTCCTGCACAAGCAGACGCAATCCCGTAATGTGACGCTGCTCAGGCGGGGCGCTTGCAAGACTGCCGAGTGCTGACCAGACCCGCTCCTGCGTGTCGGGTGATTGTTCGACGCCCTCCTGCGCGAGCACACCCATGACCCAGTCGAGCGCCGCGGACCTCATGGCAGGATCGTCTATGCGGGAGAGCGGTTGGAAGGCGGGGCTGGCCCCGCCGCCCAGATCGATTGCGTCGCCGCCAAGGCCAAGCATAGCGGCGCGTGCCGATCCACCCTTGTCGAACACGAAAATCTGCGCATCCGGATAGCGCCGCCATTGCAGTGCCAGGAAGGACAGCAAGACCGATTTACCGGCGCCAGTCGGGCCGATGACGAGGGTATGACCGACATCGCCAACGTGCAGGTCGAGACGGAAGGGCGTCGAGCCATCCGTGCGTGTGACGGCTAGCGGCGGCGCATCGAAATGGCGGTTCCAGGGATCTCCGGCCCAAGGCGTGGCCAGTGGCGCGATGTGCGCAAGGTTCAGCGTCGAGACCATCGGGTGACGGACATTGGCCCAGGCATGACCCGGTAGACTCGATAGCCAGGCCTCCACGGCGTTCAACGTCTCCGTGACAGTGGCAAAACCACGCGCCGAAATTACACGCTCGGCATGGCGCAGATGTTCGTCGGCTTCCTGAGGCGTTGCGCCCATGACCACGAGCGTTGATGTGAAGAAGCCAAACCCGACAAGTTCGGATCCGACTTCCTGCAAAGCGGCATCCACTTCCTCAGTCTTGGCGATTGCGTCGGGGTTCGAGAAGGCTGCCTGTTCCTTGGTCAGCATCTCCTTGACGAGGGCAGACAGGGATTTGTGTTTCGAGAACCAGAGCCGGCGCCACTTCGTCAGCTCACGCTCAGCCTCGCTCCGGTCGAGGCACAGATGCCGCGTCATCCAGCGGTAGGGCATGCCCAGTGCGTTGAGGTCGTCCAGGACGCCGGGATTGGTGAACGGTGGGAATCCCTTGATCGTGAGAACGCGTAGATGCCGATCGCCCAGCATGGGCGCGACGCCTCCAATAAGTGGCGCGTCGCAGATCAGGCCGTCGATGAAAGCAGCCGCCGCCGGCGCGCGCATCTCTGTGCGGCGGTCGGACACGGCGCGCTTCAGGTAGGTCAGCGTCTCGTCATCGTTGAGTTGACGGAACTCGGCAACGACCGCTGCAAAGAGGCCGAAGGCATGGTCACAGCTGGTCGTGAACTGCTCCAGGGCGTCCATAGCGACCTGCCGGTCGATCATTGCGCCAGCCTTGCGGCTCTTGGCCCCCGCCTTTGCGGCCGTCTGCTTGCCCTGATCCATTTCAAAGAAGAAGGCGGACGCCTTCCGGCTAGAATCCGGTGCAGGCGTCCATTGCAGCGTGAGGTGATGGATAGTCTCGAACTGCGAGGCGGCCTGTTCAAACGCTGCCGCGCGCTCGGAGTCGATCAACCGGGACAGGTCATCGTCGAAGACGCCCGTAGGATAATCCGTAACTTCCGTGCGCTCGGCTTCAATATAGATGGCCCATCCCGAGCCAAGGCGGCGAAACACGTTATTGGCGCGCGCGACGAAGGAAACCAGCTCGTCGGGCGTAGAGGATCGGACATCCGGACCCCGGAAGCGGGCAGTCTTCTGGAACGAGCCATCCTTGTTGAGGACGACGCCCGGGCCGACAAGAAGCGCCCACGGCAGGAAGTCTTCAAGCCGGCTCGGCTGGTGGGCGTAGGGAGCAAAACTCATCATGATAACGGTCCGCTTGGTCGGGCGTTTCAGTCGAAACGGTTCGGGATGCGCATGGCGCGCTTGAGGACATCGATCGCGTCGGGGTCGCGCTTGGCGAGGAAGACACCGACGATGTGCCCCACAATGCCCACGGCCAGTCCAACGAACGGCGCGCCAGCGAAGGCGATCACCGCCGCCAGCGTGCCGTTGAGGATTGCGTAGGGCCGCGGCGCCCCACCCATGAGTATGGGTTGGGTGAGGGCCTGCCGGACCGGCGCAACAAAGCCGGGAACATCGCGGGGATCGCGCATCGAGCTTGTCCTTCTTGCGTCAGGGCAGGGTTGCGCCGCCGCCGCCAACGAGCGGCAGGAAGAAGCTGGTCGCGGCAAACGCGATCGCCAGGCCAAACAAGATCTGCAGAAGCTTCTTGAAGCCCTGGCCAACATCGCCGAACGCCAGCGTCATGCCGGTTGCGACGATGATGAGGATCGCGATGACCCGGGCAACCGGCCCGGTGATCGAGTCCATGACCGCCGTCAGCGGTCCCTCCCATGGCATTGCGCCGCCAGCGCCGCCCGTCGCCGCGTGTGCGGCGCCAGCCGACACAACTGCAAACAAGGCGAGCGGGGCAATACGCAATAAGGTGCGCTGATAGGTCTTCACGTCGGAACTCCTGCATGTACGCGATGCGCGTCAGGCCCGGACGCTGCGGGATCTTGGCGGTCAGGCTCCGAGAGCTTGGGCGCATAGATTTCTGTGATGCGCCGGCCCGCTGGGCCGCCGCGCTCGATAAAGACAACGAGATCGATAGCCTCGGCGATCAGCGCGGTGGGCGCGCTGTCACAAGCCTCCATCGCGAGTTGCTCCAGACGGGACAGGGCCGCGCGGGCAGAGTTGGCGTGCAGGGTGGCGATCCCGCCGGGATGGCCCGTGTTCCACGCTTTAAGAAGATCAAGCGCCTCGGCGCCGCGAACTTCTCCGACGATGATGCGATCCGGTCTAAGCCTGAGCGTCGATCTTACCAGCTGTGATAGACTGACCGATCCAGGCTGCGTTCGCAGGGCGACGACATCTTCCGCTTCGCATTGAAGTTCGCGCGTGTCTTCGAGAAGCACCACGCGCTCATGGAGCGATGCGATCTCTGCGAGCAGGGCATTGGCCAGCGTTGTCTTGCCGGACCCGGTCCCACCGGCCACAATGATGTTAGCGCGGCGGATAATCGCAGATTTCAGGACGCCTGACTGCGCTGCCGTGACGATACCGGCGTCGACATAGGCATCCAGCCGGATGACTTGACCCGCTGGTTTGCGGATTGCGAAGCACGGCCCCTTCGCAACTGGAGGTAGGACGCCTTCAAAGCGCTCTCCTCGCGGCGGAAGTTCGGCGGATACGATGGGTTTGAGCTTCGTCGCTTCAGCGCCTGTCAGGGTCGCGACGAGCCGGATGGCGCGTTCGGTTTCTGCAGCTTCGACACGGATCTCCGTTGCTTCGCGACCGCGCCCAACTCGCTCCACCCAGACGCGGCCGTCGGGATTGACGATGACCTCAATCGTATCGCGCGCCTCCAGCATGGCGGACAGGGCAGGACCAAGCGCCGTGGCCAACATGGCGAGGCCGCGCGCTGGATCAAATGCGGGTGCCTGCGTCATTCGGCAGCCCTCGCGGGTTGTGCGGGCGGCGGGGAGGCGGGCCCCTCGCCAGCGAAATGGTCTCGCCATACGCTTCGCCCCCTGCCGAGGCGGTTGACGATCGCATCGATCACGCTTCGGAAGCGCTCTGCGCCTCGCGCATTGAAGACGGCTTTCTCGTTCTCGGAGATCTCGGACGTAACACTCATGGTGAAGCGCGCCGCATGCGCCGTGAGTTCGAAATGCGTCTCCTGACCTTTTTCGACGACGCCCAGAGCGCGGTGAATGACATCAAGCTTGGCCATAAGCGCGGCGTGTTCGACGTCGCGGCCTGCATTGCTGAACGCCTTGGCGATTGCGTCCTCGACAATATCAGAGACGCTGCGGCCCTTGACGGCCGCGAGCCGCTTCAGCGTGTCCGCCATGTCGGTTGGAATGTAAGTCGTGATCTTTTCCCGGACCGCCATGACTAGAACCCTGCATCATGGTTGTCGGGGTCGAGCGCGAACTGCGCCTGTACCGCAGTCGTCGGCCCGCCAATCGCCGCGTCGAGTTCGTCCTCTATTGCGACCGAGGGGGGAGCGGAGATGGAGGGGCTCTCTGGCGAGGACGGCGCAACGGATGTTGGAGCAAACGCAAATGCTTGCTGCTTGGCATCAGGCGGGCGTGAATTACGACGCTGGCGGGACGCCGGTTGAGAGGCGGGCTTGGGCGGGGCAGGCGGCAGGGGCGGAGGTGCGACGGTCTCCCAGTCGCTGGACGCTCCCGGTCCCGATGGCGGCGCCACTGTCACGGCTGGGCGCAGGCGGCTCATGAAGGCCGGTTCAGCGAAGTAACGAATCTTGCGTGCTCGGATCGGCGGCGATCCGCCGACAAAGACCAGAGCCTCGTTAGGCGGGAGCTGCATGATCTCGCCCGGCGTCAGGAGGGCTCTCGGGACTTCCTGACGCGACACCATTGTATGACCGAGCCAGGGCGCCATGCGGGAACCCGCATAGTTCATCTGCGAGCGCGTTTCGGTTGTGACGCCGAGCATGTCGGACAGTCGCTTGGCCGTTCGCTCGTCATTGCAGGCGAAGGCGACCCGGATGTGCGCGTTGTCCAGAATGGATGAGTGTTCGCCGTAAGCCTGCGCGATCTGATTGAGCGATTGCGCGACGAGGCAAGCCTTGATGCGATAGCCGCGAATATAGGCCAGGGCGTGCTCGAAGAAGTCGAGCCGACCGAGTTGTGGAAACTCGTCGAGCATGAGCAGGACGCGGCGGCCGCTGCCGGTATCGAGGTGTTGACCAGCAATCTCGGTAAGACGCTTGAGGACCTGATTGAGCACCAGCCTCAGGAGTGCCTTCAGGCGCGACAGCTCTTCGGGCGGTACGACGAGGTACAGGGAGACAGGGCGGTGGCCTTGTATGAGATCGGCGATCTGGAAATCGGAGACTTCTGTCGCCCGCGCGAGAACGGGATCGCGATACAGGGCGAGGTATCCAAGGGCGGTCGATACGACGCCGGATCTTTCTGCTTCCGCCATATCGAGAAGCTGACGGGCTGATGCCGCCACGACAGGGTGCGGAAGGCCATCCTTGATCGGCCGCCGTAGCATCTCTTCGAGCAGGTCGATGATCGGGCGTTGCGGATCGGCCAGTAGTTCCCCAAGGCGCGCCAGCGTCTTCGATTTCTCGGCATAGAGTGTCCAGAGGGCCACTCCCACGAGCAACTCGAATGCGCGGAGCTGCCAGTGGCTTCGCGCGCCGAGCGTTCCTTCGGGATCGACCAGCATGTCGGCCAGAACCTGAGCGTCACGCACCTCGGCTTCGCCACGGCGTATCTGCGTCAGCGGGTTGTATCGGTGCGTTGCTGTGGCAGTCGGCTCAAAGCGATAGGTCGGTCCGAAGCTGGCCCGCAGACCGGAGGTGACGCGCCAATTTTCGCCTTTCAAATCCAGCGCGATGAAGGATTGTCGCCAGACGAGACCGGTGGGTAGCGAAATGCCGACGCTTTTCCCTGTGTTTGTCGGGGCGACAACAAGGACATGCTCGTCGCCATCGTGGCGAAGGATTTGACGACGCCATGCCCCAAGCACGACGCCGTCACCGCTTGTGAGGCCTGCCTTACGAATTTCCTGGGGACGCGCCCAACGGGCGGAGCCGTAGGTGTCGGATGATTTGGCTTCGCGTGAGCGCCAGAGTGAGAAGCCGAATGAAAGCACGACCGCGCCGGCCGTAAAGGCAAGGAAGAGCAGGCCCCCATATTCGAAGACCTGACGGGCGTAACTGTCGTATTGAAACCACCAGCCGAGAAATCGCCACGGTGCGTAAAAAGGCTCACCGAATAGATCACCATCCGGCGGGCCCAACGCGGATTGATAACCAAGTTCACGCGCCGTCCATTGTGTTGCTGTGATCGCGCCGATCGCGACAGCGCCAAGCACAAAGACAATCTGTCCCCAGTAAACGCGACCTGCGCTCATCGCTGAGCTCCAGAACCGGCGATACTTCCGGGATTACCCCGAGTAATCCGTACACAGAGCAGTGACGCTGACGCGAACGACAAAAACACATGCACGGCCCGTGGCTTGCATGGATAATTTCTTAACGGGGGTAAAAGCCAATCCATCACGCACGCCCGACTACCGGGAAAGGGTAGGGCGCCAGCGCGTCGGGGCGGCTCTACTAAATTTCGACACGGGGTCGTGGAAAAGGAGCGAACGTGGGCGGGGCGCGACTGGATTGGGATCGGCTGAAGGTGTTTCAAACCGTAGCCGATGCGGGAAGCATCAAGGCGGCAGCTAAAACGCTCTGTCGCAGCTACGGGAAAGTCTCAAGTGATCTCGAGGAGCTTGAGCATACTTTGGGTCATCAGCTCTTCGAGCGTTCCAATCGCGGTCTCGAGCTTACGCCTGTCGGCGAGGATATTCTACGATCCGCGCGGAACATGGCAGATACGGTTGAGTCGATCATCGAGCGCGCAAGCGAGCGTTCGTCGGACGAGATCGTTATCTGCGCGCGCGAAGGGATGGCCACTTACTGGCTCGCGCGTCATCTGCCCGAGCTCCTACAGATCCAGCCTGAGGCGCGCATCTTCTTCAAGGTCTTGCCGAGAACGCCCAATCTCGCTGAGGGCGAAGCTGACATCTCCATTCAATATGAAATGCCTAGCGTAACGAACGTCGTTTCACGTCAGCTGGGTTGGTTGCACTACATTCTCTACGCCTCACCCTCATACCTGGCGCTCAACGGTGAGCCGCAGGAGATGTCGGATCTCCAGAAGCATCAGATTCTCCGACTTCATGGCGAGGAGTACCAATCCGATCGCTGGCAATCTGCGGCTTCGGCGTGGCGACAGATATTGCCCAACACGATGACGACCGACACGAGCACCGTAATGGTCGAAGCTTGCGTCGCCGGAGCGGGTATTGCCGCGATGCCGAGCTACGCGTCGGAATGCGAGCTGGATCTGACCCCTCTGGTGAACATCAAGCCATTGTCGACAGTAAAATTCTGGCTGGCCTACACCGAGCGTGTCCGGAATATGTCATCCAGTGAACCCGTGTTGCACTGGATCCGGTCCTGCTTTGATCCGCGGCGCTATAGCTGCTTCCGGGAAATCTATGTAGCGCCAGAAACGGACCGCGCCGAGCCTTCGGTCGTGCGCAGGACCATGCTCTGAGGCCTATGCGTGCGGCGCTTACGTTCAGCTGCCATTTTGACGACCGCTTGCCTCGGCGTGCTGATGCTGCTCGCCTCGACATGGGTTGAGGCGCGACTTGTCTGGAACTTCACCCCGAGCATACCGACCGGCTTGTACAGCATCGAGGATCACGGCTGGCAAACGGGAGATCGAGTAGCGTTGAAGCCGTCAGGACGTTTGCTGGAGGTGTTGAGGACGGCCGAGGTGCTCAAGGACGGAAGGCTTCTCATGAAGCGCGTCGCCGCCAGCGCCGGTGCCACGGTCTGCCGTGCAGACATGAAGGTCACGATCAACGGGGCGGCCGCCGTTGATGCCCGTCCAGATGAGCGCCTCCCGCGTTGGTCTGGCTGTGTCGTCCTCGCGCCCGGCGAGGTTTTTCTTCTGGGAGAAACGGACAACTCGTTCGATGGCAGGTATTTCGGCGTCAGTGCGGCAGCTGACATCGTTGGTCCGGTTCGGTCGATCCTGACCTTCTAGCGCCATCTTTTACAACGAGCGATGCTGCCGCCTGCGCGCCTCAAGTTGCGTCCTTCCGTGTGAAGTAGCCGAACTTCTCACCGTCGCTAAGCGGTCGGAATGGATTGCTCTCATCCAGCCATTGCTGGATGACCGGGTCCTCGCCCCAAGGGTGATCAATCATGCACCACTGGATGTCGATATGGTCCCCGTCCTTCGACACCAGAATACCGATGCATTTGCCGAGACGCTGGTCATACTTGTGACCTATGGCGAAGTTTTCGACGGCATTCGCACGCATGTTGCGCCAGTTGGGATCGCTTGTCAGCTCGCTGGAAGCGGATGTCAGGACAATGCCGCAGTCAGTTGCCGGGTGCGCGAGCCGATACGGCAGCTCAAAACGGTCCTCTCTGACGTTGCTGATGCAGAGGTCGAAGCGCTCCTTGATCGCCCGCCATGCCGATCGCGGCAGCATCGAGAGCTCCCGAACGATGCTGTAGTAGAGCTGGCTATTGGGGTCCCCGGAAACAATCCGTTCCCGGAACTGCAAGATGATCGGACTGATATCCCAGTCTTCACCAGGATCGGCTAGGCGATCGATAGCATCAGCGGTTGCCGGTGTGGGAGCTGTATCAGGCTCGCCTTCGATGAAGTGACCCGCGAGCGCCCGTTCCGTGATTGTCGCGCAGACGTCGGGATGCTGCAGCAACATGGCCTCCCTGAAGCGCAGGTATTCCAGAATTTCTTGGGGCGCGCGCAGCACGCGTGTCATGCCGAGATAATCGCGCGCATCCATGATGTGAATGAAGCCTGCGGTCTTGCTGACGTGGAAGCGCTTTCGGGAGCAGTCCTCCGGCAGGTCGTTGGCGGGATCATAGAGGACGACCTTGAAGATCTCTGCGTACGATCCGGCAGCGAGGTTGAAGAGATCGCCACGCTCATTCGGCGCCAGGATTTCATCCCCGCTCGAAAGATATCGCAGTGTGTCGCGGATTTGGCGGGCGCCCATGCCGACTACCTTCTCCTCGAACCAGCGACGTTCGGTTTCGGGGTCTCCAGACCCGGCGCCGGCGCGTTCCTTCATCTGAAAAATGACAAGCCTGTCCGCCAGCTGCACAACGCCATCGGCGAACTCGACTTCAGGTTTGCCTTGCGGCTTGAACCTCGTGCTTGAGAACGAAAACTCGCGGAAGAAGACAAGCGAGTTATGGTATTTTGCGATGAAGGTCTCTGTGTCCACTAGCGGAAGTCCACATCGGCCCGGCGGGCGCCGTCGAACAGCCGGGCATTGTCCGGGATCACGATGCGCGCATACGGGTTGGGAAAAAGCGTGGCCGGCCCTTCTCGCCGCAAATGGATGGCGGCCGAAACATGCGTGTTCTTGTTCGGGCGGAAGACACCGTCACGGCCGTGATACATATCGCCAAGGTCAAGGTTCTCGCCACGTCTGGCTACGGGAACCGTGTAATGGCCGTAAAGGGCCGCTTGCATCATCTGGTCGTTGTCGCCGAACGGTCCGGTTGGCGTGAGCACGACCACGCCAGCGGCGTCACGCACCGCGCAGGCCTTCTTTATCTGACGGTTGGCGGTTTCCACCGCCCGTGCCGTCCGCTCGCGTGTCTGACCAACACCGCTGCACATCGACGAAAT
>Ga0075163_10003137_pt1 | contig 22293 bp, 43 predicted proteins | sample JI1023141ADNA_FD_71478 | JGI IMG/M metagenome (GOLD analysis project Ga0075163, IMG submission 71478) | Wastewater effluent complex algal communities from Wisconsin, to seasonally profile nutrient transformation and Carbon sequestration -... | ecosystem: Engineered > WWTP > Effluent > Algae... | reverse complement strand
ACCAGTATAACCTGTTCCAACTGTAGCCATGTTGATAGGATGAATAGGCAGAGTCAGGAATGTTTTTGTTGTCAGAAGTGTGGTCACGCTGACAATGCGGATATAAACGCAAGCAGAAATATACTGAGCAGATTCATTTTAGGAAAGTACGGTTCCCAATGCAAACAGGAGAAAAAGGATGATGGATTGGATGTATGTCCAACTTTATCCAATTTTAAATGAACGGTAATTAAGTCTTCGAAACTTATCCATAATATAATCTACTGCTTCCGGTGTCCTGGCCACATTCATTAATGACTTAAACTTTGTATCGTAAGTATCTTTTTTAGAAGATTGACGCACTGCTTTTTTTAAATTTTTCTCTATTGTTGAAAAGCTCATACGAGCAATCCTATCAAACCAAATTTTTTCCTGATCCCGAATCTCAATTTCCATTGGATAGGTCTTGTTGGGCCCAAATAAAGCTGCAATGCCGGCAATTGCATTGGGTCCCAGTAAGGAGTTTCCTCTTAGTTGGAAAATAAGGGATAAATAGGTGCCAAGTTGTAAAGTAAGGTCCGATGAAGATAAAGATTCTCTTTCGGTTTTTTTCAATGATCCCATATAAATCATAAAACCATGTTCAAAATATGAACACAGAACAGCATGGGTTAAACCATTGGGTATAATTATTTTGGAAGTATTCATTAAAATTATCTTAACTGTTTGATTTCTTAATGTTTAAACGAAAATATAGGAAAAATGTTACACATTATAAGAATAAAAAATAAAATTTTCAAAATATGTTTCAATATTTATGAATATGACAAAAAAGATAATGGGTGCTGGGGTTATCGCAATTGATAAAAATACCGGTGAAATTTTAATGGCCAGACGTGGAATGAAAGGTCAATCACCAAATTGTTGGGCGCCATTCGGTGGAACATTTGATGCGGTTGACATTATTCCCAGAACAACGGCTATACGTGAATTCAGGGAAGAAACCGGCTGTAAAGTAGAATATCAATTGTCCAACAAACCTTTTTTTATTAACCGGGATAATCACCTTACTTTTTATAGTTACATCGGCATTTTTAGTGAAAAATTCAATGTACAGATCAATAAAGAAAATCAGGACTTTGATTGGTTTGATATTGATCATCTTCCTGAAAATCTACATCCCGGAGTAAAGGAAATGTTAAATGAAAAATTTGATGATCTAAAAACTTTTATTCAAGGAATTAAATTCAAAGGTGATCATTAATTCCAAAATAATTGTATTTTTTAAATTTATAGATAATTGATTCCGGCAATAAATAATTAACCGATTTTCCTTCTTTTATTTTTTTACGGATCAACGAAGACGAAACGTCCATTAATGGAGCATCAATTTTTTTAACTGATTTCAATTTTAAATTTTCGTTTTCCATCATCCATCTTAAATCACCAAAAACATTATTTCTGGGATAAACTGCAATACTGAAATTTTCTAAAATATATTCATACTCATGCCAACTATCCATATGAGTCAATGAATCATCACCCATGATCAATACAAATTCTTCTGCCTGATATTCATATGGGTTATTAAGTATGTACTTTAAAGTATTTGAAGTATAATAAGGAGGTTTTAGCTTACTTTCAATATCAACAACATGAAACACATTGTAAATATTGTATTTCTCATTTGAGAACAGCTCATCGATTGCATCATGTATTAAATGCATTCTTAATTTTTGATCCAAAAGTTCTTTGTTATCTTTTTGTGGATTTTGCGGAGACACTACAAACCATACTGCATCCAGATCAAGTTGTTCATATGCTTCTATGGCAATTCGTAAATGTCCAAAATGTACAGGATTGAAACTGCCAAAAAATAGACCTATTTTCATATATTTATAATTATTGATTCGCCAAAAATTTTATTATTTTTATAATATCTTTGAGTATAACAGTTCATTTGAGTATAATGATTCATATGTTCGTTTTTACTCAGAGCATTTCCTATTGCTTGTTGATTCAAATAATGGGCTTTACAAAGTACTTCATTATTATTTTTTATTATCATCAACCCTATTCTAATGTTGTTAAAAAAATGACCACATACATAAGTATTATTATCTGGTTTAAGCCAATATTCTTCTTCTCTATAGCCTTCTTTATAACCGTTATATTTCATTTCCATATGATCTGTTCTCCAAATTTTTTACCTGATTTGTTATAGAAAAGTTGTTCATGATTAATTATTGCACAACCAATTCTCCTGCCGTTTTTATAATGACATTGTACAAAGGCATTCTGAGATACATGATAACCCACTCTGTTTCCATTATAAAGATGTCGTTTACCCAAATTATTTTTCCAATATCCATGACGTTTATTAAAATTATATTTATTTATTTCTTGTATTATTTCCATTTAATTTGTTCTCCAAATTTTTTGTCCGGTGTTTTGTAAAAATGCTGTGATCTTATATGTGATCTGCAGCCAATTTTATAGCCATTTATATAATGACATTGAAAAATAATAAAACCATTTGAGTTAAAGTATTCTTCATAACCAATTTCATTGCCATTGAAATAATGACATTTATACTTTACATATTTTTTATCATTATCATGATAAGTTTCCCAATAACCATGATGTTGACTGGCAGCATTTCTTTTATTTTTTTTCATTTCCATTTAATTTGTTCTCCAAATATTTTACCCAACTTATTATAAAAATATTGTGATTTATAATATTGCAAACATCCAATTCTTTGACCATTTATCCAATGTAATTTACAATTGAGTATCCCAGTATTAACTGTGCCGCTCATACTGCTAAATTTTTCTTTAATACCAATATCATATCTTTCCTGATAACCAATTATTACACCATTAAAAAAATGACATTTAAGCCATAATGTTTTATTATCATCACGATAATGTTTCCAATAGCCATGTGGTTGATTGGTATAATTATAATGACTTACGTTTTGTTTAATTTCCATTCTATTTCCTCTCCGAATTTAATGCGTGGTTTGTTATAAAAATATTGTGAATTATTTTTAAGCTCACAACCGATTTCTAGATTAATAAAATGACATTTATACCACAAGCTTCCATGCGACCTTAAACATTCATAATATCCAATTATTTCGTCATTAAACCAGTGACATTTATAATATAACTGTTTTTTATCAATATCGTAATAATCTTCAAAATAGCCATGCAATTGACCTGCAGCATTTTTTTGATTTATTTTTTTATCTATTTTCATTTCCATTTAATCTCTTCTCCAAATTTATTTCCTAGTTTGTTACGAAAACATTGTATTTTATTAGAGTTATGAATTGAAATATAACTATATAATTCACAACCAATATTTTCATCATTGATGTAATAACTATTCCACCACCCAAAAATATGCAATTTTTCATATCCCACTCTTTTTCCATAATAATAATGAACTTTATGTTGATATTTTTCCCAATAGCCATGACGTTGACCGGCAGCATTGATCTGATTTATTTTCATTTCCATCTGATCTCTTCTCCAAATTTTTTGTCCGGTGTCTTATAAAAATGCTGTGATCTTCTATGTTCACTGCAGCCAATTTTATAACCACTTATATAATGACAATTAAAAATATCTTCCTTATAAAGAGCACGTGTTTCATCATAACCCATTGCATTGCCTTTAACATAATGAATCCTGTACCAAATCCTTTCTCTTGAATCACCAATATACTTTTCCCAATAACCATGACGTTCACCGGCAGAATTAATTTGATTTATTTTTTTATCTTTTTCCATTTGATCTCTTCTCCAAATTTTTTACCAGGTGTTTTATAAAAACATTGTGAATTATAACATTGTCTACAACCAATTATTTCATTATTTATCCAATATAATTTATGTTTAGTATCACCATTTATATCAAAGTTTTCTTCATAACCACTTGCTAAACCATTAAAGAAATGATATTTACTACAGAATTGTTTTTTCTCGCTGTCATAATAGTTTGCCCAATAACCATGACCTTGACCATCGGCATTGTTTTGATTTATTTTTCTATCTATTTCCATTTAATCTGTTCTCCAAATTTTTTACCAGGCTTATTATAAAAAAATTGTGCATTTATTAATTTCTCATATAATATTTGTTCACAACCAATTTCTTGTTCATTTATACTATAATGGCATTGAAACCATATGGCTCCACTAGGATAAACACCATGAACATAACCAATTCGTTTATAATTATAATTATGTCCCCTTATATCACAAGCATCACTGACATCATTAAAACATCCATTTTTACAATATCTTTCTTTTATTTCCATATGATATGTTCTCCAAATTTTTTACTTGATGTTTTTAAATAACATTGTAATTTACCAAATTTAAAGCAACCAATAAATTTATCGTTCATACAGTGAACTTGCCACGAAGTTTCTCTGTGACTATAATAATATCCCATTAAAGACCCTTTATAATAGTGAGTCTTCCAATTTTTATCACCCCATAAGCCATGACATTTGCCGGCATTTCTTTTATTTATTTTTGTTTGATCTATTTCCATCTAATCTGTTCTCCGAATTTTTTATTTGATGTTTTATAGAAATATTGATATTTATTAAATATTTCACAACCAATTTCTTTACCTTTTTCATAATGACATTTATACCGTACTTCTCCGTCATCGTAAAAGCTTACATAATATCCATATGCCTTATCATTTAACCAATGACATTTAGACCACAATTCTTTATTTCTAAATTCATAATATTTTTCACAGTAACCATGCAGTTGATTAGCATCGTTTTTTTGGTTTATTTCCATACGATCTGTTCTCCGAATTTTTTGCCAACTTCATTATAAAAAAGTTGCATCTTTTGAGGGAATCTAAATTGGGAACAACCAATAAAAAAATAATTATCATCATATCTTTTTATATATCCGGCTTTTTCTCCTCTGTAATTATATTGAATGCTGATCTTATCTGATTCTGTCATTTTATAATTATAATGTAGATAAGTATGAATTGGAATATTCACGCTGATTGGTTACTTCTTTCCCAAACCAAACCGGTGGAATGAAATCATTGTAATCTTCAAGATAATCGAATTCAACTTCGATCTTTACTTCATCTTTTCCTATATGAGGATGATGAGAAATAAAATCATCTATTTCAACATTTAAGTATTGATGGATAGTTTCATCATGCATCATATGTATGAATCTGTTTTTTTTAATTACATTTCCCGGTGCATGCTTAGCAATCTCCAAAAAATTATTCTCAGTGATCTCAATCTCTGTTTCACTTAATCCCTTTTCTTGATCTGCAATCTTGGATTTCAAGCATAAAATAAATTCATTTGTATTTTTAAACACATTACGAGATGATCGTATGCGGACAATTGGTTTTGTGCTGATGTAATACTGTTCAATATGCAACATGGCTTCTAAGTGATCCATGTTTTCCAAAGAAAATGGAAGATCACTTTTTTTTGTAATGAACCACCTTTCCATTTCCACTTTTGTAACCTCATTTGTTTCCATAGTTCTTAATTTTCTTTGTTTTAATTTTAGAAGGCTCCGTGAAATCTGCCATACAAATCTCATTTTCAGACCATCTTCTGCTTAATTGGTTATACATCCAACACAAAATTTTATCCAACTCCGTTCCTTCCGGTTCATATTTATATTCATCTATGATTCTCTTTATTCCTCTGGTAATATGAGGAGTAAGTATAATTTCAAGAAAAACTTCTTTTCCTAAGCGCTTGTTTGCCTCTCCTTCAAGCCAGGCCAGACCTGCCAAAAAGCGATCTTCTTCAGCCGAAAATGGAGCATCATCGTCTTCTTGGAATTCGATATATCGTTGTAAATTTAATTTAATTTCACCAATAAGGTCTAAAAGAATCTGAGCTCTTTTTTTGGTCAGCATGACCGACCTGGAAGACGGACTTCTGTTAAAAAATTGTTTTAAACCATCGGCAAAATCTCCCATACTTCTTTAAACGCTAAAAATAAAAAATGTTACATAAAAATGTTCATTTTTTAGGGAATAAAGAGGCTTTCAGATCATTATCTTTCCATTTAAAATAGTCATTGACTCCAGATTTACCCTTTTCAATCAATGCAGTAATTTTCTCCTTAGAAAGAGAAAATTCCGTAGTTTTCACATCCATACTGTCAATGAAAATCGTCCGATTCCAGTCATTTCTGTTTAAGTGCTTTTTATTGGCCATGTCCATCAAAAATGTCAACAAAGCTCCGGCAAATTGTTTGATGTTTTTAACAGGGACCGGTTGGGTCTGCCAATCTTCTTTTGCCAGATTAATTTCAACTGTTGAATCCACTCTAAAGCCAATAGTCTCATGATTGAACATTTCCTGTTCATCCATCAAATTCATATGAACTCCATTAGCAAGATTGCTGATGTATTTTGCATTATCAAAAATGTTTATAGGGTAATTCAACGTGACTCCGCCATCTACAATAATATCACCGGCAGCATTTTTAATGGATTGGAAAAAAACTGGAATTCCCATAGACATCCTGATCGCATCCTTGATGGGTAAATCCGGAGTTGTTTCATGAGACATGATCTCCGCACATTGTTTGGATACGTTTGTACAAACAACATATAATTCAATAGGACAAATAGATTTTAACTGGCCAAAAGTGGTTTCACTGTTACCAGTTTTTTCTTTGATCAATTCACCGATCCATTTAGAAAAACTTTCGCCCTTATTCCAGCCATATTTACGGATCAATCGGATAATGTCCCTTATGTATAAAAAAGTATTATCCTGGAACTTACTAAAATCTGTTTTACCAATGATGTTCCCAATTTCTATTGGAGAATAACCCAATGCCATTAGCGTAGCAGTGATTGCTCCTGCAGAAGTGCCGGCAACCCGTTTTACATTTGAAAGAAGCCCTAGGCTCTCTAATTGACTTAAGGCACCACTATATGCTATGCACTTAATCCCACCACCTTCAAATACCAGATTTTGATAATTGTATTGCATGTTTTATTATTGATACTGTTATTATAAATAATTAAAAAAAAGTAAAGTAATTTAATTTTTTCATTCTATTTATAAGTAAAGAAAAATAAATAACTTAATGATAAAAAATTTAAATATCAAAATGGAGGAAACATTTCTTGCAGAATATAAAAATTATTGCGATAAAAATGGTTTTTCAATAAGTAAGAAAATACGTATTCACATGCAGAACGATCTTTTAAAATGGAAAAATAAAAAATAATTTTTATGGATCAAACTGAATTTATTAATAAAGCAATATCAATTCATGGTAATGAAAAATATGATTTTTCTAAAGTTAATTATAAAAACTGTCATATAAAGATTACAATCATATGTAAATTTCATGGAGAATTTGAACAATTACCAGCTTCCTTTTTAAGGAAAAAACATCATATTAGTTGTGTTAAATGTACTGGGGTTAAAACTTTCACAAAAGAAGATTTTATAAAAATCGCACAAGGTATACATGGTAATAAATATGATTATACTTTAGTTGATTATAAAAATAATAAAACTAAGATTAAAATTATCTGTAATGTTCATGGTGTGTTTGAACAACTGCCAAGTTCTCACATAAGAAATCAACCTAATAAAGTCTCTGGTTGTAGTAAATGTAAGTACGAAAAGAGAAAATCAACCACACAAAAATTTATTGAAAAAGCTAAAAATATTCACGGTGATCAATATGATTATTCTAAGTCAAAATACACAAGCCACCACAATAAGTTAGAAATAATTTGCAGTAAAAAATTTCATGGGTCTTTTTGGCAAACACCACATTCACATGTAATTGGAAAATCAGGTTGTCCAAATTGCAATAACTCAAAAGGAGAAGCAGCAATTAATCGATTTTTAACAAAAAATAAAATTGAATTTATTTCACAAAAAAAATTCGAAAATTGTATTAATCCAACAACCAAGCATAGACTTAAATTTGACTTTTATTTATTGAAAATAAATGTTTGTATTGAGTACGATGGATGGCAGCATTCCAAGCCGATTAAATTATTTGGAGGAATACAAGCTTTTAAAGACTTAAAACAGCGTGATAAAATTAAGAATAATTTTTGCAAAAAACACAATATAAAGCTAATTAGAATTAATCCAAACGATAATATAGAAGAAAAATTGAAACACTTGTTGTAATCAATTCTTTTTTATTTTACTCCACCACCCTCGAAGACCAGATTTTGATAATTGTATTGCATTTTTATAAGGGATTAAATTCCCTTATAAATAATATTAAAAATTACAAGCTCATATGGTCATTTTGAGTCACAATCACTTTTCCCCATGTAATTTCAACTTTTACATTAGAAGGATGAACTTCTATCGGTAAACGTTCCGTCCATAACATTACCTCATTCACTTGATTTTCATCAAGTCCAAAATTTCTTAATTCATCTTCAATGTTTCTCATATCCTGTTAATTACAATATGCAAGTATAGGAGAATGAGTATTAAAAAACAATGATAAATTAAAACTATTTAAGCACATGTTTGTCTGGCACGCTTTTAAACGTGATTGGAACGAATTCATAACTTCCTGCATATTTGTTTATAATTGTTTCTCTATTAGAGAACCCCCTAGAAAAAGGAGATACAATAACCGGTGGAGCACTTTGTGCTGCTTTGAATACACTTGCTTTTTGACGCTCAAAACACATTCTGACAATTTGTTCAAATTCATCAGATGATTGAACAAGAGAGTATACATTTTTTTTATCATGATTATTAGGAAAATAATCAGCAGGAAGTTTTTGTGTTTTAAAATCTTCAACTATTTCCTGAACATCTTTACGATCTCGTATTAACATTGCACATATTCCTGATACTACAAAATAATCCCAAGATGCCTGTGCAGCATCTGCCAGTTCCGGTCCAGGAGAAGTTTCTCCATTATATAAATTATAAGGAATAATTTCTTTCCCACATTTTTCATTTATATACTGAGCCATTTCATACACTTCGACTTTAGTCAAATCAGATAAAGGTCCATATACTGCAGCTGTTGAAATGTCATGCCATGAAAACCAATTTAAAACAATTTCGGTATGATTACTGGTTGATACAAGCCCTGCTTTTAAATGTTGAGACATTGCAATTCCAGCTACTGTTCTTCCAACAGCATCAAAAGTTGAAATGTTAATCGGTTTCGGTTCTTCTTTAGTTGCATTTTTAAAACCACTTATAAATTCAGCTTGAATTTTATCAATGGGTTCCCAAAATAATTTTACACCCAAAGCATCACATAATTTTTGTGCATTACCTTTTGTTACATCGCCATTGTATTTACTAGGCATTGATAAAGCGTACACATTTTCTTTCCCCATCGCCTCTACAACAATTGGAAGAGCAACAGAGCTATCAAGACCGCCAGAAACACATACTAACGCTTTACTAAAACCTAAATCACTAAATATATGTTTTTGCGCAAAAACAAGGGCCTTATAAATTTCTTCGTACTTTTTAATTGGTTTTGATCTCATAAAGGTGTTATGTAAAGTGGTAGTTTTGAACTCTGGTTCAAAACGTACACATTCAGTTACAAGATCACCGGAAGAACTATATACCATAGACCCTCCATCATAGATCATAAAATCTTTCGCTATATCGCCAACGCCAATATTGTTAACTGCAATAATTGGAAGACCCGTAGAGGCCGCATGTTTTTGATACATACGTTTTCTCTTTTCTTGTTTCCCATAATAAAAATAACTTTGATTTAAAACGATCAATAATTCCGCTCCATTTTGTTTTAACTCTCTCACAATATCTCTGGAATGATCTTCGGACCATGTGTCCTCACAAATGGCCAGTCCCAGCTTCAATTGAAATCCATCATGGGTTACACATTGAACTACATTGGCTTTATCTCCGGGAGTAAAATAATGCAGATCATCATGATGTCCACCATCAGCTAATAATATTTTTGCAGTCTTACCAATAATCCTTCCTCCTTGAATAACAACAGCACTGTTTTGAATATCCGGTCTTCCATCAAAGCGCTTTCCTATTAAGTCTACAAAACCTAATACAACAATTAAATTATTAGGAACGGAAGGAGCAATTATTTTGGATAAGAAATCCAAATTGCGTTCTATGAAATGCATTTGATTAAATAACATTCCACAATTATATCCGGTGATTGCAAGTTCCGGAAACACAACCAAATCAACTCCCGCATTGATAGCGCGATTAATACCATCTACTATCTGTTTAGAATTACCTTCTAGGTCACCAGATATTATTTTTATTTGAGCAAGTGCAACTTTTAAATTTGGCTTCATGTTATTGTGGATAATTTTTATTGAACCAATCTTCAATTAATTTTTCTTCATGTTTTACATTCGCATTATAATTGTCATAACCGATTTTTGCAGCTAAGTGAGCAATTTTTTTGGCCTCTGATCTTGAAAATATTTTTTCTCCTGCAATACTGATGATCATTTTTGTATAGCGTTGTGTGGCATCATAAGCCAAACCTATATCATCAACCAAAATAGGTTTAAAAACAGGTTCATCAATGAAATCAACATCTACTTTTGAAACTGGTTTCCCGGCATTATGATTTTGAATATATGAATTAATAAATTCATCATCAATAGGCTGTAATAAACCTGGAACAAAAGTGTTATCGATTAAAATGCTTTCCTTGGTTGTGGGAGAAAGAAATTGTGGATCATTTGTTGCAATAACTTTTCTACACAAATCCATGTTTACTCCGCCAATATTTGGAACACCAACTGTATGTTTTGTTGCTGATATATATTCGTGAACTGTTTTTGTGTCTGTTCTGTATATCACTCCATTTCCAGTGATTTCTTCATCAGATAAAATATACAAATATTGTAAAGCACAATCTTTGTATACCATACTTGATTTATTAATTTTATAAAACAAATCATACTCATCGAACAATTCCATGTAAATTCCGAATTCTTTCTGAGAAGCATTTTGGGCTGTTAACAGAACAGCATTGTATTCATTTTTTTTCATGATCTGAATTTATTTTATAGCAAAATTATGAATTCACTGCATCCATACTCTGACCAATAGATACTCTTCCAATAATTTTGGCTAATATATCTGCAGAAGATATTACTTGTATTTTTTCACACGCTAGAGCCGCATCAGATAAGGGAATTGTATCTGATATGATAACTTTAGACAAATATGGTGATTTATTTATTTTTTCTACTGCATTTTTAGATAAAACAGGATGTGTACAAACAGCTATTACTGATTTTGCTTTTTTCTCTGTTATCAAATATTCAGCTGACTTAAGCAATGTACCTGCAGTATCTATTATATCATCATGAATGAAAATATCTTTTCCTTCAACATCACCAATTAAACTTACACTTTCGATCTCTCCAGGTTTAGCGCGAGTCTTGTCCATTCCAACCATTTCTGTTCCCAATTTAGTCGCCATTCTTTTTACACGTAATTTTCCACCAGCATCAGGAGAGGCAATTACTGTATTATCAGTAATAATTTTTTTAAGCTCATCCCTGAAAATGGTCGTTCCAGAAATATGATTAAAAGGAACATCAAAAAACCCTTCTATGGATTCTGCATGAAGATCAATTCCTATGATTCCAGAAAGCGCTTTACCTGCAGCAATAGAAAGTAAATCAGCTACCAATTTTGCTCCAATTGGTCCACGTTTGTGCTTTCCTTCTTTTTTGTCTTGTCTTGCATAACCATAGCATGGCAATACTATATAAATTTTTGAAGCGGATGCACGTTTGGCCGCATCTAACATCAACAATAATTCCATGATCTCATGAGTTCCTGTTGATCCAAAAATATATACCGGTTGATCTCTTATAGAGTCCTTGTATTCACAAGAAATTTCGTTATTATTAAATGTTTCAATAGGACAATTACCTAAACTAACCAGATTATCATCCAGTTGTGGAATCCCGTCTCGTATCTCGCTGCTATTAACAAAGTTTGAATTTATTTTGTCGATTACTTTTTGCGCAAGCTCACGAGTGTGATTACTTGAAAAAATATTTAATTTGTTCATGTGTGTGATTATTTTATTGAAGTGCTTCTTTAACTAACAATACAAAAACATCTTTTTCCCATTTTGGAATAGGAGTTCCATCTACAATATCCTGCATGTTGAATTTCTTTAATCCATCTACCAAAATAATTGAATTAGAACTCAAGAAATCATAAATACGATTTCCAATCTGTTCCGGAGTTAAGTGTGCAGTACGAAGTTTATCAACGGTCTCCTTTAATTCTGATACGACTTGTTGTTGCTGAGTAAGAGCACTTGTTTCTTCGTGCTTTATTTCTTTTACTTCTGCAGGTGTTTTAACTAGGTTAACAAAAACTTCTTTATTATTATGATCAAGGGTTACAAGATAATTTTTGGATTCCAAAAATCTCTTTACTTCTGCTGCTTTAGTATTGGTAGAAAATCCAAGCCGAAACCCTTTGGCTTCATGCGTCATAATTTTACTTGAGCGATATCCGTTGGCAGGATCAGACTTTATGTTTTGTAAATTAAATTCATGTACCACTAATCCGGTTACTCTTTTGGCGCGATCTCTTAATAATTGCAATTGTTCTGTTTCGTTCTGCAGATGTTCATCGCGCATTTTGTTAAAATGATTCAATTCTTCCGTTGCCGATATTTTAGGCTTTTCCTGAGAGTTATCAACTGAAACTGAAGGCTTGGGGCTAACTCCAATATTGTTTAATACAACCACTGGCTTATTAGCAACAACATTTGTTTTTTTACTATTTTTCATATCAACTGTAACCAAATTGTCCTTTATTGTAAGTTTGTAACCATACTGACTACTTAAAATTTTACCAACTTCTTCCGATACTTTTTTATTATTAAAAGTAAGAATTAGTAAGGAGGTGTTCTTGGTTACTTTATTGCTAGTAAAATCACCATGATCTTTCACTTTTGGCATTAACGCATTTGCCTTTAAAATATCTCTTATTTTTTTACCTTCCTCTTGCATTTGAGTAGTAAAAAAATCATCGTTTTTCCCTGCAGGAATAGTTGTTTCTTTTGAATTTATTTCACTCATGATTTAATTGATTAGTTGTTTGTGAATTTATTATTTATTCTTCTTCTTGTTTTACTTTCTCTGTATAGGCTTTTAAAAGAAACCATTGTACACCAATTAATGTTTTAGCATCCGTAAATTGAGCCAAGTTTTGAAGTTGTTCAACATCCAGTTCAACAGTGGTGATCATTTCATCTTCCACTCCTCCGCCTTGTTCAGTTTTGTTAGAAACCGGTACAAAAAATATGTGAATTTTTTCTGATGTTCCTCCCGGTGATACATACACACTTGAAATGTGTTCAATCAAACCCATTTCTTCATTTGTCAATTCATAACCCAACTCTTCTTTTATTTCACGAATCAAGGCAGAAGATGGAGTTTCATTTGGACCTTTATCCATTGATCCGGCAACAATTTCCAACAGATCAGATTGTGATCCTATCCGGAATTGACGTGTGAATAAAAATTTATCTTTTACAGTATCGTAAACGATAGCCGCAACCGATTCGCCCCGCTCAAAACATTCTTTGAAATGTGTTTTACCATCAGGAGTTTCAATAGTGTATTTATCAATTTTAAAATAACCATCATAGGTTCTTTCTTTATTGATTATTTTTTGTGTAAATAAAAACATAAGTTGTATGTATTAATGAATTTGAGTTTCGGATTCCTGATTGACGTAACCAAACGCCTGTTTGTATTTTTCAATTGTTTCTTTATCTCCAATAGCTTTGGAAAGATTATCTGATAATTTAACCAGATGATGACCATCTGCTTCAACCGCTTTAATCACCATGCTTAAATGAGGATAATCATTGCCTACATCACAAGAAAGATCGGTTCCAATACCGTATACTTTTTGAATTTTTCCTTGAGAGAAACTGTCCTGAGCAATCACTTTATTTACATCTAAGCTGTTGGAGTGAATAATTACCTTATCGTGTTGATCAATACCATAACGCTGATACAATTCAATTGTCTGTAAAGTATATTTATAAAGATCAAGCGCAGAATCTTCCCTGAAGGAATACATTTTAGCAATGTCTTCCGGACAGTTCTTGAAAAACCAGTCACTTCCAAAAGTATCTGTTAAAGAGATGGAAAGATCATAACCGTAAAATTCATTCCACTGACGAAGCAAATTCCATTGTGAAGCCGTTAATGATTCTGCAGTCTGATCATTCAGGCCAGCAATTACCATATAACACTCATGAGCAATTGTTCCACCCGCATTCCAGCCGTTTTCCATCGAAATTAATTCATTACTGGTCCCCAAGAATTGTGAAGTACCAAAGAACTGAGGCTTATGAAAAGTACTTCCCAATTCAGATATAACGTTTCTTTGGTTATAAGAATCAAACCTTCTTCGAGTACCAAATTCGAAAAATTTAACAAAAGAATGATGTTTAAGGGCATCAATTTTTTTATTTAAACGAGTACTGGATTCATTATAATAAGGTTTGAAAATAGTCTCTATGAGTTCATACTCATAACCACTTAATACTCCATGTAACAGCTCTAATTCACCATTTTTATATTCAGTAATATCGTCACCATATTGATCTTCAAAAGCAATATATCTTGAATACAGTTCTGATATGATCGCCAGTAGAATAGTTTCCCACATCATGGCTATGGCCCATTCACCGGAAGTTTCCACGTGTAATTTACCATTCCTTTCTTCCACTAAAACATCTGGCAATACTGCAGTAGAAAGATAATTTAAATAATCATCTTTAAATATGCCTTTGTTCTTTAGATGTTGTAATTCAAAAAAAGTATAACGCAGACTTCGTACTTTTTTAACTTCATTTTGAATGTACGGAATAAGCTTAATCAGTATTTTTTCTGCTTTTTCGTTTTTTGTCCGGTTAGTAAAAGCATATTTTACTATTACATTCCGATAAAATTTAAATGCAAATTGTGACATGGTAAATTTATACCTGTCAACATCCAATAATGATTTTATGATTTGAAAAAATATGTTCATATAATTATAATTTTACTAAATAACCAATTAGTAGACCGATCAACAAGGTGCCCAAAACTATTCCTATTAAGAGACCTTTAAAAACTTTTTTAAGGGTTTTATTACCTCCATTCATATCTTTTTTAATTTAAACGTTATTTTCACTAAAATGTTACATTTTTATACTTTATTCGCGTTTTATCTTTTAACTGATTTAAAGTGAACCGGATACATCAATTGGGAAAAGTACGTTTTTTGGCTTATAATATCTTTCCAATACATCCACAAAAGGCTGTCTTAATACAGGCGTTAAGTGTTCTGAACCTGTTGAAAGATATGCTTGAATTTCGTCCTTAAAAACCACACTGCTATATCCCAAATTATTAAGTTCTTCTTCGATCTTATTTTTTTCTTCTACACTCAAATAAGACTTAATCAGATTATTCATTGATTTCTTGTATTCATCGTTTATATAATACAATCCATGTGCTACTTCGTGAGCTCTAGTATGATGATCGTTTTCTAGCGCACCAATCAAATAAAATTTTTCAAAGTTGTGTTTGTGAATTTTCGATTGAATTGAAACCATGCATTCATCATATTTATTAAAATCAATTATTGTTTTTCTGTTTTGTTCAATTACATAATCCGGAATATTAAAACCGGACCAATCAGAAGGATATGAAAAATGTCCGTCTCTGTCCTTACTATACCACTCCATATAATCTAAGATCGCAAATGACTTACCTCTGAATTTTGAATTTGGAGACTCATAGAATTCCTGGTATCTCAAAAAAGTCATTGCAAGATCATAATTGTTTTTGAATTGAACCAAAAATATTGCCGATGAACCTTGGGAAAGTATTTTCTTGAGTTTGTATTTTAATTTTGTCATTAATAATCCTTGTATATTAGTTTGTATTTTTTTATCATATTTTCTGCAAGATCAGGACGAACTCGAATCCATATATACAGACCTACTTCCAAACCCATTGTGCTGCAACTAAACTCATAATGATCGAAATCAAAAGCATATAATGATTTGCGATAATAAATTGTCCAATGAGAATTTTTTCTTTCTAAACATATTTTAAAGATTTCGTCAAAAGATTTAGTTGTAGATTTTCTTGCTAATGATTTACTACAATCCAACTCATCTGTATCAAAATGGTAAGAGCTAAACAAGGCTTCCCGGAAGAGTTTTTCTTTCCGGGAAGCTGTTTTTGGAACATCCACTTTTCTGTTATTGAGAACCATTACAAATCTTTTGATTTCTCTAATAACTGCAGGAACTTTTGTCTATCCATTTTTTTGTATGTCTTACGAGAGTTTCCAACTTCGTAAACACTGCCGTTATCCAGCTCAATTACTTCGCAAAGCTCTTCAAAAGAATCCGGACCGTTCTGTTTTGTTATACTACACAAATAAGTGTTTATGATTTTCATATTTAGTTGACTTTTAATTCAAGTTTTGAGAAACAATCAATAGCGTTAGTGAATCGATCCATGATCACATTTTTACCAAGAATAGAAATAACATTTGCAATATTAGGAGCACTAACAGAACCGGTCATAATGATATTCAAGAACTGTATAGCAAGCGTTTTATCCAACCGCATACCACCAGCCGCATAATTGATATGATCATTAATTAAACTGATGATGAAATCACTATCCTGCGTTGTTCCAAAAGAAGAGTAAATAGCATTTAAGAATTGATAAATTTTATCATTATATTTTTCTTTCACAAACTCCATATCATATTCTGACGGATCAACGAAGAAAAATTTTCCTTTATCATAGATATCCATAATAAATGTTGATCGATCTTTCATAAAATCAACCACTTTAATTACGTAATCAATGTGGTGCATTCGAACATATGAAACTTTATCCATTAACTCCTCAGCAATAACTTTATTATCTGCCGCTTTTAAGTAATGGCGATTGAATGCATTCAATTTTTTATGATCATATCTGGCTCCTGATTTATTTACTTGGTCAAAAGAAAATAAATTAATGAGTTCATCCATTGAAAATATTTCTTGATTATTTTCTGTTGGATGCCACCCAATCAAAGACAAATGATTTAAAATTGCTTGCGGTAAATATCCTTCTTCTTTATACCCTTTACTTGTTTTACCAGTTACCGGGTCAATACAAGAGAATGGAAATATTGGAATACCTAATGCAATACCATCTCGCTTACTTAATTTTCCTTTACCATCCGGTTTTAAAATCAATGGCAAGTGCACAAATTTCGGTGTTCTGTGTCTATATCCTAAAGCATCGTATAAACTCACATGTAAGGCCGCAGAAGGTAACCATTCTTCGCCACGAATAACATGCGTAATTCCCATTTCTAAATCATCCACAACATTAGCGAGATGATAAGTCGGCATGCCATCAGATTTCATAAGAATTTTGTCATCTTGCTGATCTGTTTTAAATTCAACTTGTCCACGAATTAAATCATCGACAAATATGGTCCGATTTGAATTGTCAAATTTAAATCTAATAACATGAGGTGTACCGGCATCCAATAGCGCATTAACTTCCATATCCGATAGTGTCAATGAATTCTTCATTGAACCACGTGTATGATAATTGTATGATGGCATTGTTATACCTTGGGCAACATATCGCTGTCTCATTGCATCAATTTCATCTGGCGTATCAAAACAAATGTACGCATAACCAGTTTTTACTAAATGCTGTAAATATGGTTTATATACTTGGTTTTTTGTACGATAACTTTGACGGTAATTTTCACTTAGCGGAGAATTGTCGTCCCACCCTTCGTCTGGTGGTATACCAAGCCAATACAAGGAATCTAAAATATATTTATCAGCCCCTGGAACCGTTCTTTCCTGATCAGTGTCTTCTATCCTTAAAAGAAATTTACCTCCATGCTTTTTGGCAAAAAGATAATTATAAAGGGCGGTGCGAATTGAGCCGGCATGAGCCCAGCCTGTGGGCGATGGAGCAAAACGTACCCGGACCTGATCACTATATAGTGCGAAATATGTATTCAAAAGAGGATTAAGCATATATTCTATGTTTTTGCGAATATAACTGTTTAAACGTTATAACTATAAAAATGTTACATTTTTTCTAATTTTTTGTACTATTTAGTATGTAAACCCCCAATATGGACAAAGTCTACATTTATACTTTATCTACATCTGAAGAACCCAATAATATAAGATATATAGGCAAAGCAAATAATATTGAAAAGCGACTTCAGAGACATCTTCAATCATATTATTTAAATCAATCTGATCATAAATCTCGATGGCTTAAAAAAATACTAAGTGAAGGAAAATGCCCTATAATTGAAGTGTTAGATATTGTTCCTAAAACAGAATGGGAGTTTTGGGAACAATATTGGATACAACAATTTAAAGTATGGAATTATAAATTAACTAATTTAGCTCAAGGAGGAGAAGGGGTAAACTGGTACGGAAAAAAACACTCTGTAAAATCCAGACAAAAAATGCGTTTAAATTCCACACTTGCTAAAAAAGTTATACAATATGATTTGAATGGAAATAAAATAAATGAATTCTTATCTATTTGTGAAGCATCAGAAAAAACAGGAATTGTTAGAAATTGGATAAGTATTTGCTGCCAAAAAAAAGGCTATTATACTGCAAATAAAAATACAACTTTTCGATATTTGGGCGATAAATTTGATTATATACCATATGATCACCAAATTACTACAAGTTGTAAAAGTATATGTCAATATGATCTTACTGGTCAATTAATTAAAACTTATCACTCAATAAAGCATGCAGCTAGAGAAAATAATTTATCTCCGGGGAATATTTCTAGTTGTCTATTAAATAAAAATTATTCCAATACTTCGGGAGGTTATGTATGGAAATATAAAGATGAACCATTTATATATCCTACAAGGAAAAAAACTATTACTCCACAATGTAAATATCCAGTAATTCAATTTGATAAAATGGGGAATACTATCGCAGAATTCGAATCTATTTCTGATGCTGCCCGTAAAACTGGATTTAATAGGTCATCAATCGCTGAATGTGCAAGCAGTAAGGGAAGAATTAAAACAGTAAAAGGTTATGTGTTTAAATATTTAAATACTATCCCAGCTATTACAATTAACACTTCTACTAATACATAATTTTTTAACATTCTTTTTAATATCCGCACCACTCATCGATCATCTTCTGTCTTTGAGCATCAGGTAGACATGTTAGGTTACTGAGTCCTCCGGAAAGCGTTCCATCTTCATGCCGGTTCCAATCCCAATCCTGGAATGTACCAAACTCAAATAATCCATTTGTTTTTTGGATAACAATCCATTCCGGACCTTCAGCAATAATAGTTGATCCGTAAAGATCGAACTCTCTTCCAAAAAATCCACCACAATACCCATCATTAATTATTCTTCCAACATTGTCTCTCATTTTGATCGTTTTTTATACCCATCCGGGTATATTTTATTTCTATAATTGACTTTTATACCCTTTAAGGTATAAATTATCTAAATACAATTTCTTCGCCAAACAAGAAATTTGGTTTATTGTAATAACGTTGATATTTTCCTAAAACAACTATTCTGTCACCGTCTTGATATTGAGAAATATGATATTCACATCCAATTTTCTCATTGCATAAAACATGTGATTTATATTTTGCAATACCCATATTATTATAATGCATAATCAATCCTGTAGGTAGATCATCTTTATAATGTCCTATTGCTTTTTTATAAAAAATACAGTGTTTACTACCAATAACTACTTCTTCATATCCTTGTAACATATCCTTATAAATTTTTATTTCCACTTAATTTCTTCTCCGAATTTTTTTTCAGGTGCTTTATAAAAATATTGAGAGTTAAATCTCTCTTCACAACCGACTCTATGATTGCCATTCCAATGAGTTCTGAAATAACCTGCAATATCACACCATTCATCACAACCAATTAATTTACCATTGAAATGATGGCATTTATAATATTGTCGTTCACCATCACGTTGTATTTTGCAATAACCATGACTTTGACCGGCAGCATTGTATTGATTTACTTCCATCTGATCTCTTCTCCGAATTTTTTTCTTGAGTTTGTATAAAAATATTGTGATTTTTTATATTGTTCACAACCGATTACATCATCATTTAACCTAGTGAGATTATATACAACATTATTTTGGTGATCCCACAACTCATCATAACCAATTATAACGCCATTAAAATAATGGCATTTATACCATAACTTTTTTTTTTCTTTATCATAATATTCTTCCCAATATCCATGTTTTTGACAGGCAACATTCAATTGATTTATTTTTACTTCCATTTAATTTCTTCTCCGAATTTTTTTCTTGAGTTTGTATAAAAATATTGTGATTTATTCATTTGTTCACATCCAATTTCTTGATTATTCATATAATGGCATCTATATTGGAACTTTCTGTCAAAATTTAACCTTTCATAATTTAAGCTTTCATAATATCCAATTGCGACACCATTAAACCAATGAATTCTAAAAAAATAATCATCAAATTTTTCCCAATACCCATGGCTTTGATCATAAGAATTTTTTTTATTTATTTTTATTTCCATGTGATCTCCTCTCCGAATTTTTTGCCGGGTTTATTAAAATAACATTGTGAATTATAATATCGTTCACAACCAATCTCTTCATCGTTTATATAATGACATTCCCATTTACTTACTATACTTGATGTTTGATAACCAATTTCATAACCAATTGATAAATCATTGAAAAAATGAGTATTGTAATACATACCATTTTCCAATTCCTCATGATAAACTTTCCAATATCCATGGCTTTGATCGGCAGCATTTTTAATGTTTAATATTCTTTCCATTTGATCTCCTCTCCGAATTTTTTGCCAGGTATTTTATAAAAGTATTGTGAATTATAAAACTGTTCACAACCTATTTCTTCATCATATATAAAATGAGATTTATATCGCAAAATACCATCAGCGTTAAAACTTTCATAGTATCCAATTGGTTTATTATTGAATCGATGAATTTTATACATTAAATATTTATTATCATCATTATAAAATCCTTCCAAATATCCATGTTCTTGACAGGCAGCCTTACACTTATTTATTCTTCTTTCCATGTGATATCCTCTCCGAATTTTTTACCCGGTGTTTTATAAAAACGTTGAGAATTATTATATAGTTCGCAACCAATTTCTTCTCCATACATCCAAGTTAATTTGTATTTAATAATTTTGCCACTTGATTCATATAACTCATCATAACCAATTTCTACATCGTTAAAATAATGAACTTTGTACCATATCGTTCGTAAATGAATTTCATCGTTATAATGATATTCTTCCCAACAACCATGACGCTGATCAGAAGCATTTCTTTGATTTATTTCCATCTGATCTCTTCTCCAAAATGATTTCTGGGTTTATTGTGGAACCGTTGGAGTTTTTCTAATACATAAACTTCACAACCTACATGTAGGCCAAGTTTACGATTTACTTGATGAGCTTTTAATCCGTCAATATAATTAACACACAATCCCTCTACATTACCATTGTAAAAGTGAGCGAATGCATGTTGCCTTCCACTATCATCAGTTTTATATTCTTCCCAATAACCCTGCGGTCCGGCAGCATTCATTTGATTTATCTTTCTTACCATGCGATCTGTTCTCCGAATTTTTTGGCAGGTGTTTTAAAATAATATTGAGAATTTCTATATTGTTCACAACCGATTTTTTTATAGTCAGTATAATGACATTTTAAAAGAATATTTCCATCAGGAATTAACCTTTCATAATATCCAATCAATAAACCATAAAACCAGTGTAATTTATAACTTGAATCCATGTTATTTTCCCAATAGCCATGGGGTTTTCCTAAAGTGGTATGTTGTTTTATTTTTCTTTCCATCTGATCTGTTCTCCAAATGTTTTATCGGGTGTTTTATAAAAATATTGGAAATTTTCAAATTGCACACAACCTATTTTTTGATCATTTCTAAAATGGAATTTTTGTAATTTTCCATTTAAATTTCCATAAAAAACCCACATACCAATTTTACATCCTTGACAATGATGACCTATATATATTCGAAGGTTTTTTTCTTCTTTTGGCAAATAATACCGTTCATTCAAAATTAGACAATCTTACCTAAAGGTAAACACCGTCTTTTTTTCCTGTTTGCATTGGGAACCGTACTTTCCCAAAATGAATCTGCTCAGTATGTTTCTGCTTGCGTTTA